>Ga0316198_10003087_pt1 | contig 10127 bp, 9 predicted proteins | sample OudBieAanoxic_MG_FD_204935 | JGI IMG/M metagenome (GOLD analysis project Ga0316198, IMG submission 204935) | Coastal sediment microbial communities from Oude Bieten Haven, Netherlands - site A anoxic | ecosystem: Environmental > Aquatic > Marine > Coastal > Sediment | place: Netherlands...
TTCTCGCGCTCGAACCGACCCTTGATGTCTTCGTAGCGCTTGTTCGCAGCCTCTTTGTCCTCGGTTAGGCTCGCGATCGATTCCTGTGCGTCAGACAGAGCGTGTTCGAGCTGGGCGGTCTTTTCGTCGAAATCAGCGCGTGCGCGCTCGAGGCCGATGGACTGATCTCTGAGATCGATGATCTCTTTGTCACGCCCGCTCAACTGATCGCGCAGGTCGAGGATCTGCTTGTCCTTCGTGTTGAGCGATTCGCGTAGATCGAGGAATTGCCGGCTCGACACGCCACCGGACGACTCAGCGATCTTTGCCTTGAGCCCTGAGATTTCGGAACGCAGACGCGCCACTTCGACTTGGCCGGCAGCCGGGCCATCCCTCGGTGCAGGCGGTGCCGTCGCCGGTCGCGCAGACGCTGGCGGCGCCGAGGACGCGGCGGGCGGTGCCGATGGGGGCAAGGTGGCGTGAGAGACCTCGTCCGCCGGGACGTCCGAAACCATGATCACGTCATCGAGCTCCACGTCTTCATAGTCGCCGGTGCCCTCCTCCATGTCGTCGTCGGCCTCGGCGACCTCAGGACTCTCCGAAGGCTGCTTCGCCTCGCCGCCCATCAAGAGCGCATCGAAGGCGTTCTCCGCAAACTCATCGATTTCTTCGTCGATTCCGGTTGGCTCACCCGCTTTGGTTGGCACATCGCTCGACATGTTGTCCTCCGACATCTGCTCTCCCCTTCGGTTCTCAAGGCAAGGTTAGCAGCGTTCTCGTCGTTGAAACGAAACCGCGTCTAATCCAGCCCCCCGAGCGTATGCAAAGTTACGCCTTCGTCAAAAAAGAATAGAGGCCTAGCCGCTGCTCTGTCAACGTCGGACAGCCGGAGAACCCCAGGGTGCGCGGCGGTTTTCAGTAGGCGACGCGGGCGTTGGCTGCGAGCTGAAATAGCACGGGGCGATCCAGATCTCCGAAAAAGGCATAGTTCACGCCGCCATGCTGGCGGATCGTCACTACGTTGCCGCCTACATTGTGATAAAGCACCTCACGGCCGCCCACATGAGTGCGATGCGCATTCCGAACGATCTCGGGCGATTGAAACACCAGGAGTGTGACGCGCCGACCTTGGTGGTTGTAGTAGAGGGCAGCGGCCGGATGGGCGCCGACCTTGATATAGCGAGCGCCGACAAACTTCATGCCCGGCTCCGCGAACCGCGCTGGTTTCACGGGGAACGGGGTCTTGCCCTGAAAGTAGCGCACGACGTCTTGGGGCGCCTCGGCCTGGACGTCTGAGGGCAACGCCTGCGAGTGCAGATTCACGACGTCCTGCAGCATGCCGGCGCCCTGGTACGCGGTGCTCTCCGGCAGCCCCACGACGCTGCCGATGATCAGAACCGCCGCCGCCGCCGCTGCGATGGGCCAGGTCTGCCGCCAGCGCATCGGCCGCGCTTCGATCGAAGTGCGTTCGGCCCTGGTCGCATCGATCTCGTCGAAGCGATGAAGCGTTCTGTTCCAAAGATGTTCGGGCGCATGAACGCCAGCGATCGCCTCACGTGCCTGCTGATGAAACGAGCGCTCGAAGGCGAGATGCTCCTGACAAACCGCACACGCTTCCAAGTGGCGCTCGAATTCGATCTGCGATGCAGGGTCGAGCTCTCCGTCTATGAATGCGCCAAGGTGACGTCGCACGAGCTTGCAAGTCATGACTTCGCCGCCTTTCTTGCACGAAACGCTTCGAGCGGAATCGGGTCTTCCAATTCGCTGTCGTCTTCTTCGATGATACCGAGCTGCACGGCGTGGGCTTGAAGAGAGCCTTGGAGCTGCTTACGCGCTCGATGCAAGCGCGACATGACGGTCCCGATCGGGCAACCAACGACCTCGGCAATTTCTTTGTACGAAAGCTCTTCGACGTCGGCGAGCATGACCATGGCGCGCGCCTCATCGGAAAGCTCTTCGAACGCTCGCCGGATCTCTTGCGCGATCAACTGGCGCTCCGCATCACCGACTGGGTCGGTCAGGCCACGCATGGTCGCGCGGCTCATCACGCCCTCGCCGACCGGCGTTGCCATCGGGCCATCGAAGACCTGTTTCTCGCGGCTGGCGCGCCGGTAACGATTGACGAAGCTGTTCATCTGGATTCTAAGAAGCCAGGCCTTGAAGTTCGTGCCGGCCTCGAAGCGATCGTAAAAGCGATACGCCCGCACCAATGTGTCCTGCACCAGGTCTTCGGCGTCGACCGGAGAGCGGGTCAACCGCAGCGCTATCGAGTAGAGCGTGTCGAGATGGGGACGAACCTCCGCCTCGAAAAGCCGCCGCTGAGCCTCTACTTTCTTCGATTTCCCTGGCATGCCTGCTCGTAGAACCCCTGAAATCAGGAATTATTCCACGTTATCAGGAGGCTCATCTTTTGAGGACCCCTGGCGAAGCTTCGCCTCGAGCTCCTCGATGCGAGTCTGGAGCCGGAGCACTTCGCCCTGCAGCTGCTTCACGTGGCTCGCCGCGCTCTCGATGACGCCGCGAACGCGATCGTCGGCAGCGTTGTAGACCTCAGTTCCGAGCTCCTCGGCACGACCAACCAGCTTGCCAACCGGGCCTTCCTTCAGCGACGTCAGGAACTTCTGACGCCCCTCTTGGATGAAACCTCGAAGGCTTTGGACCGACCAGGTCGTAGCATTTCCGCTCTTTTGCTCTTCGTAGATGATTTGAGCGAGCGTGACTTTGGTCAAATCGGTCTTCGACTGGTTGTCGAGGACTTGGACCTCTTCGCCGTTTCGGACGAACTCGGCGATGCGGTCGAGGGTGACGTACTTGCTCTCGCGGGTGTCGTAGAGCTTGCGGTTCGCGTAGCGCTTGATGACCCGAATCTGTTCCGTCTCTGGCATCCTTCATTCCAGGCTAGCCCGGCGACGCACTGCGTCAAGCTGGCGCTTTCAGATGCCCTCATTAGGCTGGTCAGAGGGGTACGGAGGCCGTGGAGCAGGCAACATCGTTCGGAGACCTCTTTCGAAGGCTCGCCCGGCTGGAAGAGATCGAGATGCGCGTCGGTCTCATCTGCGAACAGCTCGAGTCCCTGTCCGCCGAGGACGGCGTGCAGCTTCTCCACGATGCGCACCGGGGAGCCGCACGAGGTGGCTCCGATGCGCAACTCGTGTTTCTTGCAATCGGCTGGACGCTCTTCGAGCCACGAGTCGAAAAACGCAGGTTCGAGCTCGGAATGGCAGCGCGACACGCGGGGCTCCACGAGGTTGCCGACTTCGTTCTGCCGCCCGTCGAGGAAGATGCCCCCGCCGAGGACAAGCGACGCATTCCGGACTTTGGGCGGGGCCGGCCGCTCACCCTTGGCGAACGCAAATCGCTCGCGCGCACTCACGACCGTGCATTGATTCAACGCGTCGTCCGGGACCCGCATCCCGACGTCGTTCGCATTCTGCTCGAGAACCCTTCGTTGACCGAAGAGGACGTCATCCGAATTTGTGCGGCGCGCCCGAATGATCCAACCGTCCTGCACACCGTGTATCGCAATCGGCGCTGGGTCGTTCGCTACCGGCCGCGCAATGCGCTCGTCCGTAACCCCGACACGCCGCTCGACATCGCGCTTCTTCTATCGCCCCTTCTGCGCAGGCAGGAGCTCCAGGAGGCTGCGACATCCTCGGAGCTGGCCCCAGCGGTCCGGCTGAGCTGCAAGACGATTCTCGAAATGCGGACTAGCCCATCGCTGCCGCCGCGCGAATGACCACCGCTACTTAGATTCGACCTTGTCGACGACTTCAGCGTCCTCGACACGGGAGGCAGACTGCTTTGGGACCTGCTTGTCCGCCGGGGTAACGTCTGGCGTCACATCGATGTCGTCATCGGTATTTAGACCGCGCTTGAGGTTTCGGATGGCTTTTCCGAGCCCTTCACCGATTTGAGGCAGCCGCCCAGCGCCGAAAATCAGCATCACGATCAAGAAAACGATGACTAGCTCGCCAAATCCAAGATTGGGCACGGTATCCCCTCCGTTATTGACCACGGTACGCTGCCGGGAACCGGTCTGCAAGCCCATGGGTATGGTATGGGGAGCCCAGATGGAGAGCTATCGAGAGCTGGATTCGGCCGGTATTCGTGGCCTTGTCTTCGATATCGACGATACGGTGACCCGGAACGGCGTTCTGGAGCCGGTTGCATACACCGCAATGCACCGATTGGCAGGCGCCGGGTTCGAGCTCGTTGCAGTCACCGGCCGGCCCCTCGGGTGGACCGACGTCATCGCGAGGATTTGGCCCGTCCGGATTGCTGTCGGCGAAAATGGTGCAGGCTGGGCCTGGGTCGACGCCTCCGGATTGCACGAAGGCTACTTCTGTGACGAGGCGGAGCGTGAGGCCCAGTCTCGACTCTTGGAGAAGGTTCGCCAAGACGTGGCCTCGGCGATGCCGCAGATCAGCACGACGAACGACCATCGCCACCGCCGCTGCGACCTCGCCTTCGACATTGGAGAGTCACGTTCCCTCCCTCGGGTGGAAATCGATGCGCTGGTCGAGCTGATCGAGGACCTCGGCGCACGCACCTCGGTTTCCACTGTGCATGCGCATGCAGTCCCGGGACCCTGGGACAAGGCCGAAGGCGTGGCGCGTGCCCTGCACGAGGTCCTCGGCATCGAGCTCGGTGCAGAGATCGATCGATGGGTCTTCGTCGGGGACAGCGGCAACGACGCGGCGGCGTTTGCCCGTTTCCCAAAGAGCGTCGGCGTTGCAAACGTCCGGAGGCACTTGGACCGTCTTCCGGTCCCGCCTCGCTACGTCACGGACGGCGACCGCGGCGTAGGCTTTGCCGAGCTTGCCACACACTTGGCGGACCGAGGTGGCTAAGCGAAAAGCCATTCGCGGCGTGACTGGATCGGAAGCGCACTACGAGGACGGACGCTACTACGATCAGGCGTACCGCCGCCGCCGTCACGACGTTCGCTTCTACACGGATTTGGCCGTTACGTCGGGCGGCCCGGTCCTCGAGCTCGGTGTCGGCACAGGCCGCGTGGCGCTCGCGATCGGCAAAGCGGGCATCGAGGTCGTTGGCGTCGAACCCATGGCCCCGATGTTGGCTCGGGCCCGCGAGCGCGTCGACAAGTTGCCGCGCGCGACCAGAAACCGGATCGAGCTCCGCAAAGGGGCACTCGAACGTCTCCGGCTGCGCCGCACGTTCCCTCTCGTCATCGCGCCGTTCAACGTGTGGATGCACCTCTACACCCGAGAGCAGATCGAGCGAGGCTTCGCGACCGTCCGCCATCACCTCGAACCGCGGGGCCGGTTCGCCTTCGACGTCCTGCTTCCGGACCCGACCAGCCTCGCCAGAAAACCGACCAAGCGCTATCGCGGCGGTGAAGTCCCCCATCCACGCGACGGCGCTCGATATCGATACAGCGAGTACTTCAGCTACGACCCGGTCGCACAAATCGAAACCGTGATGATGGACTTCGAGCACCCGGACGATGAAAGCCGTTCGTTCTGCACGCCGCTCACGCAGAGGCAGTTCTTCCCAGCCGAGCTCGAGGCGCTGCTGCACTACAACGGCTTCGAGATCGAATCCCATACGGGCGACTTCAAAGGTGCGACGATCAGCGCGGCGGCCGAATCTCAGGTCGTCGTCGCAACGCTGCGTTAGTCCCGCAGCAGGACGTCGCAGTAGTACTTCACGCGTTTGACGATCTTGCCGTGGGGCCGGCTGTGAATGTCCTTTTTGAGCGCGAGCATGACGCGTCGCTGGAAAGTGTAACTGTTGCGCGCGATTTTGGGCGCGGGGGCGCCGCCCGCCATTTCGATGGGAGCCCAGAGCGCGTCGACAGGCCAATGCCAGGCCTCGAGGTCGCCTGGATCAATCCGCGAGATCATCTGCTCGGCGAGAGCGCGCTTGTCTGCGTCATGGGCGAGCTCCGCTGCCCACTTGTCGATCTTGTCGGCCACGGGCCGGTCTTCGCGGTCGACCGTAATCGGGTCGCCCATCCCGCCCTTCGCAGGCGCAGCCTTGCCGTACTCGACTGCGTCAGGGTCGTTCTCTAACCCGAGGAAGGCGAAAATGCGCTCGAGTTGCGGCGCGGGCTCCGTGACTAGATCTTCGTATGCGACGTGCAGCAAGGGAACCGGACGCTCGCGCAGAAACGCTCCCATGGCGGGCACATATCGTTCGAGGATTGGGTTGAACGCATGGGCGCCGCGCCAGTCGCCGTCGAAGAAGCTGTTCGCGTAGGAGCTGAAAACGGCGAGCGGATGCCGAGTCAGCACGACGTACTTCGCGTCCGGATAGAGACGCTGAAGAAAAGGCAGAACCAGCGCGTTGGCAGGCGTCTTGTCGAGGAAGTAGCTGCTTTTACTCGTCGACAGCATTCGACCGTAGAGTGTGTCGGTGTACGCGCGCAGCGCATCGAGATAGTCCTGCTCACCGCCGGGCAAGCCCTCGATGAAGGCCTTGGTCGCCTCCGCCGCGTTGATGTGGTCGTAGGGCGCTTTGTCGACGTTGTCGTAAACACCGAGGTGCGCGATCGGCGAGATCAGATGAGGCTCCGGATGCGTGAGGATCTCGGCGTGGGCTCCCATCATCCGCTGGAGTAGGGTCGACCCCGCACGGGGTGGCGAGATTACAAAAACGAGTGTCATGGGGCCTGCGGCAAGTCCTACCCTCGCGCAGCAAGCTGTCGCAAGACGTACTGCAAGATGCCTCCGTTGAGGAAGTACTCGACCTCCTGGGGCGTGTCGATCCGGACCTTCACGGTAAACGACTTGCCGTCGTTCGTGCGGACCGAAAGCGACTTGCCGGGAGCCAACCCGTCGGAAATCCCAGAAATCGTGAAGGTCTCTTCGCCGCTGAGCCCAAGGGCAACCCGGCCCTCGCCTGGCTCGAACTCCAGTGGCAGGACCCCCATGCCGATTAGGTTCGACCGATGGATCCGCTCGTAGCTTTCGGCGATGACCGCGCGAACGCCGAGGAGCAGCGTGCCCTTGGCCGCCCAGTCGCGGGAGGAGCCCGTGCCGTATTCCTTGCCGGCGATGACGATGAGCGGAGTGCCAGCCTCCTGGTACTTCATCGAGGCCTCGTAGATGCTCGTCTGCTCGTTCGTCGGCAGATAGCGCGTGATGCCGCCTTCGGTGCCGGGGGCCAGCAGGTTGCGAAGTCGGATGTTGGCAAACGTTCCACGCATCATGACTTCATGGTTGCCACGGCGGCTGCCGTAGCTGTTGAAGTCCCGCGGCGCTACGCCGTGGTCTTTGAGGTATTTTGCCGCGGGGCTGTTGAGCGCGATCGAACCGGCCGGAGAAATGTGATCCGTCGTGACCGAGTCTCCGAGCAAGCAAAGCACGCGGGCGCCATCGATGTCATCGGGAGGTGTAGGCTCCCCGACCTCGACCCCGTCGAAGAAGGGAGGAAGACGAACGTAGGTCGACTCAGGGTCCCAGCTGTAGCGATCTGTTTCGTCGAAGCGGACGTCGCGCCACTGAGGAGGCCCCTCGAGAACGACCGCGTAGCGCTCGACGAACTGCTCTTTTTTGACCGAAGAGCGAAGCGTTGCGGTGACTTCCTGATGGCTGGGCCAGATATCGCGAAGGAAGACGTCCTTGCCCTCGCGGTCCTGCCCAATCGGGTCGCTTTCGAAGTCGATGTTCATGGTGCCGGCAAGCGCATACGCGACGACCAGCGGCGGCGATGCGAGGTAATTTGCGCGGGTCAGCGGATTGACGCGCCCTTCAAAGTTTCGATTCCCGCTTAGGGCGGAGGTCACGACCAAGTCATGCGCTTTGACCGCCTCGGCGATTTCTGGGTCGAGCGGACCGGAGTTGCCGATGCAGGTCGTACACCCGTATCCGACCAGATTGAAGCGCAACGTGTTGAGGTCCTCGATGAGTCCGGATTCCCTGAGGTACTCGGTGACGACCTGCGACCCGGGTGCAAGGCTCGTCTTGACCCAGGGCTTGGTCTGAAGCCCCTTCTCTACGGCCTTCTTCGCCACGAGCCCGGCAGCCAACATGACCGAGGGGTTCGACGTGTTGGTACAACTCGTAATCGCTGCGATGACGACCGCACCGTTTTTCAGGGTGAACGTCTCGTCCCCGCGCGTGACCTCTACGCCCTTGTCCGCCGGCGCCTCGAAGCCGTGAAGCACGTTCTGAAAAGAGCGCTTCGAGTCGCTCAGTGCGATGCGGTCTTGCGGGCGCTTAGGCCCGGCGATCGAGGGCACCACGTCTCCGAGATCGAGACCGAGCGTGTCGGTAAACCGCGGCTCGGGCGCGCTTGCCGTGTGGAACAGGCCCTGCTCTTTGAGCACCCGCTCCACGATGTCGACATGGGACGCTTCGCGTCCACTGAAGCGCAGGTATGCAAGCGTTTCGTTGTCGACAGGGAAGAAGCCCATGGTCGCGCCATACTCGGGCGCCATGTTGGCGATTGTGGCGCGGTCGGGGAGCGCGAGGTTTTCCATTCCCTCACCGTAAAACTCGACGAATTTCCCGACGACACCCTTCTCTCGAAGCATCTGAGTCACGGTGAGAACCGCGTCGGTCGCCGTGGCACCTTCGGGGAGCCTTCCGGTCAGCTTGAAGCCGACCACCTGCGGGAGGAGCATGCTGATCGGCTGACCAAGCATCGCCGCTTCGGCCTCGATGCCGCCCACGCCCCAGCCGAGCACGCCCAGGCCGTTGATCATCGTCGTATGCGAATCGGTGCCGACCAGGCTGTCGGGATAGGCGATACACCGGCCGTTGACTACCCGAGTAAAGACCACGCTCGCGAGGTACTCGAGGTTGACCTGGTGAACGATGCCGGTGCCGGGGGGCACGACGCGCATGTTCTTGAACGCGCTCTGCCCCCACTTCAGGAACTGGTAACGCTCCTCGTTACGCTCGAATTCCCGCTTCACGTTGTCTTCGAACGATCGCAGCAAGCCGTATGAGTCGACTTGCACGGAGTGATCGATGACCAGGTCTGCCGGTTGCAGGGGGTTGATGCGGCTGGGGTCTCCGCCCATCTTCGCGAACTGATCCCGCATCGCGGCAAGGTCGACCACGGCAGGCACGCCGGTGAAGTCTTGGAGGAGTACCCGCGACGGGCGAAACGCAATCTCGGTGCTGGGCGCAGCAGCCGGGTCCCAGTTGGCGACCGCTTCGATGTCCTCGCGGGTGACGGTCTTGCCGTCCTCGAAGCGCAGAAGGTTCTCCAGTAGAACGCGGATCGAGTAAGGGAGCGTATCGATGCCCTTGAAACCCGCTCGGGTGAGCGCGTCGAGGCGGTGAATGACGACCTGATGGCCTCCCGCATGCGTCGTAACCCGGCTCTTAAAAGAGTCCTTTGCTGTCATGAAGGATTGCCTACCACGACGGGTCTGGCGCGCCACCCCGGTCCTTGGCTAAGCTGAAAACGCTGCGTGACAAGCGCCGACAGAAGCGCTAGACAGTGCAGCCGCGGCGCCGTAGCCAAGTGGTAAGGCAGAGGTTTGCAAAATCTCCATTCGTCAGTTCGATCCTGACCGGCGCCTCCAGTTTCGGGCCATAGCGGAAGATGCGCGGGCCAAGCCCCTATCGCCACCCCTACTTCGGCAAAGCCGGCTGCTCGAGCGTCCCGCCGCAGTCGAGCGCCCCGAGGAACGCAACCAGCGCGCCGAGCTCCTGACCGCTCAGTCCTCGGTCGGCTAGCAATGGCGTCTTGTTCTTGTTGGCAATACCCCCGGTCGCCATGAGCTTCACGGCCTCGGACAAGGTCGCCACCGAGCCATCGTGGAAGTACGGCGCGCTCTTGGAGACGTTGCGAAGCGACGGAACCTTGAACGCAGCCCAATCGGCATCTTGTTGACTGACGGCGTACCGGCCTACGTCGATTTGATCCTCGACTTTGCCAGCAGTGCCGATCCCCACGTTGTAGTAGAGGCCGCCGGGAACCCCCATTGCGCTCGAGAAGAGTGGCGGCGCGTGACAGACGGCGCACTGCCCCTTCCCCATGAACAGAGCCCAGCCTTGCTTCTGTTCGGCCGAGAGCGCGTTCCCGTCGCCCTTGGCGTATCGGTCGTACGCGGTGTCGTTGCAGATCAGGGTGCGCTCGTACGCCGAAATCGCCTTCGCGATTGTGTCCGGTGTGATCCCATCAGCGGGGAATACCTTCTTGAACTGCGCCCTGTAGCCTTGGATCTT
>Ga0316198_10003088_pt1 | contig 10125 bp, 8 predicted proteins | sample OudBieAanoxic_MG_FD_204935 | JGI IMG/M metagenome (GOLD analysis project Ga0316198, IMG submission 204935) | Coastal sediment microbial communities from Oude Bieten Haven, Netherlands - site A anoxic | ecosystem: Environmental > Aquatic > Marine > Coastal > Sediment | place: Netherlands...
GCTCATTCGGCGCCTGGAATCCTGTAGACATAAACCTCGTGGATCTCCTGGTCATATCCCGGGTACAGACCTTTCGGCATACCAAGCACAATCCGCTTGCCGCGATTGGACAGCACCAGCATCTCATCCGCCCCGCGGTCGAAATCGATGCCCTCGATCTCTCCCGCTCGGCGAAACTTTGTGAAGGCCTTTTCATGAGTCACGTATGCATCCGAAGCCGCGGTCGGTGCTGACACACGCCACAGATTGTCGACCTCTTCGAGCTCGGCATCGCCATCATCGGCTGTGATGTAAAGGGAGCCGTCGAAGGCGGCAATCCCCTGCTGCCACTGCGGAACCGGCCGAAGATGGAGATTGCCCATGTATGAGTCGGTAGCCAAGTCGTAGCGAAAGACATAGGTTCCGTTCACCCAATCAGTCATCCACACCGATCCCGTCTCGGCATCCACTGCGAGGGCGCTCACCTCGACCTGCCCCGAATCAGGGTCCCAGTCGAACGACTTTTTGTAGAGCAGGGTCTCGACGTCGTAGACCGCGATTTGAATATCGGTGCCGCGTCCGTCTTCAAACCACTCGATACCGGCAAAGAGCTCGCCGTCGTGGACGCTGATGTCGCCAATATGATTGCCCGGCTTCTCGAGGTCGGCGAAAGGTTCGGTATTTTCGGCCAGGAGTTCGCCCTCCTTCGAGTACACATAGAGCGCTGTGCTGCCACTGTTGAAATAGCGCTCACCGTCGGTGGCGATGCCCTGTCGACCGGCCACCTCGAAGACCTTGAGGAGCTGGTAATCGGGCAGCTGGTCGTGGTCGCTGAGCGGAATCGAGCACGGCGGGCAGGTGCATCCGGCCAATCCGAAAAAGAGCATCGCCGCTGCGAACATCCGGAAACCACTGGATCTTTGCCGATTGGTCATCTCGGATCCTCCGCACGCATTGTGCCACGAACCGGCTATGATCGACGGCAATGAAGCTGCTCCTGGTGGCCAACCCCTGCGCCGGTCACGGCAGGGCCGGTCGTCTGCTGACCGAGATCAGCGACAATTGCCGGAAATTCGGTCTCGAGGTCGACACGCGCCTCACCGAGCGGCCGGGTCACGCCACCGAAATCATCGAGTCGGAGAACCTTGCGTCCTTCGACGGCGTCACCGCGGCAGGTGGTGACGGCACTGTATTCGAGGCGGTAAATGGCCTTTTTCGGAACCCTGCAGGTCCGGCGGTCCCCTTCGGGGTCCTGCCGATGGGTACCGGGAACTCATTTTCACGCGACCTCGGACTCGAGCGGGGTCAGGTCCGCCAAGCCCTGGAGTTCGTTGCGGGCGGGGCTACCCGCAAGGTCGACGTCGGTCGGTGCCGCACCGGGAATCGCGATCTCTTCTACCTCAACATCCTCGGGCTCGGCTTCGTCTCCGACGTCACCGCGACGGCCGCAAAGCTCAAGCTCCTGGGGAACGCCTCGTATACGCTCGGGGTTGTCTACCGGACGGCATTTCTCGGCACCTTCCACCTCGAACTTGAACTCGACGGCGATGTCATTGAACGAGAGGCGACCTTTCTCGAGATCTCCAACAGCCGCTTTACCGCCGACTTTCTGATGGCGCCGGAGGCAAAGATCGACGACGGGTTGCTCGATGTCACCCTGCTCGGAAAAATCTCCCGGCGGCGGCTCCTGAGGCTGTTCCCGACCGTGTTCAGGGGCCAGCACGTTCAGTATCCCGAGGTCGAAACGTTCACCGCGCGGAGCATCAAAGTGGTCAGCGATCAGCCCAAGATCTTGTCGCCCGACGGTGAGCTGATCGGGACAACGCCAGCTGAGGTCACTTGCCTGCACCAGGCGCTGGATGTGTTCTGTTGAGACCAATTTCCCGGCAACAACGTTCTGTCATCCTGAGCGAGGCCGCCAGGCGGCCGAGTCGAAGGACCCCCTGAAGCCAGGGAGTGTCGCGATCTCTACACTCTCCGGAGAATTTGGGGGATCCTTCGATTCTCTCCGGCCCCCTGGGCCTCCGTTCGCTCAGGATGACAAACGAGGGCGGGATATATCCCGCGCCTACCTCAGCGTGATTTTGTGGTGCAGGCGTCTCGCCTGCACGATTCCACCACCATCGACAATGTGCGGCCGGGACGGCCGCACCACAATACCGCTCAAACCGATTTTGATTTCTCCGTAATCCGGGCTTCGATCGCGGTGAACTCGTCGCGCAGATGGTTCTGGAAGATGGTGAACGACTCATCGGCGAGCAGCCGTTCGGACACGAGATCCGAAAAGGCCCGGTGACGTATGTCGTCGAGCGCATCGCGATGCTCAATCAGCTTTTCGAGAGAGAGAGAGCCCAACTCCGCTGTCTGCTCCTCGACCTGAATCAGATAGGCGTCGATCCGATTCTTCATCCGCCGCCGCATCCACTCGCGAAACGCGATCGATCCGGAGTACAGACCGACGAGGAGCGTGAGTCCGAGGCTGATCGCTTCCGCATACTCGACGAAAAAGGCGGGCTCCTCGCGGCGGTAGTAGGCAATGGCTCCACGGTGGTATGGAACGGTGACGGCCGCCGGCCTGTAGTCTTCGCGGATCCGCCGGGCCACGATGAGATCGTTGCCTTCCAGTCCACCTTCACCTGAGCGATGTTCGAACACGGTGGTGGCAACGGTTCGAACCAGATTTGGATCGAGTCCACGGCGAGCGATCAGCATCGCCGAGACCTCGATGGTCCTCACGGGTTGCCGGGGCAGTCGTACATACGTCGATCTTGGAATCGTCGTGCCGCGGATACTGGGGAAAACGAGAGCCAACGCGTCGGCTTCGTTGCCGTACTGTTGAGCATCGCCGAGTGAAAGAAAGCGGATCGCGTCCTTCTCCGCGAGTTCGGTGACAATCCGGGACGGAATCGCGTTGAGGATGAACGCGGCATCAACCGACCCATCGATCAGGCCTGCGCCCGCCTCGGCCGGCAGCAATTCGAGGTCCTCACCGACCTCGACTCCAAAATGCCCCAGCACCCGCTGCGACAACTGGCGGGTGCCCGATCCGACCGGTCCGAGAGATACCCGCTTTCCACCGAGATCGTCGATGCTTCGGATCTCCTCAGCAGTATGCTTGCTGACCAGTATGTGCAGGACCTCATCGTAGAGAGCAGCCACCAGGCGGGCGTTGGTGCTCGGCGGCGTGTCGCTCTGGACAAAGGCGAGGTCGGCGCCGTCGGCACCGCGTTCAATCAGTTCCATGTTTTCGACACTACCGCCGGTGGCCAGTACATCGGCCGACTCGACGACATTCGTCACCTTCAGCACCCGGGCAAGTGCGTTCCCGACAGCGTGGTAGGTACCGGATTCCGCACCGGTCGCAATGACAATCTCGTGCCGGGAATGGTCTCCGGTAAGCGTGCGAAAGGTAAAAAATCCGCCAATGACTACCGCCAACGCAACAACCGTTGCGAAGATGGCGACAAATGGGACCGACGATCCCACATTCTGATCAGGTGCTGTGTGCTCCATCCTCTTGTCTCCGCCTGGGTTCGACCATTGGACGATCTGTCGCGGCAGCCTAGCATACGGCGCTCGGTAACACGGTCTCCGGCCAACGTGATGATAAAATAGGAACACGGATCGCCGTGGAAGGCAGCAGAAAAGAAGAACGAGCGATCGACGATGTGGTGAGGTCAATTTTGGATAAGAAACCGAGGCAAAAGACGAAGTCGGGAGGCCGGAAGTCCGCACAGGCGACGGCTGTCAATGTTCACCCGATGCCGACCGGAGGTCGTCGTCGCGCTGCGGCCACCGAGGAACCGGTCGCATTCCCGAACGTAGCCACCATCGTCGCCAACGCCGCCCGCGCCGCGGTCGCAGCCGACAACAAGAATCGTGTCCTGCACTGGAATGACGCCGCCATCGAGCTCTTCGGATTCACCGCCGAAGAAGCTATTGGCCGCAACTTTCAGCAGATCAGTCAGGCCCGCGATGTCCACGGGAACCGGCTATCGGCCGACCACGGCGCCTTCCACGATATGGTTCGCATTGGCGAATCGCCGCAGAGTTTCGAGATTGCAATCATTACCGCTACTGGCAAAATGATTCGGGTCGCGGTGTCTGTGATTGTGGTCCTCGGACCCCAGACTGGCGAGTACGCTCTGGTCTATTTGATGACGCCAATGCATCGTCGGCGACGGGCTGACGAGGCGATCGACCGCCTCCTCGCTCAGACGAATCTGCCGGGGATCACCGTACCCGGAACTTCGCAGCCAACTGGAGCTGAGCAACGTGGCACCAGCAAACAGCCGCACCTGACCCGGCGGCAGCTGGAAGTGTTGCTGCTGCTCGCCGAAGGGAAAACATCTGGCGAGATTGCCGAGGAGCTCAATATCAGCGTTCATACGGTACGGACCCACATCCAGGGGATCCTCCGCACCCTCGGGGCCACCAACCGGTTGGAAGCGGTCTCTAGAGCGCTTCACGAGCGGATAATTTAGACGCCTCCCCGTTTTGTGGTGCGGGCGTACCGCCCGCACGATCCCACAGCCACCGACTTTGTGGTGCGGGCGTCCCGCCCGCACGGATCGCGCTGAATGAAAATGTGCGGCCGGGACGGCCGCACCACAACATCTCATCGGGGGGTTATTGGCGCCTTCTACCGAATACTCTTCGGGGCGCTGACATCGACCTCTTTGTCCGACGCGCTCAAGGAGATCGTGGTCACGGTTTGCCGATCGCCACCGGGAGATTTGAAACGGATGCTATATCCCCCGTCGAGATAACGGCCGAACCGGTCGGCCGCGCTTTCGAGCTGTGCCCTTCCCTGCACCAGGAAGAGGCTGCCACCCGAAATCTCGGTCAGCTTTTTGAGATTTTTTCGGGATCGATTGTTGAAATCGTCGTCCCACAACGCGACCACGAAAATCGGCACCCCAGCGGCACCGGCGGAATCGGTCGCCTGCTGCCACTCATCCTTGGAAGGTTCGTTGCGGCCATCAGTCAGCACGACGAGAAATGTCCGTCCGCGTTGGCCTTCGAACCGCTCGAGCGAAGCGACGACGAGTTGAGTGATATTCATCGGTGCGCTCGAACCACCAGTTCGGGCAGACAATTCAGGTTCAGCATCCCAGCCGCCGACCCCACTCGGGCTGGCCACAAAGAGCCGCCCGCGGCCGTCGTCGGCGCGTTCTACGATTGGCGCCAGCGAGCCCTGCATACCGGACCAACCATCGATCTCGTCTGGCACGACGTCGATCGCCAGCCCGAGAAGCAGCGGAGCGCTTTCTAAATCGCCTAATCTCTCAACCGGCACCTCCGAGCCACCAACGCGAAGGCGAAGACCGGTGATATCAATATCCTTCGCCGGTTCTCTCCCCCGTAGCATGACGACAGAAAACTCGCGGGTATCCGGATCAGCACTCCCCCACTCCTCGTACCATGCGGCCAGATCGGCCGACACCGGGACCATCGCCGGCGCTGGATCCGCCTGCTGACGAGGAGCAATGACACCGGGTTTCGCAGTCTGCTGCGGGGGATCCGCACGCAGCGGCTCGACGAGCGGTGGTTCTCCTACGACTTCAGATTCTGTCGGCGCCGGAATCACAGATTCGGGTATTTCGGACTCGGGGACGGGTTCGGGTTCTGGGGCCACGAGTTCGGGTTTTTCGGACTCAGGCTCGGGTAAAGGCTCGGGCTCGGGTTCCGGTGCCGGCGCCTCCGTTTCGGCGACGATTGATGCGCCGGCTGCGGCCACAACCGTATCGATCGCGTCTTCTGCTCCGGTTGGCGGTGGAGTCACCGATTCTGGTTCTCCGGGCGCGGGCACGGGCGCGGGTTCAGGCGCGAGCTCCGCCATTTCGGGCACGGGCACGGGTGCGGTTTCAGGCTCGGGTTCCGCCATTTCGGGCACGGGCGCGGGCACGGGCACGGGCGCGGGCACGGGCTCGGGTTCAGGTTCTGTCACTCTTGAGGCCGTTCCGCCGGCAGAGAGATCCGGGATTCTCACAGTGCCGACCCAGAGCCCGGTGTCCTCTCTGTTCGGATCTTCGATCCCAACCTGCAGACGGTGTTCGCCCGGCGGCCATTCGACAACGACTCGTGCGCTCCCGTCATCCTCGAGCCGCACCGCCCGCATCGGACTCCCCGAGCTCACGGCACCGCCGTCCAGCTCGATCCGAAGGATGGCGTTCGATCCGATTCGGAGCCGGTCTTCCGGTGAGACCTGGACGACAACGACCACCTCGGTCAAGTCGCCAGCCTGTCGCGTCGGCTCCACCTCGACCCTCATCGCAACCGGCGCGGTGGCAGCGAAGCTCAGCCCACCGGCCAGCAGCAATCCCAGCACCCACGATTTCTTTGTTCTCACGGAAGACTCCCGCAGCGATTGTCGCACGGCTCCGCCAGTACCCGACCCTCAGCTCTTTGAGTGGAGTGCGAACAACGCCCCCTGCGGGTCGACGCACTGGGCGATCAAATCGCCACCCGGGACCTCCATCGGACCGTTGAGCACCTGGCCGCCGAGCTCAGCGACTTTCTTCACAGCATTGTTGACGTCCTCGACCGACACATAGTAGAGCCACATCGGCGGTCCCGGCATTTCGTCCGGCTTGTTGAACATCCCACCAAGAGACGCCTCACCCTGTCCATAGATCTGGTAGATGCCTCCCGGACCCATGTCCATCGCTTCCTTCGGTTCCCAGCCGAAGAGCTCCGAGTAAAACGAAAAGGCGCCCTTGTAATCGGATGTTGCGAGCTCGTTCCACGAAAACCGACCGATCTCACTTTCGGCGGCTGATTCCTGGCTCTCCGGGTTGGCGGATTTGTAGATCGCAAATGCCGCTCCCTGGGGATCAGCCAGGACCGCGAACGAACCGGCGCCGGGGACCTCGGTGGCCTCGTGGAGAGCAGATCCACCGGCCTCTTTGACCTTCAAGACTGTCTGCTCGACGTCCTCCACCGACACATACGCCATCCAATGCGGCGGCGCTCCCGCGGCCTTGGCTTCCTCGGGCAGCTCCATCACTCCGCCAAGCGGTATCTCATTGTTGGTCCACATCGTGTAGGGCTGGTCGCCGCCCTCATATTCTTGGGTCCCCCAGCCAATCAGCTGGCCGTAGAAATCCTGGGCAGCTTTCGGGTCAGCGGTCACCAGGTCATACCAGATGAATCGTCCAGATTTTTCACTCGACATCGGTGACTCCTCTCGGTTTTGGATATCAGGATTATTTGCGAATCGAACACGACACGTTACAAATTGATCTTTTCTCAAGCAACAACGGTGCACCCTCACGCGATTCCCGATGGGCAGCGCGAGTGAGTCGCCGCCACCGGTGAGATAGAATCCACACGGCCCCAAAACGATGCACACCTGAGGTGATTCATGCGGCGCCAGGCACGGTTCGTTCTCGCATTGCTCCCTTTTGCTTTCGCCTGTGGCGGCGCGGGAAGTCCCGGCGAACAGGGGGAGGCTGTGGTCGATCTCGATCCCGATGACCCGTCGATTCTGATGCGGCCCTTCTCCGCCGATGAAATCCGTGACGAGTGGATCCCCGGTTTCCGGCTGCTGATGCGGCGAAGGTATCCGGAACGAACCCTGATCGAACGGTGGACGGTTGTATCCGCCGATGATGAGGGGGTCGAGATCGAGTACGCCACAATCCTGGACGATGGTTCGGTCGAAGGAAAGCCAACGATCGTCCGTTCCGGATGGGTCGAGCTCCGCGACCACGCGGCATTCCCCGCCGCACATTCGACCCGTGAATGGGTCAGCCGTTCGACCACTCTCGGCGATTTTGAAGGCTGGCTCTACTGCGTGGCTGAACCCGGCGCCGCTGTTATCAACGAGTTCTTCTTCGTGCCCGAACTGCCCGGAGCGCCCGTGCAGATGCGCACCCTCGAAGGCGATGCAACCGTTTTCGAGCTCGAACAGACAGCCCGCCTGCGACCAAACCCCAATTGATCGTCACCCCCCGAGAACCTGGGAGGCATCGTGAATAGCTCTCCTGGCCGTTATTTCGTACTCGGTGGCGACACATGCATCAGCCCTTTCATCTTCGCCTACGGCTGAAAGCCGCTGCATTCAGGATCTACGGATTTCCAGCACAGCTTTTCCGCCCCGACCTTGTTCTCCGGTTTGATCCTAGAATCCGTTGCGGTTCCGGGTGGGTCAGCGGATAATGCACCCGCCATGGAGGCTTGATGAAGCGACACCACACACTCGACACCATTACGTTGCGTGAGCTTCCATGATCGAGGCCTTTTCCGCCGCGTTCTCGGCTACCCTCTCCCCAATTGCGGTCATCTTTCTGGTCGTCCTGGTCTCCGTCTTCATGGCCCGACGGAAACTGATCACCGAGACCCAGATCGGCGGTCTCTCCGCAGCCACCGTCAATCTTTTTCTGCCCTGCCTGATCTTCGCCAAGGTCGTCGAGCATCTCGACCCATCATCTCAGCCCGGATGGTGGGCTCTGCCACTTGCCGGCATCGTGATGGCCCTGGTCGGCACCGGGCTTGGCGCGCTCGTGTTCGCCCGTCAACTTCCAGGCAAGCAAGACATGCTCCCCCTGGCGGGTATGCAGAACGCCGGCTACCTGGTTTTGCCGGTCGGGCTGGCTCTCTACCCGGATAGCTTCGACACCTTCGCGGTCTATGTCTTTCTATTCATCCTCGGCTTCAATCCGATTCTGTGGAGCCTCGGCAAGATCCTGGTTACCGGGAACAGCGGTCAGAAACCGAAATGGCGCGACCTGCTCACACCGCCTCTGGTAGCCAACCTGGTCGGCATCGGCGCCGCGCTCAGCGGAGGCGGACGCATCCTGCCGAAGCCGGTGCTTGACGCGGTCGAGCTGGTCGGCACCGCCGCCGTGCCCGTCGCCACCGTCGTGCTCGGAGCGGTGCTCGGCGGCATCTCGGTTCGCTTCCGGTCGCACCTCGGAGATGCTGCGCGGGCGATGGCCGTCAAATATATTGCCCTTCCATTGATCGTGGTGATCGTCTTGCATGCGGTACGGCTTCACGCCGCCAATCCTCTCCTCGCTGAGTTCTTCGTCATCCAGGCTGCCTCCGCGCCCGCGGTGGGGTTGGTTCTTCAAGTGCGGACCTACGGCGGCAACGAACAGCGGGTCGGTACGGTGATGTTCATGTCGTACGTCGCGTGCACCCTGGCCCTCCCCGCCTGGGTCGCTGTCTGGCGTCTCATAGTGCAATAGGGCTTAACGGCTTTACGCCCAGGAACATAGAAAATCGATCACCTCAATCTTTGCACACCAAAGGCCAGCGTCGGCGACCGCTGGAGTGAAGGGCTTCGCCGCGAGGGCCGGGAGATCACATGATGACGGACTCGTGAAACGAGCCCAATCAGATTGTCATCCCGACCGAGGGAGTGAAGCGACCGAGCGGAGGGATCTATGGAGTTGGCAATCAGCGTGCTCCAACTCAACTCCACAGATCCCTCCACTCGCTTCGCTCGGTCGGGATGACAGGGCACGGCTCGCCCGCACGCCGAAGGCGTGCTGTGGGCGAGGTCGGCTCGACCGACGAGCGCTTGCGTTCGGAGGACGGAACGGTCGAGAACACCTGGCTACGATCGAAGATTGCAGTGGGCGAGTAGTCGGGAACGGGAACAGGTAGGGGTACGGGTACGGGTACGGGAGTTTCACTCCCCGGGGCGGAGGGTCATTCCACCCCGGGGTATTGGAAATCAAATTACGGTTCTTCGATCGCGCCGGTCTGTGCAAAAGTCGAATCGGTCACAAGAGGCTGTGCCGCATCAGCGATGACCGGCGGGGCGAGCAACTCGGCTTCCACTGGCTGCTCGAGTTCCGCGGTCACGATTTCCGGCACCAGTTCAGGCCACCCCATCGCGTCACGAAAATCGCGCAGCTTGCGTTGAATGGCGCCGACGTTCCTGGGACCCATCCGCAGGAAGTGCTTTTGGGCACCGGTGAGGTTTTCGAACCGATCCTCGGCATATGCATAGACGATGGCCCGTTGCTCAACCTCGAGCTGCCCCGATGATGTGGTCACCTCGAGGAGGTGGTCCACCGCCTCGCGCAGACGGGTGTCGAAATCGTCATTCGCCCAGCCGACCTCGCGATAGATGGCTTCCAACCGCGGCCGAAACTGTCGGTAGAGTTCGATCGCCCCATCGGAATCGAGGGA
>Ga0316198_10003089_pt1 | contig 10124 bp, 9 predicted proteins | sample OudBieAanoxic_MG_FD_204935 | JGI IMG/M metagenome (GOLD analysis project Ga0316198, IMG submission 204935) | Coastal sediment microbial communities from Oude Bieten Haven, Netherlands - site A anoxic | ecosystem: Environmental > Aquatic > Marine > Coastal > Sediment | place: Netherlands...
CACCTGGCCGTGCTGTTTATCGTGAACGCTGCCATCATTTGGGCCATGAGCCTGCGCTGGCAGCTGATCCTTCGGCGCAGTGGATACCATATCGGTATTCAGGTATTGGCCGCTTATCGTGTGGGGGCCAATGCGATCAGCTACCTCACACCGGGCCCGCAATTCGGTGGGGAGCCGTTTCAAGTGGGCGTGCTGATCCAACGGCACAATACGGTCGCCCAGGATGCAGCAGCCTCGGTCGCCGTGGACCGGCTGATTGAACTCTGCATCAATTGCATCATTCTGCTCGTCGGCCTGCTCTTTTTATTGCAGGCCCGGCTTTTGGCCGCAACCGCATCCATAGACACCATCGCCGGTATCATGCTCCTCATCCTGCTGACAGGATCTATCCTCTTGGCCTTGGCGATCGGTAAAACGCCGCTCAGCTATTGGCTGGATGCCATTTGCAAAAGGTTTGGCAATCGCTCGGGGTTGGCCGGCGCGAGCACTTGGTTACAAACCGCCGAAAGACGCACCGGCGAGATGTTGCGGCAGCCCCCTCGTGTCCTGATGCTGTATATCGGTGCCTCGCTGGTCCAATGGACATTGATGATCGGCGAATTTTGGCTGATCTATTTTGTCTGTGGAGTGCCGCTGTCGCCCGTCCAATTAATCGGCGTCGTTCTGGCGGCCCGGCTGGCTTTCTTGCTGCCCCTGCCGGGGGCCCTGGGCGCTCTGGAAAGCAGCCAGGTGTTGATGTTGAGTACATTTGGGCTTGATCCGTCAATTGGTTTGTCGGTATGCTTGATCATGCGGGCTCGGGATCTACTGCTTGTCGGTGTGGGAACGGGTTTGGCGTGGTCGTGGTTGCACGCGAAATAAAAAAAGGCCGTTACGCTCCTTCACGATCCGGCTTTAAGGGCGAATCCAATGACATTCTCCTCCTCAATCAAGGGTATCGATGATCTTGATCGGCATCTGCAAGCGGTGCACGCGGCCGGCAACCGTAACGGCCGCCCCTTTACTCTCGTTAGCTATGCCCAATGCCTCGACGGCAGTATTGCGACTATCGATCGCCGCCCCCTGGCCATCAGCGGACGCGCCTCCATGACGTTGACCCACCGTCTGCGCGCCTTGTTCGAGGGCATATTGATCGGGATCAACACCCTGCTGGCCGATAATCCACGCTTAACGGTTCGCCTGGTGAACGGCACCAATCCCCAGCCGGTTGTCCTGGACACCCATCTTCGTACCCCGACTTCCTGCCGGCTCGTGCAGCAAAACGATCGCGCCGTATGGCTGGCCGGCGCCGACAACCAATCGGAGGAACGACAGGCGACTTTAACCCGCGCTGGGGCGGTCTGCCTGCCCTGTTCGCTAAACAGCAAGGGCCAGATCGACCTGCATGCACTGCTGCGAAAACTCCATGACCACGGGGTCTGCAGTTTGATGGTTGAAGGCGGGGCCCAGGTGATCACCAGTTTCATTCGGGCCGGACTGGCGGATCTTTTTATCATCACCGTCTCACCGGCGTTCGTCGGCGGCCTCCAGGCAGTCGGCGGCCGCTCGACCGCGCCCCTGTCCAAGCTGCCGTTAACGGACATCAATTACGAGCGCATGGAAGACGATCTGATCGTTTGGGCCAAACCCGGCAACGTCGACAAATGAACCAGTATCGCCTGATATTCGAAAAACCGCGGCGCACAACTATCGAACGCCGAACGGTCCCCCAACCAGAGGGGAACGAGCTGTTGGTGGCCAATCGCCTCTCCGCCATCAGTGCCGGCACCGAAATGCTCATCTTCGGCGGGCACTTTCCTGAGCAAATGGCCGTGGACACCAAAATCGCATCGCTGAACGGTGTTTTTCAATATCCCCTCGCCTATGGCTATAGCAGTGTCGGTGAGGTGGTCGCCGCCGGAAACCCCGACAATGCCGAGTGGATCGGCAGACGCGTGTTCGCCTTTCATCCCCATGCCAGCCACTTCACAGCCGCCCCCGACGCTCTGCTGCCATTGCCCAACGATATCTCGATCGATGACGCCGTTTTCCTGGCAAACATGGAGACGGCCGTAAACCTCATCATGGATGGACGGCCGCTGGTCGGCGAACGCGTTGCCGTCCTGGGTTTGGGAACCATCGGGCTGTTGGTGACCGCGCTGTTGAGCCGGTTTCCGCTCGACGCCGTGATGGGCATCGATCCCCACCGGATACGACGCGATGCCGCAGCCGATTTGGGTGCAACCGATCTATTTTCAGGCCAGGAGACGGACCTGGCTGTCAAACCGGCGTCCATGACAGTGGAATCCGATAGCGATGGCCGGGCCGACCTGATTTACGAAGTGTCCGGCAACCCCGAGGCTCTGAATGTCGCCCTTGCCTTGGCGGGCTATCACACCCGCCTGGTGATCGGATCCTGGTACGGCACCAAATCCACCGCCATCGAGCTGGGCGGCCCTTTTCATCGCAACCGCATCAGTGTTACCTCAAGCCAGGTGAGCACCATTGCACCGGAACTCAGCGCCCGATGGACATCCCAAAGGCGCCTGCAGACAGCTTGGGTGATGCTGGCCCGGTGCCGCCCAGGCCGTTTGATCAGCCACCGATTTCAGATTCAAGAGGCCCAGGAGGCCTACGAACTGATCGCCCGGGCACCGCACGAAACATTGCAGGTGGTGTTGACCTACAACTAGCACTGTCGTCGACGAACCGCCATTCGTTCACGGCGCTCGTTCACAGCGCTGTTTGGAAACCATGGGAGAAAAAACATGTACAGTTTATCGCTTCAGCGTGATTTCATTGCCAGCCACTATCTGGTCGGCGGGGATTGGGGGCCGGAGAATGATCCCCACGCCCACCCCTACAGGGTCGATATTCGCCTCTCAGCCGAACGACTCGATGATCATGGCTACCTGATTGACCTGGATGAGCTCGAACAGATCATCGACGCTTGCGTAGACACCTATCGGGACCGCCTGTTGAACGATCTGCCGGAATTCGACCAGATCAACCCCAGTATCGAGCACTTCTGCCGGCGGTTTTTTGAGCGTTTCACCACGGCGCTGGGATGCAAGCGGTTCCAGCGGGTGGTGGTCCGAATCTGGGAAAACGAGCAGGCCTGGGCCGCCTACGAGGAAACCTTTTAGTGGTCGTTTGTGTGATCATTTACGGGTCTCTCGACACGCTCACCGGGGGATACCTGTATGATCGGCAATTGATGAAGTATTTCGAACGCAGTGGCCACAGCATGCATCTGTTGAGCTTTCCCCTGCGCCGGTATCCGCTGCGCTTGGCCGACAACCTGACCCGCCGCCTGAAAGAGCGGCTTCAACGCGTAAACCCTGATCTGGTATTGCAGGATGAATTGTGCCACCCGTCGCTCATCGCTTTGAACAAGGGGCTGAAAACAGACCGACCCATGCCCATCGTGTCCGTTGTCCATCACCTGTATTGCAGGGAAAAGCGCCCGCCGCTGCTCAATCTCATCCCAACCTGGATTGAAAAGCGCTATCTCGACACGATAGACGGTTTTGTCTTCAACTCCCGGACCACGTGTGATTCGGTGTTTAATCTCAGCCGGCCCCACCGCCCACACGTTATCGCGCCGCCGGGAGCCGATCGCTGGGGGACTCAGGCACTTTCGCGCCCTAAACGGGCAGCGGGCGAAGGGCCCTTGCGCCTGCTCTACGTAGGTCTCGTTATCCCCCGCAAGGGGCTACTGCCCCTGATCGAGGCCTTGGCCCAGGTTCGCGGGCAAAATTGGCGACTGGACGTGGTGGGCAGTTTGCAGATGGATCATCGCTATGCAAACCGGTGCCGGAAGTTGAGCGCTCAGTTAGGCTTGGCACCGCGTATCCGATATCGGGGCCAGATCGCGGACAGTGCCCTGAAGGACATAATGGCCGCGGCCCACCTGTTGTGCATGCCCTTTGCCTTCGAGGGATTTGGTATCACCACGGCGGAGGCCATGCGATGCGGTGTGCCGGTGATGGGTTCCACGGCCGGCGCCACCCAGGAGTTGATCACTCATGGTGTCAACGGCCTTCTTTTGGACCCCGGCGACATAGCGGGGGTCGCGGCGGCGCTGTCACAACTGGCTACCGATCGAGAGCGGTTGCACGCCATGGGGCGGTCCGCATTTGAAAAGGCGCAGTCGCACCCGACCTGGCGGGCGTCCATGGGGCTGGTCGAAGTGTTTGCGCGGCAAATGGCGCAAACCTGACCCCCTGGTCATACTGATCCGGTAACGGCGCACATCGAGGAGAGTCGTGGCCATGAATCTTCATACCGATTCACATCGCTACATCCGTTATCTGGCGGCAAAAAGAGAAATCGATGACTGTGCCCTGAGTCAACCGGTGTGGCGAAAACTCCGCCGCCGTCTGCGGCAGGCTGACCGGCGCGGGCCGCTTGCCGTGATCGAAATGGGTGGCGGCATCGGCACCATGTTCGACAGGGTCCTGGATTGGGCTCTGACGCCCCACCTGCGATACACCCTGATCGAGGCAAACCGCGATTACCTGGCCGAATTTGAATCCCGTCTCAAGCCTTTACCTTTCATCTCGACGGATTCGGAAAATCGATACCATGGGCAGGCCCCGTCTGGTGTCACGTTCACGCTGGAAATGTCATGCGACGATATCTACGCCGTAATTGACGATCCAAACATGTTTTTCAGATATGATCTGGTGATGGCCCATGCCGTTATGGACCTAGTCAACATACCGGAGACCCTGAGCGGTTTTCAGCGACTGTTGAGACCCGGCGGCCTGCTCTATCTGACGCTCAATTACGACGGTGTAACCTGTTTTCTACCACAATGGGAGCCCGAATTCGAAGAGATGCTCGTGTCCCGTTATCACCTTAGCATGGACAATCGCATCATCGGAGGCCGTTCCTCGGGATCGTCGCAAAGCGGGCGCCAATTAATTCTGCATCTATTGTCAGCCAAGCTCCCGTTGATCGCGGTGGGCAATTCGGACTGGATCGTTTTTCCCCAACACGGCGGTTACACGCGGGGCGAGGCTTTCTTTCTCAAGATGATCGTCCACACCATCGAGCGGCAGTCGCAGCAGGACGGTGCCGTCGATCAACACAAACTGGCCCAATGGGCAAAGCACCGCATCACCCAAATCGCGGCCGGGGAGTTGATCTTTATGGCCCGCAACCTGGACATGCTGTGCGTGTCGGCAGCGGGCAAGTAACCCCTGGATCAAGATGGGAACTTGGGAAAAAATGCCGGATAGGAAATGGACTTTAAACCGGCACGCTCAGCGCGGCGCGATGCTGTATTTGACCGTTTTGGCGGCCTGGTGTTTTTTGAACGTGTTTATCAATCTGAACTACCCAGCGCCCTTGCCTTCCCCCATCTTCCTTCAAAATATGTAGGCACTCGAATAGGTGTATATACCATTACAATGCAGTAAATAAATGCTTTATTGGTAAGCATGTATTTGAGAACCACCAAGCGCAAAAACAAGGACGGCTCGGTCGTCGAATATTTCCAGCTGGCCCACAACGAACGCCATTCTGTCACGCGTAAACCCGTCGCTAAAATCATCCATAATTTCGGCCGCACCGATCAACTGGACCGTGAGCAACTGGTCCGGCTGTGCCGCTCGATTGCACGGGTATGCCAGCTGACCGTGGTCGATCCGTATGACGACGATCAGCGGGAAGCCAAAGCCGTCGATGGGTACCTGGCTGACGGCCCGAAGATCGAAAAGACCGTCACCCTGGGTACCGTGCTGACTATCGAAGCGCTCTGGGACAAAATAGGCCTGAGAAAAACCTTTGGCGATATCGCCAGGGCCAACATGCTGCCGGAAAGCTATGAGCGGGCCTTGCTGGCCATGACCGCCAACCGGTTGTGCTCCCCCGAATCCAAACTGGGCGTATGGGATCGGTGGCTCGATACGGTTTACCTGCCCTCGTGCAACAAGTTGAAGCTGCATCACATGTACGCAGCCATGGACATGTTTTATGCCTTGCCGCCGAGGTTGAAGAGACGGTCTCTCAAGCGCACCCAGATCAAAATGACGCCGATGTACCACTGGCTCTCCCGACGCATCGAAGCCCATATCAAAATCTGTGAGCTGTCCCTGATGATCGAACGCATTGTCGAGCGCACCTGCGGGCACCCCTGGAGTAAAATTGCCTGCTCCTTACAGAAGCTCCAGGTCACAAAATTTTTTAATTTAAATCACCGTGTGTGTTTGCGCAACGAGATCCCGGCTGACACACGTAACATCTTGAATAAGTATAAGATAAGCCCTCCCAAGCAGCTTGTTCATTTCGAAAAATACCCCCGAAAACAGCCGAAAAGTGCAGACACACGATGCATATCATTCATTGTGTTGGATGCCCGTGCGCCAAGGGATTGCGCGATTTTGTGTGCTTACGTTATAAAAACCCAAGTGTAAGAAAACATCCATCGGTGACCGTTGGCAGCAAGGCCGCTCAATGTGCAGCGGCACTGCTTACATTATAGTTCAGCGTCCACGGGCATGCAAAACTAACAACAGAAAGTACCATGACACTCGATGAAAACCCAGTGATCATTTCCACGACGTACATGGCAGTCTTTAATATTGAATATAAATGCTATACCATTGTATATTAGTTATTTATCCGTCATATACAATATACTGTGGTCTTTCAGTTCCATTGTTAAGCACGCTAGAATTGATTTTATACCGATCAACATACTAACTGGCAATGCATCTGAGGGTTTGATATGCAAGATCGTCGAATTGAAGTAAATGATCTGATGCAGACGGACTATTCCTATGTCTTAACAGAGCCGTCTGGCAAAAATTTTCATTCCAAATTTTCACCCGAACTAACACCCAAAAAAATGCTTGAACTTGGGGTGTTTGGCGGAAAGTATATGACGGACTGTAGAAAAGAATTTCCGACTGAATGGTTTGAAAATGCAAAATTATGCTCAACACATCATAACCCAGAATTGAATTTCTTTGGAATAAACGCGTCGCAGCCGCTTTCAGTGTGGCTTAAAAAAGGATGGATTTACAAAGAAGATCCCCGAGGCTGGTTCCAATGGTACTGTCGATACTATATGGGACGCCGATGTCCTGATGATGAAAGACAAATTAAAAGATGGGCAGCAATGAGACGTCATGTCACGCAGATTAAAAACAATTGCAACAAAGGTGACCTGGGCTGTAGACGCAAACAGCGGCAGGCAGTTCTCCATTGGACTTACGATTCACGAAACTTATGATTACAGTTCGTAACCGGAAAGGCGATGTGAAAGTGGCTTCTACGATAGCCAGAATAAAAAGCTTTTATTGGAGCACTTTCTTGATGAATTCATCGGCACGGTTAAAGTGCTCTTTTTTCTTCTTGTCCGACATACGCTTGAAGGAATGGAACATCATGGAAAGGCGCGGATTCCCCTGAAAGAAATCCTGGTGGTTGGCCACGAACCGCCAGAACAATCCATCCCATATTCCTCGCCATGGGCCCGTGGAATAATTACTCATCTTTTTTAGATAGTTGGAACCACTGATATACGGTTTGGTGGCAATCAGGCCGCCATCTGCAAACTGGCTCATGCCATAAACATTCGGCACCATCACCCAATCATAAGCATCGATAAATAATTCCATGAACCATCGATACACCTCGTCCGGATCAAATTCGCAGAGCAGCATAAAATTTCCGAGCACCATCAGGCGCTCGATATGGTGACAATAGCCTGTTTTTAGAACACGCTTAACCACCGTATCGATAGGCTCAATCCCGGTTGTTGCGTCATAAAAACACTTTGGTATTTTACGGTTGAAGCCCCAGAAATCGGTCGTGCGAATCTCGGCACCTTTACATTCGTACATCCCGCGAATAAATTCACGCCAGCCCATGATCTGCCTGACAAAACCTTCAGTTGAATTCAGCGGAACATCATGATCGGACGCATATTCAAGACTCTGATCCAGTACATCCTGCGGGTGCAGCAAACCCGTATTGATCAATGGTGAAATAAGACTGTGATGTAAAAACGGTTCATCATGAACGATGGCATCTTCATAATCACCGAAAGCTTGAAAGCGGGTTTCGAGAAACTGCTGAAACCATGTTTGCACCTCATCAGGTGTGACGGGATAAATGGGCGCTGAAAAGAGTTCTCCAGGATTCTTCTTAAAATGCTTATTGGTATAGAAAACCGCCTCTTTCCAAAACGAATTTTCATCGGGAAGCCGGATTTCCGGAGGTGTTTTTTTCTTTGGATATTTTTTGCGGTTTTCCGCATCGAAAGACCATTTTCCGCCGGCGGGTTGGCCGTCATTTTCCAGCAATACATTTCGCTTCTTTCGTTGTTGTTTATAAAAGGTTGTCTGGAGAAAGAATTTCTTGTCTTTCCGGAAAAAATGCTCCAAACTTTTCCGCGTATTTAGAAATAGAGGCGACTCATAGGTCTCGGTCTGAATCTCAAAACGCTCCGCTTGTTTCTTTATACGCTTGTCCAGCCAATCGTCAGTCACATCAATATAGTGAAGCGCTTCTATCTTTTTAGTTTTTGAGAGCGTTTCGATCAGCTTACGTATATCAGATGTCTGCTTGGTAGCGTCTATGTAATGACACGTTATATTCTGTGCTTTCAGATCCGCTTCGAGAGCCTTCATCGAAGCTCGGTGAAACGCGATTTTTTGTTTGTGGAAAGTGTATTGTTTAAAGAGCAGATCTTCCTCAACCAGATAAACAGCATCCACTTCCTCGAACATCGAATGTTTTCTGAACAGCTGATGTGGAAACAACAGGCCGGCTTTTTTCATTCCTGATCCCGTTCCTTTGTTTTGTTTCGCCTGCATTTCTCGCTGCAGTATTTAACTTCATCCCAGCAGTCGGCCCATTTACGGCGCCAGCTGAACGAACGCCCACATATCAAACACGTTTTTTCGGGTAAATGAGGCTTCTTATGACTCATGGCTATGAGTATTTTATACCATTTAGGACAACCATCGCCAATACCGCAGTGACATTTATCGGTCCTGAAGCTTTGATTTTCTACGTTTTCAATGGTAACGCTTTTATTTCCTGATGCAATAGACTTAACAACCTTGTATGGTTGATATTTTAATAGCTGATAGTTTGCCACGAGCGCGCTTTACTAACAGAGAGTGTGCGTAACTGTACAGAAAAGGAGGGTGGGCCCCTCGGAACCGGCTTGCAGGAGCAGGTTTCAAACCACAATAAGCTGCGCTGGTTAAGAGCCAGGTTGGTGAGCGTTAAGGAAAAGGCACGGCAACGACCGTGTCAGGTATGGATCAAGGAGATGAGCGCAAGCGAACCATTGCTGAGGTGTCGTAAAAACATGGATGGCGTCAAAACTGGGGTACTAGCAGGATTCCAGGATGAGTCCAGAGGTTACCTGCCTGCTGTCTGGGGCGGCGTCCGGCATAAAGATGGCATGACCTTAATTCAGGCTTTAATACGGGACGTGGGGAGCTGTCGTTCCGATGGTAAGGGAGAAACACAAGTGGCGGACCCACGAGCGTGAGAGTACCGATGCGGAACACAGTGGCGGACCAACCCGTAGTAGCGTTGAAATCTCTGTAATCGAGACTGAGCGAAGGGGTTAGCTTATCCGTTTTTATGATTGGGTCAACTAGCGATGGGAGGAACCTGACCATAAAACAAGGTCGCTGGTGTAAAAGGCCATCGACTGAATGAGAGGAGCCGTGTGAATCGAGAGATTCACTCACGGATCTGTGAGGGGGGGGTGAAATTCACCTGCGCTACCCGGCTGATCCTGAACATATCAGACAGCTGGAAAATTTTTAATTTTTCCAACATACAGGAAGCTTAAATGGATTTATGGTATTGGCAAGATACACAACGATCTATAAATTTAGCGTATGAGAAGAAAAACCCAATCCCAGTCATCATTACCCGCGCAATGTGTCGACATCGTGGTAGTCGGCGCCAATTTCGCCGGTCTGATGTGCGCCCGTCAGCTCTCCGACTGCCACCGGGTGACCGTCTTTGACCCGAGTCCGCATATTGAGTTTCTACCCAACATCCACGAGCTTTTGTCTGGTGTAAAGTCTCCTCCGGATTTGCGGCTTACCAGAAGACGGCTGATCGAAAATTCGGGACATCAATTCGTGCAAACGCGAGTGGCG
>Ga0316198_10003090_pt1 | contig 10123 bp, 7 predicted proteins | sample OudBieAanoxic_MG_FD_204935 | JGI IMG/M metagenome (GOLD analysis project Ga0316198, IMG submission 204935) | Coastal sediment microbial communities from Oude Bieten Haven, Netherlands - site A anoxic | ecosystem: Environmental > Aquatic > Marine > Coastal > Sediment | place: Netherlands...
AGGCGGTGTCCGTCGGGCAGGTTGGCGTGAACTTGCCAGACGATCCTCGACCCCGCAGGCAGGTCGGCCAGCGCTTCCGCGGGAACGGTGAACTCGGTCGCTTCCAGGTTGCGGGCCTCGGCGATCACGCGCAGGTCTTCCGTGGCGACGCGAATCTCCCAACGTCCGTCCGCCGGACCCTGCCAGCGTAGCGTGCACGACTCGCGCGAGAGGGGTATGGCGAGATCGGTCAACGGGCTGATGACTTCTTCGGGGCCGCGAAGGGTTCCCCGGTCGTTCGGTCCGAGTCCCGGTCCGCTCGGTAGCAGCAACGCGATCAGGACCATGGCGGCCGCCGCGGCCAGCGCACCGCCGATCCACCACCTGCGCGCACGGAGCGTTCGGCTCGCGGGCCGTTCGAAGGCAACCACGTCGGCCGGAGCCTCGCGGGTCACCTCGCGGGCGAGGCGCCAGGCCTCGGCGCACTCGGCGCAGGTCGTGACGTGCAGTCCGATCTGCCGGATACGGTCGTGCGGTAGTTCGCGGCGAACCGCGCGCCACACCATCTCCGGATCCGGGCAGCGGCCGTCCGGGTTGGCAACGGGATCACGCGAGATGAACGCCTCGCGAAGTCGCTCGTCGGTCAGGTTCTGAGACACCACGATCAAAATCCTTTCGCGGAAAGGCACTGCCGCAGATCGGCGAGTCCGCGATAAAGCAGGTTCTGGACCTTCTTGCCGTCCCAGCCGGACAGTGCTTCCGACTCGGCCAGTGTGTGGCCCAGGAGGTGGAAGCCGACGATCAGCCGCCGATTCTCTTTCAATCGGTTCAGGCACCCGTTCAGCGCCTGCGCCAGATCGCCGCTGACGGCCGCCTGTAACGGTCCTTGCTCGTCCACGGGTCCCTGTTTTTCGAGAATTTCCATTTCTACCTGGTTTTCGCGGCGTCGGCGCGCTCGTCTGATCTCGTCCACGGTCGCGCTGTATGCCACCTTCCAGAGATAGGACGACGGTGGCTCTCCGATATCCTCATTTTTCTTTTGCCACTCCATCACGCGGAGCATTGCGTCCTGCACGATGTCGTCGGCGCGGTCGGACAACCACCGCGGGCAGACCCGACGCACGGAAATCACGATTTTTGAACGAATCTGGGCGAAATCGACCGTGGAGGACGAGCGGGGCGGGTTCGGCTGTGGATCTCGATCCAAGACTGCTCCGCGCTGGCGACTCGACGTCCGGAAGGCTCCCCAAAATCTATCCCGTTCCGTCTCGCGGATCAACCACAGGTCCGTCGCCCTGGTCCGGCAGATCAGGCTTCGTCTACAATCGGTCCTTCGCCGTTCCCTCGTAGCCCCCCGGAAGGAGTCACCCATGCGCGCTCAACCTCCACACTCTTCTCCGGGAGTCCGCGCGGCCCGATGGACCTCGCTGCCCTTGCTGGCCTGCTTGCTCATCACGGTGGCCCACGCCGAGTCTCCCGACCCACCGCCGTTCTATGCGATCAGGGACGTCACGGTCGTCACCGGTATGGGTGAGTCCATCGAGGGCGCGACGGTATTGCTGGCCGACGGATTGATCGAGGCAATCGGCGCCGACATCGACATCCCCGGCGACGCCTGGGTGATCGACGGCGACGGGATGTTCCTCTACCCGGGGTTGATCGACGGTTTGACGACGTTGGGCCAGAAGCCGGACGAGGGCAGTGGCGGCGGAACGGCTGGCGGCCCCGGCCCCGGATCCGGGAGAGGCGGCCCGACGATTCGCGGTCCCGAGGACCGCCCGCAGACGACGCCGTGGCTTTCGGCCGCCGATCTGCTGGGCGAAGACGAGCGCGCCAAGAAGTGGCGCAAGGCCGGTTTCACCGCGACGGTGACCTCACCGACCGACGGGCTGTTCGCCGGACAGGCCGCACTGATCAACCTCGGTGGAACTCCTGCCAACCCGAATACCAAGATGATCACGCAGACGATCGTGGCCGCTCCCGTGGCACTGCGCATCAACTTCCGCGCGCCGGGAAGAGGACGGGGATACCCCGGGTCGTTGATGGGATCGCTCGCCTACGTCGAGCAGGTCTTCCTGGACACGCAGCACTACGCGTCGGCGAAGGCGGCTTACCGCGCCGCGCCGCGCGGTCTCGATCGACCGACCTACGACCGCACGCTCGAAGTTCTCGAGATGGCGATGGAAGACGGGACGCCCTTCCTGATGCCGGGGCATCTCGGGCGTGAGATCGACCGCGCGTTGATCATGGCCGCCGAGTTCGACCTGCCGCTGGTGATCTACGGGGGGCAAGGCGCCTACGCACGCATCGATGCGCTGAAGGCCGCCGGGGCCTCGGTCCTGGTGTCGCTGAACTGGCCCAAGGAAGAAAGGGACCGCGATCCCGAGACGGACACGTCGTTCCGCACGCTGTATCACCGAAGGCTGGCGCCCACGACACCGGCCGGCCTGGCCGCGGCCGGTGTGCCGTTCGGCTTCTACTCGGACGGTCTGTCCACCAGCGCGGAGATATTCAAGAAGGTTCGCATGGCGATCGATGCCGGGTTGTCCGACGAGGACGCGCTGGCCGCGCTGACCTCGAACCCGGCGAGATTCTACGGCGTGTCGGATCGCCTGGGCACGATCGAGGTGGGCAAGATCGCAAACCTGGTCCTGGCCAGCGACTGGCCGTGGGCCGAAGGGGCCGAGGTCAGGTCGGTCTTCGTCGATGGCCGCAAGTACGAAGAGCGCAGCAGCGACGAACCCACCGAGCCTCCAGCCTCCGACGTGTCCGGCACGTGGAAGATCGATCTGACCACGCCGCGGGGCGAGCAGGAGATCACGGCCGATCTGACCATGGCCGAGGACGGCAAGGTGACCGGCGAGATCACCAGCGAGCGCGGCACGACGCCGATCGAAGAGGGCCGGATGAGTGGCGACCTGCTGCGCTTCAAGACGACGCGCTCGATGGGCAGTCGCAGCTTCACGTCGTCGTGGTCGCTGACGGTCGAGGGCGAAGAGGTGTCCGGGTCGGCGAGTGCCGGTCCGATGTCGATGGAAGTCATCGGCAAGCGGACCGCTGTCGCCAAGGAGAAGGGAGAGGCCAACAAGGGCAAGGACGAGGAGCCCGCCGTCACGCTCGAAGAGATGCGGTCGGTGATGGCCGTCTACCAGGCGCCGGTGAAGGAGATGGGCAATTTCGCCATCACCAACGCCACGGTGTGGACCGTCTCCGGAGAGACGATCGAAGGCGGCACCGTCGTCGTCGAGGACGGCAAGATCACGGCGGTGGGCAAGGACGTCAAGGTCCCCGGGCGCGCCGAGGTGATCGACGCCGCGGGCGGACACCTGATCCCCGGGATCATCGACGCCCACTCGCACATAGCAATCGAGGGCGGCGTCAACGAGGGATCGCTCGCCGTGACCTCGATGGTCGCCATCGGCGACGTGCTGAATCCCGATTCGATCGCGATCTACCGCGCTCTCGCCGGCGGCGTGACCAGCGCCAACCTGCTCCACGGGTCGGCCAATCCCATCGGCGGCAAGAGTCAGATCGTCAAGCTGCGCTGGGGCGCGGACGCCGAGGGGTTGAAGTTCGAGGGAGCGCCGCCGGGGATCAAGTTCGCGCTGGGCGAGAACCCCAAGCGGTCGAACTTCAGCCGGCCCGGTGTGCCGGCGCGCTACCCGCAGACACGGATGGGCGTGATGGACGTGATCCGCCAGGCGTTCACCGAAGCCGAGGAGTATCGCAAGCAGTGGCGAGCCTACGAGGCCGCGACGGGTCCTTCTTCCGCCGGGATTCCGCCACGTCGCGACCTCGAACTCGAAGCGCTGGTCGAGATCCTCGAGGGCGACCGCTGGATTCACTCGCATTGCTACCGGGCGGACGAGATCCTGCAGTTGATGCTGCTGGCCGAGGAGTTCGGGTTCAGAATCGGCACCCTGCAGCACGTGCTGGAGGGGTACAAGGTCGCCGACGAGATCGCGGCGCACGGTGCGGGGGCATCGACCTTCTCCGATTGGTGGGGCTACAAGGTCGAGGCCTACGAGGCGATCCCCCACAACGCCGCGCTGATGACCGAGCGCGGTGTCGTGGTTTCGATCAACTCCGACAGCGGCGAGGAGATGCGTCACCTCAATCAAGAGGCGGCCAAGGCGATCAAGTGGGGAGGGCTCGGCGAGGTCGAGGCCCTGGCTCTGGTCACGCTGAATCCCGCCAAGCAACTGCTGATCGACGATCGCGTCGGGTCGATCGAGGTCGGCAAGGACGCGGACCTGGTGCTGTACGACGGCCACCCGCTCGAGATCCGCTCCGTCCCGCAGAAGACCTTCGTGGACGGTGACCTCTATTTCGATCTCGAGGCCGACCGGGCAAGGCAGGCGATGATTGACGAGATCAAGGCGAAGCTGGCACCCGCGGACGACAAAGAGAAGAGCGAAGGCGAGGACGCAGCACCCGGGTCGGCGCCGTCGCCCGAGGTCGTCTGGCAGGACGAACACTACAGCTGCCGGGAAGACGAGCACGCGGAGGAAGGACGATGAAGCGCTTTAACTTGCGTCGAGTGACGATCCTGTCGGCCTTGACTCTTGCGATTCTGGCTCCGGGGCTCGCGGCCGCCCAGGTGCTCGTGATAGACGGCGGGACGGTCCACCCGGTGACCGGCGATCCGTTCGTCGGCCGTGTGGTGATCGAGGACGGACTGATCTCCGCCGCCGCGCCGAACGCGACGGCGCCGGCGGGTGCGACGACGATCGACGCCACGGGGCTGCATGTCTACCCGGGACTGTTCGACGCCATGTCCACGATCGGTCTGATCGAGATCGGTGCCGTGTCGGCGACCAACGACCAGGCCGAGATCGGCGCCTACAATCCGCACCTGGCGGCGGCGACGGCGGTGCACCCCGCAAGCGAGCTCATCCCCGTGACGCGGGCCAACGGCGTGACCCACGCACTGGTGACGCCACGCACCGACCGTGGCGGGGTCATCGCCGGCCAGGCCGCGCTGATCGATCTGGCGGGATGGACCGTCGAGGAAATGGCGCTCGACGCGTCGATCGCGATGGTCATCACGTGGCCCGCGATCCAGACGCGCTCGTTCGACTTCGCGACCTTCTCGATGAAGGAGAGTCCGTACGCCGAGGCCAAGGAAAAGGCCGAGGAAGCCCTGAACGAATTGCGCGACTGGGTCGATGCGGCCCGGCACTACCGCCAGGCGGCCGACGGCGGTAGCGAGCGGTTGGAGACCGACCAGAAACTGGCTGCGTTCGCACGGTGTCTGGACGGCGGGATGCCGGTGATCATCCGCGCCGACGCCAAGCGCGACATCGAGGCCGCGATCGAGTTCGCCGAACGGGAGGGGATGCGGATGATCCTCGCCGGCGGCCGCGACGCCTGGAAGGTCAAGGGGCTGCTGGCGGAGAAAAAGGTTCCGGTGATTCTCGGTCTGACGTTGAGTCTGCCCCGCGAGGACGACTTGCCCTACGACATGCCGTTCCGCAACGCGGGCGAGTTGCTCGAGGCGGGTGTCAAGATCGCCTTCGCGTCGGGCGCGGGAGGCGGGTTCGGTCCTTCAGGTCCGCACGGGGCGCGCACGCTGCCGTACGAGGCGAACGCAACGGTGTCGTACGGTCTCTCCGAGGACGAGGCGCTGCGGGCGATCACGATCAGCCCGGCCGAGATGCTCGGCGTGGGAGACCGGCTGGGATCGATCGAGGCCGGGAAGGTCGCCAACTTGATCGTCACGGACGGTAGCCCGTTGATGATTCAAACGCAGGTCAAGCACCTCGTGATCGGCGGTCAGGAAATCTCGACCGAAAACATGCAGCGGAGTTTGTACGAGAAGTACCGGGCGCGATAGGTCGCCCTCAGAACTCCGGCTTCAAGGTGACCGACGTCAGCTCTTTCTGCAGGCTGCGCATGAAGATGCCCGGTCCGACCCAGGTGTAGACGCAGATCCCGAGCCACAGGACCTGCACCAGCGCCGAGAGCTCCGGGTGGCCGGCCTGAGTCGTCGCGATCGTGGCCACACGGTACAGGATGAACGCCACCAGCAAGACGACGATCGCGCGCTTCATGCCCAGTTGCCCCATCCAGGTGTTGTAGCGCCACCACAGACCCATGAACCAGTTCGAGCGCGATTTGACGGCGGTCAGCAGGTGCAGCGCGCCGTAGTCTTGCGGGTTGATCCGCAGCGCCCACAACGCGTGCTCGCGCGCCGTCGAGACGTCGCCGCGGGCCAGGGCGACCGAGCCCATCAGCACGAGCCCCTCGAGGTGTTCGGGTTGCTGTTCGAGGACCTGGCGGGCCCAGCGCTCGGCAGCGTCCACCTCTCCGCGGTCGAGGCAGCGGTCGCCCATGTCGGCGAAGATGTCGGGGTTGCCCGGATCCAGTGCGAGCGCGCGCTGCAGGAAGCGATCGGCCTCGTCGGGCCGTCGCGTCAGAACGAGCAGGTGGGCCATGGAGCGGTGGTTCTGCGCGGACTCGGGTTCGAGGTCGAGCAGCGTCTTGAAGGCTCGCTCGGCTTCGGCGAATCTGCGCTGGGCCAACTTGACCGACCCCACCGCGTGGTGCGCCAGGGGCAGTTCCGGTTCGAGCGTCAGTGCGATCCCCGCCTCGTGCGCTGCCGCGTGAAGGCGCTTGGTCGAAAGAAGGCAGATGGCGAGCAGTGCGTGCCCCTCGGCCAGGTTCGGGTCCTGGCCCAGGGCCTGCTTCAGTGTCTCGATCGCGTGATCGACGTTGCCTTGCCTCATCTGGTTTTCGGCCATGTGCAGCAACACGCTGGCGTGGTACAGCGTCATGACAGGGCCGCCACGATCAGTGGGACGTTTTTCATCGCGGGGGCCAGCAGCATGTTCCAGGCGAAGTAGGCCAGGATCAACCCGATCCAGCCGTTCTGCACCTTGCCCCCGTAGTATTCGTAGATGCCGAAGCTTCCTGCCTGCAGCATGTAGAGCACGTAGCTGACGCCCAGCTTCCACACGAGGACGACCAGCAACAGGTACGGCAGTATCAGCCTTCCGTCGATTCCCAGGCGGTCGTAGGTCCCCCACACCCCGATCAGCAAGACCAGGTTGCCGATCAGGCCACCGACGGCGATCGCCAGTTCGCGTTTGCGCGTGGGGCTCCCCATCGCGATGCCGTTCAGCACGAACCACGTCCAGGACATTCCGGCCCCCACGAACATCACGCACAGCATCGGCCAGAACGGATTGACCGTCACGTGGGCCAGGCCGCCCGGCCGGGGTTCGTCGGGAATGTGGTAGACGGTTGCCAAGCTAGCCCTTGCCGTGGCGGTCGAGGAAGGCCAGCACCTCGTCGTAGTGACCCGCCTCGTTCGCATAGCGCGCGTAGTTGCGTGCGGTCGTCAGCCACTCGAGTGTCGTCGGGCGCACTTCGCGCAACGAGTCGCGCAGGTGCTCCTTGCCGATCGGCACCTCTTCGCCACCCTCGATCGACGCTTCGATCGCCAGGTCGGCCGCGGATTCGACCAGGTTCTGCAGGTCGGCGCCGGAGAACCCGCTCGACTGCTTGGACAGGAAGTCCAGGTCGACCGCGCCGGTCTGCGGCCGATCTTCGAGCAGGATCTCGATGATGCGCCGTCGGGCTTCGCGATCCGGCGGCGGCACGAACAGTACCCGGTCAAAGCGGCCGGGCCGGCGGAAGGCGGGATCGACGGCCCAGGGTACGTTCGTCGCACCGAGAATCAGCACGCCTTCGTTGTCCTGGGAGAAGCCGTCCATCTCGGAGAGAAACTGACTGACGATCTTGGACGACGCCGCCTCGCGGGTGTACTGGCGTTTGCCGCCGAGCGCCTCCAGCTCGTCGAAGAACAGCACGGCGGGGACGCTCGCCCGGGCCTTCTCGAACAGGGCGTGCAGCTTCTGTTCCGACTCGCCGATGTACATGTCGAGCACGTCCGAGATCGCGACGTTGAAGAAGGTCGCGCCGCACTCGCCCGCGGTGGCCCGCGCCAGTAGCGTCTTGCCGCAGCCCGGCGGGCCGTACAGCAAGATGCCTCCGCCGACGCGCTTGCGAAACTTGCGAAACAGGCTCGGCTTCTGAAACGGCAGGATGATCTTGCGGTGGATCTGCTTCTTGATCTCGTCGAGACCGCCGACCTGGGCGAAGGTCACGGGTTCGGGGTCGGGAACCAGCAGGGTCGTGGCCTCGTCCTCGACCGTGTCGTCGTTGGAGATCACGCGCAGGCGGGGCCGGTCGTCGCCACGATCGACGTCCCGCACCCGCGTCTGGAGTTGCTCGGCCAGCGCCGGGTCTTCCAGAGTTGGATTGGCCGCGAGCGCTCGATCGTAGTGGACGCGCCCCTCTTCGTTGCGTCCCAGCGCCAGGCAGGCCCGTGCGCAAACCAGTGCGGACTCGGGAGAATCGAAGTCGGCCCAGCTCAGGGCCCGCTCGGCCTGGTCTGCCGCAAGCAGGATGTTGGCGGCGGTGAGTCTTCCTGCAGTGTCCAGTTGCTTCGGTTCGTAGCGTGCGAGCAATTCGGAGGCATCGCCGAACTGGTCTCGTTCGCGCAGGCCCAGCAGCAAGGCCAGCAACAGTTGCGAGTTCTCGGGCGACGCCGCGTGGGCGGCCCGCAGGGCATTCAGAGTCTGGTCGTCCATGGCGGCTCCCGGGACGGGCAGCTTAGGCGCGCCGATGCCGGTGAGTCAACCGGGAGCCGGTCTGGACTAGTGCGCCTTGTGTGCTCTCATCTCCGCGGCCATGTGCCGGATCTCCGACAGATCCCGGATCATCTCGCTCCAGCCGTACCACAGGGCGTAGTCCGGGTTGGCGTGGAACGCGCCCTGGAATGCGCGCATGCGGTGCTTCAGGTGCATCTCGAACAGGCGCTGCTCGATCGGCGTCGGCGCGTCGTGGAAGGTCAGCAGGTCCGGAAAGGCTGCCGCGTAGCCTTCGGGTTTGGCCAGGACGCCATCCTTGTACAGAGAGGTGATCTCGCGGATGGCCTCGGCCAGCAGGTGATCGACCTCGCGGAGCAGCTCGTCTCCCTTGGCCAGCTCGCCACGGGCAAAGTTCTCGGAGTGGCAGTCGCTGCAGACCGCGATCAGCTTCGCCCGCTCGCGGTCGAAATCTTCCTGGGTCAGCCGGGCCACGTCGGCCGCCTTGACCACGTCGAGCCGGGCGGTGGGCTGGCCCTCGGGGTCGAGCACGCCCAGCGCCTGCAGGATCGTGATCTGGTCGGCCTTCCACTGCGGGTCCTCGGGCAGCGGCAAGCGCACGGCGAGGAATCCCCACGGGGTGCGCACTTCGTGATCGCCTTCGGCCATGTGGCAGGTCTGACAGGTCGGGGCCGGGGTCGACTCGGGCAGCGTGCCGTTCTGCTTCAGCAGGTAGCGCACGCCGTGCTTCGAAGAGGACCACATCTCCCACTGCGGGTGATCGAAGCCCATGTGGCAGGTCTGGCAGGCCTGCGGTTGTCGGGCCTCGACGACCGAGAAGGTGTGCCGCGTGTGGCAGGCGTCGCAGGAGGCGTGTCCGAAGATCGACCCTTCCTTCTTCAGCGCTTCGATCTCCTTCTCGTCCTTCAGGCCGAGCTTGTGGCACCCGCCGCAGCCCTTCATGCCGTCGACGAGCGACATCGGCAGTGCGTGCGTCGTGGGCATCGCCTTCAAGGATGCCCAGGCCGCGGCGTGCTTGCCCTTCGAAAACTGGCCCAGCTGCGTGTCGTGACAGGTGCCGCAGGTGTCGGCGGTCACGGTCTCGACCTTGTCCACGTCCGCGGCCGACGAGTGGCCGTCGCCGTGACAGGCGTCGCAACCTATCTCGTTGGGGAAGTGCTTGCTGGCTTCCCAGTCGTCCACCAGGCGGGGTGTGATCTCGCGGTGGCAGGTCACGCAGGCACTGTCCTCGGCACTGGCACCGCCCAGCGCCATCACCGACACGATCAACAGCAGCATCAGCTGTTTCATCTTCTTATCTCCCATCGGGAATCACGGAATTACACCGGTCAAGAGTAGAAGGCGCGCCGATCGTACCGCATTGACCCAGGTCAAGTGTCCGACCCGATGTAACGCCTTTGTGGCATGCTAGTCCTTGATCTCTATCAAGGAGGCGACGTGAGACCGAATCCCCTTCCGGTACTGGCGCTGGTCTTGAGCCTGGCCTTCACCTGCTGCTCGTGCTCGTGGGCCGCCGAAGAGGTCGGCAC
>Ga0316198_10003091_pt1 | contig 10122 bp, 9 predicted proteins | sample OudBieAanoxic_MG_FD_204935 | JGI IMG/M metagenome (GOLD analysis project Ga0316198, IMG submission 204935) | Coastal sediment microbial communities from Oude Bieten Haven, Netherlands - site A anoxic | ecosystem: Environmental > Aquatic > Marine > Coastal > Sediment | place: Netherlands...
CGGCAAAGTTGTATCATAGCCCTTGGGGATCATTTCGGAAGCGCAATCGCGCGGTACCAGATGCTACGATCTCTCAGCGAGACCCGCACCCTCGAGATGTGGAAGGAAGAAGTCATGAGTGGGACGAAGAAGGTGGCGCTGGTAGGCTGGGATCCGGATGTGGTCGACTACAGCAAATGGCCGGATCTCACAGCAGAGAAGCTCATGGCATCTCTGGAAGCCGACAGAAGCAAGCTAAACGAGCTTGGCTATGAGGCGACTTTGCTGTTCATCGAGGATGCTGACACCGCGTACGATGCAGTGAGCCAGGCTCTCGCCAAGTCCACTTACGATTGCGTGCTTATCGGTGCCGGTGTCCGCGCGGTACCAGAGCAATTCCTAGTGTTTGAATGTTTGGTGAATGCAGTTCATCAATCTGCTCCACAGGCGAAAATCTGCTTCAACACCAATCCAACGGACACCGCGGAAGCTGTTCAACGCTGGGTCTAACGCTGTCGCTCCTCAAAACGTGGTCCGTCGCGAGATGCGAGGGGGGATTGCCTTGCTCATTGTGCAGTGACAGCGGGTGATCGAGGTTCGGTACGGGATCGCTCAGCGTTTTGATGCGACGAGCGGCGCAGAAAGGTCCTGGCCGTTTCTCCCGCGAAATCGACGGTGGCGCTCGGCAGCGCGTCTTGGCGGGACGCCAACCCGGGTCTGCTTGTGGGTTGTGCAGACCAACACAACGCGCCACGCACTCAGTCGGTGAGAAAACGGTAGCTGGCGCCCATTCGTGCGGACGCGAAGGGAGGAAAGCGCACGTCCTCGAGATAGCCCTGCAGGCAGTTCTGGAAGCGGCGACGGCCGGGCTCGATCGTCGTGCCTACGACCATTCCGTCTTTTCCGCGGATCACGAGGTCGATGGTGACGGTGCCAAGCTCGTTTCCGCGCTGGAGCTCTTTTTTGATGCACTCGTCGTACATCTCGTCGAGATGGTCGTCCATGAAGCGGGCGATCTCGTCCGCGGTGAGCTGCCCTTCACCACCCCCGGCGGTGGGATCGCCGAGCTCGACCGGAAGTGCCATGGCTTCTTCATAGGACATCATCTTGATATCGCGACGCGGCGTCTTTTTGTTTGACGACTCTTCTGCTTCGACGGGTGGCTCGGGATCCCAGATCTCCGGGTCGACCTCCTCGTCCGAAGCCACCTCGGTGACTGGCGGCTCGTCCCGCAGGTCTGCGCCGCCGCTGCTGACCGCGGTCGTCCCCTGAGACTGTTTCGAGCCGCAGCCGGCTCCAATCAAGATCAGCCCGATCCAGCCGACCACTCGCATGTGACCCCATCCCATGAACCATAAAGTCTAGCGTCTATCCCAGGCCTGATGCACGCAGCGCAGGATGGACGGAGACTCAAGTATCGGCAGCGTCCGTCGAGTTCGGGATGATCAGGATGCCGCACTCCGCCACAGTAGGGAAGAAGTCCTCGAACGTCTCGCAGCGCACCGGAGCGTGGGCGCGCCGGCGGAGCGGGCCTGCTGCTAGTCGTGCTGCTGGGGGTGGCGTCGTGAGGGTGTGCCGGCGACGGTGCGACCGGCGAACGTGATTTTCTGGTCGTCGTGAATCTCGAGATTTACGAGCCGCTCCGGCCGTTGCTCGGCCGGTACGCCGAGACGATGGCAACGGTCAACATGGAGGTTCACGTCGAAGCCTGGGCGCCCGGAGGTATCGAGGATATCGAGGAAATCATGCGGTCGATCGCTGAAACGAGCGAACTAGGTACGTACGAAGAGTACCGTGAGCAGCACCCCGAGTTCTTCTAACCAGCGGCGACCTTCGACAGCGCTAGCGTCGGCCGAAGGTCCAAGCCTCGTTGTTCAGCTAGCCGGCGATGAGGACGACGATCGTGCAGACCACCGGGGCGAGCAGATAGTTGATGCCCATTCTTTCGGATAGCAGCCACATGCCGGCTGTGCTGAGACCGAGGCCCAGGGCGGCCACGAGGATGAAACGGCGTTTATCGGAACTATCTGCTTTTCGGTCCGGTCGGTGGTTGGACGGTCTGCGCAGTGATCGATCCAGCTCGATGGCGAGCTTGGCATTGGCCGCGTCGTCTTGGGCATACCCCCCGTGCCAATGAACGCTGAGTAGGTATTTCGGATCTCCACGAGATGACGTGCGCAGGTCAGAGCTGACGACGACACGTCGTCGCTTTGAGCTCCGGCATCTGAATTTCGTCGAAGAACGGGGACGTTTTGCGTTGGCACGGGTCGTGCTCCTCGGTCGCTCCGACTCATCTACCCGAACTCATAGGAGCGACCCATGTACAACAACAAGAAGATCAAACTCTCGACAATCGGCTCTGGCGTCGGTGCACGCGCACTGGCAGCCCTGGTCACGTTGCAGACCCTCGTCACCGTAGCCTGCGGACCGTCCTCGTCCGATTCCGGACCGCCGGTCGTGGACCTCGTGACGCCAAACGGAATCGACTCTTACTGTGTCGACGAGGCGATTAGGTTCCTCGCGACGTCACGCGATTTGGACGGCATGCCGGCCTTCGAGCTGCCGGAGAGCGCGATCGAGTGGTCCGTTTCGGGCGGCGCGAATTTCGGCACGGGGCACTCGGTGACGGCCTCCTTCCCAGAGGGTGGCTACACAATCGTGGTCCGAGCCACCAACGACGAGGGCTTGTTCGCGGAGGACTCGGTCAATCTGTTGGTCGAGAGCTGTCCCGATAGCCCGCCCAGCGTCACAATCCTCGAACCGTCCGTGGACTCGGAATCCTCCGAGGCGCAGTACGCCTACGACAGCTTCGATGACGATCGCGGGCAATGGTACACCGACGTGACTTTCGTTGGCACCGGTGAAGACCCCGAAGATGGAACCCTGTCCGGCAGCTCGCTCGAATGGACCACGAATCGCACCGACGTGCAGAGCGAAGCTCTGGGCACAGGAAGCAACGCTACGGTACGTCTCTATTCCGACTCGTGCTTCGGCACATGGCACGATGTGACGCTCACCGCGACCGATAGCGACGGCAACGAACGAAGCGCGATTCGGCGAATCTTCATTTGGACATTGTGCTAACCGAGCTCGCGCGTCCTCTTCCCGGAACGTGAGGCGGACATTCGCGAGCGACGCGCGACGGCAAGAAGGGCGGCTCCTCAGGGGGCCGCCCTTTGCGCGTGACAGTGGCGCCACGCCTAGATTCTTCTGCCTAGGCTCTCTTAGACCATCGGGCTCTCCGTAAACGCCCAATTGCGCGGTACTAGGTTGCTACCCGCTCGGCGCCAGACGCCTGAATGAGTAGCCTTGGGACATTCGACGCCATCGACGCATTCAGCACTTACAACCGCGTGGGAAAGGAAGCTTTGGTCGTCGACCCAAAAGACCTTGTCTCGTCTAAAGCACTAGCGGGGGACAGGTGCTGGGCTCTGAAGACTGCGTTGGAGCGCTTCGACGACGAGCTCTTCTTTTGCCGTGCGTTGGGTGCGGGAGGCGAAAACTACGTGGATCGGCATCTCGGCAGTGCAGCGTTCTTCGAGAAGTGGGACGAGTGCGTGTTTTTGAATCGAGGGCTCGACGATGAACTCGGGAAGCCATGCGATGCCGGCTCCTTCGACGGCGAGCTCGGCAATCGCGTCGCCGTTGTTGCAATGGAGCCTACCAGAGACGCGGACGCGTTCTTCGGTTCCGTCGGATCGATCGAAGACCCAGGTGTCGAGCTTACTTTGATGGGTGTAGAGGATGCACTCGTGGTGGCGGAGATCGTTGGGTTGCTCCGGAAAACCGTTTCGTTCGAGGTAGTCGGGCGAGGCCACGACGAGGCGCCTCGACACCCCTACCTTCTTCGCGACGAGGGAAGAGTCCGGTAGTCGCCCAATGCGAAGCGCAAGATCGAAGCGCTCGGCGACGAGGTCGACAGCGCGGTCCTCCAGCTGGAAATCGATCGAGAGCTTCGGGTGGGCGCAGGCGAGCTCGGCGACGACCCCGGTGAGAAAGCGAAGGCCAAAGGAGCTCGGCGCGCTCATGCGAAGCCGGCCGACCGCGCTTCGGGTCGCTGTCATCATCTCGGCCTCGGCGTCGGCTGCAAGCGCCACGATCGCCCGCCCCTTCGTAAGGAGCGCCTCGCCCGCGTCGGTGATGCTGACCTTGCGCGTGGATCGGTGAAGGAGCGCGGCACCCAGAGCCTCTTCGAGCGCACGGACCCGCTGACTCACCGTCGATTTCGCGATCCCGAGCTCGGCCCCTGCCTTGGAGAAGCTCCCGTGGTCGGCCACCGCGACGAAAGTCTGGAGATCAGTGAGGTCCATTGTTTCTTATTCCGAACAGTGAATATTATTTTGCACATATTGTGCGTCTTTTCAAACGACCCATGTTCTTCCGGGAGGAGGCTACGATGATGAAGATTCGACGAAGCCATGAGCGCGGCCACGCCAACCACGGTTGGCTCGACAGTCATCACACGTTTTCGTTCGCGAGCTATCGCGACCCCGAACACATGGGGTTCCGGGCCCTACGGGTGATCAACGACGACCGCGTGAAGGGCGGTGAAGGGTTTGGCACACACCCGCATCGCGACATGGAGATCATCTCGTACGTCGTCGACGGGGCGCTCGAGCACAAGGACAGCATGGGCACGGGGTCGATCATTCGCCCCGGTGACCTGCAGCGGATGCGAGCCGGGACCGGTGTCACGCACAGCGAGTACAACCACTCGGCGACCGATACGGTGCGGTTTCTCCAGATTTGGATTCTGCCAGACGAGAACGGGCTCGAACCAGGCTATGCGCAGAAGTTCTTTGGCGACGAGCGACGCGGCAAGCTTCGGCTCGTAGCATCTCAGGACGGCGCCGCGGACTCGGTGCAAGTTCATCAAGACGTATCGATGTTTGCTTCGGTCCTCGAAGATGGGGAGAGCGTCGCGCACGAGCTTGCCGAAGGCCGGCATGCTTGGCTTCAAATGGTACGCGGAAACGCCACCGTCAACGGAGCGGAGCTGGCGGAAGGCGATGGCGCCTCGCTCAGCAATGTCTCTTCCATCGACATCAAATCCCTGGGCAGCAGCGAACTGCTTCTCTTCGACCTCGCATGAACGAAAGGTAGCAATCGAACAATGATAGATCTGCTTGGAATCTCTGGGAGCCTGCGTGCGGACTCTCTCAACAGCATGCTTCTGCGGGCGATGCAGAAGCTGGTTCCGGACGGCGCGACCCTGACGGTGCGTTCCGTCGCGGACGTCCCGCTCTACAACGGAGATCTGGACGTCGAGGGGGGACCCGATGGGGTACGTTCGCTAAAGGCGGACATCGACGCCGCCGACGGCCTGGTCATTGCGACACCCGAGTACAACTATGGCGTTCCAGGGGTGCTCAAGAACGCCATCGATTGGGTGTCGCGTCCGGCATTCAAGTCTGTGCTCGTCGGCAAGCCCGTCGCCATCGTGGGCGCCGCGCCCGGAATCGTCGGGACCGCACGCGCTCAAGCCGAGCTGCGCAACGTGCTCTTCGGCACGCTTGCGGAAGTCTTTCCACACCCAGAGGTGCTCGTTGGGCAGGCCCATCAGCGCATGGCCGACGGGAAGCTGACCGACGAAGCCTCGCGCAAGATCATCGCAGACATGCTCGATCGCTATGTCGCGCGGATCGGGCGCTCCGCTTGAGAGGGTGGTTCGGGTGACTTGGGTCTTGGGCCGATCTGTTGCGGAGGCATCTCGCCTGTTGGCGCGCTCTTCGAGCGTTTGAGCTCCGGCCATCTTCGAGCGCGCTTTGGTGTACGCCCCGGACCCTCGCTAGCAGCTCAAAGCGTCGGGCCGCTGCTCGACGGGCGATCGGTTCATCGCTACTGTTCCCGCCGATGCGCACGAGATGGAATTTGAGCGTCGGGGCTGTCGCGGCGATCCTCGCGACGGTTTGGTGTTCGCAGAGCCTGGCAGAGCCAAAGAACTGGCATGCTGCGGCGCTTGGCGGCGGGGAGCTCAACTTCACACCGCAGCTGACCGGCCACGGCTGGGCTTCCTTCGACAGCGTCGGTGAAGGCATCGTTGGCGGCGGCAACCTCCGACTCTACTACAACACGACCAAGCTCCACGTGGGCATCGAACGGCTTTCGTTCGCCGATGGCAAGCTGGCGTTCTTCGGCTTCGTCGAGGGAGAGGCTGTGATTTCCCAGCTTCTGAACGACTACTTTCAAAACGGTCAGCGGAAAAACGAGCTTGGCTTCAAGGCGAGCTACCTTCTGATTGCGCCCAAGCTCCAATGGTACCCGGGCAAGCATCAAACTCTCGAGCTTGTCCTTGCGGCCCGGCGTTGGTGGTTCGGATCGCGGGCCGATACGTCGCTGCCCAATGGACTCCCTCCGAACAGCTGGGTGTTCGAGCCGAGACTCGGATACAACTACTGGAACATCGACGTACCCAGCTACGAGTGGGAAGCGCATCGGATCTTCCCCCGCGTCGAGGGCATCGCCGTGGGCATCACGGGGGGCCTCGACCTGCGATCGGATGTTCGGGCATGGGGTATCGCCGACGGGCGCAACGACCCCGGAAAGGTGATGTACAGCGTCAGCCAGTGGCTGCGCGCGGGCTGGCAAGTCGCACCGCTCGTTCGTCTTCAGCTCGACGAGTGGGGCAACTACGGCTGGAGACAGGATGACATCACGCGCCGGCGCATCGGCGGGGTGAACCCCTACGTGATTGCGGTGCCTGGCCTTCCCTGGACCGGGCTGATTTCCGAGCGCTTGTTGGCAGCCCAGCTCGGTCTTCACTTGAAGGCGAAAGAGAGCTCGCAGCACGAGTTCGGGATCTTGGTCGGCGGCGGCGCATTCAACGACGTCAACCGGGTCGGCGCGCTCGGCACCTACGGAGGCGCCGGTGGTTTGTCTTTGCACACCGACCTCCGGTTCGGCGCGACGGGCCGCTATCAGGTCAACATCCGCGCGAGCTGGGGCTTCCCGACAGTCTGGTTGATCGACCAGCCGTACTTCGCGGGACTGCTTGCTTTTGGCGCGCGCATATTCTGATTGGCGTTACGTCGTGCTCCGGTACGGCACCCGAAGCAGACACAGGTTCGCTTTTGCCCAATGGCGCCATACGAGCTGGCGCTCATGTCCGATCGGCTCTAGGCCAAGCCTATGGGCCTGCACCGGACAGTCATTCTCAGCGTCGTCGCAACCTGCCTTCACCTGGTCTGGTCCCAGACCGCGACCTCGCAGGACATCGACCAGAGCACTTCGGCCGACCCGGGCGCACTCGTCCGCTTGGCAGGTGTCTATCGATACGCGGGCACGCCGGCCGAAGACCATGCCAAAATCGAGGCGTCGATTCAGGAGGCCGTAACCAGCCTCGGTTGGCTGGGCCGGCGGGTCGCCGCGAGCAGGCTCGCGAATCACAAGGAGCTTCCCCAGCGAATCGTCATTGCGAGCAGGGGCGATGATGTTTCGATCACCATGGGCCACTACGACGCCGTCGCGCCCCGCGACGGTTCGCCCAAAGAGCTCGTTGCCCCTAACGGGCGCGACGCCAAGCTCTCCTACCGCGTCACCTCAGAAGAGATTCTCCAGTTCTTCGTCTTTGAGCACGCAAAGCGAAAATCGACCTATCGCATCGATGCCGAGGGCAGGCTCGTGATGTCGGTCTTCATGACGAGCGAGAAGCTTGCATCGCCAATCGTCTACGATCTGGTCTACGAAAAAGACGAGCCCTGAAAACAACGCCGCCCACGTTGACGGCTTTCTCCAAGCCGCCGGCGGCCGTCGCTTCGGGGTGAAACGCGTCGCGCAGATCGTCCTCATGGCGAGGCTGAGTGGTCAGAGCAGAGCAGGCCGGCGGAGCTCAGGGAGATTCGTCGCTCCGAGGGTCCCCGCGTGCTACGGTCGCACGCTCTGAGCGCGGGCTTTCCGATGGACTTCGATCTCATGCACAACCCTGCGCTCACCGTGGCGATTGCGCTTGCCGCGGGCATGGTCACTCAGTCGATCGCGTACCATCTCCGCGTACCGAGCATCGTCTTGCTCCTCGCCGTCGGCGTGCTGCTGGGGCCCGAGGTCGCGGGGATCGTCGATCCGGAGTCGCTGGGCTCCTCGCTACACGCGCTGGTTGGCATGGGTGTCGCGATCATTCTTCTCGAAGGCGGGCTCCAGCTCGAGTTGCGCCGACTGCGGCGCGAGCAAGTGGTCATCCGGCGACTCGTCACGCTGGGCGCAGTGATCACCGCGATCGGGGGAGCGGTCACGGCCCACATGGCACTCGGTTGGGACTGGCGCCTCGCTTCTTTGTTTGGCGCCTTGGTGATCGTGACCGGACCCACCGTGGTGACCCCACTCCTTCGGCGCTTGCGCATCCGTGGGGCGGTCGCGACGGTTCTCGAGGCGGAGGGCGTTCTCATCGACGCGATCGGCGCCATCACAGCAGCCGTCGTTCTGGAAGTCGTGCTGCGGCCTTCGGACGAGAGCCTCATTCTGGCCGCGCCTGAGATCGCCTTGCGGCTCGGCTTCGGCATCTTGGCCGGGCTGATCGCCGGCGGCGTGCTCGCAGGCTTGCTTCGATTCCGTGGTGTGATTCCGGAGGCTTATCAGAAGGTCCTGACGCTCTCGGTTGCGGTTCTGATCTACGAGCTCGCCAATTCGGTGGTGCACGAGAGCGGCCTGGCCGCGGCCACCATCACCGGCATGGTCCTTGCGAACTCCCCCATCAGGAAGAGCCGCGACTTGATCGAGTTCAAAGAGCAGCTGACCGTGCTGCTCATCGGGATGGTCTTCATCCTGCTTGCCGCGAACACTCGGGTGGACGACATCATCGCGCTCGGCTGGGCAGGTGCGCTGACCGTGATCGCGCTCGTGGTTCTCGTTCGCCCGATCGAGGTGCTCGTGTGCTCGATGGGCACCACGCTCTCGTGGCGAGAGCGAGTCCTGATCGCATGGATCGCACCCCGAGGTATCGTCGCAGCCGCAGTCGCGTCCTTGTTCGCGATTCGGTTGGAGAGCGCGGGCATCGCTGGAGGCGCGAAGCTTCAAGCACTCGTTTTCGCCACAATCGCCGCGACGGTCATCTGGTCGGGTCTCACCGGAGGGCCGATCGCTCAGCTACTTGGTCTGCGCCGACGGTCGGACTCGGGTTGGGTGATCCTGGGAACGAATGAGCTTGCGCTCGCGCTCGCTCAGCTCTTGCAAACACCAAGGCAGGAAGTCGTCTGTCTAGACGAGGACCCGCATCGGGTGCAGCGCGCGGAGGCTCTCGGGATCAGGGTGCTACTCGGCAACGCCCTCGAAACTCGACTCCTGATGCGTGCCGAAGTCGAGCTCCGCACCGGTGCCGTGGCGATCACACAAAGCCCCGAGGTCAATCTCCTGTTCGTCAACGAGGTCCATCAAGAGGCCAAGGAGCAGCGCTGCCTCGTTGCGATAGACACTTGGTCGAGCGGAGTTACGCCAGAGATCTTGGAAACCAAGGAAGCCGAGGTGCTTTTCGGTGGAGCGACCGATGTGGCTCATTGGAGTCAGCGCATCGATCGCGGTGAGGCGCGAGTCGAATGGTGGTCTTGCCGGCCATGGAGGCCCAGGGAGATCTTCACCGAGGGCGAGAGTCGTCCGGCGTACCTGCCCATGGTCCGGCGAAGACGGAAGACAAGGACCGCGGTGGGAACCCGAACGCGATTTCGGCGCAAGGACGAAGTGGCGGTTCTCGTCGACCAGTCCCGTCAACAAGAGGCGCACGAACGACTCCAGCAGGCGGGGTTCGTGCGCGGCGATGAGCCAGCGTCCCGCGCGAAACCCGCTCGCTAGTCACCAGGGCTGAGTCATTTTGATTAAGCCCAGGAACGGAATTGAGGATACGATCCTGCGGTGGCCGAGTGGACGCTGGTAGGCCGTGAGAGCGAGCTCGGCGACTTCGAGGTCTCGACGGAGAGGCGCCGCGAGGCGTTGGGGGAGTTCCTGGGCGCACGTCCCAGGGTGGATGCGACGCAATCGCGCGTTCTTTGAGTAGTCGTCCAGGCCAGATTGAGTAGCCGTCACGCTTGAGGAAATACGGCTGGCTGTCTACCGTCGATCCATGCTCTGTCCTGGCAGACCTCTCGCCACGAGAGTTCACATCTCGGTCAACGGAACCGAAGCCACGCAGACCTGGACTTTGGATCAGGCCCGCCAAAC
>Ga0316198_10003092_pt1 | contig 10122 bp, 7 predicted proteins | sample OudBieAanoxic_MG_FD_204935 | JGI IMG/M metagenome (GOLD analysis project Ga0316198, IMG submission 204935) | Coastal sediment microbial communities from Oude Bieten Haven, Netherlands - site A anoxic | ecosystem: Environmental > Aquatic > Marine > Coastal > Sediment | place: Netherlands...
GGAACGATGTCACGCGATGTCGTCACGATCGTTTGACCGGATCGGACGAGGGTCACCTCCGGAACGGACATCCGTTTGAGCGCGGCCATCGCCTCTTCAGCCTTCTTCTCCTGCACAAAGCCCATCGCGGCGTTGAGCACGATGATGGCAAGGATGGCAATTGCCTCGATCCAGTCTTCCAGGAAGGCCGAGATCACGGCAGCGACAACGAGGATGACGGTGAAGAGATCTCGGAACTGGGAAAGGAAGATCTGTGTCGACGATCGGCCGCCGCGGTCCTCGAGCTCATTGGTACCGAACGTTGAAAGGCGCTCCTGCGCTTCCTGGTCTGAGAGCCCCTCACGAGATGAGCCGAGCCGCTCGAGCGCGGCGTCGGCATCGAGCTGATACCAGGCAGTGTCGGTCGTGGTGGTTTCCGCGGTCATACGCAAACGATAGGACATCGCCAGAGCGGCAGACTCGCCACTACGTCATTGCGCTGCCGAGTTCGCCCCACCGGTCGCCCTCGGCGAGGTCGATGACGGTCAGGGCCATCGCCAGCGCGCCGTCGGTGATCGCCGCCTCCCCAGTTGGTGTCAGGGTGTGAGCGGCGAAGTCCTTCTGGTGATTGACCGCTGGTGCCGCTCCGATGTCGAGCATCGGGTGGATGGTCGGGACCACGTACGACACATTGGCCATGTCGGTGGAACCGGTTGCGGCCGGGTCGTACTCGCTCATTCGGTGCATGGGACGGCCGATGGCGGCGGAGTTGCCGGCGTACAGATCCGCCATGACCGGATCGACGACCATGTCCGTATACGCGTGACCTCGTGGTTTCACTTCGAGGGAGCATCCGGTTGCGAGTGCGGCTCCTTCGAAGGCAGCGAGGACCTTCTCGTAGAGTTCGTCGAGACGCTCCTTCGTGAACGCCCGCACATACCAGGACATCGAGGTGAAGGCCGGGATCACGTTTGGAACGTCGCCGCCGTGTGTGATCACGCCGTGGATCTTGTCGGTCGGATAGATCGCTTGGCGGAGCGTCGAGATGTTGACGTAGGCCTGAACCGCCGCATCGAGGGCGTTGATACCGACCTGCGGCTTGAAGGCAGCGTGGGATTCCATGCCGTGGAATTCGACATCGAATTGAGACACCGCGAGGAAGTTCTTGTCCACAACGTCGTCGTTGGCAGGGTGGATCATCATGGCGGCAGCGGCGTCCGCGAACGCCCCGGCATCGATGAGATCGACTTTGCCTCCATATGCTTCTTCTGCCGGTGTGCCGAGCACCGTGACGCGAATTCGGAGGTCTTCGACGAGCGGCGCAAGAGCGAGCCCCGCACCGATTGCGGCTGTTGCGATGACGTTGTGTCCACATGCGTGTCCGACTTCGGGGAGCGCATCGATTTCGCAACAGATGATCACTTCGGGTCCGGTTGAACCGACGCGCGCAGCGAAGGCCGTTTCGAGACCGTAGGCGGGATACTCAACTTCAAACCCATGACTCGCCAGATAGCCGGCGAGTTTGGCCGACGTCTCATACTCCTCGAAGGCGGTCTCGGGATGGTCGTACATCCAGCGTGAGAGATCTCGCAGCTCAGTCTCGAATCGGTTGAAGTTCCGTCTTGCTGCGTCTTTGGTGGTCATCTCTGCTTCCACGATCGTTGTAGTCAGTAGTCAGTAGTCAGTAGTCAGTAGTCAGTACTCCGTATGAGGAGCTGCGAGGTACGAGGCTACACCTACACCAGCCGGCGCCATCCAACATCGGCCGACCCGCGGAATGCTGATGGCCGCCAGGGGTTGGAACCTCGTAGCATTGCGCCGATCAGGAGGTGCCATGGGCGAGTATCAAGACGAGATCAAGAAGATCGGTCCGGCGACCCAGGAACTGAGGGAGCACATCCCCGAGGTCTACGAGGGTTTTGCCACAATGTACCGCGCCGTCTACACGGATGCGGCGCTGACGGCGGGAACCAAGGAACTGATTGCCGTCGGTATTGCGATCTCCAAGGGATGTAGGGGCTGCATCGCCAGCCACACCCGAGGGGCGGCGCGTAAGGGTGTCACCGAGGAGCAGATGGCCGAAACGATCGGTGTTGCGATCCAAATGGGGGGCGGACCCGCCTCGATCTACGGACCGCAGGCCTGGGAAGCCTTCAAGGAGTTCAAAGAGCGGTACGGATGATCCCATTCCTCGCCTCCATTCCATCTCCGTCGCGGAACGTCATCGAGGTCGGTCCGTTGACGATCCACTTCTACGGGATCATGATCGCCGTCGGTGTCGTCGTTGCCGTGATCGTGGCGAAACGCCGGTACGAGCGGTTCGGTGGAAGTGGCGAGATGGTGGAACGAGCCTCGATCTGGGCCGTGGCGATCGGGTTCCTCGGAGCGCGACTCGGATACGTCAGCACCCACACCGGCGACTTCGTCGACCGGCCATGGGCAATGCTGTACATCTGGGAGGGCGGACTCGCGCTCTATGGGGGTCTGATTGCCGGGACGGTTGCCGCCGTCGTTGTGCTTCGCCGGTCGCGGGGAGACGTGTTTGCGTTCGGCGATGCGGTTGCCGTGGGGCTGCCTCTGGCTCAGGCGATCGGCCGGCTCGGGAACTACTTCAATCAAGAGCTCTTCGGCACGCCATCGACCCTGCCGTGGGCTGTTGAGATCGACGCAAACATCGCGGCGGCTGCGGGGTACCCCGGGTATGAAACGTTCCATCCGACATTCCTCTACGAGGCGTTGTGGAACATTCTCATCACGGCGGGCGTCATTCTCTTGCTGGAACGTCGCGGGAAGCTCTTCAAGGGCTCCTCGATCGCTCTGTACATGGTCCTGTACGGCACCGGCCGGTTCCTGATGGAGCTGATGCGGACCGACACGACGTTCCGCTTCCTCGGCTTGAGTCGCAACGGATGGGTCTCGATCGGAGCGGTACTGTTCGGAGCCGTCCTGTTCTGGTGGATGCAACAGCGCCGTGAAGTTCGGACACTCGTCGGACCCCCCGTGTTCATCGCACCGGGAGCAATGACCGTCGCGGCAATGCCGGATCTCGACGAGGCAGGGACGGACGCCGTTGCCGCCGACATGGATTCGGTCGACGACACCGCCGTCGACGCGGCCATCGACGCGGTGGACGACGAGCAATCTGAGGCGCCGCCGCCTAGCTGAACCCGCGTGCAGCGAGTTCCAAACGCACAGACGAGTCTTCGAGGAGCCTGCGGAGTGCAACGACGGCCGGCCGATCCCATCGATCCTCACGGACGGCGAAGTCGTAGCGCTCGTTGGCGACGAAGTCGAAGCCCAACCCAGCAGCATCGGCCACCGTCTGGAGAGTCATTCCCCAGTCCGCCCGGCGCTGTTCGATCGCAGCCGCGACTCCGTTGTGTGTCTTGACCTGATGGAGGTAACCCGGCGGCTTGCGGCCGTCGAGTAGGCCATCGATGAGGATGCGGGTTCCGCTCCCGGGGTTGCGGTTCACCATTCGGTGTCGATCGCTGCGGATCTCGTCGAGCAGGGCATCCAGGCCGACTCCGGCGAACGCCGGATCGCTGGTCCGGAAGGCGATGCCCTGACCGCGGTCGTATCCGGATATGAGGCGCACGCCCCTAGGGAGGAACGACTCGTTGTACGTTCCGGTCTCGGCGTCGAGGAGGTGGGTGCCCCCGACGTCGCCCTCTCCGCGGCCGAGGGCAGAGAGACCTGCGGTCGAACCGACCGGAATCGACTTCACTCGGTACCCCTCGTTGGTGAGCAGGCCGAGGAGGTAGTCGAGCCCGACGCAGTGGCTGCCGATCACGACGAGGTCGTGTGTGCGTAGTTGCTCGCTGAGGAGACGGACCGTGACCTCAGCACCTTCCTCGACATACTCGGTGGTCGCCGGGATACGAATGAAGCCGTCCGCTCGTCCGAATGCCGTGACGCTGCCCGATCCCGCTCCGAGCGGGTATGCAGCTAGCCCATCGCTGCCCTCGACGAGATCGACGAGCGAGTACTCCGCGCGACCGGAGACAGAGGTGATCCTCATCGGGGCGACGGCGCTCACGGCGCGAATCGCGTCTTCTGGAACTCCCGAGAGGCGTCGCAACAAGGGAGCGACAAACTCGTGGAACGTGAAGACGGCAGACGTTGGAAACCCTGGCAGGACCACCACCGGCTTCGATGCAACGATGGATAGGAGAATCGGTTTGCCCGGTTTGAGGGCAACACCGTGGACGACAATCCCTGGGGAGTTAGGGAGGCGCTCCGCAAGACGGACGATCGCGTCCGAGTTGATGTCACCCTCGCCCTTCGACGTCCCTCCCGAGAGCAAGACGACGTCGACGGAATCGGGGCCGGTGATGAGCCCATCCAGTTTCGATTCGACCGCCGCGACATCGTCTGGGGCGATGCCGGCTGAGACCGGTTCACAGCCGAGCTCTCGAACGGCGTCGAGAAGCATCGGCCGGTTCGAGTCGATCACTTGGCCGATCACCGGTTCTGTTCCTGGAGGTACGATCTCGTCACCGGTTGAGAGCACAGCGACGCGAGGTCGGGTGACGACGGCCGCCTCTGCAACGCCGACGGCGGCCAGAACCGCCGTATCTCGGGACGTCAACACGATGCCGCGACGGAGGATCGTGTCACCACGCCCGATGTCGGATCCGGCAAACGAGATGTTCGTCCCAGGTGCGACCGAGCGCGACACTGCGATACCGTCGGCGACCGGCTCGGTGTACTCGACCATCACGACCGCGTCGGTCCCTCGCGGCACAACGCCACCCGTGGCGATCTGTGTGGCCGTCGCAGGCAGAGCTTCGAAGTCTTCGGGCGGCGCATCACCAGCTGCGAGCGTCACCGGTGAGAGCGCGAGTGCCGTCGGATCGAGTTCCTCGGCCCCGTAGGTGTCGGTAGCGCGCACGGCGTACCCGTCGACATTGCTCCGGTCGAAGCCCGGGACGTCGATCCGGGCTATCACATCCTCAGCGAGTACTCGGCCGAGCGCATCCTCGAGAGGAATCAGCTCAGTGCGGGGAGCGAGATGAGCGTACGCCTCTTGGAAGGCGGCATGTGCGACGTCCTCGTCGACGACGTCGAGGAATTGTCGCTGCGTCATCGGCTGCAGTCCTCTCCGTAGCAGTGAATCGTGACGGGTGTGCCTTCGGCGTACCCCTCGGAGGAGGCGGGCACCACGACAAAGCCGGAGGCTCGTGTGACCGACGAGAGGACCGATGATCCAGAGATCGCAATGGGTTCGACGAGGTTGCCGGTGATGACAACCCTTGCGTAGTCGGTGCGTCCCACCTGCGAGACAAGCCGGCGAGCCAGCAGTCGTTCGGTGGTCCGGTACGGCCATTCGGGGGAGCGGCCACCGAGAGACCTCACCAGAGGACCGGCGAAGAAGTCGTAGGCGGCGAGGCATGCCACCGGGTTGCCCGGGAGAATGACAACTCGAACACCGTCGATCGTTCCAACTCCCGTGGGCGCAGACGGCCGCATTGTGATGCCGTGGATCGTGAGCGTGCCAAGCTCGGCAACAAGAACCGGAACACGATCCTCAGTGCCGACTGATGCCGCTCCTGCTGTGATGATGACATCTGCTCCGTCGCGTCTCAGCGCCTCTTCCATTGCTTCCCGATCGTCCGGGAGTCGAAGGATCTGAGGTACGCCGCCATCTCTTTCGACGAGGGTGGAGAGCATTGGGGAGTTCGAGTCGACGATGCTTGGGCCGGCAGGCGCGGCCCCGGGCGGGAGGAGTTCGTCGCCGGAGATGATGATGCGAACGACCGGCCGTCGTACGACGTGAACCGGGGTGTGGCCGACGGCGGTCAGGAGACCGACGTCCTGGGGGAGGAGGTGCCGACCTGAGTGAAGAATCGTGTCGCCAACCGTGACATCCTCACCGATACGACCGATGTTGCGGCCGACCGGCACTGCCGCCGTTGCCTCGATGGATCGTTCGGCCCCATTCGTATCCTCAGCCTTCAGCACGGCATCGGCACTGTCTGGGATGGGGGCCCCGGTCATGATGCGGAGGCATTCGCCCGGCTTGATGGTGTCGTTGGCTTCTGCCCCCGGCAGCGAGACCCCAACAACGCGGAGCGGGATCGGGTTGTAGGGGGAGGCGCCGTAGGTGTCCTCGGCCAGGACGGCGTATCCGTCCATCGTGGCACGCCGGAAACCCGGTACGTTCACCCTGCTCGATACGGCGCCGGCGAGGACGCGGCCGCCGGCTTCTACGACCGGAATCGCCTCAGCGGGCAGCGGACCGACCCCGTCGAGTGCTGCGGCGAGAGCCTCGTCAACCGACGACCGTTCCCGAAACCCCCGCATCCGAATGTCTTCTGCACACACGTTGAGATGGTACCGGTCGCCAAGGGCCTGGTCGCGGCGGAGGGGTAGTGAGACATGAGACAGGAGACAAGAGACAGGAGACAGAGGACCGGGGATCATTCGGAGTCTCGGGTCTCGGGTCTCGGGTCTCGGGTCTCGGGTCTCGGGTCTCGGGTCTCGGGTCTCGGGTCTCGGGTCTCGGTCTTCAGACGCCGATCTCGTCTGCGACCCACGCTAGGTCTAGGTCTTCGAGCGTCGATCGTGTTGGGTTTCCGGTCTCAGGGTCCCACTCTGCCAGGCGGTAGTAGGTCTGGAGAGCCTCGTCGATCGCCTCGCGGTCCAGGGTTCGTCCGGCACTCGGCCCGTCCTCGATCGGGTCGTCGTAGAGACGTTTCGGGAGGGTGTCCCGCTCCCGCGTGATGCCCTCCCGAGCGTTGAACGCCCTGAGGAGGTTCAGGCGCCTCCGGCCGTAGGTCAGGAGGTCGTCAACGGTGACCTCCATTCCCGTCACGGCATTGATCACCGAGGCGAGGTCGTCCATCCCCAGCATCTCCCACCCGGGGCCGTAGACGAACTGGCAGACGTCCGCCGTGTCCATTGCCGAGTACGCGTATTGCGTGACCAGGGCGTAGCGGACCTTCTCCTCGTTGAGTGCGTCCTCTGGCTGCGGGTTGGTGAGCCCGATGTCGGCCATCCGCTTCTGATACTTGTCGGGGCTCTCCTCGATGGTTTCGGGGGTGTACATCCCGTCGTGCTCGCTCGATTGATGGTCGGCACCAAACGGGTTCACGGCGTAGATCACGCCGAGCGACGGCTTCACCCGCGGCATATGCGCCGGGAGTTCCTGTCGCTTCGACGTGACTACGAAGTCCTCCGAACCCTTGCCGATCGTGGCGGCCGCCGCTGCGGAGCCGTCGGCGAGGATGTCGCCAAAGCCTTCCCGGTTGAGTGTCGCCTCGAGCATCGCGATCATGGCGTCGGCGTCGCCCCAGGCAAGCTCGATGCCGCCGGTGTCGTTCCCCGTGATGAGGCCCTTCTCGAAGCACTCGATCGCGAAGGCCATGGTCGCGCCTGCCGAAATCGTGTCGACGCCGTAGTCGTTGCAGAGTTGGCTGGCATAGGCGATCGCGTAGGGGTCTTCGATGCCGCAGTCGGACCCGAACATCGCAACGGTCTCGTACTCCGGTCCCCCTGAGTCGGGGTTGAGGACCTTGTCCTGCCACTCGGCTTCGACTACTCGCTTGCACCGGACTGCACAGGAGTAGCAGGTGTGTCGGCCCTGTTTGAGCTGATCTCCGGTTGCCGCTCCTCGCAGGATCTCGTTGAAGTAGAGCTCGGCGCCGATCTTCTTCGCACCTTCGAAGCCGAGTGAGCCACTCAAGTAGTTTCTGGTCGGCAGGCCACCGACGGCGCTCTGGCTCTCGGTGATGTCCATCGTGCCGTACTTGGCGAGGCCCCAGACGTCTTCATCCTCTCGGACGAGCGGGATCGATCGCTGCACTATCGCCCGCAGCGCTGCCGGATCGGCCATCGGGAGCTTCTTCTTGCCGCCTCGAACGACAATCGCCTTGAGTTTCTTGCTGCCCATGACGGCGCCCATCCCGGTGCGTCCGTGGGCTCGCGATGCCATTGACATGATCGCGGCAAAGCGGACCATCGCCTCACCCGCCGGGCCGACTTGGATGATCTCGATGCGCGGGTCCTCGAGTTCGGTCTCCAGGATCTTGTCGACAGCGGTCGTAGTCTTGCCCCACAAGTGGGAGGCGTCGCGGAGTTCAGCCTTCCCTTCCTTGATCCACAAGTAGACGGGTTTCGGCGAGGTGCCACGAACGACGATGCCGTCGAACCCGGCAAACTTCAGCTCAGCGGGCCAGAAGCCGCCGGCCTGGCTGTCGCCGACGGCGCCGGTGAGCGGCGACTTGGCAACAACGGTGCAACGACTCTGGCCGGCGACCGGTGCGCCCGTAACGCCCGAGAGCATGAACGCCATCGTGTTGTCCGGTCCAAGGGGGTCGATGCCGGCAGGTGTGTTCTTCAGGAGGTAGTACATGCCGAGCGCACTTCCGCCCAGGTAGGTGCGGTAGAGCTCTTCAGGTGGTTCCTCGACTTCGATCGTCCCGGTCGTGAGGTCAACGTGCAGGATCTTCCCGGCATAACCAAACATCTCGCGGCGCTCCTTGGTGACAGCGACGTGCGTCACGATAGTTGAAGAAGGGGGCCGCTCGTGAGCGACCCCATTCTCTGTCCCGTAGACGGCTGGTATCAGTTTCGGTTTGCGAGCGAATCGCGAATCTGGGTGAGCAGCTCGACCTCGTCGGGGCCTGCGTCCTCTTCCTCGGCGACACCGGTACGATCACGATATGCGTTGTACGGCTTGACGATGAAGAAGAACACCGCAGCCGCGACGAGCAGGAACGCAACGATCGCGGTGATGAACGAGCCGATCAGGATCTGGGATCCGTTGATGGTCCAAATGATCGAATCGAAGCTCGGCTCCCCGAACGGAATCGCAACAATCGGCATGAGTACGTTGTCAACCAGCGCACCGATCAGTGCGATGAACGCGGCACCCATGATGAACCCGACGGCGATGTCGATCATGTTGCCCTTGGCGATGAAGTCCCGGAATTCCTGAACCATGGTGGTCCCTCCTTGTGTTTTGTCTGAATGGTCGAACGAAACAGTAGTGGAGCGCCGGTCGCCGCCCACAGGCGACAGGCCTCATCTGCGCTATCCGATCTCCCAGGCCGCCCCCTCTGCGACCGAGAACTGTCGCACTCCGTGCGAAGCAGTCGGCAGTCGGTACTCAGCAGTCAGCAGTCCGTGCCCCACGGGCGGGTCTTCGTCTCTCCCACGGAGTGGGGGAGACGCGGCCAAGCTGATGCTTGGTCGCAGAGGGGGCAGCCCGAGACACGAGACACGAGACACGAGACATGAGACACGAGACACGAGACACGAGACACGAGACACGAGACACGAGACACGAGACACGAGACACGAGACACGAGGCGGGCCTCATCTTGGTGATGCTGGCTCCCAGGCCGCCCCCTCCCGCCCTCGCTGACGCTCGGGCACCCTCCCCCACTCCGTGGTGGAGGGGATTACGCGCTGGAGGGAGCGGCTTTCCGCTCCCTCCAGTCGCTTTGGTCGGTTGTCTACTGGGCCGGGGTGTCGTCCTGGCCGGCGAAGACTTCGCTGATTGCTCCAAGTGATCCGAGGATTCCACTCGTCTCGAGCGGGAGGAAGAGCTTGGTCGCCTTCCCGTCCGCAATACCTTGCAGAGCGTTCAGATACTGAATCGCGATGAGGTCGGGAGTCGGGTCTCCGTTGTGGATGGCACCGAATACCCGCTCGATGGCCTGCCCCTCACCTTCAGCCACGGTCAGCTTCTGGAACTTGTCGGCTTCGGCAACCTCCTTGATCGCCGCAGCCTGACCCTCTGCCTCGAGGATGCGGGACTGCTTGACGCCTTCCGCACGAAGGATCTGGGATCGCTTCTCACCCTCTGCCTCGGTGACGACCGCGCGACGTTCGCGCTCGGCCTTCATCTGGCGGTGCATTGCCTGGGTGACGTCGGTCGGCGGGTCGATGCGCTGGATCTCGACACGGACCACGCGGGTTCCCCACACGTCGGTTGCTTCGTCCAGGATCTGGCGCAGTTCAGTGTTGATGGTCTCGCGTGACGTCAATGCGTCATCGAGATCCATGTCACCGACCACGTTACGCAGGTTGGTCTGTGCCAGCTTGGTCGCGGCGAGGATGAAGTTCGAAACGTTGTACTTCAGCTTCACCGGATCCGTCGCCTGGTAGTACACGACGGCGTCGACGGTGACGACG
>Ga0316198_10003093_pt1 | contig 10121 bp, 11 predicted proteins | sample OudBieAanoxic_MG_FD_204935 | JGI IMG/M metagenome (GOLD analysis project Ga0316198, IMG submission 204935) | Coastal sediment microbial communities from Oude Bieten Haven, Netherlands - site A anoxic | ecosystem: Environmental > Aquatic > Marine > Coastal > Sediment | place: Netherlands...
GTCCGCAACCATTCATGCCGCCTTCGCTAGCCTTGGCCCCGCCAAGTCCAAGTAGTCTGGCGAGTGTTGCCAACAAGTGTGCAAGCATCAGCAGCAGGTCCTTCATGGGGGGGTAGAGTAGGGAAGGTTGTCCTCGGGAACAAGGCTGTCTAAGTTTCCGTATTCAGGCGGTAATTAACAATTCGCCACCGACAGGAGAACTCAACAGTAGCTGCATGAGTTTTTTGACCGCGCGGGCATCGGACGGCGTCGATTGTTTTTCTTGCGCTCCGATGTCCGTCAGGTGGGCATCTTGAAGCATCCGCGCTGTGATGATGCCGACTGACACAGACATCGTCCAGTCATTTGCCAGGCAAGCATGGACGCAAACTTTCGTTGGACCAGGACACCACGGATTTCTTTACGGTTGAGGTCTGGACGCCCCGCGGTTTGTTGACTTTAGACCACCGCGCCACATCTCGACTCTACCGGTGGACGTTAAGATTCACCGCAGTTTTCTGGGCCATTCCCTTTCTGACTAGCCTCTTGAATTGGCGGGCATGGCACTGTACCAAAGGAACAGTAGACGCAGCAGTCACCATGGTTGGGCCGTAACATCACACCACAGCCCTTGCACTCATAGTAGAACTGGCAATTATCAGTAGGCATCGTTTCAGTCTCACAGTGTCCACATTCAGGACATATAATAGTGGATTGCAGTACCACCGCGACATCCGCATTAATTGGATTCTTGTTTTCACTCACATCACAATAGTATCAACAACGGCTCCTTCTGGAGCCGTTTTATTTGGAGTTGAACGGCAACTTTTGGCTGAAAATGCTCGTTTATTGATATAAGCAGCAGTGGATCACCTGGATAAGAGAACAGCTACCCGGCCAACGGCGGACTTGCGTATCGAAGCTGATGGTCACGACAATGCTGACCATTAATTGGCGCCCCCCACCCTGACGTGTATTATGGGTTGCAACTCTCAAGGCTGATCGCTGGATAGCCGTATTTTCTCAACAATGAGAGATTAATTAGCCGGCATCCAAGCTGCCACCTTCCGGCACCACGCATCTTTTCTGTCTAATCCTTGTTTTGTAACAACATTACTTTACCCCATGTGTTGGACGGTATGCTTCTTGCGTTTACGCAAGGGTCTGGTTAGTTGAGGGTGAGCATTTAGCATCCGATACATGTCAGAAAAAGTGGCGCTCTAAAGGCGTTAAGGTGGCGACTTTCCAATCAGGGGAAAACATTATGAAACATTATTTTTCAGTACTGTTTGCAGTCTTTTTATTGTCCTCATCATACGGATACGCTGTTCAACCAACCGATAGACCAATCGGACCACCAGGCGGTGGTAATGGATCGACCTTTGAAAACTATATTAGTCAATTTGACTATGCGGACCGTAAACTCATGAAATGTGACACGGATTGCATCATTGAAGGGATCTGCGCTGGTACGGTGCAGCTGGTCGATATCCGTTTTCAAGAGGAACGTGAAGCATGGCAGATGAATTTTGGCGACCATATACCGCTGCCGGAACTACCAAACAGACTGCGCGAGCTTGACGATGAAAAAATAATAGTAACCATTTGCCCGCATTCAGCCAGGTCCAACCTGGCAAGGGCCTATCTGGTATCAGCAGGTTTTGATCCTGATAGGACCAAGTTTGCTACAGAGGGTTTATTGGGACTGGGAGAATACCTGAGAGGCGATAACGCAAAAGATTTCGTCAATAGGTGTCTTAATCAGTGAGGTAATCCCCCGGCTTTGCCGGGGGGCTCCCAAAGGTTTGACCTATACAGTGGTCATTGTAAATCTCCGATCTCGACAAAGTAGAGTAGTAACAATTAACCGGCCTTGCAGTGCAGACGCGCTGCAAGGTTTTTTGTTTGACGTTTAACACCTGTGGCGCGCTCACGGCGCTCACAACCACAAAACACTCCGATGACAATGTCAAGTGTATCCCTGATGTGAGAAGGCGTTGAGACAAGTTCACATATTGCTCATCTGTGTGCAGTTTTCTTTTGTTCTTGTATGTCTGAGTTTGGCCGGAACTGCTCGTTTCGTAATGGCTAATATAACTAGTGCTCTGTCCATATGATAACTGCGGGTTCAGCGTCCCTGTGGTGTTGCGTAGCAAGGCGCAGTGCGAAGGCAACGGCTATTCCCTTGTCGAGCACTGGAACGCAGCTGCGGGACACCACAGGGACGCCCTTCGGGTTGGCTTGTCAACGCCCACGGACTGCGTTGCGCCTCTTGACAAGGGAATAGCCATTGCCGGCGAGACGCGCCTTGCCGTGCACGTTGACAAGCCAACTGAACCCACAGTTGTCACATGGACAGAGCACTAGCCGCTGGCACAGATCGCCTGGTTGTAAACCAGGTGTTCGGCTTATCGAATTTGAGTCGGGGCAGCTTCGCCTTGAAAGACTTCCAGTACAATGCGGATCTTTTCTTCAGCGGAATAGCCACGTCGGGTCGCACGACGGATATCGCGAACCGTATTTTCAGCGCTGCGTTTCTGGTGGTTTCGTGTGGTCATCATCGTTCCTCTTCTGGGTAACGATGAGCCAAAAGCGTCTCTTACGCAATCAGGCTAAAAGGTCCAACTTGGGCTGACGGGGTACAGTCGGTATTCCAGGTTATATACAACCAGTATTGCCGTTTGAGCTGCCTTACTTGATCATAATACTCCAAGTAGCGGCCGGACCGGAGGCGGGTCACCACGCCCGGCCCGGGTTCGCTAGGCCACGGTGATGGTCGTGCTCGCCGTCCCGAGGACTTTCGCGTTGCGTATATCGCGGTATTCTACCGTCGCCACACGCTGCCCGGAGGAGGGCATGGTAATCAGGAGATCAGAGCGCTCACCGGCGCCCACCTCCAGCTTCGTGGTGCTGAGCGGTGCCGGCAGCGGGCGGCCATCAGAGGCGATCACGTCGAAAACCAGACCGCCCAGTCGCACCCAACCATGCAGGTAACTGGTGCCGTTGACGCGGATCAGTACCTTCTGTCCGGCAGCTGCCGTCTCGGATGCTCTGACACCGGGCCTGGGTAAAAGCAGCAGAAAAAATCAGTCGGTTCAACGACATATCAAACTTTCAGGCACGTATTGTTGTGGCATGGCCAGCATCCGTGAAGTCAGTGCAGGAGAACGTATCATCGCGATCCGCCAGCCCGGGATAGAGATGTACACCGTCATCGACAGGAAACTGCAGGCCTCTATTGAAGGAAAATCCGGTAGAATCGATCTCGATTCCCACTTGCGGGGAGATATCGTCGGGGAAGCCGGCCTGTTCTTTGCGAAACGCACGGCAAATGTTGACGCCGTCGAGGACACCCGGCTGTTGCGCATCACGTAGCAGGATCTGGAAAGGCTGCGCCGCCGGTACCGAAGAATTGCAATTAGAGTATTCCGCAACCTGAATGAAATACTGGCTACACGCCTGTTTCACGAGACTGGGAGACTCGGCACAGTATACAAACTGTGCTAAGTGTTGGTATTCAGGATACCAAACAGGTAGCACACATATTCAAGAAAACGAAACGTAGTCTGTCTCACAACCCGGTCAGAAATATACGGGGTGATATTCAATGAAAATCAGGCAAAAAGACACGCCGGATAATAATCGACAACCACACAAAGCCGAATCTGCGTCCCGGAAGGAGGCATTACAGTCGCAAAATGCACTGGTCCGTCGCAGATTATATTTAGCGACAACTCTCATCCTGATGCTTGCCACTCTCATTGTCATCCACGAGGGTTTTGTGCTGGTTCAATGGCCACAGCGTGGTATCCACTCCTTTGCTCATGTGCTCCTGTTAGTCATGGTTGCAGCAATCATCATTTCCAACAGAATCGTGTGGCGATCCTATAGGGCTTTGAACCTATACCAGGACAGTGTTTTCATCAACCATGACAGACTTGAAGAGTCAGTTCAAGAAGGAACCAAGGCACTTGATAAATCAGAGTCACTGCTGGTATCGATGTTCAATGCATTTGATGAACGTACGGTGGTAGTGGACACCAATGCCCGAATCGTCAGGGCAAACAAAGCCGCAATAGAGTGGACCGGGCATGATCCCACCGGCGCTCTCTTTGCAGAGGTCTTTCCCGCATGTGATTCAGCAAGTGAGAGACGTAACGAATATCGTCTTATTGAATCTACATTCGACACAGCCACAATCCAGCGAAACCGTATGATTCGGGGCGGCAAGGATTGTGCTTCAGTGCTCTCGATAGATACCTATCCCGTGATAAACAGCCGGGGAGAGGTCAGCCTGGTCATCGAGGTCGCTCGCGATGTCACGAAAGAGACGGAGAATGATATTCTCACAAGACATCGGGAGAAGATGGCCGCACTGGGAATGCTTGCTGCCGGATTCGCGCATGAGCTCGGTAATCCACTGACTGCTCTTTCAACAGAACTGGAACTTCTGGAACGGAACCCTGATAAAAGCCGTCTTCAGGAATCCATTAGCATGCTAAAAGAGCACCTGGGACGAATTTCCCGGACCTTGTACCAGATCAGGGGTTTTGCCCAGAAGCGAAGCGCAGGAGCCAGGGAAGCCCATATCGAAACCGTTATCAGTGATGCACTGCGCCTGGTATCCTTTGATCCGCGTGCGAAAGGGGTCAAGATACAAACCGATGTGTCAGACGGACTCCACCCCGCACCAATGAATGAAGATGATTTTCATCTGGTCCTGATCAATCTGATTGTCAATGCCTTTGATGCCATGCCTGACGGCGGTACGTTGGCGATTACAGCAAAACCGGGGCGAACCGGGGGCAGCTGTTTGACAGTAAGCGACACAGGTGTCGGTATGCAGCGCGATGTACTGTCCCAGGCTACATTCCCATTATTCACAACGAAGCATGACACGGCGGGGATGGGGCTTGGACTGGCATTGTGCACAGACCTGTTACATGCAGTCGGTGCGCTGCTAAACATTTCGAGCACCCCGGGGGTAGGCACGACAGTAACAATCAATTTTCCGGGTCTGGACAACCAGGAGTAACAAACGTTGGATTTGGAGCAATTACCGGTGGGTGAAAAGATTCTGGTCATCGAAGATGAAGAAAGCCTGCGGCGCAATCTCGAGACATGTCTCGGTGAGCTGGGCCACAGGGTCAGCTCTGCGGCTTGTGGGAAGGACGCCGTCAGCCTGCTCCATCGTGAGCAATTCGATATCGTGATCACCGATATCCGGCTGGGTGACATGGATGGGCTGGATATACTGAAGCGGTTAAGTTCGCTGTCATCACAAGCAGGCGTACTCGTCATGACAGCATACGGTTCGCTGGATTCCGCCGTTGAGGCGTTTCGAAGCGGCGCCCACGATTATATCCTCAAGCCCTTCTCCCTGGATGAAATCGAACAACGTGTGAAAAACATTGCAAGCAACCGGAATCTCCAGCGGCAGAACGCGCTGCTTCGACAGGAGATACAACAACGCCACAACCCGTCAGATCTGGTTTACGAATCCCAGTCCATGAAGGACACCTATGACCTGGTATGCAGGGTCGCCACGTTGAGAAACAATGTGCTGATCACCGGTGAAAGCGGGACCGGCAAGGAGCTGGTCGCACGGGCGATCCATGAACTGTCGGGGCGACAGGCTGGCTTGCTGGTTCCCCTGAATGTGTCTGCGATACCGGACACGCTCGTCGAGAGTTACCTGTTCGGTCATTGCAAGGGCGCCTTCACGGGCGCCGAGCGTTCCCGGCCGGGCGTATTCCGTGCCGCAGAAAAGGGCACGCTGTTTCTGGATGAAATCGGCGAACTGCCGCTGCATGTGCAACCGAAACTGCTGCGTGCCCTGGAGGAGAAGGAGATAACTCCCATCGGCTGTGATCTCCCCACCAAGGTAGATACCCGGATCGTGGCCGCGACGCACCGCGACCTCGATGCCATGGTACAGGCCGGCAGCTTTCGTCAGGATCTGTTGCTGCGTCTGAATGTCGTGAGAATACACATCCCCCCGCTCCGGGAGCGAATCGAGGATATTCCAGCCCTGGTTACACACCTCATTAAACACCACTGCGCCAACTTTGGTCGGCCTCCATTGCGCATCGAACCCGAGGTCATGCATCATTTGATGGCCTGCTCCTGGGAATTGGGGAACGTGCGCGAGCTTTCCAACTTCCTCGAACGGCTGGTGATCATGAGCGACAGGGACACGGTTCGCGAAGATGATCTCCCCAAAACCTTCCGCACCCAGGGAGGCAAATGCCCGCTGCACCTCAAAGAGGTGGTAAGCCGGGCTGAGCATCGCCACATCGTGTCTGTCCTGCGCAGTGTCAATGGAAACCGTGAGCGGGCTGCCTGTGCGCTCGGTATATCGCTGGCCACCCTGTACCGGCATGTCGACAGACTGGGCCTTAAGGAGGGTTGGACCGACCTTTAAACGGCCGTCTGACCTCTCACTTCTGAGCGATGAATGCCCTCCAATTCGCAAGCTTGCAAGGATATCAGTAAATTCCAACATGCCTGGTTGTCCGGACAACCGGCGTAACCGCTCGGCCCACGGCCAGTTGTTTACGATATTTCCGTTTCATAATATCCACGCGTTCTTTTGGTATGGCTCGTGCTGTGTTTTTACTCGGTGGCTGTGTGCGGAGCGCGCCCAAGGAGGCTTCAACGAAGGGGGGCGCGTCAGGCCGGAGACGAGGACCCGGCCAGGGTTGCATCGGGGGCGGCGATGCGGTGGTTCGGTAATAGGCGCGGCAGTAACGACACACTATCCGGGGTCGGGCTGTCAGGCTTAGGAAACAATGGACTGTGGTGCAATTCAAGGTGAGCCAAAAGATTCTGATTGTCGACGACGAAAATGCGCTGCGGCGCAACCTTGAGATATTTCTCGGTGAGTTGGGGCAAAGGGTTCGCTGTGCGGCCTGTGGCGAGGACGCCGTCAAACTGCTCCATGACGAGCAATTCGATATCGTGATCACCGATATTCGCCTGGGCGACCTGGATGGACTGGAGCTTGTGAGGCGGATAAGGTCCCGGTCATCACTAACTGGTGTACTCATCATGACGGCATACGGGTCACCGGATTCCGCCATCGAGGCATTCCGAAGCGGCGCCCACGACTATATTCTCAAGCCCTTTTCTCTCGATGAAATCGAGCTGCGCATCAATAACATAGCAAGATATCTGGACCTCCAACGGCAGAATGCTATCCTCCGAGAGGAGTTACAATGTCATAGACAAAATCACTGAACTGCCGTTCGCTGTACAACCCAAACTGCTGTGTGCCCTGGAGGAAAAGAAATCACTCTCCATCGGTAGCGATCTCCGCATGAAGATAAATACCCCTGTTGTGGCCGCGACGCAGTGCGATCTCGATGCCATGGTGCAGGTCGATAGCGTCCGTAAGGCTAAAGAGCTGCCCTCACTCCCGGTGTATCCGTAGCCCCGGGTGTCTTGGTAGCAACCCTATACCGTCACCTGGCCAGGTTCGAACCCGGTCATTCTTCTGTATGTAACGTATGACATAACGATAAACGTCTCAATATTGATAACTTAAAATTATTGTTTTCTCAAATTTGAGAGTCCTACGATCATGTGAAAACTTTATACAGGCGTTAATGCGTCATTACATTGAGTTGCATATCAATAGCTTCATCTAAAGTTCACTTTCATCTCGCAGAATCATAATTGTGGTGCAAAGGTTGCTTGAGTTTCCCTACCCTTTAATAAAAGGGCGATTATTTCAAATAATCTTTCAATAATGACATTTAAATACGAGGAAAAAGACATGAAACACACACTCAAAAATCAATCCAAGCGGACCAGCATCGCGCTCGCGGTTGTCGCCATCGCAACGTTCGGAACAGGAACCGCGCAGGCCGCGACCTTTACCAGCGTCGATTTCAGCATCGAGAAACGAACTAGCGAGGCTAAAGAAGTAGCGGCAGGTGATCTCAACTGTAGCTTTCGGGAGAGTGATCTCGGCCCCTATGCGCTGGTAACCTACGAGTGCAATGCGGCTGCCGTCGCTGTGGTGGAAGGATGCATCTATAAAGGTAGGCTTATCAGCGCCACCGAGTCATCTGTTTTCACAAATGTGAGTAACGTGGAAGACGGACATGAAGCAGAAATCTACCTCGCCAAAGCCAACGGGTCGATCAACGGTACAGTAATTACGACAATACCCCATGCAGCACATGGCGGTGGTGGCGAGGCGGAGCTCTGCCCTCACATTGAGGTCAATGGCCCGGAACCCGTGCAGGAAGTTATCGCCATAAGGTGGTGCAATGTCTCGCTGACGGATACGACGAACAACCTCGAAGGCGGTACGGCGACTGAATTGTTTCAAGAGTTTAACGCTGGTGCCGGCGCCGTACCTTCGTGCGAAGAAATACTGGCAACCCCGTAGTTTAATGTGAGCAATGCTCTAATCTTGAACATAAACCTAATACATGCACCGATTGAGAGTGCAAGACAAATTGAGGAAAAAGACATGAAACACACACTTAAAAATCAATCCATGTGGGCTGGCATCGCACTCGCGGTGGTCGCCTCCGCTACGTTCGTAACCGGAACCGCGCTGGCCGCCCCGCCGACGGGCGAACCTGGCTTTGCCAGGGCCGACATCAGCATCGCGACTCGAGATAGCGAGGCTCAAGAAGTAGCGGCAGGTGATCTCGTCTGTAGCTTTCGGGAGACGGGACTCAACCCCTTTGCGCTGGTATCTTACGAGTGCAGAGCGGATGCCGCGGCTTTGCTGGAAGGATGCTTCTTTAAGAACAAGTTAGTGATCGACGCTGGCACCGAGCTGACTGTTGCTTTAGATGTGTCTAATGTCGAAGCAGGAGGACATGAAGCAGAACTCTTCCTCGCCAATAACAGCGGGGCAATCAATGGTGAAGTAATCACAGCAGCCGAAGCACCACATACTCCGGGCGGCGGGCACCTCTGCCCTGAACCCCTGGAGCAAGGCGTAATCGCTGCAAGGTGGTGCGGTACCTCGCTGACGGATACGACTAACAACATCGTTGGTGCTGAGGTGACTGAATTGTTAGAGACGTTTACCAGAGGTGCCTTCACCGTGCCTTCGTGCGCCGAAATACTGGCAACCCCGTAGATAATTGGAGTAATGCTCTAATTTGCATAAGGGTCATTCAACAGGCCGGGCTTCTTACTCGGCCTGTTGACTTGCACTGATGCGGATGCCCATCAAATTGAGGAAATTAGTTATGAAAAATCTTTATCGTAAAAATATTCAGCGCAGCCTGCTGAGCAGTGCCTGCGCCGCAGCCGTCGTTACGCTGGGTCTATCTGCACCAGCAATCGCGGCGCCGACTTATACCATCGACGAGGTACTGGTTGCAGAAGATCAGTACGGTGACCAGGCGGGGTTGACGCCGACCACGGTCTACAAACCTCACGAGGTCGTAGTTTCCCAGCAACCCAGAATCTGGATATCCAGCAACGAGCGCAGCGGCTTTGCCGGGATTACTATCTTTGGAGGCAACCAGAATAATGTCCGTGCCTTCATGAACATCGAAGAACCGGGGCTGGATTGGACGCCGGAGCCTGAGGAGGAAGAGATCGGCAACGTGGCGGAGGAACCGCCAGGAGAAAACTTCCCGCCCGAAGTCCGCCTCGATCCGCTGGTCTGCCTGCCCGTCAGGCTGCCGCCGGGTGCGGAACCGCCAACGTTGACGGTGGGCACCGGTAATAACGCCGAAGAAGTCCCGGTGTCGTCATTCGATGAGGACCGGGTTTGTGCGCCGCTGGGTGCCGAGATGCACGCCAGGCACCCCCACGGCATCGATATGGACCGGGTCAGGGGCATTGCCTACCAAGTCATCGAGCACTCGGGCCTGAACTGGAATGCGGATCGCACTGCGTTCGAGATCGCGGCAACGACGGATGACGAGTCGGCCATGTTGCTGGCCTATGACATCAGTGATCCGGACAACCCCGTCATCATCGATGGTTACCTGCTGGGTCACGGCGGCCACGAGGTCGCGGTGAACGAAAACAACGGCAAGGTGTTCCAGGGCAATCATGAGGACTCGCCCACGGCAACACCTAATATCTGGGTCGATGTGATCGAACCCACCGCCGATAATCCCTACGGCTTCATCGATACCGGCTGGTACAACGCAGTGCAG
>Ga0316198_10003094_pt1 | contig 10119 bp, 10 predicted proteins | sample OudBieAanoxic_MG_FD_204935 | JGI IMG/M metagenome (GOLD analysis project Ga0316198, IMG submission 204935) | Coastal sediment microbial communities from Oude Bieten Haven, Netherlands - site A anoxic | ecosystem: Environmental > Aquatic > Marine > Coastal > Sediment | place: Netherlands...
GAGGCGTCTCTCGCACAGCATCTGAGCATGGGGCTGGCAGTGACCGCGCTTGCCCTCGCCGGCTGCTCGGAGCCCGAGTCAACACCAACCGACACTCAACCGCCTAGTCCCGAGACGACCGTGGTCGAGGTTCCTGAGCCTCAACCGGTGGAGTGCTCGCCGCAATCGTTGCGCGTTCTGGACGAGAACCTGGTTCCGGAGTGTGGAGTGTTGTTCGGGACGCTCGACCCACCGGAGTCCGTTGTCGCTGCCACGGCGACTCCAATTGGCCTCGACCACCAGCGTGAGGTGATCCAGAACTCGGTCCCGTCCTCCGCCGACTTCGAGTTTGGGATCACCCGCCGCTATCAGCGCGGGCCGACCGATGCCCGCCGGGTGTTGAGGGAACTCTTGAACGAAGCCGCCGGCACCACAGGTCGCCGGATTCACTTCAGCTGGAAAGTCGACGTTGGGGCGGGGGCGTGGGCCGAGGTCGCCGCGGGTGCCTACGACGACGTCCTGCAATCGGTCGCGGCCGTGATCGATCGGAGCGAGCAAACCGTCTTTCTCACCATCCACCACGAGCCAGAGAACGACGCCGAGGGCTCCGCTGAGGAGTATGTCGCCATGTGGCGGCACGTCCACGATGTCATCGAGACGGAATTGGCCAACCGGCCGGGTAGCGGCTCCGTCGCGTGGGCGATGAACTACAAGGGTCACATCGACGGCGGGGGCCTCGACGAGGTCGATGCCTACTACCCCGGCAACAACTACGTGGACTGGATCGGTTTCAACCCTTACAACTGGAAGTACTGCAGGGGCGACAGGTGGCAGCCGTTTGCCGAGGTGGCCCGGCCCATGGTCGAGTATCTGACGACCAACGACCGCTACCTGACCGCGGAAGAACCAAAGCCGCTGATGGTGGACGAGACCAGGGTCCACGAGGGTAGAACCGATGCCGAGAGCAAGGCGCAGTGGTTCACCGACATGAACGCGACGCTGCAGTCCGAGGAGTTCGCCGCTATCAAGGCCGTTGTGTACTTCAACCAGGTCGAACCAGCCTTCTGCGATTGGCACTGGGATTCCTCCCCTGCGGCGACCGCCGCATTCGCCGCCATGGTGACCGATCCCTACTTCCACCCGGCATCTGTGGAGTCGTCCGGCTGAGTGAACTGCGCGGGCGCGCTCTTCAGAGCTCTCCTGAGTCATCCCCGCCGGTCTCGGCCGCCTCGGCTGAGCTCGCAGGCTGCCCCGATTGCTCATCGCCCGGCGCTTCTTGCGCGGCCTGTCGCTTGGCAGCGCGCGACTCTGCGTACCTGACGCCGACCAGGGCGAGCACGATCGGCACGGCAAACATGAGGATCTCGTCCCACCCAAACTGGTGGGCAAACAGCGGTGCGGGTACCAAGAGTGGCGCCATGTGCTGGTACAGCATCGCGTACCAGTTCGGCTGCGCAACTCCTATGCCGGCGGGTGTGAGGACACCCTTGCACGGTCATGCGCATATGCGTATAGTCTCGGGCTCCATGTCGATCCCTACTGCCATCCTCGGTGCCTCCGGCTATGCCGGCGGCGAGCTGATCCGGCTCGTCGACGAGCACCCCTCGCTCGAGGTTGCACATCTCGGCGCCCACAGCAGGGCAGGAGCCTTGCTCGGCGAGGTGCATCCACAGCTCGACGGCGCAACACGAACCCTGGACTCCCTCGACCCGGCCACAGTGCCGACCGTGGACCTGGCGTTCCTGGCGCTGCCGCATGGCGCCTCAGCGGAACCGGCGATGGCGCTGCTCGAGCGTGGGATTCGAGTTGTCGACCTTGGATCGGACTTCCGGCTCGACTCAATCGATCGGTATGTCGCGGCGTATGGTCCCGACCATCAATACCCCGAGCAACTGGGGATGTGGGCCTACGGGCTACCGGAGTTGTTTCGCCCGCAGATCGAAACCGCGGACCGCACCGCGGCTCCGGGCTGCTACCCGACGTCCGCCATCTTGGCGGTAGCGCCGATAGGAGGGGCGGGTCTTCTAGCCGACGGCACCATCGTGGTGAATTCCGTCTCCGGTGCGACGGGGGCGGGCCGGGCGGCGAAAGCGAATCTGACGTTCGGCGCCGTCGACGAATCGGTCGGAGCATACGGCGTGCTCACCCATCGCCATCGACCCGAAATCGAGCAAGGCATCGGAATGGTTGCAGGCGCCGACCCCACCATCGTCTTCACCCCGCACTTGGTGCCGATGCAGCGTGGCATTCTGTCGACCTGCTACGTACCGGTGGAACCCGGGGTGACCCCCGGAATTCTGGAGGCTGCCTTTGAAGCGGCGTACGGGGACGCTCCGTTTGTCTCCGTGATCGATGCGCCTCCACAGACTCGTTGGGTGGTCGGTTCGAATCGTTGCCTGTTGTCCGTCCATCTCGACGAGCGAAGCGCAACGGCGGTCGTGCTGTCGGCGATCGACAACCTCCTCAAGGGGGCCGCCGGACAGGCGGTTCAGTGCGCCAATCTGATGCTTGGCCTTCCGGAGTCCGCCGGCCTACCCACCGCAGGTTGGATGCCATGAGCGTCACCACGCCGCGAGGTTTCCTGGCTGCCGGTGTCGCCGCCGACATCAAGGGAGGCGGCGTTCTCGACCTTGCCATTGTGGCGGCCGCCAAACCGGCAGTGGGGGCTGCGGTCTTCACGGTGAACCAGGCGGCGGCGGCGCCGGTCGTCCTCAGCCGGAGGCACCTGTCGGCAGGCAAGAGCGTCAAGGCGGTGGTTCTCAACTCGGGGTGTGCGAACGCAGCGACCGGGCCTGCGGGGGATGCCGCCGCGCTTGCAACGGCGTCGGCGGCGGCCGTCCACCTGGGCTGCCACGCAAACGAGATTCTGGTCGCGTCGACCGGCACGATTGGGTCTCCGTTGCCGATCGACAAGGTCCTGGCGGGCCTGGGCGGCGCAGCCTCGCGGCTCGGTTCGGATCGGGCGAGCGGTCGCAGTGCGGCAGAGGCGATCATGACCACCGACACCGTGCCGAAGGAGGCGGTCTTCCGGGGCGCCGGGTTCTCCGTCGGAGGTATGGCCAAGGGAGCCGGGATGGTACGGCCCGACATGGCGACGATGCTGGCGGTGCTCACTACCGACGCGGCGGTCGACGCTGTGGAGCTTCAAACGGCTCTCGAGGCCGCGGTCAACGAGTCGTTTCATGCCCTCAACATCGACGGTTGCTCATCCACCAACGACGCCGCGATCGCTTTGGCCTCGGGGGCTTCAGGGGTCCGTCCAGCTCAGACCCAACTAGCCGACGGGCTGGCTGCTGCTGCCCAGGACCTCGCTGTCCAGATGGCTGCCGATGCCGAAGGAGCTTCCCGGGTCGTCACCATCGAGGTAGTCGGCGCTCCCAACGCTGCTACGGCCCGCCGCGCCGGCCGCCACATCGCCGACTCGGCCTTGGTGCGAGCCTCGTTCTACGGCGGCGATCCCAACTGGGGCAGGGTAATCGGTGCCCTCGGCGCCGCTCCTGTCGACTTTGATCAACGCCGGGTCGAAGTCGTCTACGCAGGGGTGACGGTTGCCGCCCAAGGTGTTGCGGCGCCGTTCGACGAGACGGCGTTGCTGGCCACGCTCGCCACCGGTGACTTCACCGTGTCGATCTCGATCGGCGACGGACCGGGCAGCGCACAAGTGCTCACCACCGACCTGACCCCGGAATACGTACGTTTCAACGGAGAGCGGAGCTGACGGTGAGCATCGGACACTCGACGCCGCATCCGGCCAAGCCCCGTATCGCCAAGACCATGGGCAAGGCACGGATCTTCAGCGAGGCCATGCCCTTCATCAAGGCCTATCGGGGGCAAACGGTGGTCATCAAGTACGGCGGTTCGGCCATGGTCGACGAGTCGCTGCGCAACACGTTTGCCGACGACGTGGCCATGCTCCACTACGTTGGGATTCGCCCCGTCATCGTCCACGGTGGTGGACCGCAGATCTCTTTGGCGATGGGCCAACGCGGCATCGAGCCGCAGTGGCACGAGGGTCTCAGGATCACCAATGCTGAGACGATCCGTGTCGTGCAGAGCACGCTGATCGGCGAGATCAACCCCGATATCGTGCGTCTGGTGAATGCGCACGGCGCGGTTGCTACCGGGGTCAACGGGCTGGATGCCAACCTCTTCGTCGCCCGACCGAAGAACGAGAAACTCGGGTTTGTCGGCGAAGTTGCGGAGGTGAACGTCGGCATCGTGGAGGGCCTGCAGGAACAGGGGTATGTGCCGGTGATCGCCCCGCTGGCGCGCGGCGAGGACGGCCAGGTCTACAACCTGAACGCCGACACTGCGGCAGGGGCGCTGGCTTCGGCACTCGGCGCGGGCAAGCTCATCTACTTGACGGATGTGGAGGGGTTGTACCGCGACCTGGGCGACAAGGACTCACTGATCGCCAGGATCACCGTTCCCGAGCTCCACGACTTGCTCGATACCGGCTCGGTTTCTACCGGCATGCTTCCCAAACTCGCCTCGTGCATGCGGGCCATCGAGAATGGGGTGGAACGAGCTCACATCCTTGATGGCCGGCTCCAGCATGCGCTCTTGCTCGAGATCTTCACCCCGGAAGGCATCGGGACGATGATGTCGATGGAGCCGGTCCCGTGAGCCCGGCAACGGCAGGTCGGCGTCGGCTGCTGCGCAGCATCCTGACGACACGGCCGGTGACGAGTCAGCAGGAGCTGGTCGACCTCCTCGACGGCGGCGGGTATCCCGTCACACAAGCGACGGTATCGCGCGATCTCGACGCCTTGGGCGCAGCCAAGGAGCGCGGAGTCGACGGCGTTGCCCGCTACACCATCCCCGATCGCGCCATCCCCGACGAGGCCGAGCGAGCCGCGGCGCGCTCCATCGCCGAGTTCGTGGAGTCAATCACCCACTCGGGGAACCTCGTTGTGCTGCGCACGCCGCCGGGTGCCGCCCACCTTGTTGCGGGGGCGATCGACCGCGCCGACCTCGACCACGTGCTCGGCACGGTGGCCGGTGACGACACCCTCATCGTCGTGGCGGCGGAACACCGTGGCGGGTCGCAACTTGCAGAAGACTTGGAGAAGATAGGAGACGGACGTTGAACAGGAATGACATCAAACGGGTGGTGCTCGCCTACAGCGGGGGCCTCGATACCTCGGTGATCCTGAAGTGGATCATCGAGGAGTACGGGGCCGAGGTGATCTGCTACACCGCCGACGTAGGCCAGGGAGCCGAAGTTGGCGAGGCCGTTGACAAGGCTTTGGCCACGGGTGCCGTCGAGGCGATCGTTGAGGACGTGCGTGATGAGTTTGTCTCCGACTTCGTCTACCCGGCGATCCGGGCCAACGCCGTCTACGAGGGCTACTACCTGCTCGGAACCTCGCTGGCTCGTCCGCTCATTGGCAAGGGTCTGGTGGAGACGGCGGAGCGCTTTGGCGCCGACGCTATTGCGCACGGTGCGACCGGCAAGGGCAACGACCAGGTGCGGTTCGAACTGGCCGCATTTGCGCTGAAGCCGGAGATCAAGGTGATCGCCCCTTGGCGAGAGTGGGACCTCAAGGGCCGCGCCGATTGTGTTGCGTACGCCCAGTCCCACGGCATCCCCGTGCCCGTCACCGCGGAGAAGCCGTACTCGACGGATGCCAACCTGCTGCACATCTCTTACGAAGGCGGTGTGCTCGAGGACCCGTGGCTCACCCCGCCTCCAGGCATGTTCAACATGACGGTCGATCCGGCTGATGCCCCGGACGATCCCGAATTCGTAACGGTCGGATTCCGCGACGGCAATGCGGTCACGCTGAACGGCCGCGAGTTGAGTCCGGTCGAGATGTTGACCGCGCTCAATCAGATCGCCGGCCGCCACGGAATCGGGCGGATCGACATCGTCGAGAACCGATTCGTCGGCATGAAGAGCCGTGGGGTCTACGAGACTCCCGGAGGAACTGTGCTGCACCACGCCCATCGCGCTGTTGAGTCGCTGACGCTCGACCGTGAAGTCGCTCACCTGCGCGACGAGCTGGTGTCACGCTATGCCGAGATGGTCTACAACGGTTTCTGGTATGCCCCCGAGCGAGAAGCACTCCAAGCCTTCATGGATGACGTGCAGCACCGGGTCAACGGCGAAGCGCGGCTCAAGCTCTTCAAGGGCCAGACCATCGTTGAGGGCCGGCGCTCCGACAGCCATGCCCTCTACGACGAAGCAACGGCAACGTTCGAGGCCGACGATGTGTACGACCAAGCAGACGCCGCCGGCTTCATTCGGCTGCAAAGCCTGCGACTCAGGACCTTCGCCGAGAAGCGGCTCGGGGAGGGCGAATGACCCTGACGGTCGAGTCAGGACGGCCCTCATGACGCTGTGGGGAGGCCGCTTTGCGGAGGAGCCCGACGAGTCGCTGTGGCGCTTCACCGTCGACCGTTGCGACCGGCGCATGCTATTTGACGACATCGCCGGGTCGCTCGCCCATGTCGCGATGCTCGGTTCGGTCGGAGTGCTCACTGCACATGAGGTAGACGCGCTCACGGTCGGCCTCGAGGCCATCGAGGCGGAGGCCGAGACGGGCGCCTTCGAGTACCTGCCATCGGATGAGGACGTGCATACCGCGGTCGAGCGCCGGTTGGGTGAGGTCGTCGGCGAGGTAGCCGGGAAGCTACACACCGGGCGATCTCGTAACGACCAGGTCGCCCTCGACCTGCGCTTGTACCTGCGCCGGGCGGCGCGGGCTCGGATGGGGCAACTGCGTGACTTCGTTGCCATGATCGCGGCCAAGGCCGAAGAGGCGGGCGACCTCGTCGTTCCGTCCTATACCCACCTCCAGCAGGCACAGGCGGTGCCGTTGGCGCACCACCTGTTGGCCTATGCCTGGATGTTGCTGCGCGACGTCGACCGCTTCGAGGACGCACTGGCCCGGATCGAGGTGTCTCCGCTCGGCGCCGGAGCCTCCGGAGGGAGCTCGCTGCCGTTGGACCCCGCCGACACTGCGGCACGGCTCGAGATGCGCGGTGCCTTCGAGAACTCGCTCGATGCCGTGGCGGCGCGCGACTTCGTCGCCGAGTACACGTTCGTCTGTGCCCAAGCCATGGTGCACTTATCCCGCCTTGCCGAGGAGTTGATCCTCTGGGCGACCGTCGAGTTCGGGTGGGTGACATTCGGCGATCGGCACACCACCGGCTCTTCGGCCCTGCCCCAGAAGAAGAACCCAGACATCGCGGAGCTCGTTCGGGGCAGGAGCGCCGTGGCCATCGGCAACGTCACCACGCTGCTCGGTCTGCAGAAGGGCTTGCCGCTCGCCTACAACCGGGACCTCCAGGAGGACAAGCGGGCCGTATTCGCTGCCGACGATGCGCTCGGCGGGGCGCTGGAGGCGCTTGCCGGCATGGTGACGGCCGCAGAGTTCCATCCTCCGGCTCCGGTCGCCTGGGTGACGGCGCTCGACCTCGCCGAAGTGCTGGTGGCACGCGGCGTTCCGTTCCGGGAAGCCCATGAGGCGGTCGGGTCGATGGTGGCCACATTGTTGGCTGCTGGAAACACCCTCGGAGAGGTCACCGCCGAGGACCTCAACGCGGCCCATCCGGCGTTTGAGCCCGCCGATTTGTCCCGAATCGACCCCGCGGTCTCGGTCGCCGCCCGCGCCACCAGGGGTGGTGGATCCTTTGAGTCGGTCGCTACCCAACTCGAGGCGCTGCGCTCCCGACTCTGACCGTTCGTGCGTGGCTCGAGCGCGGTTTTTCGCGCCCCGGCCACGCCGGAACGGGATGGCCCCTGCGGCGTACCACCCTGGGTGGGCGACCCCGCCGCCGACGGTGGCCGGGGCGTAGGTCTACCGACTCAAATGCCTGCTGAGCACCCGGTCTGGGGAACAAAATCCCCCCATTGAGAGCCTGTTTGATACACAATGCTGGAAGCGCAAGACGGCGGGTCAGGTTTACCTGCGGTGTAGTCAAGGGGGAAGGCATCCGGGGGCACGGCTGGATCACCGACAGGTCTGGGGTAAGGCCCGGGTTGGAAGGAAACGACCAACCCGGGCTTTCCCTATGGGCGACCCTCCTGCACACCCGGTGAAGCCGCGGCCCCAAGTTCATCAGCGGTGCCAACCCCGGACCACCTCGCCAGCTCGGTTGTGAGATCGAGCGGCTCGACGACGGCTCTGGTCTCGTACTCGCCCCAGTCTCGACGGGGGAGCATCCACATCACCTCGAATTGGTTGCCGTCTGGATCGGCGCCGTAGAGGCTCTTGGTGGCTCCATGGGAGGACTCCCCGGTGATGGCACCCGCCTCGAACAGTGCCTTTCTCACCTCGGCCAACTGGTCGATGGTGTCGACCTGCCACGCCAGGTGATAGAGCCCGGCGTGACCGCGGGCCGGTCCCGGTGTCCCGGGACCGAGGCCAAAAAGACCAAGATCATGGTGGTTGGCGGAGTCCGCTGCTCGGAGGAAGGCAGCGTTCATCTGCGTCTCTCTGCTGATCAGCCGAAAGCCGAGCACGTCGGTGTAGAACTGAAGCGCGAGTTCGAGGTCGGAGACAAAGAGCACAGCATGGTTGAGGCGGCGTATTCCAGTCATGGCGCTAGGGGGTGTTGAGCAAGTGGCGTGCGGGCTCCCCCGACCCCAACTGCCTGGTCACGGTCATCGTGGTGAGCCCAGACCGGCTTTGCTCGGCAACCTCCTATCGAGCCTCCGGCGTGATGCGTGCTGCTTGCACTTCGATCTCGAGAACGACCGACTTGCCCACAAGCCAGCCCCCGGTTTCCAACGCCTGGTTCCAGGTCAAGCCCCAGTCCTCGCGGTTGAGAGTCGTCCCGGCACTGAAGAGCGCCTTCTCGTTGCCCCACGGGTCTGTTGCGATCCCGAGGTACTCCATCGTGAGCGTGATGGGTCGAGTGGTGTCTCGGATGGTGAGGTCGCCGGAGACCTCGTAGCCGTCTCCGGCTGAGCGCACTGCGGTGGAGCGAAACTCGAGCGTTTCGTGTGTTGCCACATCGAGGAAGTCGGCGGAGCGGAGGTGGGCGTCACGATCCTCGACGCCGGTATCGATCGAAGCAGCATCGATGGTGACCTCCACGGACGACGCTTCGGGTGTATCGCCGATGGTGACGGTTCCCGAGAAGGTCCGGAAGGCCCCGCGAACCTTGGCAGCGACAAGGTGACGGGCGCTGAAGGAGACAACCGTGTGGGCAGGGTCGATCGCCCAGGTCCCGGTCTCGGGCATCGTGCGGTTCATTTGTACGGTCATGGTGCATGTCCTTGCGTAGAAAGTATCTGCGTACGCAGGTAAAGTACCGCAAACAACCTGACATGTCAACTACTGCGCAGTAAGATATGGCGATGGTCACCACTCAACCGACAGACTCCATTGAGGATGAGCGAATCGGTGCCTACGGGCGACTGCTCGAGGTGCAACGGCGCCTCCACCGGGTCTTTGACCGCAGTCTGCGGGAACACTTCGGAATCTCGGCCATCTGGTACGAGGCACTGCTCAGATTGGGTCGATCTCCGCAGCGGCAGATGTCGATCTCGGAGCTCGGGGATCAGGTTGTGTTGACCTCAGGCGGTGCGACGCGCCTGGTCGACCGGCTGGAGGAAGCGGGCTACATAGAGAGGGTCGCCTGCCCAAGCGATCGCCGGGTCCAGTGGGTGCGACTGACCGAGTCTGGCCTGGAGGTACTGGTCGCTGCGACCGAGGTACACCTCCGAGACCTCGACGAGCAGTTCTCGGGGCACCTCACCACCGACGAGGTGGCGACCTTGTCCGACCTGCTCGATCGTCTCCGCGTCGGTTCAGACGGTATCTGACCGGTGATTCTTGGCGCGTGGCCCGGTCGCAGCCGCGGGCTGAGCCCCTTCCCTGGCCACTTCCGCCCCTCGGGCGATGTCGTTGCCGAGGTCGCGACCGACAATGGTCGAGGCCGTGAGCATGGCCCCCATCAAGCCGCCGGCAACGCCCGGCGTGGCGACATCGACTCCGGTGAGGTATAGGCCCTTGATGGCGGTCCTGGGTCGGAGCTTTTGCTCGGCGAAGCGTTGTGGGGTAGCCGCCAGTCCGTAGACGGCGCCTTCGGCGTGCCCGGTGAAATGGATTGTTGAGAGCGGGCTGGAGAGTTCCATGTGTTCGATTGCCCCGTCAACCTGGGGGACATGCTGGCGAAGCTGCTCGA
>Ga0316198_10003095_pt1 | contig 10119 bp, 7 predicted proteins | sample OudBieAanoxic_MG_FD_204935 | JGI IMG/M metagenome (GOLD analysis project Ga0316198, IMG submission 204935) | Coastal sediment microbial communities from Oude Bieten Haven, Netherlands - site A anoxic | ecosystem: Environmental > Aquatic > Marine > Coastal > Sediment | place: Netherlands...
CGATCACAAGGCTCCCGCAATCTCCCATAAAAATTGTGGCGGGATTGAAATTATAAATTAAAAATGCGGCTAAAGCCCCGGCAACAGACATGGCTATAAATGCCGCCTCCGGTGTTGATGCCCAAAACAGAATAGCCAGAAACACTGCGGCGATAAATCCTGTACCGGCACAAAGCCCGTCCATATTATCCAGCAGATTGAAGGCGTTGGTGATCCCTACTATCCAGGCAATGGTGACCATGGTGTCCAGTGTCAAAGATGTAAACCAGTGAAGCCGAAATCCTAAAAAGGTAACCAGCAGCGCGACCAGGATTTGCCCGACCAGCTTGGTCTGGGGCTTAATGTGTAGGAAGTCATCCAGCAGCCCCAGAAAAAATAAGAAGGTTATGCCCAGCCAAAGAACTGCGCCCAAAGAGGGTAAATTCACAGAATTTGAAGTTCTAAAAAAATGAGGCCAAATAGTGGAAAAATCGGCCATGTAAAAAAGCGCGCTGGCGCTGCCGAGATAGATGGCGACACCTCCCAGCAGCGCAGTTGGCTTTTTATGCCACCTCTGCTTTGAAGGATAGGCAATCCAGCCTTTTCTCAGCGCAATTCTACGAACCACCGGTGTGGCAACAAGACATAATAGAAATGCTGATGAAGGTATTAAAACTTGCATCAAATTTCTTTTCTCATGAACGGTATAATTTCCGTAAGAATATCATCAAGATTGACATTGGGCTTAAAACCAATCAGGCGCGCTACTTTTTCAACGCTCGGGACTCTGCGCATCATATCCTCAAAATCCGCTTGATACGCTTCTTCATAGGGAATCAAAACAATTTCTGATTTAGACCCCGTCAGAGCTATAATTTTTTTGGCCAGATCCAGCATGGATATTTCTTCGATGCCGCCGATATTAAACACCTGCCCAAAAGAATCCTCATTTCCCATTAGTGCCATAAATACCCGAACAACATCCTTTACTCCGGTAAATGTCCGGGTTTGCAAACCATTCCCATAGACCGTTAACGGATCATTGCTCAAGGCCTGAGCAACGAATCTGGGTACTACCATACCATACGTACCGGTCTGTCGGGTCCCGATGGTATTAAACAAACGGGCGATGGTAACCTTCAATCCGCCGGTTCTATAATAGGCCAGCGCAGTAAATTCATCCATGAGCTTCGACGCTGCATAGCTCCATCTGAATTTACTGGAAGGTCCATAAATAATATTGTCGGTTTCGACCAGGGGCGCATGGGTGTGCTTGCCATAAACTTCGGACGAGGACGCTATGAGAACCTTTTTTCTGAACTTCGCACAAAGCTCGAGAACCTTTTCAGTTCCTTGGATATTGGTTTTAATCGACTCCAGGGGATAATCCAGGATATACTTCACACCCACCGCGGCAGCTAGGTGGAAGACAGTGTCGCAAATACCGATTAACTCCAGCATGGTTTCGTGGTTGAGAATGGTATCCGTACGTACAAATAAGCTGTCCCGGAAACGATCATCTTTTTGAAGAAAATCGATGTTTTCCAATGATCCGGTGGAAAGATTGTCAATTATGTATACCTCATCTCCTCTCGCAAGGTAGGCCTCGGCCAGATGAGATCCGATAAATCCGGCACCACCCGTGATTAAAACTCTCATGTATGCTCCTTGTAAAATATTAGGAATGTAGTTGAAATAACCTATCCTAATGATGGTTGGTTTCGTATAATGTCTTTATGTCGTTCAGCAGTCTTTGCTGGGAGTAGTTGGCAAATGCGAATTCCTTGGCACGCCGGATCATTGGCTTCAATTCTTTTCGGTTTTCCAGCACAAACAACAATGCTCCGGCAAGCGCTTTGGCATTTTCCGATGGTAAAATCAGACCTCTTTTTCCAATCTGGAATCCATCAGTTTTTTTTTCCATAATGCTACCGATCAAATCCGGTACCCCCCCTACCGCTGTTGCAACCACCGGCCTTGAGGCGGCCATCGCCTCGATTATGGCAACCGGTGTCCCTTCATTTTTGGATGTAAGGACAACGGTATCTAATTCCGAATAAATCGCAGGCATATCTTTTTGCCATCCCCGGAAAGATATAGCATCACTCACATTCAATTTTTCGGCTTTTTCCATCAGCATCGTTTTTAGCTCACCATCACCGACAACAATAAATTTAAAACGATCAAGTTTGGCCGCTATGCTCAAATAATTTATGGCCTTAAGCAACATATAGTGGTTTTTGATGGGTGTCAGCCGTCCGACAATACCCACCCGCAACGGTTTAAAGTTTTTACAATGATCGCTGTTTATCAAATGGATTTTCTCTTTTTTCTTGTAATTTTCATAGGCTGAAAGATCAAATCCCAGCCGTATGATTTGCACTTTCTTTTCATCTGCAATTTTAAAGGTGTTACAGATATCTTCTTTTTGCTGTTCACTGATCACGATGATGCTATCAGTAAACCGGGCAAGAATTCTTTCAACCATAATAGCCATAAAAGTCTTTAGCCGATTGAAATAGCTGTGAAAGGTGTGACCATGAAATGTATGATACACTCGAATCTTCTTTGATAATATTAAAGATGGTCTTAAACTTAACACAGCCAGTCGGCCCAGTGTTCCTGCCTTGGCAGTATGAGTATGTACAATTTCCGGTTTAAAGCGTTTAATGATTTTCCGTATAATGAGGAGTGATTTCAAATCATCAAGTAGCGATATATTGCGACCGAGCGCTTTGATGATGAAACGGTGGACCCCTTTGTCGCGGGCAAGGTATGTCATATCCCCTTCGCCGGAGCTCAGGCTGCCGTGCACGAGCAAAGTCTGATATTGATCCCTGGAAAGCTCACTGCTCAAGGATATCGCTTGGATAGCCGGCCCGCCAATGTTTAAACGTGCAATCAGACGTAGAATTCTGATAGGTCTATTCATAAACAATATGAAAAATTGAACTTAAAGGAGGATGAAAAGTGCCGGCCCTGAATAAAATTGATTCAGACAATCTGTACCCGATGAAACCTGTTAAAAATGACAAAGATTATCAAAAAGCTCTAAGCTCAATGGAAGCCGTTTTTGACATAAACAAAGGGCCTCTGGCGGAATATGCTGAGGCGCTTGCGATTTTAATCGAGCATTACGAGTAAAACCGTTATCCGGTTAAAAATGCCGCAGGTATAAAAAACTTAAAATTTTTAATGGACCAGAACAACCTCAAACAAAAAGATTTGGTTGGAATTATAGGCGGAAAATCTGCGGTATCGGAAATTCTCAACGGCAAACGGCCGTTACACCTTAACCATATTCGAAAATTGGCTGAAAAATTCAATGTCAAACCCGCAACTTTTGTATAGCTGCTTTATCCGGCATGTAAGCGGCCAATGTGCTAAAGCCATCTCTCTCGCCACATTTCCCACATCAACAGCGGCCACAACCGATACTGGTGGTTTACCTGTCCGGAAAGGTGTTCCTTTATTTTTTTATCTACAAAATTGGTATTAAATAGTCCTTCTCTTTTTAACCGCTCGGCGGAGAGATAATCCAGTAGCAAATCTTTTAGCTCAACACGCAGCCAGTGGTCAATCGGAACACCGAATCCCATTTTAGGGCGTTCAAATAAACTTGCAGGCAAATATCTTGCCAACAGCTTTTTTAGAAGGTATTTGCCGGTGCCATTGCGATATTTTAAATGCTCCGGCAAGCCGGCTGTAAATTCAACCACACGGTGATCAAGTAGGGGTACCCGGATTTCCAGACTGTTTGCCATACTGGCCCGGTCCACTTTTGTCAGCATGGCATCGGGCAGATATGTTTTCTGGTCGACTCTCATAAAGCGCGATAGCATCGGCCAGTCGGCGGTTTCTTTAAATACTTCCTCATACATACTGGGTGGAAGTTTTCGATCAGCGATACTTAAAATCTCATTTTCCGACCAGAGACATATGGTCATGCGATACAGCTCGGAAATCCGGGTCTGGCCCATCAGTTTTAGTAATTTTTGCCATTTATCCGGAAAATTTGCCATCCGCAACCGTTGCGGCAAAAAATTATGTAAAGGAAGATAGCAATTTTCAACCCAGGTTGGTGGAATGACTCCCAAAATTTTTGCTATGGTTTTTTTCACTGGTAAGGGAAAGCGATGAAATCCCTCTGCCATGGATTTCGTGGTCCAATACCGGACATATCCGCAAAACTGTTCATCGCCCCCGTCCCCGGAAAGCGCCACGGTAACCTGTTGGCGGGTCAGATGGCTCACCAGGAAAGTTGGAATCGCCGAAGAATCGGCGAATGGTTCATCGTAAAATTCCGGCAGCCGGGGAATGACATCCAGAGCATCCTTGGCAGTCACATACAACTCGGTGTGTTCCGTCCTGAGATGTTTTGCAACCCTGGCGGCCCATGGGGCCTCGTTATATCCTTGCTCTTTAAATCCGATACTAAAAGTTCTGGCCGGGGTTGAGCTGATTTTTTGCATCAATGCCACGACCACCGAAGAGTCAATCCCTCCGCTAAGAAGTGCACCAAGAGGAACATCGCTGATCAGCCGGTCGGAGACAGCTGCCGTCAACAAATCATCCAACCGTTGGAGGTATTCTTCCTCGGCCGGACTTGAATCAGTTTCACTTGTTGATAGATAGGGATATTTCCAATATTCTTTTGTTTCGGCACTATCACCATTATATATCAGGAAATGCCCCGGAAGCAGTTTATAAGTGTTTCTAAAAATTGTCCTGGGCGCGGGGATATATTGGTAGTGTAGAAATAAAGGGATAGAATCAGGGTCAACCTCTTTGGCAAATCTTTCAAAGGCCATCAATGCCTTCATCTCAGAGGCAAAAAGCAGCGTATTATAATTATCACTGAGGTGGTAATATAGCGGTTTAATACCCAGACGATCCCTTGCCAGAAAAAGAGTTTGGTTGCGGCTATCCCATATGGCAAATGCAAACATGCCGACAAATTTCGCCAGGCATTCAGGGCCCCATTGCAAATAAGCTTTCAGAACGACTTCCGTGTCCGTGGCGCTTTTAAACTTATGTCCGCAGCCTTCAAGAATTTTACGAATCTTCCTAAAATTGTATATTTCACCGTTATAGCAAATACATACCTTGCCATCATCACTTTTCATGGGCTGATGTCCCGCACTTGAAAGATCGATGATTGACAGTCTGCGGTGGGCCAAACCTACCCCGGCTTCTTTCTCACAGATAAGACCTGAATCATCAGGCCCCCTATGGGATAAGCGTTTAGAAGCTTCGGGAAGTAGTTCCTTTATGCTTCGGTAATCATATTTGGATTTAAAACCGACGATACCGCACATGGTTTAGTTATCTTTTTTACCTCTACACCTGATCACAGATTTCCAAAATTAACCATTCAGTCATCGTTGATCCGGGGTTCCTTTTGGAAAATCTAAAAATCAAACAGTTTTATTTACTCATCAAACATGCGTTTATAAGAAAAGTATGGACCAGGCTTGGCCTTACTAAATTTGACTCCATTCAGAGAGAACCAACTCCTCAAAAGCGGGAACAACAGTCTTAATATCGAACTTGTCCGGCAAAAGAGAATCCTTTGTATGTTTATGAGATTTAATTTGTTTATCAATCGCCCTTGATAATGCCTGTAGATCATTTTCAGGAACTAAAATGTCTTGGGATTCATTGACATATTCCGTAGGATTGTCCAACTACACGGATTAATTTCGCGATGGTGACGATTGGGGCTTAAGTAATTTTTTTTTACCGCTTGATGCCGAGCGTTCATTATCCTCAAATAAAGAAGTGAAAATTTCCTCATATTTAGAAATGATCACTCCCACATCATGATTCTTCTTGACATACTCATAAGCATTTTTGCTCATTTTCAGGTATAGCTCGCTATCGCTAACGACAAACCTCAAATGTCCTTTTAATTCCTCCATATCACCTTTTGCGCAAAAACCAATATTTTCATTTGACAAAATACTGTCAGGGTCTACATTTAATGAAAGAACTGGCATAGAAAATTTAAAGGCTTTAACAAAAGTATCTGGGAATCCTTCGTATACGGAAGTGTTTATAAGTAATTTGGAATGAGCAAAGTATTTTTCGACTTCGTGGGGCGAAACCTTCGGTACCATCTCTAAATTACTTATTTTCTCGCCATCTTTACATATTTGCCAAAAATACTTCTCATCAGTGCCTTGGCCTGCAATCATCAAGAACTTCAGATCTGGAAAAGACTGGGCTATTTCAAGAAATTTTTCTGGTTGTTTCAACTCGACTAGGCGAGCGACCCACAATATTCGTTCACCAACAGGAGGAACATACGCGTCAGGAACATGACATAGACTTGTTATTATTTGTGATTGACGAGAAAAACGCTCGGATAGAGTTTTTTGTTGATAAATATTTTGCGTAATTACTTTAGAAGTGTTCTTAATACCATATCGATATAGAAACGCAATGATGCAGGAACTGCTTTTTTCGAAGCTCCCATCAGTGTCGTTGTCGCTGGCAGCTATGAAAATAAATTTCTTGTTGTGCCTTTTACAGAATAAGGCGGTGATACCTGTTTCCGCGCCAAAACAAATCTGAACATAAATATCGGCGTCTATTTTTTTTAACGTCTGATACAAACTAAATGCCGAAATAAAATTCTTTAAAAACTTGAATTTAACTATTCCGCCCTTGGGTTGTTTAATTTTATAGTGGATTACTTTCTCAATTTCATCAATATCATTTTGTCTGTAGTCCTTTGCAACGCAAGTGACCTGCAAATCTTTTTTTTCAGCCAACTCTTTAGTCAATAAATAACACTGTACTTCCGCACCGCCGAATTCCTTATTCATCTCGGGCCTAAATACGGCATAGGCGCGCAATAGGACGAAGCAAATTTTCAATTTCATTGATTCCTGTAGAAGAGTGAAAGTGATGTAATGGTGATATCGAATTGTTTAGGAGATGTTAAGATCTCTATGGCTGATTTCCTGATATCCGGCTTTACCAGGTTTTCCCTCAAAAATCCTTCATTGCTTGCCTTTGACGCAAGAATTCGCGTGCGATATTCAGGTAATATTTAAAATTTTTTGGGCCTTCGTGTCTTCGTGGTTGAACTTATCGGATCCATTATATTTGCTACTTTTAGAATCTTTTTAATAATTTTATCCCATTGGTGCATAATAGAATCGATATTTAATCGAGCCCTTATTTTCATGGCTTCTTTGCCAATCCGAAGCATTTCTTCTGGATTGTTGATCAAAAAGTTCATTCTTGCATAAAGAGCATTAATATCTCCATTTTTTACCAAAAAGCCATCTACTTTATCTGTAATAATTTCATTCGGCCCAGAAATGCAATCAAAGCTGATACATGCACAGCCATAAGCCATGGCTTCGCATAGTACATTCGGAAATCCTTCAGTCCTTGAAGATAAAACAAAAATTGAAGACTTTTGATACCATTTTTCTATGGCTTTAGTTCTTCCGGGCATGCTGATAGTATTTGTTAAATTTAGATCGAATATTAATTTTTCTAAGTTGCTCCTCTCGTTTCCTTCACCAATAATAGTCAATTTCCAATCCTTCTGGTCCACATGTGAAAAAGCTTTAATCAATCTATCAAATCCTTTATGCCTATCAAGCCTTCCAACTGCTAAAATATTTTTCTCTTTATTATTATTTATAATCGTATCTTTTAAATTTAGCGGGTTATTTATAACAAAAGTATTTGCTAATCGATGACATTTTTCCTTTTCGCACTTTGTTTGCACAATCAGTGCATTTGAAAATCTATATACTAATTTTCGTAACTTGACCCATACCCACGGTTTTAAAAAGTCATAACTAGATCTCTCGGCTATAATTATTGGTTTATCGATAATCCTACAACTGATAGTTGATATAATATTGGTTTCTGTCATAAAACTTATGACTATATCCGGGTCTATTTCTATTAGTTTATTTTTAATAATTTTTATTCTTGTAATATTATTGGTAATGGCACTAAATACAGAACTGGAATTTTTCAGTACTGACAATTTTTCTAATTTGACACCATCTTCCAGCGAGTAAAAAGGAGTTGAGCTATCAAGTGTAATGACTATTATACGGTAATTTTTCTGAACCCAATAATTCGCCATTAAGCTCAAAACCCTCTCTGCCCCTCCGCTACCTAAAGAGGAAATTATAAATGCTATTTTCACATCCGTTCTTCCTGAATTATCAGCCTATTCGCAAAATAAGCAAGAAATAGAAATGAAATCAAATATACAAATGATGTCGACAGAGCGATGCCTTTAAGCCCAAGATAGTGGATAAAAAGTATGTTAAAGCCGATATTGACAACCAAATTGATAGCTGCCCCCCACATCAGGATGTGATTTGCACGCAATGCGGATATAAGACGAACAACAACAATGCCGCCGACATAGAAAGGAATCTGACAAGCGAAATAAGCCTGGACCGGTGAAACAATGGCCGTGTCATCTGTTGTGAAAGATCCACGTTGAAATATAATATTTACGATTGAATCAGAAAATGCAAAAATTAATATCGCGGCCGGAATGCCAACAGCAAAAATTATGCCCAGATAAAATTTAATGGTCCTCCGAATATTTTTCCATTCTTTTTCAGCAACCATTCTTGCAAAATAAGGCAGCACCGCTGTACCGATGGCTGTTGTAGCCAGGGTCAAAACAGCGGCTATGATCTTATTACCATAGTTAAGTGCAGCAACGCTGCCGGAAATAAGAGCGGCAGCCATGCCTTTGTCAATTATTTCGGTGCCTCCCATAATAATGGATCCGGCAATCATAGGAAGAAACTGCCCGATGATAATCCGCAATTCAGGATCTAACCGGATCAGGTGCGGCCTCAAAGAAAAATTTCGTTTAATGATAGCTCCACCAATAAAAAAAGCTTCCAAACCAAATCCCAATATGGTGCCGATGACAAATGCATAAATACCCAGTGAGGCCCCGACGGTAAGGATAAAGAAAATCGAAGACAAAGAGCCTAATATCGGAAGAATAGCAGGCAGGGTGAAATTATCCAGCGCATTCAGCACCCCGGCACAAATTGTTGAAAGGCCTTTGAGTAGAATTATCGGCACCAATGCATACAGGATCATCTGGGCTAATTTTAGTTTTTCAGGTGAAAATCCGGAACATAAGGCAGGCAGGTAAAGGGGAGTAAAAACGATAAGGATAACAGACAGGATAAGGCCAAAGAAAAGAAATCCGGTTATAACACCGGATAAAAATTTCTGAGCACCGGCAAGTCCCCGATTTCTATAGACACGAATGAAAGTGGGCAAAAAAGAAGCCGAAATAGAACCGGCCAGAACGTTAACGATAAAGGTTGGAACAAGGAGCGCTATCAAGAAGGCATCAAGTGCATCGCCGGTGCCAAACCATGCGGCAACGGTGAGTTCTTTGGCAAAACCGCCGATTTGAGCCAGGATTGTAAAAATGGCGACCACAGCTGCGGCACTAATTATTTTGTTTCTAACTGTATGGTACCCTATCTCCAAGCAAAGTCCTCATTTACTCTAATCTCCAGAGAGATTCACCCTACCAAGCTTGTTAGTGCCTGTTTAACAATCAATGCCCCCCCTGCCTTCGATTTCGGCAAAGGGTTTTCAATTTAAATTTTTTACTGGTCCTCCACTTTTTTTCTGATCTAATGTGCCATGTTGTTGTGGTTTCCCTCGGGATTCAATTATCCCTTGACAAATTGTACCTTTTTAATTGCAAGAGAACATGAAACTTTTAATGGATGCCGACTGTCTTATTAAGTTTACAAAGGCCTATTTTCAAAATCATATCCTGTAATCATGCCGGCAAAATACCAAAAAAAATAATTTTCATGAATAGCAAAATGGAAGCAGGCAAAAATTAAAAAGAAAAAAAAAGCAAAGGGGAAAAAAAAGAATATCTGTTTTCCATATTCTGTTTTAATTTTTAGATATACATGAATGGCTTTATTAACAATAAATAATATGAAAGCTAAAAAAAGGGTAAAACCGATAATTCCGGTTTCTACTAAAAACTGAAGGATAATATTATGCGGATGACTACGCTTCTCTTTCTTTATTTGGTGAAAATACTGTGTTCCGAAGCCAACACCGAATATGGGATTTAATTTGAATTTTGATATAGCA
>Ga0316198_10003096_pt1 | contig 10118 bp, 5 predicted proteins | sample OudBieAanoxic_MG_FD_204935 | JGI IMG/M metagenome (GOLD analysis project Ga0316198, IMG submission 204935) | Coastal sediment microbial communities from Oude Bieten Haven, Netherlands - site A anoxic | ecosystem: Environmental > Aquatic > Marine > Coastal > Sediment | place: Netherlands...
GGTAGCGAGGTACATGAAACAGGCGATCGCATAGAGGGCGATGTTCTTGGTCAGGATTTCCGTGGTGTTCTTGGCGCGGACCAGGCCAGCCTCGAGCATGGCAAAGCCGGCAGCCATCCACATCACAAGGGCGCCGCAAATCAAGAAGTAAAAGGTGTCTATTGCGTACTGCAATTCAAAAATATGGTTTTCCATTCTTACACTCCGAAAGTCGTCATTTGTCTGTATTCGTCAGGCATGGCTTCAGATTGCCTGGGCGCCTGATTCCCCGGTGCGGATACGGACCACTTCTTCCAGGCTGCAGACCCAGATTTTTCCGTCGCCGATCTTGCCGGTGGAAGCGGAAGACTGGATGGCTTCAACCACCCGCTCAGCCACGTCTGCCGAGCAGGCCGTTTCCAGCTTCAACTTGGGGAGAAAATCGACGTTGTATTCCGCACCGCGGTACAACTCGGTATGACCTTTCTGGCGGCCAAAACCCTTGACCTCGGTAACGGTGATGCCAGCGATGCCCACTTCGTGCAGGGCTTGTCGGACATCATCCAGCTTGAATGGCTTGATGATCGCGGTAACCAGTTTCATTTACATCTCCCAGTGAATGTTTGTATTCGACATACTGTAGATGCAGGTTTCGTGCCACTTACTGAGGGAAGCTATATTATTGTTTTAATATGGTTTTTATGGCGCATACAAAAACCCCGGTCGGGCACAAATCGTGCACGCACCAGGACGGTGCACTGAATTAGTGCAACAGGGAGCAATGCTGGAGCGGGCATGGACATGCCCGCCCTCTCGGTTCAGCTAGATCGATCCAATATGCCTGGCGAGCGCCAGGGAAAGTTCCGCCACGGTTACCGCTTGCGCCGGATCTTCAGCCAGGTTATTGAGTTCACCCGGGTCTGCCACGTTGTCGTAAAGCATGCGGGAAGTGACCTGGCCGGAGTTATCACGCCACTCGGTGTAGTTGTAGCGACCGGTGCGGATACTGTCACTGTTCTGCCAACGCGTATAGACGGCATCTTTCAAGCCAGCCCCCGGATTCTCAAGCGCAACTGCAAAACTTTCGCCCTGCAGATGGCCCGGGTCAGGCAGGCCGGCCAGTTCCACCAGCGTGGGGTAGATGTCGACCGACTCGACCAGGCCCGGCGCCAGCCCGGTGCTGGCCCCCGGTGCGCGAACAATCAGCGGTATGTGGTTGGCCAGGTCGAACGGTGAATGTTTAGCCCACAGGCCGTGCTCACCCAGGCTCCAGCCATGATCACCCCACAGTACGACGATGGTCGATTCCGCCAACCCCAGGCGGTCAAGTTCATCCAGCACACGCCCGACCTGTGCGTCGGAGTAGCTGGTGGCGGCCCGGTATCCCCTGACCAGCTTGCGTGCCATTTCATCGGGCACTGGCGCATCGCCTGGTGGAACGCCCTGGTATTTACGCAACTCACCCCAGTTGTGCCAGGCTTGCTGTGGCGCTTTTTCCGGGAACAGGCGGTTTGCAGCCGGGCTGACCGAATCTTCCGGGTACAGGTCCCAGTACTTTTTGGGCGCATTGAAGGGCAGGTGTGGTTTTACGAAACCCACGGCCAGGAAAAATGGCGTGCCATGTTCTTTGAATTTCTGCAACAACTCCACCGCACGCTTAGCAACGCGGCCGTCAAAATAGGCATCGTCGTCGACATCGACGTTTTCCCATGCAGGCGGGCGGCCTTTTTCCTTGCGCATGTCCTCGCGGATGTTGTCTTCCGCCAGGTAGTTACGCCAGCCATGGTAACCCGGCAGTGATTCGTTTTTCGGGCTCCACGGCGGCTCGCTCCAGGAGTTGGCACCGTCGTCCGCGTGGTGACTGATTTTGCCCAGGGATATCGTCGTGTAACCGGCCTGTTTGAACCAGCCCGGAATTGTCGGAATGCCCGGCGCATCTTCGTCAATTCTTGTGTAATAGGTCAGGAAACGTTCCTGCGTTGGCCGCAGCCCGGTCAACATGCTGGCGCGGGATGCGCCGCACACGGGCACGTTGGCATAAGCCCGGGTAAAAGCCACACCCGTTTCGGCCAGGCTGTCGATAGCCGGGGTTTGCATATAGTCAGCGCCGAATGCACCAATCTCCGGGCGCAGGTCGTCCACGGCGATAAAAAGTACGTTGGGTCGTTTTATTTCCGGCGCTGTATCCGCGGCCAGACCTGGTGCGACCAACAGCAAGGCGGCACCCATAAAGACGCCAAGGCGAAGACTGCTGAATTTCATGTGCCTGCTCCGCGCAGGCGTTCAAGGCCGGCTCCATTTTCGCGCAACAACGCGCCGAGGGTGTCCATCAGTTCGAGGTTTTCCGGCAAGGCTCCAATGTTGCGCGTCTCACCGGGGTCTTCCTGCATATCGTAAAGGTCGCGATAGGCTACGCGTCCATCCGGCATCACCCACTCGGTATAACGGTAACCTTGCGTGCGCATGGAGTAGCCGTAAGCGCCTCTGCGCTTGTACTGACTGATCGCCACGTCGCCGAGGTCCAATTCAGGATCGTCCAGCACGGGGGCAAGGTCCTTGCCCTGTAAGTTCGCCGGCGCCTTCAGGCCAGACAGCCCGGCCAGGGTCGGGAACAGGTCCATCAGTTCTACCAGGGTGCTGGCGTAGCCTGCTTTTTTGCCAGGTACGTGAATCATCATCGGAACCCGGTTGGCCTGCTCCATGGTTGTGTGTTTTCCCCACATACCGTGGTCACCCAGGTGAAAGCCATGGTCGCCCCACAATACGATAATCGTATTGTCCGCCTGGCCCGTTGCTTCGAGTTCCTTCAGTAACTCGGCCAGCAGGGAATCGATAAAGCTCACCGCCGCGTGGTAGCCGTGGATGAGTTCACGTTGCTGCGCGGGCGTCATGCCCTCCGCCGAATAATCTCTCTGTACACCATCCGGGCCGGGTGTAGGTACATAGGACCTCATCTCGTTGTTATCCATCAGGATGTAGCTGGCGTCGCTGCCCTCCGGGGCGGTCTGCCAGGCTTCCAGGCCGAAGGAAGACGGGTCGTACAGGTCGAAAAATCCTTTCGGCACGGCAAACGGAAGGTGAGGCTTCTTGTAACCGACGGCCAGGAAGAAGGGGCTGGGCTCAGCCGCCATTTTGCGCATCAAGCTGATGCCACGCGCGTTGATGGCGCCGTCGATAAAGCGTTCCGCGGGGGCGTCGATGGCACGCACGGCGAAGTTGACATCCAGCTTGCGGTCCGCACCTGGCAGCGATTGTTGGTAGGGAATGGTCCAGGAGACCGGGTCATCGTCATCACGGCTGTCGACGTTCCGTGGATCAAATATCTTTCCGGCCGCTGCGGTCTGGTAACCGTGGTTCTTGAAGAACTGCGGTAAGGTCAGAATATCCGGGTGGATATCGCGCATACGGGTCTTCAGGTCCATCACGCCACTCACCTCCGGGCGCAACCCGGTCAACAGGCTGGCGCGAGAAGGACCACACACCGGGTACTGGGTATAGGCTGCGGTAAAAACGGTGCTCTCGGAAGCCAGGCGGTCGAAAGTGGGTGTCCTGACGGTATCGACCCCGTACCAGCCGGTCATCGGCTTCATGTCGTCCACGGCGACAAACAGGATATTGGGCCGGGACTGGTCATCATGCATTTCTGCAAGAACGGCCTGTGGTGCCACGGCCAGCAGGCATGTGATCAGGCAGCTAAACACGGCGTCTCGCTTCTTTGTCATCTCGGTTTCCTTATTTATATCGGAACGTCCCGGTCAACTCCCCGACCTGGACTGTGAATTCGCCTGGCTCGACAACCCGTTGCAGTTCGGTGTTGACGAAACTCAGATCATCCTCCTGCAGCTTGAATGTAACTGTGGTCGCCTCACCGGCTTCCAGGTAGACCTTTTTGAATTCCCGCAGCTTGCGCACGGCGGGACTGACCGAGGCATAGAGGTCACTCAGGAACAGGTCGATGGCGTGATGCCCACCGCGCTGCCCTGTGTTGCGCACGACAAGTGAGACTTCCAGGCTTTCACCCTTGCCCATTTCACGCCGGCTGATTTGCAGCTTGCTGTGCTCGAAAGTGCTGTAACTCAGGCCGTACCCAAAAGGCCACTGGGGCTTGTAGCCGCCATAGGTAATCTTGCCGGGCGTCAGTTGCTGAATGGCAGCCAGCACGCCGTGGTCGTACGGCAATATATCGCCGGTGAACTGCGGATAGCTGAAAGGCAGAACGCCACCCGGGTTGAAGTCGCCGAACAGAACGTCGGTGATCGCCCTGGCGCCCTGGCTGCCCGGCTGGTACGCCAGGATGATGCCGTCGGCCAGTGGTTCCACGTCGCGAATGATGCGCGGGCGACCTTCCACCAGTACCAGGATGACGGGTTTGCCGCTTGCCGCTGCCGCCCTGACCAGCGCTTTTTGTTGTTCCGGCAGGTTCAGGTCATCGATGCCGCCGGGTGATTCGGCGTAGGCCGGCTCGCCAAGGGCCAAAACGATGTAGTCGGCGTCTGCGGCCAATTCGGTCAGCCTGGAAGTGTCATAGTTTTCTTTGTTGTCAAAACCCTGGCCGGCAGCAAGGCTCACCTTTTCGCTACCAAGCTTCTCAAGCAAAGATTCGTAAACTGTCCGGGTCGATTCCGGATAAGCTTCTTCCTTGTCACCCTGCCAGGTATAGGACCAGCTACCGTGCAAAGGCCCCAGGTTCATGGCTGCCGGACCGGCAACCAGGACACGGGCGGCTTCCGGAATGGGCAGCACGTCATTCCGGTTCTTCAGAAGTGTCATCGACTCGCGTGCCGCGTCGAGCGCCAATTGTCGATAGACGGGAAGGCCAAAATTGGCCTGTGCCTCTTCTTCCGCGTACGGGTTTTCAAACAGACCCAGGTCCAGTTTCAGGCGCAGGATAATGGCAACCGAGCGATCAATTCGTTGTTCGCTGATTTCGCCACTTTTTACCAGGTCGAGCAGGTGGTCGGCAAAAGAAAAGTCGTGCGGAACCATACTCATATCCAAGCCGGCTTCCACGGCCATCCTCACGGCCTCGCGCGGGGTTTCAGCGATGCGGTGACGCGTGTGCAGCCGGATGACATCCTCCCAGTCGCTGACGATAAGACCTTCGAAACCGAACTGCCCACGCAGCACATCGCTCAGCAGGTATTTGCTGGCGTGTAAGGGCACCCCGTTGATGGAAGCGGAATTGATCATGATCGTCGCGGCGCCGGCCTCGACTGCTGCTTTGAATTGCGGCAGGTGCTGCTCCCACAATACGATGTCGGGAATGTAGGCCGGGGTCCGGTCCTTGCCGTTTTCAGGAACGGAGTAGCCGACAAAGTGTTTCATGCACGAGGCCACGGCCGTCGGTGAAGCCAGCCCATCACCTTCATAGCCGTTGATTGTCGCCACACCCATCACCCTGCCGATATGGGCATCTTCCCCAAACGTCTCGGGGAAACGTGACCACAGGGGGTTGCGGCCCACATCCAGCACCGGATCAAAGTTCCAGCGCAGACCCGCAGCCCTGGTCTCCATCGCGGTGACCCTTGCCACCCTGTTGACCATGCCCGGGTTACGTGTTGCCCCCATACCGATGTTATGGGGGAACAGGGTTGAACCACGTGCATAGGTCACGCCGTGAATGGAATCGATGCCATAAAGAACCGGAATGGAAAGATCGTTTTCTTTTGCTGCATCCTGGATGGAACGGATGACCTCGCTCCATTCATCAAGCGACAATGCGCGACTGGTGGAATTGAGAATCGAACCCACCTGGTACTTGTGCAGCGCCTGCTTGAATCGATCAGAATCAAACTTAACCCTGTCTTTTACGTCTTTATCGATGATCACACCCAGGTTTACCTGGGTCATCTGGCCCACTTTTTGTTCCAGGGTCATACCCTGCAGCAGGTCCATTACGCGGCCATCCATGTCGGCAACCGCCGTCATTGAAACCGAAACGGCCAAGCTTGCAAGAACGATCAAGCAAAGTAGTTTTTTCATCTCACCTGCCAATTTTCCGCAACCGGTCTGAATGTGCATCATTTCGAAGTGCATTGCATTTTCAGAATCTTTGTCAGCGCTGTCAATAGGTGGCCATACAATTCAATCGAATCCGGCCTATCCCGTATAAAACCTGAGTATAAATAAACATAAATAGGATTGACAGCGTTGTCTATTTAAGATAATTTTAACGAAAACGCTAAGGTGCTGCCAAAGCGCCGCAGAGAAACACAACTCGTTCTCGCACACATTACAGAAATTGCACCGGGGAATTGATATGAACAAACGAAACAAACTGTCACTGATGATCCGCGCTGCTCTTGCGCCCGCAGTGATGCTGGCCAGCGGCGCCCTGTATGCACAGGATGCCAATGACGAGGCAGGCGTTCTCGAAGAGGTCGTTGTTACCGGCATGCGCGCCAGCCTGGAGGATGCCCTTGCCAGGAAACGCGACTCCGACCAGATCATGGACGCCATTTCGGCCGAAGATATCGGCAAATTCCCCGATGAAAACATCGGCGAAGCCCTGCAACGCATACCCGGCGTCAGCCTTGATCGCGAAGCCGGTGAGGGTAAGGGCATCAGCATCCGCGGCCTGGGCGCCGGCCTTTCCCAGGTAACCGTCAACGGCCAGACCATGGCCAGCACGGAAGGCAGTCGTGAATTCAACTACTCGGTTCTCGATTCCAGCATGGTTGCCGGACTCGAGGTCTGGAAGTCGCCCATAGCAAGCCAGGTGGAGGGCAGTGTTGGCGGAACGGTCAATATCCGCACCCGCTCACCGCTGGACTACAAGACCACGAAGATCAATGCGACCGTTGGCGGGCAATACGAGGACCTGACCGGTGATTGGGGCAGCAAGCTGACCGGTAGTTTCATCACCCAGAACGACAGCCAGACTTTCGGCATCAGCCTGAACGCGAATTATTCGGATCGCCTGACGCGTTCCGACCAGGTCATTATCCCGGGTTGGACGGGCAAAGACGAAACCAGCGGTGACTGGAGCAGCCGTGGCTGGGACGACCTGGCAGCGGCAAACGGCCTGGACTACCTGTTCTTCCCGATGGACGCCTCAAGCCGAGTCCGCACCTATGACCGCAAGCGTTACGGCGGTGATACGACCCTGTCGTGGCGGCCCACGGACAACATGGAGTTCAACCTGCGCGGCTTCTATTCAGTCCTGGATGATTTCGATACGAACAACTCGGCCCAAGTCCGGATTCGCGACCTCGTGGTCGGCGGCGGCCGCAACGTGAACGATTATGAGTGGCAGTTTAACGGCCCGAACGCGGTGTTCTTCGACGCCACCGACGCCAACGTCCGAGCGGGTTGGCGGGGCTATCGCAATATTGCGACCCTGCGCGAGTGGGAGTGGACCAGCAAGGGTGGGAGCCTGGACTTCAACTGGCAGTTGAGCGACACCCGCAACCTGTATTTCGCGATCGGCAGCAACACTGGCTCCGGCGACAAACTGACCTACCCTGTGGTCGACTTCCGCGATGCAATTGGTTTCTCGGTAGACCTGCGCGACGATCCGCGCTTCCCGCAGACCATCATCAATGGCGGCGGCACGGACGACAGCGTGATGGACCTGTGGACGGTCAGCGTCAACGACCAGTTCGACGAGGTCGAGAAGGCATTCGCCCAGGTAGATTTCAATAACGACGTCTCCTGGGGGCACATCATCACGGTGCGGACCGGTCTGCGCTACAACGAGGACACCACCGATCATACCCAGGTTCGACACAGTGACAACCGCGGCGGCACAGCAGGCTATACCCTCGCTGATTTTACACGGATGAAAGGTGACGAACCTTACGTGGTGCCTGGCTTTACCTACCGCAACAATACCCTGGCGCCATTGAACGGCACCTTCTCCCAGGTTGACTTCTCGAAAGTGCTTGACGTCTTTCCACGCGATTCAAGAGAGACCGAGGTTCGCTACAACGAATCCTACCTGGTCGAGGAGGAGACCTTCGCTGCCTACCTGCAGTTCGACCTGGATGGCCAGATGTTCGGCCTGCCCTACCGCGGTAACTTCGGTATTCGCTACTACGATACCGACCTGACCTCCTCCGGCTGGCTGGATCAGGCAGGCACCATTCCGGGTAAAGTCGAACGCTCTTACAGCGATTGGCTACCCAGCCTGAACCTGACCATGGTGCTGAAGGAAGACCTGCTGTTGCGTTTTGGCGCCGCCAAGGTCATGGCGCGTCCCGACCAGGATGACCTGGCCCTGGCCGGCACCTACAACCTGACGGAAGAAACCGCCCGTGTCGGCAATCCCTTCCTGGACCCGTTTGAGGCCGCCACTTTCGATCTCAGCCTGGAATGGTATCTGAACGACGCCGGCATGTTGCAGGGCGGACTGTTCTACAAGGATATCAACTCCTTTATCTCCAACGGCCAGATTCCCGGCGGCGTTCCGGTCGATATCGGCGACGGTGTGATCGTGAACTTCGATGCGACCGGTCCGATCAACGGCGATGGCGGCAAGGTGCAGGGCTTCGAACTCGCCTACCAGCAGGTGTTCAGCTCTTTGCCCGGCTTCTGGGGTGGCTTTGGCACGCAGATCAACTACACCTATACCGACAGCGACGTCAGCATTCCATACTTTGAAGGCGGCCAGACTTACAGCATGCCGCTGGAAGGGCTGTCGGAAGACTCGATGAACTTCGTGCTGTTCTGGGAGAACGACACGTTCTCGGTTCGCGGCGCTTACAATTACCGCGACTCGTTCCTGTCGAACCGTTCGAACACCCAGGGCAATCCGGTGTTCACCGACACCTATGGGCAGTTTGACCTGTCGGCCAACTGGAACATCAGCGACCACTTCACGCTCTCGCTCGCCGGCATCAACCTCAATGATGAGGCACGCTACCAGTACTTCCTGACACCAGACCGCATGCTGGCGCACCGGGCTTCCGGTAAACGCTACTCGGTCACTTTACGGGCACGGTTCTAGACTCTCTCTCCAGACCCTGCCAGCCCGGCAGCGCATTGCGCGCTGCCGGGCTTTTCTGCTTTTCGGCCACGGCACAAAAACCTGCTTACCCCCCGGAAATGCCAGGTTCACGCTCCGAGGTATATCGCAGCACCGATACCGTCGAGCTCAATGCATGGATTTTCGAGCCGCCAGGCCATAGCGCTGATGATGCCCGCCCGGATGGACGAGTTCCTGGTCACGCTTGGGTGGCTGGAGTAAAGACCGGTATCGCGGCTCAATCCAGCCGGCTCGAACCGATGGACTCGAGCCTTTCGTTCAACCGTGCAGCCAGGTCTTTTTGGATCGCAGTATATGACTCATCGCCCGCAAGGTTGCGATATTCAAGCGGGTCATCCTGGTAATCGTATAGCTCCACCCCTTCCGCACCGCGGCTCCATTCGGTGTAGCGGTAACGGTCCGTACGGATCGAATAGCCCATGACTTGCATGCCTCTGCGCTCCGGACGAACTAGGTGGGCCGCACTCCAGGACTGGCTGAAAGCCTCCTGCCTCTGCTGCCCACCACCATCCAGCAGGGGTAAAAGGTCAGCACCTTCGATACGCGTGCCCGGAGCATCCAGCCCTGCAAGAGCCACCAGCGTGGGGTATATGTCAACCAGTTCCACCAGGGCATCAGACCGGGAACCAGCGGCAATGCGGCCAGGCGCGGCCAGAATCAGCGGTGAACGAAGACTGTTTTCAAACAGGTCTTTCTTCTGCCAGAGGCCATGCGAGCCCAGTTGATAGCCATGATCCGAGACAAACAGGACAACCGTATTTTCAGCCAGGCCTGAATCATCCAGGGCGTGAAGCACCTTGCCCAACTGCTCATCCATGAACGATATGGAGGCGTAGTAAGCCTGTGTCGCCTGTCGTTTTTGCCCTTCGGTCATTTCCGCCTGGTAACGGCGGTCGGCGAGTGCCGCCACGGGTTTGCTTTCGCGATCACCTGGCGGGACTTGGGGCAATTCGACAGATTCCGGTGGATAGAGGTCGTAAAAACGCCCGGGTGCAATATAGGGCGTATGCGGCCGGTAGAACCCAAGCGCCAGGAACAGGGGCTTCCCGGTTTTATCCGGATGGTAGTCATGCAGCAGGCGAATCGCCTGCGCAGCACCCACTTCATCGGTGTGTGCTTCATCGCTGTCCAGCCTCAGCCAGCTGAGCATTCC
>Ga0316198_10003097_pt1 | contig 10115 bp, 6 predicted proteins | sample OudBieAanoxic_MG_FD_204935 | JGI IMG/M metagenome (GOLD analysis project Ga0316198, IMG submission 204935) | Coastal sediment microbial communities from Oude Bieten Haven, Netherlands - site A anoxic | ecosystem: Environmental > Aquatic > Marine > Coastal > Sediment | place: Netherlands...
ATGGCTTGTATAGGTGGCAATCATTGTATTAAAGCCAATTATAATACTCAAAATTTAGCAAAGAAATTAGAAAAAGAAATATTTCCTAGTCACTACCATATTAAGATGGCGTTATCAGGATGTCCAAATGATTGTGCTAAAGGACACTTTAATGATTTTGGAATTATTGGTGTTACAAAACCTATATTCAATAAAGAAAGATGTATTGGATGCGGAAGATGTGTCAAAGTATGTAAATCTCATGCAACAAGAGTTTTATCTGGTGAAAATCATAAGGCAGTTAAAGATACTTGCTGTTGTGTCGGGTGTGGTGAATGTATAGAAGCATGTCCTACATCAGCATGGGTAAGACCAGAAGAAAAACTATTTAGAGTAACTATTGGTGGAAGAACTGGTAAACAATATCCTAGAATGGGGAAAGTGTTTTTAAATTGGGTAACAGAAGAGGTTGTTATTGGTGTTATTAAAAATTGGCAAAAATTCTCGGCAAATATATTAGAAAATAAACCTCAATATTTACATGGAGGGCATCTAATAGATAGAGCTGGATATGATAAATTTAAAGATTTAATTTTAAAAGATATAAAATTAAACCCTGAAGCTGAAGTTGCTCAAAGAATAATGTGGGCAGAAACAGAGTATAGATCAAACATTAATGTAAAACCACTTTCTAGTCATCCTAGTAGAGGACTTAGTTATTAATCAAGATGCAACTAGAACTTAAAGTTCTAGCTGCATTTTTTTTTTGGAATAAATAATACCTGATGATAAGCTTAAAGTAGATGTGATAAAAGGACCTCTTGACATATATTATTTCATGGGAAATTTTTGTAGTCGGTGTATAATTTACTCCCAATTGCAAATATTTTTTGAAGAAAGATTAAAGTAAGTGCAATCTAAAATATCTTTTTTGAAAGAGGATAATTTTAGGCTCTGCCCTTGACATACAAAAAAGAAAGTTCTAATATATTAAAAAGGAGAAGTGATAATTAAAGCAATTATACCTCTCCATTTTACAGAAATTTTACATTAATTTTTAGAGTTTACACAAAACTTGCAACAGCCCCAAATATATATTTTTTCTTGTCATAGTACCCTTCTAAAACTTATTTTCTAACATAATTTATAAACTTTTTTTGCTTAAATTTAAGGGAAAGTTGTATTGAGTTATCAACCCATTATAAACATTGATGTTTTCGTCTATCATTTTCTAGAATTATTTTTTTAACTTCGATTTCAATTAAGTCTTCTACTTTAACATTCTCTAAAATAACTTTATTAAACACTTGAAAAGTAAAAATCCCCATAATAAATGATACAAGTAAAATAGCGGTTACTTCAGGGTTTCCAATAAATTCATCACTTTTCTTTTTTTCCTCTAGATACTCCACAAAAAATATTTTGTATTTTAAAGAATTGGTAAACTTAAGAGCTTTTTCATCCACTTGTTTAACTTGAATCTTGTAAAAAGGCTCATTGTTTAATAAAAATAAATAAAAATTTTTAGCATAAATCATTATATCCTTTTCAAATGTACCAGTTAATTCTTTTTTTAAATGCTTTATTATATTACCTTCCTTTGAATAATTTGTTATAATTTGTTGAAATAAATTACTTTTACTTCCAAACTTTCTAAAAATTGTGACTTCATTTACTCCCGATTCATCAGCTATTTTTTTAGTAGTCACTTCACTATAGCCATATTTTGAAAAAAGTTTTAATGACGCTCTCAATATTTTATCTTCTGTTGACATTGTATTTACCACCTTTTTAATATAATTTTTAATCACTGCTACTTTTTGTTATATTTAATTATACCAAATTTTTCAAATCTTTTTAGATGACATAACGTTCTAATTGTTATATTTTAATTAAAATTCGTTAATTAAAATTCGTTAATTAAAATTCGTTAATTAAAATTTGTTTTTTGATTTAAAATATACTACACTCATACTAAGTAAGTATACTTTAAAAATTTTTCTTCACTAAAGCAAGCAAGTACTTACAAACTAAAAAATATTATTAATTTAAGGGGGAACAAATGGAAAATTTTAAAAAAAGAGAGATCCAGTTAAGTTCAGTAATTTCAGTATTTGCATTTTTATTCATTTCAATGTGGTATACGATCGTTTATATCGATTCGTGGGTTGTACAAATACCACTTATAATGACAGCATGTTTTGCAGGGGGAGTAGCATTCTTCCATGGCTATAAATGGAAAGACATTATCGAAGCTATACTTTACGGTGTAGGAGTTGCTATGGAAGGTCTTTTGATTCTTCTTATTATTGGAATGGTTATCGGATCTTGGGTGGCTAGTGGAACCGTTCAGACAATTATCGTATATGGACTAGATATACTTTCTCCACAGTGGTTTCTTCCTGCTACACTTATAGTCAGTGCAGCCACAGCATTGGCAACAGGTAGTGCATGGACTACTGGTGGTACCGTTGGTGTGGCACTAATGGGAATAGGAGCAGGTCTTGGTATAAATCCAGCTATTGTAGCCGGAGCTGTTGTTTCTGGTGCTTTCTTTGGAGACAAACTTTCTCCACTTTCTGACAACTCTAACGTTGTAAGTGCTGCTACTGGTACAAACCTTTTTGAACATGTAAAACATACTGCATGGACTGCTATTCCTGGTTTTCTTATCGCTCTTGTTATCTACTCATTTATGGGAATGGGATACGGTTCTGAAACAATAAATGACTCTGCTATCACTGAGACGCTCAGTGTACTCCATAACAATTTTTACATTGGACCAATCTTATTACTGCCCCCAATCTTAGTATTAGTGCAGTCATACTTTAAAATTCCGGCAATTCCATCACTATTAGTCGCTACCATTGCTGGATCTATTTTAGCTATTTATTTTCAAGGTATTGATATTTCTGAAATGTTTACAATTATATATAGCGGTTTTACTGGAGCTACAGGAAATGCTGCCGTTGATAAGATAGTATCTAGAGGAGGTCTAGCCAGTATGTATTACAATACCTCCCTTGCTATAGCTGCTTTAGCTTTGGCTGGAATTTTAGAAAAAACTGGTATGCTTAAGGTTTTATTAAAACATATGGAATCGTTACTACGAACAAGATTCTCTTTAGTTTTAACAACTATGATTACTAGTTGGTTAACAAACCTTGCTATGGCAAGTCAGCATATGGCTATGATTGTTCCTGGTAGAATGTATCTTCCTGCATATAAAAAACATAACTTAAAAATTAAAAACCTTTCAAGAACATTGGCTGACTCAGGAGGTCTAAGTGCTCCATTAGTTCCATGGGGTCTGTCAGGTGCATTTATGGCTGGAGCTTTAGGAGTTAATACCCTTGAATATGCTCCGTATGCAATATTTTGTTTTATTGTTCCTGTTATAGCTCTTATTTATGCTGCTACTGGATTTAAATTTGAATATGAAACTACGGAAGAAAATTTAACTACTATAAAAGAGGAAGTAAAAGGAGAGATAAATGGTTAATAATACTGAAGTAAAAGAACTGTTACAAAAACTTATAAAAATAGAAAGCCCATATTTTAAAGAAGAAGAAGCTGTTAAGTTTTCTTATGAATGGTTTAAATCTAACGGACTTCCGGCAGAACTTCATCATTATGAAGATAAGGTTATGACTAATTTTAAAGGAATAAACGCTATTGGAGAGTTAAAAGGTGGTAAACCCGGTCCAACTATTTTACTTAATGGTCATATAGATACTGTAGATCTTTGTAACGGTTGGACCAAGGATCCTTATGCTGCTCAAGTTGAAGATGGTCTTATGTATGGATTAGGAGCTCTTGATATGAAATCTGGAGTTGCTGCTATGATGGTAGCTATAAAGCAATTTAAAGAAAACTACCATGAGTTCAATGGAAGCATAAAATATCACATTGTAAGTGATGAAGAGGGTCCTTATGGATTGGGAACTAATGCTCTTATAGAAGATAACCTTTGTGAAGCTGACGTTGCCATTATTCCTGAGCCTACAAGCGGTTTTCTTGGATATGAAACCCCAACAGTATGCCTTGGGGCCCGTGGTGGCGTTTCATACAGAGTTGATGTAAAAGGTATTAGTGCTCATGCTGCTAGTCCTGAAAGAGGAGTAAATGCCATTGTAGAAACTTCTAAACTTATTGTAGAATTAAAAAAACTCCAAACAATAAAAGATGAAAAGCTTGGCTATGGTTCAACTGCCATCATTAGAATGGAAGGTGGAGATGCTCCAGCCAGCATCGCTGATAGAGCTTCATTTAATGTATTTAGACATATGGTAAGAGGAGAAAACAAGAAAACTGTTGAAGATGAAGTTCTATTAGCCGCTAAAAATGCTGATGTCTCTCTTGATAATGTTGAGGTGATTTTTAGAGATGCTCCTTCAGAAGGTAGTGAAGCTTTCCTACCATATGTTTGTTCTGAAGAGGATCCGTATATCAAAGCATTCTTAGAAATAACTGAACAAACGATAAAACAAAAAGCTAAGATCGATTATTTTCCAAGTATTGGTGATTTTTGTTATATAGGATCAAGAGTTAACATTCCTACTATTGTTTTCGGTCCTGCTGGAAAGAATTTCCACTCATCTGATGAGCATGTGGTTTTGCAAAGTGTTTATGACACTGCTAATTCCATATATAACTATTTTGTTGAAATATTAACAAAATAACTTTCATTCAATTTTTTTGACATAGTTTTAATATTCAACACCGCCACTTTCTGAGGCACCTGAGTATAGACAGTAGTTCTGGATATCCCATCTTACCTGTGGATCTCTGTGTTAAAAATAAAAAAGGTGATCTCTATATTTTAAGAGATCACCTTTTATTTAAAACAGATAGTCATGAAAAACTTATTTTGTAGGTACTGTTAACACTTGACCAGCTTCAATAACATCTGGATTAGAGATATTATTTTCTTCAGCTAATTTTTCCCAAGACATATTGTACTTTAATCCTATTCTGAATAAGTTATCTCCCTCTACAACAGTATAGTTTGCAGGAGCTTCTTCTGCCATTGGGGCATCTTCAACCATAACCTCTTCTTCCACCATAGCAGTCTCTTCCATAACTACAGGAGCTTCTTCAGTTGCTACCTCTTCTACAACAACCTCAGTAACTACAGGTGCAGTTTCTGTCATATCTTCCTTTGGTTCATTGCTGCTGCATGCTACAAGTGAAAGGGCTGCCAATAATATTAATAATTTTTTCATTTAAAATCCTCCTGATTAATTTGATATTTGTATGAGTATAGTTCATAATTAGGGATTAGTCAATCTAAATATTTTATTTATTAATTTTTTTTAACGTTTCTAAAATTTTAAATGCCAGGTCAGCTTTTTTCATTTGAGGAAGTTCTAAAATATTTTTTTCTTTGTCGATAAAAAATACTTCATTGCTGTCATTTCCAAAGGCATTGGTAGAATTAGCTACTATTAGATTTAGATTTTTTTTCTCTAATTTTTTCATAGCATTTTCAATTAAATTATCTGATTCAGCGGCAAATCCAATGAGATGCTGTTCTTTTTTTCTCCTACCCATCTCCATCAATATATCGGGATTTCTAGTTAATTCAAAGACTAGATCCCCATCTTTTTTCTTGATTTTAGAAGCTGAATACTCCTTTATTCTATAATCTGCCACAGCAGCACAGCCGATGGCAATGTCCATCTTTTCAAATTTAGCAAAGACAGCTTCATACATATCCTCGGCACTCTTTACAGGTATAAATTCTATTCCACTTGGAATTTCAAGATTAGTAGGGCCGCTAACTAAGGTAACATTAGCTCCTAACTTAGCACTTGCAATTGCCAGGGCATATCCCATCTTACCTGTAGAACGATTACTCAGATATCTAATAGGATCAATGGCTTCTTCAGTAGGACCAGCTGTAATTAAAATGTTTTTTCCCTCTAAAAACTTTTCCCTTTCCAAAGATTCAAAGTAGTTATTTACAATATCAACTATGTCAGTTTCTTTTTTTAGTCTTCCCTTAGCTATCCAGTCACAGGCAAGGTGACCTGAATCGGCATCGATAAAATTATATCCATATGTCTCTAATTTTTTGATATTATCTTTCAGGATGGGGTTGTTATACATATTTACATTCATAGCTAGAGCAAAATAGGTAGGAGCACAAGTTGCAGAGATAACAGTAGAGAGCATATCGTCAGCTATACCACTGGCTACCTTTCCAATGATATTATATGTAGCAGGTGCGATTAAAACTAGGTCAGCCCAGTCAGCCAAGTTTATATGTTCTACATCTATGTTTGATTTTTCTGCCCACATATCAATAGCAACTCTGTTTTTAGACAAGGTTTCCAAGGTAAGAGGAGTTATTATTTCAGTAGCATTTTTGGTCATGATCACCTTTACATTATATCCATTTTTCTTTAAAAGGGAACAAATATTAGCAGATTTATAGGCTGCAATTCCTCCGGTAATTCCTAACAATATATTTTTATTCATCGATATATCTCCTTTGTTTACATTTTTTCTTTTGGCCTAAGGTTTTTTATATTTATAAGTATAGCATACTAAAAAAAAAAGGAAAAATATGATTTTAGCAAATAAATTATAACAATGAGGAGGGGATTCGATGAGTCTTAAAAGAAAAATATTTACTTTAACTTTTTTTACAGCGACAATACCTATATTGATCATTTCTGTAATTACATTTTTTATATTTTCTAGACAAATGAAGGAAGTACAAAATCAAAATATGGAGTTAATCAGCCAAAATATAGAGCAGTCTATTCAAAACGAAATCAATTCTGTCAGTGAAACTCTTGAACATGTAGCAGATACATATAACGAAGAACATGAAGGTTTTACCTCTTTAAATTTCAAAATAGATAATGAATATAGACTTAAACGTATGATTTACCACATGCAGGATCTAGCTGGGGGGAAAAAATCAATAAAATTTATAGCTTTTGGAAGTTCCGACTATAAAATGATATTTGATAATCTGGCTGGAGATCAAAATTTACCACCTGATTATAATCCCACAACAAGGCCATGGTATGAAGGGGCTCTTAATTCTAAAAGAACCTATCTGTCGGAAGTTTTTATCCATGAAGGTACAGGAAATCCTATAGTAACATTGTCTAAAAAAATTAAATTAGATGGTGAGATAATAGGTGTATTGGTAGCAATGATTGATTTATCTCATATAGGAAATGAGATTTCAAAATTTAAAATAGGGAATAGAGGATCATTTTTCATAGTGGATAAAAATAATAAAATTTTAGTAGATGGAGGAGACAACCAGGAAAGTTTTAATTATATTTCAAAAATGGATTTATTTTCCAAGGATCATTTTGAAATTATAAAAAATACTCCCATGGGGAAAAAATTCTATCGTATAAAAAAAATGAAAAGCTTAGGTATTGTCCTGGTTGGGTGTGTATATGAAAAGGATATAAATGCTAAAATTTTAGACTTAAGATTTTATATTGCTGGTGTAGTTCTGTTGACCATAGTGTTTATTCTGATTGTTCTATCGATCATAAGTAAAAATTTTGACAGTTCTTTGAATCAATTATCCTGTGTGATTGACAGTATTTCTCAAGGAAACTATGATAAAAATAGAGAAAACTTAACAGAGGAGACAGATAAAAAAAATGAATTGAGTTTTATTAATAATGCCATAAAAAAAATGAATTATGAGATTATTAAAAGAGAGAATGATTTAAAATATATCTCTGAAACAGATCCAATGACAGGATGTTACAATAGGAGAGCCATTATAAATTTAATCGAAAAAGAAATAGAGCAATCAAAAGAATTTGATTTAAATTTTTCTTTAATAATGTTTGATTTAGATAATTTTAAAAAAGTAAATGATACTTATGGTCACTTATTTGGAGACACAGTTCTGAAAGGTGTGTCTAAAGCGATATTAAATAACATAAAAATTACGGATATCTTCGGCAGGTATGGGGGGGAAGAGTTTTTAATCTTACTGCCTAATACAAAGTTAGACAAGGGAATCATGATTGCTGAAAGATTGAGACAGACTGTAGAAAAAATCACGTGGGAACACAATACTGTAATTACTACGAGCTTGGGTGTTGTAAAAGGATGCCCTAACGATACTCTAGATTTAGTTCTGAAAAGGGTCGATGATTTATTGTATAAAGCCAAAAAAAATGGAAAAAATAGGGTAGAATATCAAGAATAAAAATGGTCTAGAAGGAAAAACTGTAATCTGAAAAATAGGTGTTTTTAACGTTTTATTTGCAGATTACAGTTTTTTTATTATCTAGTAATTATACCCCTAAGAGGGATCATAAAAATACCTATCAGCAAGTGGCATCACCAAAATACTTGTAGTTTATTTTGTAGACATAGAATTTTTCCTATCTGTAATGTCATGTTGCTTTTTAATTGACCATAATGATTATATTTAGGATGGAGATTTAAGAACAAAACAGAAAATTGATTTAATTAAATTTTAGTTTTTTAATGACAATTTTCAAAAAAAATGGTATAAAATATATAAATAAATTTTTAAAGGAGGAGAATAATGTTTAAATTTAGATTTAATTGAGCCTGAGTAGCTAAGAAACTTCTGGATGAAGTTACAATGGAATTTTTAGAATCTGAAAAAAGGATATATTAGGTGGTGCTTACTGCTTTAATATTATAAACATTTATTCCCAATTCACTCTTTAACTTCCAACCCATTTTAAATTATGATGGATATAAATAAATATATTAACGAGATATTTTGACCTTAATGTTTTATCTATTCCTAAATAATTACTTTCGGAACTATTCTGTTCCAATTAACAATCATTGTAAAAAACGAAGAAAATGAAAAGAAGATTTAATCTTAATGCATATTAGACTATTAAATTATAGTGGTTATTTATGCCAACTTTTTTAATGCACAAATATAATCTCCCTGATAAAGCAGGGGGTCTGTTAAATACGGACTAATCTCGAAAAATTATTAATTTTAAAATTTATTTAAACCTTCAAGCCTCAGTTGATTCTGGAAGGATGTCGATAGGATAGATTAGATATAATAAGCCTTGAAGGATAACAATTTTACAGTTTTAAATGTGTACACCAGCGCAAAAGTTGATATATTAATAAAAAATTTAAGATTAAAGATAGAAAATGAATCAGGCATTAGCCTTTTTCTCATTATCTGTTTGTACTCTAAATCAAACAGGCAATGAGAAAAGGAGGAGAATGTATAAAAGCAAATTAAGTGAACAGAAGAACTAGATGTATTTAAAAAGACGTTAATCACTTTTAATCATTATAAATGACGTGAATATATTATCTTTTTATATAAACAAAAAAATTAGGGAGGAAAAAATGAAAAAAATATTAGCATTAGTATTGTCAATAATTTTATTGACTGCAGTAACGAGTACAGAGGCCATGGCTTTTTGGGGAAAGAAAGATAAGAAGGAAAAATTAGTTGTGTGGCTGCCGCCTATCGGGGAAAATGACAAGGCTGTATGGGAACCGATTATGAAAGAATATGAAGAAGCAAACAATGTAGATGTAGAATTAGAGATTATTCCGTGGGAAAATTATTCTGAAAAATATGCTGCCGGTATTGCTTCGGGGCAGGGTCCAGATATTGGGTATATGTATGCTGAGATGTTCCCGCAATTTATTGAGATGGGAGCAGTTGAAGATCTTACACCATACCTTACAAAGGAAGACTATGAAAATTATATATACATCAAACATGGAAAGATGATGGGTGGTATGTATGGGTTGGGGATAGAAGCAGCTAACCCTGCAGTTATCTACTATAACAAGGATATCCTTGCATCTATAGGTGAAGATGTTCCTGTAACATGGGAAGACTTTACAAGATGTGCAGTAAAGGCTACTCAAGATACAAATAAAGACGGGAAAGCAGATCAATGGGGATTTTCTCAAGGATGGGGAGCACCTTATTTTGGAGATCTTAACTGGAACTGGTATGGATTCCTTTGGCAGGCAGGAGGAGACATATTTAGTGATGACTTGAAATCAGTAAAATTTAATGATAAAGCAGGAGTTAAGACTGCTGAATTTTTGAGAGACTTAAAGTTTAAACATGATGTATTACCTCCATACTATATGGCACAGACCAATAAAGAGATGCT
>Ga0316198_10003098_pt1 | contig 10112 bp, 5 predicted proteins | sample OudBieAanoxic_MG_FD_204935 | JGI IMG/M metagenome (GOLD analysis project Ga0316198, IMG submission 204935) | Coastal sediment microbial communities from Oude Bieten Haven, Netherlands - site A anoxic | ecosystem: Environmental > Aquatic > Marine > Coastal > Sediment | place: Netherlands...
CAAGGGAGCGGGCAGTTTCCAGGGCCCATCTCAGGGCATCGTCGACCACGATCATGTCATCGATCAACGCGTCGCGGGTCAATCTGAGGGCGCGGCCGATGTGGGGCCCGGGTGAAACTCCACCGTCGAGGAGATTTTGCCCACTCACCGGCAGCTGCACCCGTGCCGCGGCAACTGCTGCGTTTGCCAGATTGCGTCGAGACAGCAGGGGTAAGTCGGACATTGCCAGAAGAAGGGCCTCGGCGGGGTGTTGCTCCACCACCTGAGCCTGTTGGGAACGGGACAATCCTGAATCGGCCGCTGCTTTGATCTCGTCAACCGCCACAGGCAAGGTGAGGAAGAGCTCGCGGTGAGGACCTCCGAGCTGGAGACGTTCCGCGAGTTCGTACATCGCGTCGCTTCCTGCGGAAAGGGCCAATCCGCCGAGAAATAGGATCCAGGGCTCAGGCGGTACGCCAAGCTCTTCGAGTCGATACCAGGCGAGCTGCCCTTCGACCTTCATCAGGTAGCTCTGCACCTCTTCCGACCACTTCAAATCGGGACAGATCGCCGAAAGCAGCCCGAGGTCGGCGATGAGGGCGAGCGCCCGCGTCGGGTGCGGTTCTGCGAGAAGAACCTCGAGCTCTCGCCGCAGGCGTTGTCCGGAGAGGCGTTCGAATACGCCTTCCTCGAGGGCGGTAGAGATCAGATTGCGGGTGTCGGGAGCGATCGTGAAGCCGAGCCTGCGTGCATATCGTACGGCCCGCAGGGCGCGAGTCGGGTCGTCGATGAAGGAGAGCGAATGGAGGACCCTGATCTCCTTTCGTTGAATGTCCATGCGGCCGCCGAAAAAATCAACCAACTCGCCGTAGCGTTCGCCGGAGAGCACAACGGCAAGCGAATTGATGGTGAAATCGCGACGGTAGAGATCCTGGCGGATCAGTGAGGTGGCAACCTCGGGAAGTGCTGCCGGGGTGCGGTAAAACTCCGTGCGCGCCGACGCCACGTCGATTCGCAGGCCGTCGGGGAGCGTGATGACGGCGGTCAAGAACGGCAGGTGTGGATGGACGCGGCCATCCAGGGCTTCGGCGAGTGCCTCGGCGAAGGCAATGCCATCGCCTTCCACCACCAGATCCACATCCTCGTTGGCGCGCTCGAGGATCATGTCCCTCACCATGCCTCCGACGAGGTAGACGGACGCGCCGAGGTGGTCCGCGACCTCACGCGCAGTGGAGATCAGGCGCTGTACCCAGGAAGGCGAGACCTCGCGCAGAATCCGGGAGATCGGCTGACTTGTCGGGCGAGTACCCGCCATACGGTGATCGAGGGAGGAGCCTGCGGCGTGCTGGTGTTGGAAGAGACGGCGAAAAAGCTCCATGCGTGTGATGATCCCGGCGGGGCGGCCGGCCTCGTTGACGATCACGAATCGGTAGGAGCGCTCGAGAAAAAGATCGCGGAGATCGTCGAGTGGAGTCACTGCCGACACGACTGGCAGCTCGGGTTGCATGATGGCACTCACCGGTCTACTGCCCATATTGTGACTGAGAGCGCGGTCGAGGATCTGGCGGGTCACCAGGCCGACGAGTTCTCCGTTTTGACTGGAGCGAACGGGCAGCGCGTTGACCCGCAGTTGGTTGATCCGGTCCTTGGTCTCCTCGACGTCGTTGGTGTCGTCGACCGAAAAGATGGTCCGAACGGCGATATCAATGGCAGTAGTTGGCGGTGGCATTTCGACTGCAAGTGTCTCGAGGAGGGCCTCCCTGAGCTCGACTGGCATCATCCCGGTGACTCTGGCCGAAGCGGCAGTCGGGTGGCCGCCACCGCCGAAGCGTTGCGCGACCCGGCCGATGTGGAGGTCGGGGAGGCGTGAGCGCAGGATGAGATTGATGTGCGGGGGGTGGACCAACATCACTGCGCCGACGGCGATCTCGAATATCTCAATCCACCGGTGGACGACAAAGGCCGCTTCTTCGTAGTATTGGTCGACCTCGATCATCGACAATGCCACCGGGGAACCGGCTACCATGACTTCTTCGGTTGCCTCGACCATCCGGTTCAGGAGCTCGAGCTGTTCAGGTTGGAGGGCCTTCAGCACCCATCGTCTAACCCACTCGAGCGACGCGCCGTTTTCTAAAAGCCAGGCACTGATGCGGAGATCTTCCGGTGTCGTCTCGCGGTAGGAGAGGCCACCGGTGTCTTCGTAGATGCCCATCAACAGGAGAGTCGCCTCCTCGGCGGTCGGCTCGATGCCCCGCTCGCGGAAGAGGCCGGCGACGATTGTGCAGGTGGCGCCGACCGGACGTTCGAAGATCTTGTCAGCCCGGATGTCGTCTGCGTCTTCCTCCATATGGTGGTCGATCAGAGTCACCGGGCATTTGTCCCGCTGAATGAGATCGTAGACTTCTCCGAGGCGCGACGGGCTTCTGGTATCTACGACAACTGCGTTCTCGATCGTCTCCGAGCGAGCACGGCGCAGCTTGACCTCGGGGTAACTGATTTCGGACTCCGCGAGGAATCGGCGGACCGCCACCTCCTGGGAACCGGGAAAGAGGACTTTCGAATCGGGAAAGAGTCGCACCGCACACACCGCTGCAGCAAATGCGTCGAAATCCGCCGAGAGATGGGTCGTGATGATCCTCACGCGCCCATTGTATTGAATTCTCGTGTCTTGCGAGCATCGTCTTGAAACCGTGCCCGTTCCCGTCCCCGTTCCCGAACCCGACGACGATGAAGGCTCAACGGCCGTGCGGCTATACGGTTTCACGGCCAATAAGCTACTTGCCTTCACTGCGCTGCAGATTTGGGATTTGGGTGGGCGGGTGAAAATCCGAAATCCGAATTCCGAATTCGGCTGTGGCGAAACCCCACCCGCAACTCGTCGTACATCCCCCATGCGCCCTCTACTAATTGTCCTGTTTGTCGTCTGTGCCGCCGTTTCTGCCGCAGCCCAGGTTCCGCCCCTCGAGGTTCCAATCGGTGAGATGGTCGAAGGAATCGCCTGCGTCTCCGATCCGACCCAGACCTACTCTCTCTACATTCCGTCGACTTACACCAGCGATCGTCGGTTGCCAGTGCTGTTGGTCTTCGATCCGCGTGGACGATCCTTGCTTGCCGCCGAGCTTTTTCGGGATGCGGCCGAATCGTATGGCTGGATCATCGTCAGCTCCGACAACACCCGTTCCGATACAACCTGGGAGCCGAACTTGGCTGCGATTCGGGCGCTGTTGCCGGAGATCCAATCCCGTATCCCGGCTGACCTTCAACGCATTTATGCGACCGGGTTTTCCGGCACCGTCGCGGTGGCGACCCTGCTCGCGAGGACGACCGGCGAGGTCGCAGGAATCATCGCTTGTGGTGGGCAGGATTCAGCTAACCATGTCGATGACAGCAACCTGCCGTTCTTCTCGACGGCTGGCGACACCGATTTCAATTTCAGCCAAATGCACCTGCTGGATGAGTTTCTGGCTGAGCAGGGCAACCCGCACCGTTTGGTGATCTTTGAAGGACCTCACACCTGGATGCCACCTGCCGTGGCCCGCGAGGGGGTTGAGTGGATGGAACTCATTGCGATGCGGCAGGGGACCCGGAATCGGGATCAGGAGTTGATCGACAGGCTGTACTCCGCTGACCTGGAAAGAGCGCAAACGGTGGCCGCGGACGGTCACGTGCTTGCCGCAGCCAGGCGATTTCGCGAAATGGAACGCACCTACTCTGGTCTGCACGACAGCTCCGAGGCGAAAGTGGCTGCCGATCAGATCGAAGCGGGCGAGGAGTATCGCTTCCAGGTCAAAACGGCAAAGCGGGCGCGGGGATTTGAGGCCAAATGCCGGGAGCGACAGAATACTGAACTCACGCTTTTGCGTAACTCCGAGGTCCCGCCGCCGAACCGGCAGCTTGCCGGCAGCCTCCACATCAGGGATCTGATGCGAATCGCCGGGAAACCGAGCGACGAGGGCCTAGCGGCCCAACGCTGCCTCAACAACCTGTACACCGTGCTGTCTTTCTATCTGCCGCAGGGGGACCTGCCTCAGGGCCGCTACGCGCAGGTCGCCACGTCGTACGAGCTGTCGCTGATGATCCGCGATGACAACGCGGTGGTCTGGTACAACCTCGCCTGTGTCCGCGCGCTCCTTGGCCAGAAATCCACCGCAGTAGAAGCACTGGCGAAATCACTCGAGCATGGCTTCAACAGATACGAATTGCTGGAGACCGATACCGATCTCGATCCGCTTCGAAAGCGCGACGACTTCAAGGCCCTGATGGCAACCGTTCCCGCATCGTGACGACCGATGAACCACAGAGGCAGAGAGACACAGAAAACTACCCACAGATCACACAGATAAGTTCGGATCTGGGTCCATCTGGGTGATCTGTGGGCATTTCCGGAAGGTCGGGGTTTTCGAGGTCGCTGACTGAAGCGGTTATGCAATCCATCCTGACAGTGCTATCTGAGTCATCTGCGTGACCAGCGGTTTTTCTTAGGCGGGTGGGTGGCTTTGTGATTTCTTCGTGTCTTGGTGTCTTGGTGGTTGTGACGGATTCCGACTGTTGTCCCTGCGTCTCCTCTGTGTCCTCTGTGCCTCTGTGGTTTTTCGGGCCTTGGGTCTACGCTTCGCTCAGGAGCTTTAGAGCCTCGTCTCGGTTGGCGAGGGAATCCGCTTTGCCCTGAAAGATGGTACCGCGACCGCCGCCGCGGCCTCCCAGAACCTCGGCAATCTCCGGACCGGCATCGTCGAGGCGCAGGCCCGAGGACTTGCCGGCGACAACGAGGAATATCGCGCCGTCTTTGCTTTTGGTTGTCAGCAGCGCCCTTCGATCCGGTGCCGCTTCCGCGATGGAGCGACCGACCCGCTGGAGAAACACCATGTCCCGGTCGTGCCAGTGAGCGTCGAGCAGAAGAGATCCACTCGCGCAAAGGCTTGCTGCTGCAGTATCGGCGAGTTCCTCGCTCAGTCGACGGACGGCACGGGCGAGTTCCTTTTCTCGATCCAACCGAAGCGCGACCATTTCGGGCAGCATTTCGTCTCCGGTATCGAGCAGTGACCGGAGGTGCAGATTGCGATCTTCGTGGGCCGCCATCCTTCGCCGGACTCGGTCGCCTGCAACGAAGAATGCCCGGGTGCCGCCGCGCATAGGCTCAGTCCCGAGAAGGCACAGCAAACCTATTTCCGAAGTGGATCGGCAGTGGGTGCCGCCGCATGTGTTGAGGTCGAGGCCCTCGATGTCAACCAACCGAATGGCTCCCGCGAAACCCTCGGGCAGGAGGCGCGACCGCACGCCGAGGTGCTCGAAATCGCTGACTTCAGCGGTTTGATAGGTCACTTTCAGGGCTGCGCGTATTTCTTTGGCAATAGCCTCCTCAAGCCGGTCGAGATCGTCTCGATCGAGGCTCGGTACGTCGAGCTCGATGTCGCTCCACTCGTCTCCGAGGTGAAAGGCCGTTGTGGGCCATCCAAAATTCCGCAGTGCAACGGCGGTCAGCACGTGTTGTCCGGTGTGTTGTTGCATGTGATCCCAGCGACGCGGCCAGTCGAGCTCCAGCCGAACCAACCCCGCGGCCACCGGATGAGAAAGGTAATGGCGAATCTCCTCACCGCACTTTTGCACATCGACAACCTCCGCATCGCCGAGGCGACCGTGGTCGGCCGGTTGGCCGCCGCCTTCCGGATAAAAGAGGGTATCCGCGAGGACAGCGAACGGCGATCCATCTTCCTCGCCGATGGTGATGACCTTGGTTTCGAGCTTGGTGAGGTAACAATCTTGGTGATAGGCGGGTTCGCTCATGGTCTCTCCTGCGGATTCACAACCGTACGTGGTCCCTCAGCGAAACCGCTACGACGGGGATCACCGACGCCGGAAAAAATGCCGGTTGCGGCGTCGTAAAGGACCGCGTTGACGCCGCCGAAAAAAGCGGAATCGGCCGCCGGAATGGCCGGGTACTCGAGGCGAAACATATTTTCGAAACCCCAGCTCTGCAGGGTGTCGGCGTCGGCCTGGGTAACCCAATCGGCGATTTCGAGGCAAACCCGAGGTGGATCGTGGGCGCTGTTCCACAATACGCGGGGGGCAATCACCGCGTCCCTGATGCCCATGTCGCGGTCGATGACGCAGCTGATGACCTCGATCTCCGAGCCTGGAATACGGTCGGAACCCGCGCTTCCCAGAACAAGTAGGCTGCCGTCGCGACGAACGATCGTCGGCGCCATGGTGGACGAGTATCGTGCGCGGGGACGCAGAAAAGAGGGACTGCTGGGATTTTCGTAGTCGAAGAATTCGAGACAGCTGTTGTACGGAAATCCGAGACCGGGGGTAGCGACCTTGGCGCCATACTGTCGGCACAGGGTTTGCGTCATCGAGACCGCATTGCCCCAACGGTCTGCTACCGAGACGTGGGTGGTATGTTCGCCCATCCTCGGCGTGGTCGAAGGCTTCTGCAGCTTGTCCTCTGGGATGGCTCGGCCTGGCGTGATGAGGTTGGCTCGCATTTGGGCATCAGCGACGGAGAGGTAACCGGCCGGCCCCGTTCCCTGCAGCGATGGGCTGTGAATGAATTCGAGGGAGTCGGCCTGCGCAATTCGGGACGCCTCGATCATCACCTGCAGGCGGTCCACCGACGGTTTACGAAGGAAATTGGGCGAAAATGTCTCAAGGATCTGAAGAGATCTCGTGACCTCTGCTCCTCCTCCTGGCCAGGGGTAAGAGATGACCTCCGCACCTCGATACTCGGATCGGAGCGGTTCGAGTTCCGTTGCTCGCATCAACGAGAGATCCAACGGACGCAAGTATCCGCCGAGCGCGGCGACGTCGGCCAGCATTTTTCGCGCGATCGTCCCGCGATAAAAAGATTCGGATCCCTCAAGAGCGATTTGCCGCAGCGTGGCCGCGAGGTCCGGCCGACAAAAACGATCGCCACTCGATCCGATGTGTTCGCCGCTGTCGAGCACGACATACTTGAGATATCGCGACGCCAGTATCTCTTTCAAGTATCCGGTCGTCCAGGCGATCGAGTTGGAGTTGAGTCGCGACCCCTCTTCCGCATACCGGATTGCCGGCGCCATCACCGTGTCCAGATTCATGGTGCCGTAACGGATAAGGGCGTGGCTGAGTGCGGCGAGTGTTGCGGGAACAGCCACTGCTTTGGCGCCGAAGGGTTCCCCTGAATTCCTGAGCTCAAGAAGAGCCATACGGTCGGCACCGACGGGCGCTGTCGCCGTTCCGTCGATCGCGATCGCGTGTCCTTCGACCGACGAGAACAGTATGTAGGTCATGCCGCCGAGACCGGAACCGCCTGGGTCCGCAACCCCGAGGGCGAATGCGGCCGCCACCGCGGCGTCGACTGCATTTCCTCCCTGTTCGAGAATCTGGACCCCGGCGCGAGTTGCCTCCTCCGAACCGGTAGACACCATGCCGTAGTCGGAGTACGCCTCGGACGTTTCGAGGGTTGCCGGAGTCGGGTTATCTTGTCGACCCTCGCGGTGGGCACAGGAAACGATCAGGATCGCGGTGGCAATCAACACCATGCATCCGAAGATGCGAGGGTCGATGGTGCGCGAGGGCCCAGTGCCGTGAGAGTCAGTCCTCATGACGGACCATTGTTCCACAGCGAGGATTGGGCCGTCAGCGGGAGGGTGCGGCTTCGGTCACCACCCGGGCACCCTGGGCCGAGCCCCACCGCCGGCCGTCGCCGACGCCGACAAATGTCATCTCGTCGGCGTCCCAACCGACCGCGTTGACGCCGCCGAATTTGGTCACCGAGGTGTCTTCCGGCGCCTCCGGTGGCGGGTAACGCAGCACGGTCATGTCCTTGAACCCCATCTGCTCGAGGGCCACGACGTCTTTCTCGGTGATCGGATCGACGACCTCGACATGGGCCCGTTTCCAGCTCACGCCGCCCCACACGACGCGAGGTGCGGTGACAGCGTCACGGATACCCATCCCCCGGTCCACCATGTTACTGAGAACCCCGGCGACGAGGCCCGGGATCCGATTGCTGCCGGGACTGCCGAGTGCTACGAAAAGTACTCCATTTCTGAGGACGATCGTGGGAGCGATGTCGGTTGGGCACGGGCTGTATGGCTGGAGGTACCCGGGGCACTGCGGGTGATCGACGTTGAAAAACTCGAGAAAGCTGTTGTAAGGGAAACCGAGACCCGGCGTTGCAACCTTGGCGCCAAAGGAGCGGCTGAGAGTCTGGGTCAGCGAAACCACGTTGCCCTGGTTGTCGGCCACGGAGACCTGCGTCGTGCTTTCCCCCGGCTTCTGGCATTCGGGATTCAGCGGGGACTCCAGGGCTTCCGTTGGAATCGCCTTGCCTGGAACGATGAGAGCCACGCGATCTCTGGCGTGGGGCTTGCTCAGGGGATCGGTGCCGGGGCTCCTGTTTCGATTGGTGGCCTTTTGAGCATCCGCAGCGGCGATCCGAAATGTGTCGAGGAACACGTGGTGCCGATCGGCGGAGTCCTCGGCAAGGAAATCACTCGGATAGGTCTCGAGGATATTGAGGCCCACAACGAGACCGGCGCCGCCGCTGGGCGGAGGCGCGGTGTAGACATCGAAGCCGCGATAGGTGGTGTGGAGCGGCTGTACTTCGCGCATGCGCACCATGGCCAGGTCCGACTTGCGGAGGAATCCGCCGTTCCTGATCATATCGGCCTCGATTTCACTGGCGATGCCGCCGCGGTAGAAACTCTGAACACCTTCGGATGCAATACGTCGAAGAGTGCTGGCGAGGTCCGGTTGACAGTGGAGATCCCCTGGGTCGCCAACCGTGCGACCGTCCTCCATTGCAATGAGTGACACGTAATGTGATGACTTCGTGATGTTCTCGTAATACCGGTGGGTCCATTTGATCTGAATTCTGCTGAGTTCGTAACCGCGCTCAGCAAACTGGATGGCCGGGTGGAGGAGGGCCGCCATGTCCATGCTGCCGTAGCGTGCTCTCGCATACTCGAGGACCGCAAGTGTCGTCGGCGCAGCGACAGCCTCGTAGCCGTAAGTTCGGCCGCTCGCTTTGAAGTCTCTGAACCTCTCGATGTCTATCGCCATCGGAGCGCGAGGGGTTCCATCGATCGCCAGCGTGCGATCGTTTGCGAGGTGGATGACCATGCTCGTCATTCCACCAATGCCTGATGCGTCGGAGTCCACAACGCTGAGGGTCAGGGCGGCCGCAATCGCAGCGTCGATAGCGTTCCCACCATTCTCAAGGATGTTGACGGCAGTCTCTGTGGCTTCGGCTGATCCGGTAGCGACCATGCCGAAATCCGAGCGTGCTTCGGGTACACAGAGTTCCGGCGGAAGAAGATCGTTGTGACAGGGTGTGGCGGCTGAGAGAACACCAACAACACACATCGCCAAAGAGGCGATGATCCACCACCCTAGATTCCTACCGGACGGACGCAAAAAAAGAACCAGGCCTTTCTGCAGATCGCAACTCACCGCGCCTTGTGGCTGCTGGTCATCGTGCGACCGGACTCTCGGTTCGTTCATTGTACGACGGTCTCCATTTGTTGACCGACGGGCCGGCCCTTGACAAAGCTCGGTTCAGAATGTATTAATACACTATGACATTAATATACTAGGACACTGGAGCCAAGAGTGACCATCGATATCAAACTCGACCTCAAGAGCGGCGTTCCCTTCTACCGCCAGATCATCGATCAGGTGAAGGCCGCCATCGCGACCGAGACCATCGCGGCCGGCGACCGGCTGCCCACCGTCCGCCAGCTCGCGGTTGACCTGTCCATCAACCCGAACACCGTCAGCCGCGCATACACCGAGCTCGAGCTCACCGGCCTGGTGGAAACGCAGATGGGGTCGGGGACATTTGTCGGCAACCGGCCTGTAGAGCGTGACGACGTCGAGCAACGGCGTCTGCTCGACCAGTTCTGCCAGGAGTTCCTTTCGCGGGTTTCGACCCACGGTTTCACCCTCAACGACGTCCTTCAAAACCTCGAACAACGCAGAAAACGCTGAGAAAAGGAGATCGCGATGAACAAATTGGGCCAGATAAAGTTGGACGCTCTCGAAAGGTTTGCGACATCGTTCAGAGCGGACTATCGCTTCGCACCGCTCAACATCATGATCCTGGTGGGGGTGTGTCTGGCGGGTCTTTCGGTCCACCTGGCGGTGTTCCC
>Ga0316198_10003099_pt1 | contig 10112 bp, 10 predicted proteins | sample OudBieAanoxic_MG_FD_204935 | JGI IMG/M metagenome (GOLD analysis project Ga0316198, IMG submission 204935) | Coastal sediment microbial communities from Oude Bieten Haven, Netherlands - site A anoxic | ecosystem: Environmental > Aquatic > Marine > Coastal > Sediment | place: Netherlands...
TTCCGTCGTTGTAAGTGCCCCATCAATTGATGTCCCATCATCAACATCACCGCTTACTTCATCTAATACTTCCGTACTTGGTATCGCTTCAACAGCCTCTATCACTTCTTCAACTACTTGATTTTCATAAATATCTGTTTCTGGTGTCTTTTTGCATCCAGCGATGGCCAAAAGCATCAATCCCACCAAACTAATTATCATAATTTTTCTCATTATTAACCTCCTCCAACAAGAGGAAAGCGTCTAGATCCAACCTTCAATGGTTAATCCGACGCACCTATCGTTGAATTTTTCTTTAGGACTTCTTTTTATAAAAGCAAGCCAAAACGCCTGGCCCTGCATGACTGCCAATAGTTGCACCTATTTCGCCTAAAATGATCTCGCCTGACCACTCAAGCTCTTCTTCTAGGCTTGTTATAAGTTTACGGGCAAATGCCTCATCCTGAGCATGTCCCACAAAAATACGGCGATTGTCTGGGTCCATTTCCTTCTTTATTTTATCTATATAATAAGGAATTATTTTCTTACGTCCTCGTACTTTATAGATGGTTTGAGTAATTGCATCTTCCACATTTAGTATTGGTTTAATATTAAGTATCTCTGCAACCATAGCTTTTGATGCTTTAATACGACCACCTTTACGCAAATACTCCAATGTATCTACACAAAAAAGATGTTCAATACCATTGTCTGTAAAAGGTTTTAAGGCTTGAGCCAAGTCTTCTGGTTTTGTACCACTTAGAATTAATTCTGCAGCTTCTACAGCGACATAGGCAGTACCTAAGCATAGTGCATTTGAATCAATAATAGTAATCTTGTCAGAACCCAGTTCACTTTTAGCGATATGGGCCGATTGGCAGGTACCGCTAGCATTAGATCCAAGGGTTACAACGACGACATCATGACCTGCATCAAGTTCTGGTTGTATGTATTCAATAAATCTTTCCGGTGGAATTTGACTTGTCGTCGGCATGATTTCCGAGGATTTCAGCTTATCATAAAATTGTGAAGAAGTTATGTTAATAGCATCTAAGTACTCTTCTTCTCCAAAATGTACTGACAAGGGAATAATTGTAAAATCATAGTGTTCAATAACAGATTTTGGTAGATCTGATGAACTATCAACAATAATGCGAACACTCATAGGTAGGTGTTTCCTTTCTCACTGCTTTTTATCTTTATAAATATACCACAAGACCCGTTTAAGAGCAATCACCTAGATTTCATCTCTTAAGTCATCACATGATAATGGTAACGTAATAATAAAGGTACTACCTTCATTAACTTTACTTTTAACCTTTATGATACCCTTCTGACCTATGATCATCGCTTTCGCAATCGCTAAACCTAGTCCATGGCCGCCTGTTTCTCTTGTTCTTGATTCGTCGGACCGATAGAACCGCTCGAATAAATGGGGTAGATCACTTTTGTGAATGCCTATGCCAGTATCCGTCACTGCCACTTCAAAAAACTTCCCTGCCTTAGAGATACTAAGTGTCACCTTACCTCCTTCAGGGGTATACTTAATCGCATTATCAAGAAAAATCCTTAGCGTTTGCATGACTTTCGCATAGTCTAGACATACCTCCATCGACCCTTCACTATAATAGTCAAAGCTGTGTTTACCCTCATCAATCATCTGACAATCTCGAATAAGTTCTTTACCCATTTCATCTAAATTGAATTTCTCTCTTTCAAACTCTAAGGTAAGATTATCTGACCTAACTAGCGTCAATAGATTCTCAACAAGGACATGCATATTTTTGGATTCACTTTTAATGGCTTCTATAGATTCCTCAAGGATTTCAGGGTCATTTTTCCCCCACCTATCCAACATCCTAGCATAACCATTCACAATTGAAATTGGTGTTCTTAGCTCGTGTGAGACATCCGATACGAACCGCTTCTGCTTGACATAATCTAATCGTATACGTTCAATCATATCATTGAAAGTATTAGCAAGATCTTTTAATTCATATTCTGCCCTGCTTACATCCAGTCGAGCATCCATATCATTAATCGTAATTTTCTCAGCCGCTTTTGTCATTGCGAAGACGGGCATAAATACCTTTTTCAATCGATACGACCCTACTATCGACATAATTGTCACGCCAATAATTTGGGAGGCCATTAAGGCAATTAAGAGAATTTTCCGTTCATTGGTTGGCGATGAGAAGTTCTGAACAATCTGAACATTAAAAACAACTCTATTATCTTCATCTATTTGGTATTGGAAGCTTTCTGTTTTCTTGACCATGCCTTTCGAGAAAAAAAGCCACACATTTTCCACATAACGCATGTCATAAACCCGTTCTTCTACATAATCTGTTTGAACTTGAAACACTGGCATATTACCAGTTAAGGCTCGCATTTCAATGCGAATACCAAGGCCTTCTTCCCTACTAATATCATCTATCTGCCGTGTAAAGGTCACTTCGTTCAAGGTACCTTGTTCTCTAATTAGGGCAAGATGATAGATATAGTCCATAAGCTCATCATTCTTCTCCTTCACTTGGACTAGGTTATAACTCATAAGAAAAACTACAATGGTTATTATGGAGACAATAACGTACATAACCAAATAATCAAAAGAAATCCTTCGTCGCATTGACAACGAAAGACTTCGATACGTATATTTAACTGTATTAACGATCTCCTTAATAATTCTTTGGGCTCTTCCATTACTCATTAATTATATACCCTATACCCCTGACTGTTTTAATAATCTCCACGTCATACTTTTGATCGATTTTGGCTCTCAGATACCTTACATAAACATCAATGACATTGGTATCACCATAGTAATCATAGCCCCAGACACGTTCGAGAATCTTCTCACGTCCTAAGGCAATATTACGGTTCTCCAATAAATATTTAAGGAGCTCATATTCCTTCTTCGTTAATTCTATAATATTTTCATCGTAAATAACTTCACGTTTAAGTTCGTTAATCGACAGCTTTCCATGGGTTAACATCGTTCCTTGGTGCTCATCACGTTTGCCACCTTTTCTTTTAAGTGCCACACGCATCCTTGCCAACAACTCTTCTATTTCAAAAGGCTTAGTCATATAATCATCAGCCCCCATATCAAGGCCCATCACCTTGTCTGTCACATCATCCTTAGCAGTCAACATAATGACTGGTGTCACATCATCGTTTTGACGAATACGTCGACAAACTTCAATCCCGCTCATTCTAGGCAACATTAGGTCCAATAATATCAGGTCGAATTTTTCCTTGTTATAAGCTTCTAAACCTGCTCTACCATCTGAGCTTACTACCACTTCATAGCCTTCATATTCTAACTCTAATTGAATAAATCGTGCGATCTTGCTTTCATCTTCAACAACTAATATTTTCTCACTCATGATTGCTCCACCTATTTTTCGATAGTGATTTCATAGTAATCATCATCGTCCTCTTCTTTAATGGTTGCTTGCCCCGGTTCTACAACTGGCTTAGACGGTCCATCACTATCAACGGCCTTTTCATCCACTCTAGTTGAAGACTTTGGCCCTTGATCCCCTGTCTTAACTATTCTTTCATCTTCTTTCATCACTCGATGAATGGTCAATGTACTTTCAGAAATTAATATAATACCAATCGAAACTATGCCAACCCAGACTTTTGAATCAACCGTCATAATCAAATACAAGCCAATGACCACGATTAAAGGCAGATCCACTATTATTTTGTCGTTCCGCGTCACCTTTAAATAGTACGTTAACAACTCGCGATATATACGCCCTACTTCATCCATCAATCGACTAAAGCCTGAATTTTCCTGTTTTTCTAGTATTTCTTCTGCTCTATCCAAATTACCATTGGTTCGGAGTAATATGCGCTCAGCTTCTTCATAAGTCACATCTATACGTTTTTGAAGCTCTTGCACCATTTGGCTTGTTACTTTCATCAAGTCACCTCCTAGCTATGGTTTCACACACTAAAACCAGACCTTCTATCCTACTGGTCCTATCCTTATGTCTATCGTAACAGTTATCTATTACCACTACCTTAGCATCACATTAAAAAAAGATTAGATAGTAATGGCGTGAATGACCACTAGTTTTATTTCTATTATAGCTTTTGATATATAGGTCTGCAAGAAAATTAGACGTTGATTGATCAAACAAAGCATTATTGATCACTTGCTTTCAGACACAAGTATGCCTTTGTTTCTGGAAATAAACCTGCCATTCTCATTGATTCATGTCCTTTTTATTTTCCCAATTTTTCATTGATTCCATAGCCTTGCCATGGTAGACTGTTAATGTATTGGTATCAATTCTCAAAACCAACTTATTCACCGTTAATTAAAGAGGTATTTTATGGACCGTAACAACAGTATACGACGGGTAGCTATTCTTGGTATTGTAGGGAATACGTTACTTTTAATCGCCAAGCTAATTGTAGGGCTTACCACAAGAAGCCAAGTGATGATTGCCGATGGCCTTAACAGCGCAGGAGATGTCTTCGCTTCAATTATGACTTATATTGGGAATTATATATCTGCCCAACCTGGTGATGAAGACCACCCCTACGGCCATGGTAAGGCTGAATATATCTTTTCTATGATTATTAGTTTTTCCCTCCTACTTGTGGCTTTTTCAATTTTCCGCTCATCACTCAACGCCTTAATAACTAAGTCCGCTTTCACCTACTCCAATACATTGGTTGCCGTGGCCATTGGGACAATCCTAATGAAGGTTCTTTTATTTATTTATGCTAACAAGGTTGGGCATGACCATAACAGTCTATTGGCCATTGCTAATGCTGAAGATCATCGGAATGACATTTTCATCACAGGTCTTACCCTTGTCAGTATCATTAGTGGCTTATTCGGTGTCTTCATCATTGATGGCATCGGCGGGATTCTGATTGCCTTCTGGATTGCATTTTCAGGTTTTAAGATATTCACCAGCGCTTACGAAGTTCTTATGGATACCAATATTGATGACCAACTCATGGATGACCTTTCACTCATTATAGAACAAATTGAAGGCATCGACCATATTGATGCTATCACCGCTAAGCCTGTAGGCCTTAACTTCCTTCTAATCATTAAAGTCTCCGTCGATGCTAATATGACTGTCTATGAAGGTCATCAAATCGCTAGTAAAGTTAGGAAGATACTTGAAGCATTGAACAATGTTGAAGAAGTTCTTGTTCATGTCAACCCTGCACAATTTCATCCAGAAAGAATGACTCGCAAATAATAAGTTACCACCCATATGCCTGGACAAGACGGTTGCTTGCGCTATAAAATAAACCCATGAATTTAAGGTCACACTCTACCTTAAGTTCATGGGTTTCTATTCGCTATAAAGGAATATTAATTTTCAGTGGTTAGGTAACAAGCCACAATTTCACCATAGTACAAAGTATGATAATCACCTTGACCATAAGACTTGCCCTTTATTTCCTTGTCCAAAGAGGCTGGTGTTAATGCCTGTGAGGCAATAATTCTACACTCATAGTGTAGAGAACACTCACCTATAATAGGTGTCTCTACAACTTGGGAGGGTTTAAGTTGCAAGCCCAGGTTCTTGATTTTATTCTCATCTTTACCCGACGTCGTGCCGCAGTATCGGATTTGCTTAGATAGATCTTCATATATTGGGATGCTCACAGTGAAATTATCCGACTGTTCAATTAAAGAATAAGTATGTCTTGATGGCCTTACCATAACGGTAAAGACTTCCTTTTGCCACATAAAGCCAATATTGCCCCATGCAATTGACATTGTGTTCACTTCACCATTACTACTTGTTGTGAGAAATGCGCCCTTCTTTAGCTGCTCAAGGGCGTCATAAGCCATTCTATTATACGCTAGCTTCTTCATCGCAAAACCTCCTTGGTCAATCAACTCTACACTTACAAGTCCAACTTACCACCGATTCATCTAAGATTACTTAAGAAAATCCTTAACTTCTTCAACCATACCTTCTATCTGACAGATAGATTTGTGGCGTACTGGTGCTTCTAAGATATCATGTATCGCTTTGGGAATAGTCACATTGCTTACTTGATGCATATCCTTAATCAGATCAAAATCACTTGCCTTACTATAAGCTTCATCTAAAGCTGTCATTGTGCTTCGTGTGAATTTATAAGGACTGGCAGTAGAAATCACCACTGTTTTGGTCTGGTCCTTGGTCGCTTCTCTGTATTTCTCCATTACTTTGTAGCCTACTGCTGTATGGGGATCCATTAGGTAACCGTCTTTTTCAAAGACCTTTTTAATGGCGTCTGCGGTCTCATCTTGATTTGCATAATTGCCATAAAAACCACTAAGGCGATTGGTCATAGATGGTGTGATTGTGTATTGGCCACTTGCCATAAGTTCAGCCATTAACGCTTTGGTTTGATGCTCTTGATCATCTGCAATTTCATATATTAATCTCTCTAGGTTACTAGAAATCAATATATCCATCGATGGCGATGAGGTCAGAATAAAGGACCTATCTTTATCATATACGCCCGTACTCATAAAATCAAATAAGACTTTATTGTCATTAGACGCACAAATCAACTTACCTATAGGTAGACCCATTGATTTGGCATAGTAAGCAGCAAGAATATTACCAAAGTTACCTGTTGGTACAGAAACATTAATGACTTCCCCCTCTTTAATCTCACCCTGCTTCAGTAAAGTTAAGTAAGTGTAATAGTAATAGACCACTTGTGGAATCAGGCGTCCTATATTAATAGAATTAGCCGAAGAGAATTGATAGCCTTGACTAGCAAGTTCCTCCCTTAGCTTGTCATCTAAGAACATTTCTTTCACACTGCTTTGAGCATCATCAAAGTTACCCTCAATACCAACCACATGGGTATTGTCACCAACTTGTGTTACCATCTGCTTCTTCTGAATTGGGCTTACACCGTCTTTGGGGTAGAAAACAACAATACCGGTGCCTTCTACATCAGCAAATCCTGCCAAAGCAGCTTTACCTGTATCACCTGAGGTTGCTGTAAGTATAACTATTTTATTTTCAATACCAATCTTCTTTGCCGCCGTCATCATCAAATAAGGTAAGATGGATAAGGCCATATCTTTAAAGGCGATGGTTGCCCCGTGGAAAAGTTCAAGAAAATAATCATTGCCCACTTTCACGGTTGGAGCAATCTCCCTTGTATCAAACTTGCTGTCATAGGCTTGGTTAATACAAGCTCTTAATTCTTCTTCTGTAAAGTCCTCATAGAACTTAGACATCACTTCATAAGCTAAATCCTGATAAGTCATTTCCTTTAGGGATGCCAAGGAACGTGTCATTTTAGGCATTGTCTCTGGAACAAAAAGGCCACCGTCTTTAGCAAGACCTTGGACAATTGCCTTGGAAGCAGATGTTCCTTTGTCGCCACCTCTTGTACTTCTATAATTTAACATATCATTATTCCTCCGATACTATTAATAGTTCACTTTGGGAGATTATAACATATTCCCCCTACAAAGACAAATGTATTTTTGACAAGGACATCTCTTAGTAAATGTCTTAACTATATTATACCTAATCTCTTAGTAAATACAAGAAACGTGTCTTCGATACGTGATGGATTTAAACCCTTATAAAACACAGCGCAAAACAAAAGAGCCTATAAAGGCCCTTCCAAATCGATGACGCAAGATTTCCATGCTCTAATATTTATAAAAAGAGTGAACACCATGGGTCATCACATAATTTAAATTATTGTCAAACCAACTACCTGCGCTTTCACTAGCCAATGATTTAGCTACAAAAAACAAAGCACCGTTTGAGTAATTAGTACCATCTAATGCTAGGGCTACAGCTTGTTCTGTTGAAGCTGTAATTGGCACAGAATAATAGCGGCCATCATCAATAGGAGAAAATTGTGCTCTTCCACCTAATTTTTGATGTACGACTTCATATATAGTGTTTGGGAATCGTTTACTTGAGACACGATTCATTACTACGTTCGCGATAAGTACTTTGCCTTTAAGATCTTCGCCTGTAGCTTCCGCTTCGACAATTCTTAATAAAGAGGTGTAATCTTTAACGCTTAAAACTTCTTCCTCTTCTTCAGTTTCTGTTCCTGAGGTTTTAAGTACCTTTTCAGGGCTTTCTTCCTTAGCTAATGTTGTTACAACTTCTGTACTAGATTCAATCACTGCTGCTTCATAGTTCGCCATGGCCCACTGGACATAATAAAGCGACGACTCTTCTGCAGTCACTTCTTCCGTCAGTTGTTCTTTTTCACCTACATCATTGCTATCATCTTCTTCAACCTCATAAGATTGTTGTTGATTAATGTTGGTAGAACCTGTGAAACCATTGACGCCAATGAACACTACAGCCACAGCAATAGTACCTGAAAATACAATCATTCCAGTTGTATATGCTTTTTTTGATAAATGATTGGTTGCGAACCAAACATTATGCAAAATCTGTTTAAGTGCCGACATATAATGTCTCCTTTGTCAATTAGATGTACCACTGCTAACTTTGCAGTCATACTATTTACCCCTTAATAATCACACCAATTGTGCTGTTTCATCAAGGACTTAGCTATTATATGCAATTTGAATTGTTTAGTCAACACACCTTAGATATTTTGGTGCTTTTCCGTTATTTACAGAATATTCTGTTAATTCTCTTGGATATATTGCACTACAATCTCCCATTAACCCCCTTATTTATCGACCCTTTTCGACAATATCTATAGGTTTGTTCAATATGCCCAATGACTCTCCTGTGTAATCTTGCAGGTTACATAACACATGCACCTAAAACTCTGCTATAATATTACTGTAACTTACTGATTTTTCCTACCTGTTTTGGAGGGTACCTAATGTCGTCACTAAAAGGTGTTTATATCACACGCAAAAAAGATGGTAGTGCCCATTACCGTTCCTCCATCACCTATAGGAATAAGCACATCAGTCTAGGTAGTTATCCTAGCGAGTATAAGGCCCATATGGCCTATAAGTTAGCCCATTCAATTCTAGTTGAAGGAAGAACGCATCTTGATGCTTATTCTAAGGAAGACCTCTTACCTCATAATAAATGGGTCTCTCTCCACAACTTCAGAGACAATGGCTATTACTTCAAAACCCCTCTCTATCTATTAAAAGGTTATTTTATCTATTATCTTAACCCTGATACCCAACTATACTTTGATGTTGACGACTTATTCTTCTATAGTAGTCACCCCATTCATCGACGTGGAGGTTACTACTTCGTTAATGACTTTGGTATGCAAATTAATATATTAAGTAGGTACAATATTCGTAACCACGGTGTATTAGGTAAGGATTATGACTTTATCGATGGTAACCCACTAAACCTTCGCTATGATAATATCATGGTTTATAACCCCTACCATGGCATAGAAATCGAGCAAAAAGAAAACCGAACCTTATATAAGGCTCGGATACATATCAATGGTAATTATATTATTGGCAGATATGATGACTTACAGACTGCAGCCATTGCATACAACAAGGCTGTAGATTTCATAAGCAGTCACCACCTTAGCCCTAAGCAGTTCGAAAAGAATTATATTGAAGCCTTTAATTCAGATACCTACAAAGAAATCTATGATGCGATCCAACTCAGTCCTAACCTTAAGAAATTAGCTTCAGTCAAGTAAGGTCTTATTGCCCTCAGAAAATTTATCTTGTAATAATCTTTCTTATTTGGCATAATAAGACTGTATTTGCACACAGTCTTATTAGGATTGATCGTAACTTAGTGGCATCCTAACAATTAATAAGGAGGCAATCATGTCAGATTTCAAAATGTACCATTGCACAATGTGTGGTTACATCTATAGAGAAGAAAGAGGCGAGTCACGCTTAGACATTCCAGCTGGAACTAAATTCGAAGATTTACCTGAAAGCTTCAAATGTCCAACCTGTAATCAACCTAAAATGGCTTTTGAATTAAGAACCTTATAAGTCTCAGCCAGTAATCAATACATATAAAGGTAAAACAGCCAAATAATATACGGGTGGTACTAGTATTGCCGGTAATAAATTGGCTGTTTTTATTTTGACAATTTCTAACATATTTAAGCCAAGGCTAAAAATCAGTATCCCTCCAATAATTGAAATTTCTCTAATAATCTCTGCCGTGAGAATTGGTTCTAAC
>Ga0316198_10003100_pt1 | contig 10111 bp, 9 predicted proteins | sample OudBieAanoxic_MG_FD_204935 | JGI IMG/M metagenome (GOLD analysis project Ga0316198, IMG submission 204935) | Coastal sediment microbial communities from Oude Bieten Haven, Netherlands - site A anoxic | ecosystem: Environmental > Aquatic > Marine > Coastal > Sediment | place: Netherlands...
GCCATATTCACTAAGAACTTCGTTAGCTTGACTGATATAGATTGAATTGATGTTACAGTGTTTAGTCTTTGTATAACTCATAAATATTGTTGGTTTTTCTTATATCCTGATCTAGTCAGGTATCTGACAAACAATGGCGAAGGAATCACTACTGATTCTTACGTCTTTCGTATTACAAAGGCTTGCATCACCTTGAGTGCAAGCCTTTATCTCTAACCTGACTTAGCCAATCTTGATTTAATTAGGGTGACAAGTCATACAGGAGTAAGGGTCGGGGAACACTCGGCTCATATCCCAGTCAGAGTTGACCGAACTCCAAATTTCTTGATATTCACTGTAGTTACCATCCTTGTCACGAGGCAGGACTGAGAGGTCATTAGGATCGTTAGGGTCTGGGACACCACCCTGTGAAGAGTTATAGATCTTGTCGTTACTCTTGATCTCATCGCCCTGGTATAACTTGCGGGTCGATGCTTCGCCATGGTGCTTTGGGGTATTACTGTCACCAGCGTGGCACCAGAAGCAACGGGCTGTTTCGCCATGCCCTTGAGGCGCGCCGTTGTTGCCGTGGCATGTGGCGCAGTAGTAGGGTTGGGTTTCACCGAAGCCATCGCTACTATTGACCGGCCAACTGTAGCCTCCGTGTCCAAGGGGTTGCTTCTGCTCGTTGTGACACTCGGTGCAATCGGCAATGCCCCAGCCAAAATGACTCGGTGTTAATATTGCCTCATCCGCTGCTGATGGCAATGAGAATACCTGCAGTGTCATGATATCCGAGCCATCCTCCTGGAGGCTATAGTCCCGCTCGGCGGTTGTCTTGCCACTGTATTCCTCCATACCAAATAGCTGGTAGTGATCACCATAGAGAGCGAGCGCGTACTCTTCCGGCTGGTTTATCACCCACACATCAGACATGATATGCATCTTGGTGCCACCAAAAGAGGACTGCCAGTCCAGTCGGCAGTGTTCAGGATCCACCACCAAATCTTGGTTACCGCCTGCAGGTGAGGAGAAATCGCATTTTGAGAGAGGGTTAAAATCGTTGTCAGTCACCATCTCTCCCCATCCAGTAGTCCAGCCACGGGCTACCTCGGAAGCGAGGCCGTCTACCCTGAACAAACCAAAATGCTCCACTGTGGCGCCGGTTGATAGTGATGGCCAGTAGTTAAAGGCGACATCCAGTCCAGCGTCGGCTGCAGAGAGGAAGATATCCATCTTAGTGATGACCCCTGGCTGAAAGATATCCGGGCGCATGTCGTGGGCGGTGATCTCCAGGTTTTGGATCACTAATGGTTGAGTGATCATGGATTTCATTACCACTAGCTGTGGCAATACAACTTTTCCACCACTTTCCTGAAGGCGAGCCATCTCTCTGTCTTGTACCCATCGGCGACGCTGGGTCATCTCAGGAGAGAAGGGTTGGAAGCGGATGGTCATGCCGGGCTGGATCAACATCTGGTCCAGCCGCTCGTAGTGGGCTTCACCTTGAGGGCCGAGACCATCGAGGGTGCCGTTAAGGGTAGTCAGCTCACCACCGTCAAACTTGATGCGGGTGTGCCAGTCTGTGCTCTGATAGTTGGCGTAGATGTCGTTGTCCTGCTCGTCGAACGTACCGTCGCCATTACTGTCCCAGGATACGGTGAATTCGAAGGTGTCACGTCCGGTCTCTTCCGGCGCTTTGATGCTTTCCAGCTTGAGATCACTACGGGTAAAGGCCAGGTAACGCAACGCATCAAATATCCCGTAGTGCCCATCGACAAAGATGTCGCCACGGGCACTGCCCGCGCCTAACCCATCCGGGTTACTACTAAGCAACTGGTGCATTTCGTCTGCATCGATAATAAGCGGGGTTTCAGGTGGATTAAAGACGCCATCCAGATGGGCATCGCGCTCATCGATATGTTCGTCCTGGTTAAGGTCTCTGGCATTATCGCTCTGCAGCCAGTCTTTTAGCGGATCGGGATAGCGGCCCAGATATACTTCAAACTGTCCCTCAAATTTTGCTTGGGGTTTAATATCCACTGTCAGGTACTTAGACTTTTTGGGGGAGGTTATTGGATCGACGGGTTGCTCTTGTGTATCGTCACTACCGCAACCTGTGAGCAGGCTTAACACCAAGGTACTTAGCAATAATTTTCTCATCATCATCTCTCATTTTAATTATTGTTTAGCCATGATTAGGCGAAATGAGTTTAAGGGAAGCCTGCAAGCCAAACCTTAGAAGATCTGTTAGGATTTTTTTGCTCAATCGAGAGATGTGATCTGCATTGTAAAATTTGTTAACAGAGTTGACTGTTGCGATAGTTTGTTTATGAGACTAAGCAAGAGGGGATTACCGAGTGCTTAGGTGAAGCACTCGGTATAACCTATTTTTTTACTGCTTTGCGTAGATGGCCTCGGCAAGCAGTCTGGCGGCCTGTGGAATGTTAGGCCCGGCTTGCTTGGTAACGGCCGAGTCGATAAACCTGACGGCGTTGTTGTTTACGGCGTTAACTTTATCCGCGCCTTCACGGGACGTAACTTCCTTGATGGTCGTGGTGCCGCTTCCGGCATCGGGTCCCTCGAACACGGGGCCGGTGGCATCTGGCCACATTGGCAGCAAGATCACATCCGGGTTTTGCGTGACCACTTCTGGCCAGGTGACCATAGGCGCGATGCCATCGCGTTCGGAAAAGATAGGCTTTGCGCCCACCAGCTCAATCAGCTCAGTCATGTAGGAGTGTTTACCCGGCACGCATTTGTAGAGGTAATTGATCTCGTAGTAGACCTTAGGCGATGGGTGAGTGTTGTATTTCGCCGCTATCTCGTTTAACTCCCCTTGTATCGATGCAACTAAGTCGTCGGCTTGCTGCTGATGATCTATGGTTTGACCCAGTAGCAGTATCTTAGCGTAGACCTCCTCCAGGCTGGACTCCTCCATATGAATAACCGGGATCCCAAGTTCTTCTAATTTTGCTTTTAACCTAAGTTGTAAACCGGTGGCGGTAAGGACGAGATCCGGCTCCAGGCGAGTAATGTTGTCGATGGAGATATCGGTGAAGCCACCGACCACATCGATACGCTTCTGCTGTACTCTCAAAGGCAACTCTGCCGGAAATCGTGCATAGCGTGTTACACCGACTAAGTCATCGATGGCACCTATCTCAGCAACGGTATGACTCCAGTTAGGTGCAAGGGAGACGATTCTGAGTTCTTGTCTCTCCTGGCTGAATACCGTGTGGGGCCCGAGTAGCAGTAACAGGCAGATTATTATCTTTATCGCGCGCATGTGAGATCTCTATTTTCCAATATATGAACATGATGGGGAGATCCCTGCTAAAGACAAGCGCGTTAAAACCGGTTTGTGTACAAGCACACAATTATGAACTGCGATATAAAAGTCTGTTAAAAACCCCAGTGTTTTTTGTCATTACACTGCAGACAATACAGCTCTATTTGGCTATTTCGAGGTTGTATTGTCAGTTTTATTGAGTGTACGTGATCTGACTCACCGATACGGTGATGCTGTTGCGGTCAATAACATTAACTTAGATGTTAAAGCGGGTCAGTGCTTTGGCTTGCTCGGGCCCAATGGTGCCGGTAAGTCGACAACCCTGGAGATCCTCGAAGGTGTCCTCAAGCCAACCCGAGGTGAGGTACGTTATCGGGGGCTGCCAATCGACAAAAACTTCAAGCAAGAGATCGGCATTCAATTTCAGTCGACAACCTTGCCCGACCATCTGACCGTATATGATTGCCTTAAGCTTTTTTCAAGCTTCTACCAGAGCCATACGCCTCTTCCTCATCTGATAAAACAGTGTCAGCTTTCAGATATCGCAGATCAATTTCATTACACTCTTTCCGGTGGTCAAAAACAACGACTACTGCTCGCACTGAGTCTGATTAACGATCCGGCGTTACTCTTCTTAGATGAACCCACAACCGGACTCGACCCTCAGGCAAGGCTGCATTTCTGGCAGTTGATCAGAGAGATTAAACAGCAGGGCAAAACCATCATCTTGACCACCCACTATATGGAGGAGGCGGAGCAGCTGTGCGATCAGATAGCGATAATGGACAGAGGGGAATTTATCGCCGAAGGCTCGCCCGATACCTTACTCAATGACAACTTCCTGCCTCAGATAGTCGAGCTCAATGGTGAGTATTCGGAGCATGACTTTGATGGCTTACCGGTAAGGATAAGCCAATGCGCAGGGCAAACGCGCGTGGAGTGCCACTCCTTCAACGATCTGATACCCATGCTGAATTCGTCGGCGGGCTCCTCTCGTGGCATGGCAGTACGTAAGCCGCACCTCGAAGATCTGTTTCTAAAGCTAACCGGTAGTGAGCTTCGACTATGAATGCACTGTTTGCACTGATCACCGCGCGTAATCTGGAATTCCTCCGTGATAAATCGGCACTGAGTTGGTCTCTCCTGTTTCCCATCATCATAGTGATCGCGCTGGTGCTGGTATTCGATGATGATAATCCCACGCTCTATCAGCTTGGTGTCTATGGCGAGGTCGAACAGATAGAACAAATTTCGGCGTTAAAACATATCGAAGTTATCCATTACAGCGATCTTGAACAGGCCAAGCACAAGGTATCCAGGCATTTAATTGATGGCCTGGTCAGTGGTGACACTTATTGGGTTAATCCGGATAGCGCGCAAGGTTACATCCTGGAGCAGCTCATTCTAGGCAAGTTGCCTCAGTTACATCCAAAAGCAATTACGGGTAAAGCCGTGCGTCATGTCGAGTGGATTTTACCCGGCATTATCGGCATGAACATGATGTTCTCGGCCCTCTATGGGGTGGGGTATGTCGTGGTCAGATATCGAAGAACCGGCGTACTGAAGCGTCTGCAGGTAACGCCACTAGCAGCATGGCAGTTTCTGGCATCGCAATTAATCTCCAGGTTGGGGGCCACAGTCCTCTCCGCCATCTTAGTATTTGCGGTTATCGCCATCCTGTTCGATATCCGCTCTCAAGGCAATGTGGCGCTTTTAGTGCTTAACACTCTGCTTGGCAGCGCTGCCATGATCAGTATCGGCCTGCTGGTGGCCAGTCGCACCCGCTCGGACGAGTTGTGTAACGGCCTGCTCAACATCCTCTCCTGGCCGATGATGTTTCTGTCGGGGATCTGGTTTTCCCTTGAGGGCAGTAAACCTTGGGTCAGATTTTTAGCCGATTGCCTGCCACTGACCCATATGAACGACGCTAACCGGGCTGTGATCATAGACGGCGCAGGCCTGTTTGATATCGGCGATCACTTGCTGTTTCTCGTTGCGATTATCCTGATCTGTTTGGGAGTGGCGAGTCGTAGTTTTCGCTGGGATTAATTCTTGTGGTTCAGAGCATAGCACCGCGCTCTGACTACTGAATATAGAGGGGAGAAGAGTTTTCTCTTTGGTTTATAGAGCTTTACATCCTGAACATACAGTTCAAGGAGTTAAATATGGCGCCAGGACTGTTTAAGCATCAATGATGTGAAAAATTTTAACGGCATAGTTAACACTAAAGTGAAGTGTGTAATAAACCACAGAGAAATTAGCTCTGTCATCCTCTAGCCTTGCTACTGAAATATTATTTTTCAGATAGTTAGATTTTAATAATTAAAAAACATTACGGCAGATGACGATGAAAATATTTAATGTGATGAGTGTTGTGCTCGTTCTTTTATCAGGTGTATCTACGGGGGTCACCGCCGATCCCCTCGATACATTAATGAAAAAGTTCGAGGAGGGAAAATATTCTAAGAAGGGCGCTGATACTTGCATCATGTGCCATAAGCGCTCCGAAAAGGTGATGGCTATCTTTGACAGTGTGCACGGTCAAGCGAACAGTAAAAGCCCTATGGCAGGTCTTCAGTGCGAAGCCTGTCACGGACCTCAAGGAAAGCATAAAGGTAAAAATGAACCTATGGTGACCTTCGGTGAAGCGTCGCCGCTAACGGCTGAGATGCAAAACTCAGTCTGCACCGCGTGTCATAACGATACTTCTCGTGTCGCCTGGCACACGTCTCTGCATGCCGAACAAGATGTCAGCTGTGTAAGCTGTCATCAACTGCACGTCAGTAAAGATCCTGTGTTGGTTAAAGACCAACAGGTTGAAGTTTGTAGCGGGTGTCATATCAGTGCCAAAGCCGATATGAATAAGCGCTCCAGCCATCCACTTAAATGGGGTGATATGACCTGTAGTGATTGTCATAACCCACATGGCTCTATGAGCGATTCGGCATTGAAAGAGATCGATGTTAATCAGACATGTTTCGAATGCCATGCTGAAAAACGCGGCCCATTCCTGTGGGAACATGCGCCTGTGATGGAAAATTGCGCCAACTGTCATGATGCACATGGCAGCGTAAATGAAGCACTACTGAAGTCAAGAGTGCCAATGCTTTGCAAACAGTGTCATGCCAACGACGGACACGCAAGCACCGCGCCTGGTGATAACTCGAGTATTCAAACCGGCGGTCAAGGTTGTCTCAACTGTCATAGTCAGATCCACGGCTCGAATCATCCATCTGGTAAAGCATTTCAGTTTTAAGGGAGCGTAAAATGAAATTTAAATTAAGTCTTATCACATTAGCGCTGGCAACCTGTAGCAGTGGTGCTTTTGCATTCGATTTTGGTGTTACATCGGCCAATACTCAGACAGCTACCAATGCAAAATGGGCCTGTAAGAAGTGTACCAGTAAAAATACGGTTCTCGGGCAGGCCGGTATCGAGCTTGGCTCAATGAGTAGCGATGACGATCATGCGGCCAATAATCTCAAATATACCGATGGGTTCGCCGCAGGCGTTAATGCCGACCTTGTCTATAACAACAAAGGTTATCGCACCGAAGTGGTAGCGGACCAGTTAGGCAGCGAGCAGGGTTATGGGTCAATTAAAACCGGCAGGCTTGGTGTATGGAATGTTGAGGCAAGCTTCGATGAGAAGCGCCGTTATAACGCTGACAACGCCGAGAGTATCTGGTTAGCCGATGGCAACACTCTTATCGCACAGGATGAGATGGTGACGCAGCAATTGGTCAAGGAGCGTAAAAAATCTGCCATCGAGGCGAAGCTAAAACTAGATAATGTAGCCAGCTATATTCGTTTCTCAAACGAAGATAAAACGGGCAAACAAACATCAAGTATGACCAACGGCAGCATCAAGGCTATCAATATAGCCGCGCCTATCGACATGCAAACCCAGAACATGGCGGCGGGTATAAGCCTAAGTGGTCAGAACTGGTTAACAGAGCTTAGTTATAAAGGCAGCTGGTTCGAAAATGATATCGATTCATTGCAGCTCAATGGCATGGGTTACCCGGTCAGTTCACAGGCGCCGGACAACCAGTCTCAGTTTGTCACGCTTTCTGGTCGTTATTCTCTGAGTAAGACACATTTCAGTGGTCGGGTAACTCAGGGCAGCATGACGCAAGATGCCGATTATGTAACGCTTACAGGGGTCACATCAGGACCAGGTAACGCCGATACGCAAGTCGATACCTTAGATGCGAACTTCAAAGTCACCAGCACCGTGATGTCGGGTTTGAGGCTCAGGGCGTCAATCGATTACTCCGACAGAGATAATAAGACCGATGTCAGAGAGTATGAGCAATACACCTATGATGATCTCAGTGGTGATTTTCAGGCTAATACTCCGCTCGATACTACTCGTACAGCGTATAAAGCGAGCGCGAGTTACAGTCTGGCAAAGGGGCAACGTATCGAGGCCGGATATGATCGCATCGAAACTGAGCGCACAAATCAGGATCGTGAAGAGACCGATGACAATATATTCTGGGCACAGTGGCGAGTCACGGGAATCGATAAGTGGGATATCCGCCTAAAGGGGCTTTACAGTGACCGCGGTGGCTCAGAGTTCGTCTATGACGAGATGAGCGAAAGTGGTGAAAACACCTTGATGCGCAAATATTATCTGGCCGATAAGAAGAGCAGCAGAGCCGAGTTGTATGTCACCCACGCGCCACTCGATACGCTAAGCCTCAGCTTCAGAGGCTATTATGGCTTAGATGATTATACCAATACTCAAATTGGCTTAGTCGAGTCTAAAGACTACGGATACGACCTGGGGTTAAGCTGGCAGGCATTGCAAGACTTAAGCGTTAATATCGATGGCGGTTACCAGTGGATCGATAGCGATCAAGCCAGCGCGCAGACGACTAACGTGGACATGTGGCAAGCCGATACCGAAGATCAGTTTGGTTTCGCCGGGATTGGCTTCAACTACACAGGCTTGAGTGAAAAAGGAATAAACTTAAGTGCCGATTATAGCTATGCGATCTCTATCAGCGACAGCTATTCAAACGGGTACAATGTGTTAGGTGACTATGAGTCCACCAGCCATAACGTCACGGTCCAGGCAACCTACGCGATGACAGAGCAGACGATTGTAGGGCTTAAATACCAGTTCGAGCGATACCGTGACTCGGATGACACTCAACTGCCCACTTACTACTACCCGGGAACAGGCCCGACTGGTTTAAACACATTAGGCGTGTTGAATCATGATTATGATGCCCATTTGATACTGGCAACTTTACAGTATCGCTTTTGATGCAATGATCAGTATCAAACGCTGAAACTGTGTTTTCGTCCCTGCAAGGTTTAATCTGGTTTCTTCGTTTGGTACACCCATGATCATAAGCGCTACCTTTTCGGTAACAGGGAGGGTAGCAATAAAAACTCGCAAGTTTATAGCTTTACTTGCTCCCCACTTTACCGGGAATAGAGGCATCTATTCCCGGTTTTTTTATTCTTGGTACTTAATCAAGGGGATTAAACGATTATAAATAAAGTGGTTGCATAACCTGTGTTGTGCTTTGTTATATCTATATCGGTGTACTTTGCTGGTCAGTTTAATTGATAAACCTATTTACATTGAATAATTTCCGATTAGACCTTTAGGTTTTTTGCTGACGATAAAAATGTATCACAGTGGACAGTGTGCATGAGCCAATATTAGGGGAGGCAAAGGCATTTAAACCCAGTGCCAGTCTTCAAGGAAGCAGGCAAGATAATACGTAACGCAAAGTTAGTTCCCGCTTCTTAAACGGGAACATATAAAGAAGAGGTATTTAACAAGGGGAGATGAGAGGGGCGATATATTTGATTTCAACGCGATGGTTACAGCCCAAGGCACAATCTTGGCTGAAATGAATTACGGTTACCTTTAGTGCTTACTCTGCTTGTGTCCCGTCAACCAACCTTGTTTTATTGCGAGGAAAACCATACTCGATTTATTGGTGGCGCCAAGTACTTCTTTGGCAACATCAATATGGTAGTCGATACCGCGCCTGGTTAAGTTGAACAACTCACTGATCTCTTTGCGCTCTAGCCCAAGTGCGATCATTTTTACAATATCTTTGGTTCTTTGTTTGATTTTACTTCTGTTCGCACAGTTAATAGATGGACATATCTGATCAACGAAGAGGTTTTTCAGCACCACGTCATTGATGCGATCTGTATCGTTGAAAAGTATAAGTTCACCGATGGGCTCGGCAATGCTGTCACTATGTATTGTATATCGCTTAGCGATGAGCTGTTGTCCATCCAATCTTGTAGCACTAAGTATTCTGCTAGTATGCCTTGGCGTTGCTAACAGTGAGAAAGCGCTCTTTTTTAAGGACTCATCTGATATAAACACCTTCATAACGTCATGGTAACCATCTGAATCATTGTTTTTTTCCACGAGTGACACATTAGCATTCAAAGATGTTGGGTGACTCGCATATACAATCCAACCTAATGGCTTCATATGGAAACCTCTCTATGAGCATCGACACTGTCGACTGATATAGAATACTCAGCCTGAAAACCAAGCCGGCTTACAACAAAGAACATTTGCATATCATGCTTTATTTATCTACTTAACGTAGGGGTAACATATAATGAAGCAGATGAGTTGGGGGAAGTGAGTGTATGAGTGGTGTCTATTTGTGTATGAGTGGGTTTCAGCGTTCAGGGGAAGGGGGACACTAGTGAAATGTGACAACTCAGGTTTACTTCAAGTGACCTTAGCCCTTGTTTACCACTTTGAGATTTTACTGGACAGGATCAACGACAAAATGCCTATGGACATCCTTGTTAGTTAACTTGACTTAACTACCTTACCACTGGT
>Ga0316198_10003102_pt1 | contig 10106 bp, 10 predicted proteins | sample OudBieAanoxic_MG_FD_204935 | JGI IMG/M metagenome (GOLD analysis project Ga0316198, IMG submission 204935) | Coastal sediment microbial communities from Oude Bieten Haven, Netherlands - site A anoxic | ecosystem: Environmental > Aquatic > Marine > Coastal > Sediment | place: Netherlands...
TTTGCATTGGGCTTAGTACGAGACCAGATATAAGCATGTGTATCTGTAATTAGATCAGCGATTAAACGTCCCGTATTACTTGGCTTTAAAATCTCATCATCATACATTAATAATAAAAAAGCACTTCGGCTACTGACAGTTTTTTTGATTGAACAAATACATAAGTAGGGAAGCAACATGCAGTGTTTACAGCGTGCAATACTACCGCCTCGCGCTAGAAAAGGACGTGTACTTTGACTTAAACGATGGTCGTACAATTTATGAAGTGCATGGATTCGCATAATGAACTCTATTGTTGAGAGGCTGCGATTATACGCAAAAAATATTTTTGAAAAAGCGGAACTCAATGAAACAATGAATTTGTGTCCTGTAAACAGCTAAAAAGCGAAACTGCTGTAAGGGAATAGCGATTAATAATGAAAAAGGGATGATATAAAACATCCCTTTGGTTTTAGTAAGTATCTAGATATCCTATATAAAGGTGATTCTCATCTTTTTTATTGTTGATGAGATGGTAAATCGTTACTTTCAAAAGAGTCTGCAAATTCATGATTACGATCTCGGTGTTTCGATTCATCTTCACGAATACGCAATACCACATCACGTAATAATGCTTCCTCAGGTAGTTTATAATAGTCTTTTGCTATTTTAGGCGCTGCTACATTTTCAACCACACCTTGGTCTATTTTTTCCAAGAATTCTGTATAACTCTTACAAGCTTCTTCCTCAAAATAACCGACTACTCTGTGCGCTGTTTTAGAGGATAAAACATATAAAAAAGTATACACAAATAAAAACGCTCCTTGTCCTAATAGCACCAGAGTTCGTTCAATCCATGTTGGTTTAGCAATGTCTAAAAAAATCATTAAATGCATGCGTTCATTTTCAGCTTCATCTAATAACTCTCTGACCCATCCTTCATCATCACGCATCCGACGTAATGCTTTTAAATGATTTAGCATACCAGCAACCATACCAGGGACAGCGGCAATTGTTTCTAGGATCACGGCACGTTTCGCGTATTTAGTACCGTAGAAAATGTTCAGTGTGAATTTTAATACCTGAGTGATTTTATAAGCGATCGATTCAGACATTTTACTTGGCTTTTGGTGCAACAATTCAAAGTTTGACATAGTATCTCTCTCAGTAAGTTAATAGGAATTCCACTAGAAATTAATACTAAAATTGATCTAGGTCAATATCTGTTATTGGTCGAAATAGATGGTTTTTTCGTTTGTAAATAACTGTTAACAAATAGAAAAATAAGTTGTTAACAGTTGCTATGATTTTACCTGTGCAACTACTTGAAAATCGCATTATTGATCGGTATTTGTTAGTTATTTGTGAGGAAACTGATTTTAAGTGTTACATTCAAAATGATTAAAAATTGACATCTAAAATTGGTTATTTGAGGCGATAACTAACAGAAATTATGTGTATGACTAAATTAGAGCATAAAAGGATTAGCTCATACTCTTATCATTAAGCGAATACCGTATCAGTAATATTTACCGTTTTAGGTTATGTTACTGTCACTGTTCATTTTGTTATTTAAAAGGGCTGTAATCATGAATATACCCAGTGATTTTGTGCATTATAAAAGTACTCCGTTATTCACTAAGAGTAATATTCCCAAATTATTTTTATTTGAACACAATACCAAGGCTGGCGTATTTGGTAAAATATGTGTGTCTTGTGGACATTTAAAGTTTTATGGATTCAGTGAGCGCCGTGGTTTAATAGAGCAAGAAATTATTATTCCTGCTGGAGAGTCTGCAATTTCACCTCCTGAGTATTGGCATAAAGTAGAATTTTTAAGTGATGACACAGCATTTAAAGTGAAGTTTTATGCACAAAAAGATTCTGACATCGTCAAACAAAACTTATCTGAACGAAACTAATTAGTTTCTACCTAATCGTTATAAATAAAGAACTGAGAATTTAATGGCTGAAAAAAAACGTATCTATATCGCTTATACTGGTGGCACTATCGGTATGAAACCTTCTAAAAATGGTTTTATTCCGATTGCTGGTTATTTATCTGAAACGATTAAAAATATGCCTGAGTTTTACCACCAGGATATGCCTGAGTTTGAAATTCATGAATATGAACCTTTGATTGATTCTGCTGATATTTCACCGCAAGCATGGCAAGTATTAGCGACGGATATTAGAGATAAGTACCATGACTTTGATGGCTTCATTATCTTGCATGGCACCGATACTATGTCCTATACGGCCTCTGCTTTATCGTTCATTTTTGAAAGTTTGAATAAACCTGTGATCATTACTGGTTCACAAATACCCCTTTCACAATTGCGTTCAGATGCGAGAGCAAACCTATTAAACTCTTTGTATATTGCAGCTCATCATCCTATTAATGAGGTTTGCATATTTTTTAATAATCAATTGTTTAGAGGCAACCGTACCACAAAACAACATGCCGATGGTTTTAGCGCATTTGTGTCGCCTAATTACCCAGTGTTATTAGAGGCTGGAATTGAAATTAGAAACGTCGCGGGCAAAAAACAAAAGTCGATTAATACTCGCTTGACGATTGGCAAGATTGAACAACAATCGATCGCAATATTGCATCTTTTCCCGGGATTAGATTGGCAAGTGTTGGACAACCTATTAAAAAGCCCGTTACAAGCTTTGGTTTTATTAACCTATGGAGTAGGGAATGCACAGCAAGACCCGCAATTATTAAATACCTTAAAAGAGGCCAGTGATCGTGGTATTTTAATCGTTAACTGTAGCCAGTGCTTAAAAGGCAGTGTCAATATGGAGGGTTATGCAACTGGCCATGCATTAAGCGAAGCAGGTGTGATCAGTGGTTTAGATATGACCACAGAATCTGTGATTGCAAAGTTATATTATTTACTCAGTCAAGAGTTAAGCTACAAAGTAGTGAAAGAGTTATTAACCACTGATTTGCGTGGTGAATTAACATCATTTAATTAGCCATTACCCGCGTTTATTAAGTTGTGATTTACTCCGTTGTGGTTTACTAAGTTACTGTTTATCAACTTGCTATCTCCAACTCACTATACGATGGTGTTTTTAAATGTTTCAATTAAGGTATCGATCATTTCCTGTGCAGCAATGGAAAGTGGTACCTTAGCTTTTGTGATGATACCCACATGACGAGAAATTATTGGTGCTGAAATAGGCAAGCAAATAGCACCTTGCTCGCGCATTTGCGCTTCGCATAAAGCAGGTACTACTGCAACACCTAAGCCCTGTGAGACCATTTTACCTACGGTTGCTAATTGGTGGGCATCAAAAGCCACGTGCAACTCCATTCCCTCTTTTGCTAACGCCATTTCTATCAAGTTACGCACACTCGAAGGTTTTTGCAACGTAATAAAATCGCATTCAAGTAACTGTTTCCATGTGAGTTCTTTCTCATTTTTGAGGGAACAATTATGATGCATCACGGCAATAAAACGATCATTAAATAACGCTTGAAAGTTTAAATCTTGAGTATTTTCTGGCTCAAAAGAGATGCCCATTTCGATGTTTCCCGCTCTCACCATTTCCACCACCGTATCGGTTAACACATCATGAATTTCGATGCTGATATTAGGATTTTTTTGCCGATAATACATCAATACTTTGGGCATTAAAGAAGCGGCAAAAGAAGGCATAACTGCGACGGCTATTTTTCCTCTATCTAATGTAAATCTCTGTTTTAGCTCATTTTCTACCTTATCCCATGCGTCGACTAAGGATTTAGCCATGGACAGTAATTTTTGCCCTTCTGCGGTCAATAAAGTACTTCTTGTGGTACGAGTAAATAAGCGCCCACCTAATGAGTCTTCTAAGCTCTTAATCGACAAACTTACCGCTGGTTGTGACATATGTACAAGCTTGCCTGCTTCGGCAAAACTTTGGGTATGTGCAACGGCCAAAAAAATACGAAGTTGTTTTACATTCATAACAAAACCAAATTAATAGATAAAAATAATAAATTTATTTAATGAATGAGTATGAGGCACACTGTTGAAAATTAAAATGACGTTGTATTTAAAGGTGGATCTATGGCTGGTTTCGATAAAGTAGTGACAACATATGAAGATGCTCTTAGTGGCTTAAAAGATGGCATGACGGTGATCGCTGGTGGTTTTGGTTTATGTGGTATTCCTGAAAACCTAATCTCTGAGATTAAGCGGCTGCAAACAAAAAACCTGACCATTGTATCGAATAACTGCGGTGTAGATGGTTTTGGCTTAGGTATTTTGTTAGAGGACAAGCAAGTAAGCAAAATGGTGTCGTCATACGTTGGTGAAAATGCTTTGTTTGAGAAGCAATTACTTAACGGAGAGCTAGATGTAGAGCTAACCCCGCAGGGTACGTTAGCTGAAAAAATGCGTGCTGGTGGCGCGGGTATTCCGGCATTTTATACGGCGACTGGTGTTGGTACTCCCGTTGCTGAAGGTAAAGATACGCGTTTTTTTAATGGTCGTGAATATCTGTTAGAAGAAGCAATCACGGGCGATTTTGCAATTGTAAAAGGCTGGAAAGCAGACCGCTACGGTAATGTTATTTATCGTCATACGGCACAAAATTTTAACCCAATGGCGGCAACCGCAGGAAAAATTACCGTGGTTGAAGTAGAGGAGTTAGTTGAAGTGGGCGAGCTTGACCCTGCTCATATTCATACTCCGGGTATTTATGTTGATCGCGTTATTGTTGGTACGTTTGAAAAGCGTATTGAGAACCGTACAACAAGTAAATAATCCTTTTTAGTCTAATGCATATTTATAGGTGATTTTATGGCTCTTTCTCGAGATCAAATGGCGATTCGCGTGGCACGTGAATTACAAGATGGTTACTACGTTAATTTAGGAATCGGTATTCCCACGTTAGTGGCTAACTTTATACCGAATGGCATGCAAGTGATGCTGCAATCTGAAAATGGTTTATTGGGGATGGGATCATTTCCAAGTGAGGCCAATGTTGATGCGGATATGATTAATGCAGGTAAACAAACTGTTACCGCAGTATCTGGTAGTTCTATTTTCTCATCTGCAGAATCTTTTGCGATGATCCGTGGTGGTCATGTTGATTTAACGGTATTAGGCGCATTTGAAGTGGATGTGAGTGGCAATATTGCCTCATGGATGATCCCGAATAAATTAATAAAAGGAATGGGTGGGGCAATGGATTTAGTGGCTGGTGCTGACAATATCATCGTCACTATGACACACGCCTCTAAAAATGGAGACTCTAAGTTATTAGATGTTTGTTCATTACCTTTAACCGGCAAAGGCTGCATTAAGAAAGTATTAACCGATTTAGCTTGGTTAGAGATTGAAAATGATGCCTTTGTGCTTAAAGAGCGTGCACCGGGTGTAACGGTTGAAGAAATTCAAGCTAAAACCCAAGGCCGTTTAATTGTGCCTGAGCATGTTCCTGAAATGGTATTTTAAGCAATTATTTTGAGTAAAGAGGTCATTATGGATATTGTTATTGTTGCTGCGGGTCGTTCTCCAATTGGTTCTTTTAATGGCAGTTTGTCATCATTAAGTGCAGTGGAGTTAGGGCGTCAAGTTTTGGCATCAATGCTAATAAAGCAACCTATCTTCAAACAACATATTGATGAAGTTATTTTAGGACAGGTATTAACCGCGGGTTGTGGCCAAAACCCTGCTCGCCAAACCGCAATTCACGCTGGTCTTGATCACACGGTTTCTGCAATGACCATTAATAAAGTTTGTGGCTCTGGTTTAAAAGCGGTTCAATTAGCTGCACAAGCGATCGCTAATGGCGATGCACAAATGGTAGTAGCCGGTGGTCAAGAAAGTATGAGTCAAGCCGCTCATGTTTTACCACAAAGTCGTCATGGTAAAAAAATGGGGGATTGGTCATTAGTTGATTCCATGGTCAGTGATGGTTTATGGGATGCCTTTAATGATTACCACATGGGGCAAACCGCTGAAAATATTGCAGAACGTTGGGCATTTTCTCGTGATCAACAAGATACCTTTGCAGTACATTCGCAGCAAAAAGCAACACAAGCACAAGCCGCTGGGCAGTTCGTTGAAGAGATCGTGCCAATCTGTATTCCTCAGCGTAAAGGTGATCCCATTATTGTTGAACATGATGAGCAGATTCGCCCTAATAGCACTGTGGAAGGGTTAGCTAAGTTACGTCCTGCTTTTACAAAAAATGGCACCGTGACAGCGGGTAATGCTTCGACGCTTAATGATGGCGCTGCGATGGTGATTGTTACCTCTAAAGAAAAAGCAGAACAGTTAGGTTTACCTGTATTGGCGACTATTGTTGCCTCCGCAAGTGCAGGTGTAGATCCTAAAGTAATGGGCATTGGCCCAATTGAAGCGACTAAAAAAGCACTCAAAAAAGCTGCCTGGACGGTTGCAGATTTAGATCTAGTTGAAGCTAACGAAGCGTTTGCAGTGCAAGCGATGACAGTTAATCAAGAGCTTAAGCTTGACACCAAAAAAGTGAATGTAAATGGCGGCGCGATTGCATTAGGGCATCCTATTGGTGCATCGGGCTGTCGTATTTTAGTGACGTTATTGCATGAAATGAAGCGCAGCGAACATCATAAAGGATTAGCAACACTTTGTATTGGTGGTGGGATGGGCGTGGCGATGCTGCTATCTCGTTAAACTTTTGTTAGTGGTTTTATTCGTATTATATTGATACGAGTAAAACCTCATGTAAGCAATATTTCGGTCACTAAAAAATCAGTTTTAAATTCAATGGCCGGTAACCATCGTATTGGTTGCCACGGCATAGCCTGTACCAAAATAAGCAAAATATCCCAACACTATAACGATAATAATGATGTTTTTATTAATGCGTTTAGTTAATGGATCGTTACTAAAGCAACATTGATAGTGAACATATTGACTATCACAAAACCGATAACTATCGAAAAAACGATAATTATCACAACAACGATATAATAAGGAAATTTTATGAATACGAACGTAGCACAACTCAGTGTATTACAAAGACTCAGTAAGTTTTTTGTGACTCTACTTCAACGTTACCTTCCGGATCCCTTTATTTTTGCGATTGTATTGACCTTAGCGGTTTTTGTGTTGGTAATGCCGAGTACAGGGCAAAGTCCAATACAAGTTGTTGATGCGTGGGCTGGTGGGTTTTGGAAATTATTGACCTTTTCAATGCAAATGGCGATGGTAGTTGTGACAGGACATGCTATGGCTAGTGCTCCCGCTTTTAAAAGTAAACTTGCGGTACTCGCGAGTATTGCTAAAACACCCAATCAAGCGATCTTATTAGTAACCTTTATTAGTGCTATTGCTTGTTGGATTAACTGGGGATTTGGCCTAGTTGTTGGTGCTATTTTCGCGCGTGAAATTGCTTCTCGTGTAAGGGGAGTGGATTACCGTTTGTTAATTGCTTCTGCTTATAGTGGCTTTTTATTTTGGCATGCAGGGTTATCTGGTTCGATCCCATTAGCACTAGCAAGTGGCACTAACTTGAGTGCCGTGACTAATGGTGCGGTCACTTCACCAATTCCTACATCGGAAACAATTTTCTCAACCATGAATTTGACGATTCTTGCCGTGATGTTAATTGCTATTCCAATTTTAAATCGTTTAATGCATCCCGTTGGAAAAGATATTATCACAATTGATGCTCAACTGTTAAAAGAGCAAGCTGCATTGCAGGGGACTGGCCAAGGTAAAGATTCGAAAGGTAGAAACTTTCAAGGTAAAGAGTTACAGGCTGAAGCATTAAACGATCAAGAGACGGACTCTCAGGCAAAAATGACACCTGCAGAGCGTTTGGAAAATAGTCGTGTATTGTCGCTATTACTAGGGGCGATGGGCTTTACTTACATTATTTATTATTTTATTAATAATGGTTTTGCACTTAATCTTAATATTGTTAACTTCACCTTCTTATTCTCTGCAATCTTGCTACACGGCACACCTAAGAGTTTATTAAGTTCCGTTTCTCAAGGCGCTAAAAACTGCTCAGGCATATTATTACAGTTCCCGTTTTATGCCGGTATTATGGGGATGATGACTGCAATGGGCGATTCAGGCACTTCATTAGCAGGTATTATTTCAGCGGGATTTGTTTCTATTTCAAATGAAACAACATTCCCTGTCTTTACTTTTTTAAGTGCCGGGATTGTAAACTTTTTTGTACCATCAGGTGGAGGTCAATGGGCCGTTCAAGCACCTATTATGATGCCAGCAGGTGCAGCATTAGGTGTTGATGCTGCAAAAACCGCGATGGCAATTGCTTGGGGAGATGCATGGACCAATATGATCCAACCTTTTTGGGCACTACCTGCGTTAGCAATTGCAGGATTAGGGGCTAAAGATGTGATGGGATACTGCATCATGGCGTTATTCGGTTCTGGCGTTATTATTTCACTTGGTTTGTTAGTGTTTTAATTCAGGCATGAACTGATTAAACCACTAGCCTATGTCTGCTGCATTAAATTAGCTTTAAGTGTTGCAGGCATAACCAATAATCAACATTAAACAGACTGTTATTAGCATTCTATTAAGGTAGCATGGGTATATTTCATTCCGTATTAACAGCGTCTTCGCTAAAGGTACCTTTCATTAAGTGTGCTGTTACAAACTCAGTGAACACTTTTAAACGAGAGGGCATATATTTATTTTGGGCATATTGCATGGCGATTACCCCCGCGTAATTTCCTTTAATTTCCCAATCTGAAAGCACGTCAATAACTTCATTATTTTGTAATGCATTTTTAATGACAAAGTCTGGGAAGATACCAATCCCAAACCCATCTTTAACACCGTTTAAACGCATCTGAGAATGGTTGACTGCATAGCGCCCCGATACTGCTATTACGTGTCTTTCATCCTGCTTCATAAACTCCCAGATATGGTCGATAGCGGTTTCACCTAAATACAAACAATCATGGTCTGACAATTGTTGTGGATGAGTCGGACACCCCCTTTTTTTGATATATTCAGGGCTGGCACAGAGTTTTAAATTAACTTTGCCAATCTCTTTCATGATCAACCCTTCAGTGGGTTTATCGGTTAAGCGAAATACCACATCAACTCCTTGCGCTATCATATCGATATCACCATCTGACGCTCTTAGCTTTAATTGAATTTTCGGATATTTTTTTAAAAAAGGGGCGACTAGAGGTTGTAATACAATGGTTAAAAAAGCTTTTGGTGCGGCAACCGTTAGCATCCCTGAAGGAACGGTATGTTCTAAACTAGAGATATCAATCGCCTGTTGAGCTGCTTCAACGATGATAGTTGATTGTTGGTATATTTTTTTACCTGCATCGGTGATCAGTAAGCGACGCGTAGTTCGCTCAAACAACTTTACCGATAATGCACTTTCCAAACGAGTAATTAATTTACTTAAAGCAGAGGGTGTCACTCCTAGCTTTTTAGCTGCCGTTGTAAAGCTTCCTTCATTGACAACAACAATAAATGTGGCTAAATCGGGTAATAATGCAATCAGTTTATTTGTGACCATAATTCATCAATGGTTTTCCAATTTAAGGGCTAATAGTAGTAATCGCTTTCAATTAGAATCAATTTATTCGGCTTTAGCAACATTAATATGCCGTTTTTCATATGAAAAATTACATATAAAAGATTAACGACTAAAGCCATCACAATAAAAAAATACTTAAGCACTTATACTTGAGCAATGACAACTTAAAGAAGGAAAGTTTATGTCTTCTACATTTTATGCACAAATAAAAACACAAATAGAAACAGTGAAGAATGATGGATTATACAAGTCTGAACGTATCATTACTTCTGCGCAAAAAGCCGCTGTTTCAATCTCTACAGGGCAAGAAGTGTTGAATTTTTGTGCTAATAACTATTTAGGTTTAGCTAATCATGAAACGCTTATTCAAGCCGCGAAAGAGGGTATGGATGAACATGGTTTTGGGATGGCATCGGTACGTTTCATTTGTGGTACACAAGATTCGCATAAAATCTTAGAGCAAAAATTATCCACTTTTTTAGGTAAAGAAGACACCATTCTTTATACCTCGTGCTTTGATGCCAATACTGGCTTATTTGAAACTATTTTAGATAAAGAAGATGCGATTATTTCAGATGCATTAAACCATGCCTCGATCA
>Ga0316198_10003103_pt1 | contig 10104 bp, 6 predicted proteins | sample OudBieAanoxic_MG_FD_204935 | JGI IMG/M metagenome (GOLD analysis project Ga0316198, IMG submission 204935) | Coastal sediment microbial communities from Oude Bieten Haven, Netherlands - site A anoxic | ecosystem: Environmental > Aquatic > Marine > Coastal > Sediment | place: Netherlands...
CGGTTGCAGCTTCATGTAGGTCAACGACCTCCACAGCCACTCGAAGGGCCCGAAGCGGAAACGCTGCAACCAGAATGGGCAAAAGACCAAGAGAAGCGCCCACACTGCAACCACGATGAGTGCCTGGCAGACGCGGCTGACCGACCCGTAGAGACCAAGTCCGTGGCCGTAGAAGATGGTGGTACAGATGATGGTCTGGAGGAGATAGCAACTGAGGGCCATTCGGCCGACCGCCGCGAGCGTCCCCTTTGTCCGGTCCCACCCGGCGTGTTGGCACAACAGCATGACCACGCCGATCCAACCCGCAGCTACCAACAGACTGCCCCAGTAGTTGAACTGGCTTCCACCGAAGAACGCCGAACGGACATCCCAGGCGTGATCGTTGCAGTACAGAACTCCAAAAACCACGATCGGCAGTCCGAAGCCGAAGCCGAGGCTCGTCATACGGATATAGAAACGACGCGACCGCCCGGCGCCAAAGACGCCGAGTTTGAAGAGCGCCATACCGATAAGCATCAGGCCGCCGGCCCTCCACATGGTCTCGATCAGAAAATGGTTGGTCTCCATGAAGATTGCGGTTGGCGCTCGCACGACCTGTTGCTCCGACCACTCGCCCCGATAGGCGTCGAGTTCGCCCTGGACCTCTTCCGGTGGTGGCGCCCACCACTCCACCTCCACCTGTTCGATGGCCTCGGGCGGCCAGTACGGCAAGGTCACCTGCCAGAACATGGTCAGCAGTGACCCCACCCCCACCACCAACATGCCGAAAATCATCAGGAACCGCGGAGAGCGACGGCGGAAGAGGTAGATCACGAGGCCGCAGATGCCGTAGGCGTAGAGGATGTCGCCGTACCACAGGAAAAGACCGTGTAAGAGGCCGAAAACGATGAGCCAGAACATCCTGCGGTAGTGGATCCCCGCCGCGGGACGGTCCGTCGCTTCCCGACGTGAAGCCATCAGCACCACTCCCGCACCGAAGAGAAGGCTGAATATCGTCATGAATTTGCTGTCTGCCAGGAGGTGGCTCAGGAACCAGACCGCGTAATTGGCGCTACTGAGATCACCATAAGCGTAGGGGTTCAGATACGCGGCGCCAATCATCGAGAACGACTGGATGTTCATGATCAGGATGCCGAGCACGGCAAAGCCGCGCAGGACGTCGATCGAGAGGATTCGATCAGATCGAGCCACCGGCCCGGCGACAATTGGTTCGATTGGTGTCGTGCTCACCACAAAGTACTACGCAGACTGCGGCGAAACGGTTCCGACCATCTTCCTGAACGGAGCTGACTACTCCTCCTCGGGCAGACCGGTATTGAGCGCCCAGTCGAACCAGTCGATCTCGGTCTTGCTGACCGGGTCATCCGACAGCAACATGATGGCCCGGTAGCCATCGGTGAACCATGGGTCACCGGTCAGATTTCCGCGTGGATCATCCGGTGGAACGAAACCCACCCCTCCGGTTCTCGCGAAGGCCTTCAAGGCTTGGGCATGAATGAAATCCTGGACCAGCGACGCGCGGGTCTCGTCGACGTTTGGATCGATGCGGTGGGTGGTCAGAGTTTTACTCTTGGTGGTGAAGCGGCTACCGATATCACGGCTGATCTGGCCGATGAACACCGGCAGGCCCTGAACGGTCACCGGCGCCAGCCACAGCCTGAGATGATTCCGGTAATGAATATTGGATCGCACCTTCTGCAGCGCGACATCCTGTGCTCTTCCGTAGACAAAGAGATTGCTGATTGGGGCGTAGCGGTAGGCGCCTCCGAAGATGCCGAAAACGCCAGTCTTGACCGCCGACCCCGCACCCATGGCGGCCGTCGGGTCCCAGCCGGAACGGAGGAAGGCGGGCCACACGGCATCGGGCTCACCAATGATCACCAGATTGAGTGGGTCTCCGGTCTTGCTGCCGTCGGCGTTGGTGACGGTTGCCGGCTGCTCCTCGACCCATTTCTTGAGATCCTCCTCCTCGGTGATGTCGATGATCTCCTGCCCCGGATAAAACTCCTCCCAGAGATCTCCCTCCCCGTGTTTGTGGTAATCGGCCTTGAAGCCCGGAATTTCGGTGATGAATTCGACGTAGACAGCGTGGCTCTTGCTGAAAACCTCAACAAGAACCCAGCGGACTCCCAGGCTCCGGTTGGTAAACACGAATCCCGACACCGTTTCGCCCGGTGGAATCAAGAACGGCATCTGGTGTTCGTAGTAGAACCACTTCTTCTCGTGGTTGGCCTTTTTGGACCAGGTCCAGCTGGTTTTCTGGGCCACCTCGAGCGGAGCGAAGTAATCGGGGTCAACGCTCCGAGGCATGAAAAGCATCTCTTCTTCCGTATCGTTGGTGATCTCGATCCACACCGGCTGGATCTTCTTCTTGTAGAGCTTGCAGTCGAAGGCCGCCTTTGCCTCCTCGGCAGTCAGCACGACAATCGAAGCCGTGACACCATCCTCGGTCTGTGTTTCCGCCCGTTGCTTGAAACCGACCTCTTCCATCGGCGTTGGGCTGAAAGTGCGACAGCCGATCACCATTATGAATACCGAGGCAATCGCGACGATTCTCAATGGGTTTTTCATCGATTTGAACCTCCATGAGGTGGTTACCCCGAAGATACCACGTCCGAACCCACCGACACCCCGACCCAACGCGGATCATGGGTGAAGATCACATCGAAGAGAACCGTGTCCGATTACGTCAGTACAGCGGAGCCAAAGCCGAGCCCGGCCATGAACAGAGCACCCACGATCAAGAGCCAAGGTCCACGTTTTTCGAGTGTCTCGTTGTCGGTCATGGGCACCGCATGCCGGACCCCCACCTCCGGATTGTGGTGCGGGCGTCTAGCCTGCCACCGGCCGGGATCGAACCCGCCCCCGCTTTGTCATCCCGACCGAGGGCCGACTGGGCCCGAGTGGAGGGATCTATGGAATGGGTTGAAGCGCGCCTCTGCTTTTCCCATAGATTCCTCCACTCACTCGCTGCGCTCGCTCGGTCGGAATGACAGATTGTGGCGCGCTCGCTCGGAATGACAGTTTCCTTGAAATCGGTTGGGATACATCCCGCCCTTGCTCGTCGAAACAGGTCTATCTTTGTGGTGCGGGCGTCCCGCCCGCACGATCCCACTGGTATCGAAGAAGGGCGGCATAGATGCCGCCCCTGCAATTCCTTTCCAGAAACCTCATGGCGCCAGGAGGCCCGGCATCGTATGATCGGAACGAACGGCACACTGATGAATTCACTCACCGATCTCGACGCACTACTCGACGGAATCCGCAACAGCGACCGGGCTGCGCTTGGTCGAGCGATCACTCTCGTCGAGTCGAATGCCTCTGACGATCGGAAACGAGCTCAGGAACTGCTGACAAATCTCCTTCCAGACACCGGCGGATCCCGCCGCATCGGCATCTCCGGCGTGCCCGGAGTCGGCAAAAGCACCTTCATCGAGAGCTTCGGTCTCCAACTGGTGGATGAAGGTTACCGAGTCGCGGTGTTGGCAGTCGATCCCTCGTCGTCCGTTTCCAAGGGTTCGATTCTCGGTGACAAGACGAGGATGGAGAAACTGGCCGCATCGGAAGGTGCCTTTATCCGCCCCTCACCCACCGGCGGTTCTCTCGGTGGAGTCGCCCGTAAAACCCGCGAGGCCATTCTGGTCTGCGAGGCGGCGGGCTACGATGTGGTGTTGGTCGAAACGGTGGGCGTCGGCCAGTCAGAAACCACGGTCGCCGAGATGGTCGACTTTTTCCTGCTCCTCAAGCTCGCCGGAGCTGGTGACGAACTTCAAGGCATCAAGCGTGGCATCCTCGAGCTCGCCGATCTGATCGCTATCAACAAGGCCGATGGCGACAATCTCTCGGCCGCCGAGTTTGCACGGGCGGAGTTCGAGCGCGCTCTGCAGATTCTGCGACCCGAGAACGAGGACGGCTGGAGGCCGAAAGTTGTCACCTCGTCCGGCCAGACCGGTGCTGGACTCAACGAGATCTGGCAGATCATCAGCGAGCACCACGAGCTGCTTTCAACGAATGGCGAGCTCGAAAAACAACGGAAGCAGCAACTCCTCGGCTGGATGTGGAGTTTGGTGAACGAGGGCTTGCGCTCCGCAGTGAGAGAACACCCGGCGGTCGCCAGAACACTCGCCGCTCTCGAAGAGGATGTCCTGGACGGCAGGACAACACCAACGTCGGCGGCGGAACAGATTCTTAACGCGTTCAAAAGATAGGCTCTCAGCTGTCGGCTATCAGCCGTCATATCCCCCACCACCCCCAGTTTCGACACCAATAGCTGATTGCTGAGAGCTGATGGCTGACAGCTATGGGCCTACCAGGGCATGTATTGGATACGAAGAAGGAAGATATTCGCTGCGCCCTGGTTTTTGGGGCTGGCATAGATGTAGTTGAATTCGACGCGAGTGGTGGGATTGAGGTACCAATTTAAGGCGGCACTGATGTCGGTGAGCTGCCCCCCCTCGACGAGGCCATCGTTGAGATTGACGGTCGAAATCCGGCCGACAACTTCCAGGGCACCGAAATGGCCCTTCCTGAACGGCTTCCCCCCGCCCAACTTTGCCGCTGGGCGCCCCCGGTCCCAGGTCGCACTGTTGATGCGATAGGGCCTGCTCTCTCCGGTCAGGAACCACCCGACCTGAGCGTATGTTCCCCTGAAGGTGGGATCGCCGACCAACTGTGCCGACACATCGCTCTGTATGTACTCTGCCGACATCCACAGCGGTCCGTGAATGGCGGCAAACTCCACACCCAACAGCGTGAGGTGACTCGCATCCATGATGCCGGTGTCCACCAGGGGGCTGACAAACCGCGCCTCCGGCCGCGACCGGTACTGCGTATCGCTGCCCACGGGTGACCTCGAGCTGGCCGAGACACCGAAGTGGACGAGGTTGCGCCCTTCATTACGGTAAACCAGGTTGTACGTCAGGCGTCCGGTCAGGGAGAGTGCGGAGCTGCTGGCGTTGGATTCGTTGGACTGACCGAAGGAGAATAGCCCGACCGCCCAGGTAAAACGCCCCTTCGATGTGGCGTCGTGCACCATCACACCGAGATTCGACCCTGGCGAAAAGGTCTGCACCGGCAATGATCGTTCCAAGAAACCGGTGTGGAAGGAACTCGATGTCCGTTCGAGGCTGAAGGGCTCCCTCATGAATCCGAGTCTGAGTTTACCGATGTATTTGCCCCAGACCTCGAGACCGCCTTCGGAGCCCTCGACCCAGGCGTCTTTCAGACCCCAATCGGGACCCAGTTCGAAACCGAGATTGAAATTGAATTTACTGATGCGCCCGGCAGCAAAGAGCCTGAGTCGGCGGACGTCGAGTCGGGAATCGATGGGCGGAAAAAACTCGTCGTATTTCTCGTTGCCATTGCCGGCGGTGCCGTCAACCTGCAACCTACCGCCAATTCTGAATTTGACCTTGCCGTCGAGCAGATTGTATCGAGCAATTCCACGAAGACCGCTGACAAAGTTCCCCCATTTGCTTTTCATCGGCTCGGGTTCGATGTCGTCGAGGTCGAACGGTGCGTAGTCCGTAAAAGCCACATCACCGGGATTGGTCACGACCTCGCTTTTTGGAGTCTTTCCACCGTCCTCCCCGGACTCGGCGGCCGGCGCCTGTGACGGTGTAGCCGCGGGGCTTTCGGTTTCCTCCTCATCCGGTGCCGTCTGCTGCTCGCCCGCCTCCTCAGGAACCGGCGTCGGCTCCGGTGACGGCGTCGGAGTGGGAGACGGCAGCGGCACCGGTATTTGAGGCACATCTGTCCCATAGGCGCTACTGCCGATGCTCAAAAGTGCAAACACGATCGCACTCACGAGAAGGAGGCGGTTACCCAGGATCACGATTCTCACCATGCCATATCGTACTGTATTCAAACTATCCATTTCTCGCCACCCGTTCGGATCGCGAAAGGACGGGTGTTTCGCGTGCTGCAGGGGCGGGATATATCCCGCTCTTGCTCCTTGCCCTCTGTGTCATTCCGACCGAACGAGCGTCGCGAGTGAGCGGAGGAATCCATGGGAAAATAGAGGCGCTCTCCGGCCCTTTCCATAGATCCCTCCGCTCGGGCCCAGCGGGCCCTCGGTCGGGATGACACGGCGGGGACTGGCCCCGGGGGCCCTCGGTCGGGATGACACAGCGGCAGCGGGATATGTGCCCCTACAGGCGAGCAGACGGGGATCCCACCTGGCGAACGAGGAGCCAGAGGAAGAATGGTGCGCCAAGAAAGGCAGTGATCACACCCACGGGCAGCTCGGCCGGGAAGATGACGAGCCGGGCGGCGGTATCGCAGAGGACGAGGAAGGCACCACCAAAGAGGGCAGACGCCGGCAGCAACACGCGGTGGTTCGAGCCTACCAGGAGCCGACAGATGTGGGGCGCCATCATGCCAACAAAACCCACCGGCCCGCAGGCGGCTACGACTCCACCGACCATCACCGAGGTGGCGAGAAAGAGCAGGGTGCGCGTTGGCGCCACGGCCACGCCGCGGCTGGCTGCGATCTCGGTGCCGGTGGCCAGCAGATCGAGCGCGCGGGCATGCCAGACGATCACAGCGGCGCCGATGGCGACGACCGGAGTCATGTGCAGGACTGTGGTCATGTCGACTCCGCCGAGACCACCCATCAACCAACGGATAATGCGATAGGAGTCACCCAGCGACGCGGTGTATTGGGCGAAGAGGATCACACTCGAAAAGAAGAAATTCATTGCGACGCCGGCGAGGAGCAGCGTGGTCGACGAGAGCTCGGGCCGAAGACGGGTCAACATCCATATGACACCGACCGCGACCATCGCACCGGCAAAGGCCGCCACCGAGGTCGTTGAAAGACCGACCACAACCAGCGACAGACCGAAGCGACTGGCGAGGGCCACACCGAGCGATGCGCCGCCGGCGACGCCGAGGGTGTAGGGAGTCGCCAGTGGGTTGCGAAAAACGGCCTGAAACACGGCGCCGCCCAGCGCCAATCCGGCTCCGCCGACAAAGGCCGCCAGGGCTCTCGGCACCCGGATCTGCCAGAAGATGATTCCCGCTGGATCGACGCCATGAAAATCGAAGAGCGCTGAAAACGGCAGCGCCTGCCGTCCCACCAGAGGCAAAACGACGAGGGCGAGCACGGCCAACCCACCGAGTACGGCCAGACGCAAGGGTGTTTTCAATTGCCGTTCCTCGCCGGCAACACCAGTGGAAGACCGCGATGGCCGCCCGCAATCAACCGGAAATCCGCATCGTAGATTGATGCCAGAATTTCAGTATCCAGGAGTTCGGCCGGGTTCCCGGTTGCCGCGACCCTCCCATCCTTGAGAGCAAGGACGGCGTCCGACGAGGCGACCGTACTGTTGAGGTCGTGGGTCACCGCGACGATTGTCAGACTGTTCTCGTGGTGCAACCGATCGAGAAGGTCGAGAATCTGAACCTGGTGTCGGTAGTCGAGGAAGCTCGTCGGTTCGTCCAGCAGGAGGATCGACCCTCCCTGGGCGAGGGCGGCGGCTATCGAGGCCCGCTGTCGTTCGCCGCCGGACAACGACGACATCGTGCGGTCGGCGAGCTCGATTACGCCGGTCAGTTTCATGGCATCGGTCACCGCCGCCGCATCCACCTCGGTAAGCGCCGCCCACGCGTTGAGGTGGGGATAACGCCCCATTTCAACGAATGACCGCACGATGTAATCGAGCGGTCCGGCTTCCGGCTGTGGCACATAGCTCACCGTCCGTGCGAGCTCGCGGCGCCCAAAACCGGCAATGGGACGGTCGTCAATGAGAACGCTACCCTGAGAAGGCTCGAGGATCCCGTCGAGGCACCTCAGCAACGTCGATTTGCCGGCGCCGTTGGGTCCGATGATGGTGAGGAACTCACCCTTTTCCACCCGCAGTGAAACCTCACGGAGAATCTCGGCCTCACCGAGGCGGAGGGAAAGATTTTCGACGACGATCTTCGGCAAGCTCACTCTCTCCCCCACTCCAGCTCGGGGTGCAACGCCTGCGCCACCGCCTCGACCATTTCGGGAAGCCGTGGCCCCGGGACCACCATCTGGTCCCCTTCGAGCACGTTCACCCGGTATTCGCGGACCGCCCGCAGCTCGGTCAGCCGCATCCATCCCTGGCGAACGGCTTCGAGGTCGAGATCGCGGTCCTCGACCCCGGCGATGACATCGAGCACGACGTCGGGGTCGAGGGCGGAGAGCCCCTCCCGCGAGAGCTCCGGGTAGCGCGCGAGACCGCCGTCGACGGCGTTGACGCCACCGGCGATCTGCAACACACCATCGTAAAAGGTGTCACGACCAGCAGCCCAGACACTGCGAACGGCGCCCTCCCCGACCTGGTGACCGACCACGACCACAGCCCGCGGGCGGGGCACAGCTGCAACGGCGGACACCACCTTCGCCAACCTGCTTTCGAGCTCGACCCTGAGCGCCGCGCCGCGCTCGGGCACGCCGCACGCTTCCGCCACGGCCGAAAGGGATTCGAGCACCGACTCGACATCGTGTTGGTCGACCTCGAGGACCCGAATGCCAAGAGACTCCAGCCTCAGCCGACTCTCGTGGCTCGAAGGAATCGCTACCACCAAATCTGGTTCGAGCGCAACGATGGCTTCGAAGTTCGGATCGAGGTGGCCACCTACCTTTGGCACGGGGCGAACTTCGGGTGGATACGCACAGAAACGCGTCACACCGACCACCCTGTCGCCCAAACCAAGGGCAAAGAGGGTCTCGGTCAGACTCGGCGCTAACGAGACGATGCGCTGCGGCGCTTGATCATCATCAACAGCAGGCCCCACACCGTCCACCGCACCGCCGCATCCCACGATGAAGATCGCGCCGGCCAGGAGAGCCACAACCGATTCTCGTCGAACCATCCGCCTCCAACAAAAAACCCGGACCCAAAAGGGCCCGGGATGCCGTTTTCCATCCCTGATTTTCGCCGCGAAACCGACCCCAAACCGCGAGGGCGATGCCACCTGTCTCGGGCCGGATCTTCTGGCTCCCGGATCTTCCTCCGACCGACCCTTCCCATGATCAAAAGATCACAGTGGCTTCGTCGGCCTTCGTCCCCGGTCACAGCGGCGGGACCGCGACGGATTCACACCGTCTTCCCCACGCTCGAGACGATCAGAGTGTAGCGCCGCACGCACGATCATTCAATTGATGCGAAATGCGAAAAGCGCCCCCACGCCCTTGGAGGAACCGTAGATCGCGTCGGCGGACACAGGTTGTTCACAGAGGCGTTGGCGCTACCGAGTATCGGTTCTCGGTGACGCCACTGAGAATGAGGAGCCACCTTTAGCATTGTTGGCCTCAGCGATGGTGTGACTTCGGCAACGGGCCTCCAACAATGCAAAAGATGGCACCTGGCGCATCTGGCTTGGATGCGCTGTTCTCGGCACACGCTGAGTACATTTATTGGGAGGGTGGGTCTCGTATCTCGTAACTGGGTGGGCGGGCCCGATTCCTAATTCCTCATTCCTCATTCCTCATTCCTCATTCCTCATTCCTCATTCCTCATTCCTCATTCCTCATTCAATCGACGGCAATCTTGCCGTCGATTAACGTATCCAGCGGGTCGGCACCCAGACGACCTTGCTCTGCCATGGACCTTCGAGGATTCGTATCTTCGCCTCCTTGCCTTTGGTGGCGTATTCGAGGATTCGTATGTTGGTGCCCGAAGGCAGCTCGATATAACGATCCTGGTCCATCAGAGCACCGACGTTGACCTGGACATTGCCCTGCCCAATGGTCTGAAGCGCGCCAACGGCCTCGTGGTCGAGGGCAGCCAACACCGGCCGTCCGGCACCTGTGTCGACAGTCGCGTTTTCGCCGACAGAATGTGTTTCCCGGAATACCGCCTTCGCGGGTCCTTCGCTCTGATCCTGGCCGAGGAACCAAAGGAGCGCCACGACCGGAATCAGCGCCAACAGCAGCCATGGGATGAACCGTTTGGCGCCGGGTTTTGCTTCTTCGTCGTCCAGAATCGGCAGGATCGGTTCGTTCTCGATCGCCCCTTCTGGCATCGTCGCCTCGAACTCGGTCCGGCACGAAGTGCATTTGAGGGTCCGCCCAAGGTAGCGCTCATGCACTTGCATATGCGCACCACATTTCCCGCATGTGTGGATGTAGCC
>Ga0316198_10003104_pt1 | contig 10103 bp, 7 predicted proteins | sample OudBieAanoxic_MG_FD_204935 | JGI IMG/M metagenome (GOLD analysis project Ga0316198, IMG submission 204935) | Coastal sediment microbial communities from Oude Bieten Haven, Netherlands - site A anoxic | ecosystem: Environmental > Aquatic > Marine > Coastal > Sediment | place: Netherlands...
TGCTCATCGCCATCCACATGCCCTGCAAGGTCTCGCGCATGTTCTTGGGCTGGGCGGCACCGTCTTCGGGCGGCCGGAAGATGAGAATGACCAGGATCAGGGCGAAGAGGCAGGCGCCGGCGGAGAAATACGGGACGGTCTCGACGCCCATCTGGATGCGCATCGGCGCAACGATCGTCTTGCCGGTAAAGGAACCGATGTTGACCACCATATAAAAGATCGAAAAGGCACGTGCGCGGTTGAGGGAGTCTGAAGACTTGGCCACGGTGCCGGTGATGACCGGTTTGACGAAGGCGCCTCCGAGAACGATCAGCGCCAATCCGGCCAGAACCGGCCCAAGGGTGTGAAAGACGCCCAGGGTGCCGTAGCCGACGGTCAAAAGGGCAAAGGCTAGGATCAGTGCCCGGCGGAATCCCATCCGGTCAGCAGCAGCGCCGGTGAAGAACGGGACCAGGTAGATCCAGCCGCCAAAAAGCCCGGCGACCACGCCGGCCTGCACGTCATCCAGACCGACCACCCGGATGAGATAGGTGCGGAGGGCGATGAAAGTGCCGTAGTAGGCAGCTCGCTCGCAAAGCTCGGCAGCATTGCCTGTCCAGAAGGTTCGCGGGAACCGCCAGGTCGGTTTCCCCTCGACCACCTCGTCGGCTTTGGGCTGGTTTATTTCCTCGCTCATCGGCACTCCCTCCGAAATTTCGTGGACGGGCAACTGTAGCTTGTTTCGCCGTGCTCTCAAAATTCTCCTGCGGCTATGCAACCAAGATCCGGTTGGGGGAGTAGAATTCAACATCATGAGAAAAGCCAAGTGGATTGTTGCCGCGATTGCTGTCGTCGCCCTCGTCGTGCTGCTCAGGTACACGGTCTTTGCCCCCGACATTGTCGAGGTGCGGACCGCCGCTGCCGAAAAAGGATTGGTGGAAGAAACGGTCACCAACACCCGAGCCGGAACCGTCAAGGTTCGACTACGAGCCGAGCTCTCCCCCCAGGTCGGAGGTCTAGTGGTCGCCCTTCCACACCGCGAGGGTGATCAGGTGGAAGCTGGTGAGTTGGTGGTCGTGCTCGATAGTCGTGCCCAGCGAGCTGAGCTCGTTTCGGCGCGAGCCGCGGTTGATGCGGCGAAAGCTCAGGCGGACGAGGTCTGTCTCGCGGCTGAATTGGCGGAGAAGGAGCTGTCCCGGGTCGAGAGGTTGCACGCACAGGGCATCGCCAGCGAACAGAACCTTGACCTCTTAAGCACCGACCGCGACCGAACACGGGCCGGCTGTGCTGCGGGCCGCGCGGCGGTCGGGCAGGCTGAGTCGAGAGTCTTTGCCGCCGAGATCCAGCTCGAGTTCACCGAGCTGCGGGCGCCGTTCGCAGGCACGGTGGCCGAGGTCAGCACCGAGGTCGGGGAGTACATCACGCCGTCGCCGCCGGGGTTGCCGATTCCACCGGTTATCGACCTTCTCGATCCAGCCTCGATTTTTGTCAGCGCACCGATCGACGAGGTGGATGCGGAACGCCTGGGGATTGGACTGGCGGTGCGGGTGACGGTGGACTCCAGACCCGACCAGACCTTTGAAGGCCGCGTTTCGCGAGTGGCGCCGTATGTGCTCGACGTGTTGGAGCAGAATCGCACGGTCGAGGTTGAAGTCGAACTCGCCGATCCAGAGGCCATGGTGGGTGTTCTGCCCGGGACCTCGGCCGACGTCGAGCTCATCCTCGACCGCCGGGAGGAGGCCCTGCGCATCCCGGCCTCGGCAGTTGCCGAAGGCGGAAAGGTCCTGGTGCTCTCAGAAGGCGTCTTGGTCGAGAAGGAAATCGAGGTTGGCCTCCGCAACTGGCGCTTTGCCGAGGTGGTCAATGGACTCGAAGCGGGCGAAGCAGTGGTCGTAGTCCGAAACTCTCCCGATATCAAATCGGGAGCACAAGCGGAGGAGCGGAGACCATGATGGAGAATTCGGAATTCGGAATTCGGAATTCGGAATTCCCACGACCCGTACATAAAAACCTGGGGGGACGGTCCGGAATTCAGAATTCAAAATTCAAAATTCAGAATTCGAGCACGGGCGAACGTGGAGCAACGCCGTGATCGTATTGCGCGATTTGTGGCGTACGTACCATGTTGGGGATTCCGAGGTGCACGCATTGCGCGATGTCACTCTCGAGATTTCCAAGGGCGATTACCTGGCTGTAATGGGCCCCTCAGGGTCGGGCAAGTCCACGCTTCTCAACATTCTCGGCTGTCTCGACCGACCGACCTCGGGAAGCTACTCCTTTGACGGTCGTGACGTGGGGTTGCTGTCGGATGCGGAACGGACCCGGTTGCGGCAATCCGACATCGGTTTCGTCTTTCAGTTCTTCCACCTCCTGCCGCGCCTGACCGCCCAGGGCAATGTCGAGCTGCCGATGCTCTTTGCCGGAGTTTCGAGGGCCGAGCGGCGCGAACGGGCGGCCCACGCACTTGAGGCAGTGGGGCTGACGGACCGGGTCCACCACCGACCCGACCAACTCTCCGGGGGGCAGCGGCAGCGAGTCGCCATCGCCCGCGCTGTTGTCATGGAGCCGGGGCTCCTGCTCGCAGACGAACCCACCGGCAACCTGGACCGGGCAGCGGCGGTCGAGGTCATGGAATTGCTCGGAAGCATGAACGCGGACGGGCAAACGGTGGTCCTGGTCACCCATGATCCCGAAGTCGGCTCGAAGGCCAGAACCGCCGTACGCATGGATGACGGCGAGATTGTGGAAAGACGATGAAGATTGAATTCGGAAGTCGGAATTTTGAATTCGGAATGACATCCCTTTGCCCGGTTCGTTGGGCAGGTTGTGATGGGAATTCCGAATTCCGAATTCCGAACTCCGAATTGGACGGTTGGTTGCATGGCTCTGACTGAGCTTCTTGCTTTTGCGGTCGGTGCGTTGCGCGGCCATCGTCTGCGGACGGGCCTGTCGGTGGCCGGTGTGGCGGTTGGCATTGCTGCGGTCATCGCCCTCACCGCGCTTGGTGAAGGGGCGCGGCAGTACGTCGTGCAGGAGTTCAGCGCGCTCGGTACAAACCTCCTGATTGTCATGCCGGGAAAGGTCGAAACCACCGGCATGATGCCGTTCGGTGGGGTTGTCAATGACCTGACCATCGATGACTACAGAGCCGTTACGACGAGGGTTCCGGAGGTCATGCGGGCGGCGCCTCTGGCGACCGGCGAGGAGAAATTGCGCTTCGGCGGCAAGGCACGATCGGTGCCGGTCATCGGCACGACCGTGGAGTTGGTCGAGGTGCGCAGGTTGAAAATTGGCGCGGGCCAATTCCTGCCGTCGGGTGATCCGGATCAGGGCGGGGCCGAGATGGTTCTCGGGATCAAGGTAGCTGAAGAACTTTTTGGCGCTGAAAGTCCGCTGGGTAAGGTTGTCCGGCTCGGCGACTGGCGATTCCGAATCGTCGGCGTGCTGGCGCCTCGGGGTCGTTCGCTGGGTTTCGATTTTGATGATCTGGTATTCATACCTGCGCGCACGTCATTGAGGTTGTTCAACCGCACCTCACTCTTCAGAATCCTGATTGAACTCCATCCTGGGGAAGATCTCGAGGCTGGCAAGTCGGCGATTCTCGGCCTCCTAGCAGAGCGCCATCGAACCGAGGACGTCACGGTCATTACTCAGGACGCGGTCGTCAACACCCTCGATTCCATCCTCGGCGTGCTCACCCTCGCCTTGACCGCGATCGCGTCGGTTTCGTTGACCGTGGCCGGAGTCGGCATCATGAATGTCATGCTGGTGGCAGTTTCCGAACGCCGCCATGAAATCGGCCTTCTCAAGGCACTCGGGGCCAGCACCTCCCAGATTCTCGCGGTTTTCATCGCCGAGGCCGCGGTGCTGTCGACGCTCGGGGGCGTCGTCGGTCTGGCGGTGGGTGGGTCAGCGGTCAAAGCCTTTGTCGGCGTCTATCCGACCTTTCCCGCCGCAACTCCTTTGTGGGCGATCGTTGTTTCCCTGGTGATGTCAATGGTGGTAGGTGTTTTCTTTGGAGTCGTTCCTGCCCGTCGGGCGGCCAGGCTCGACCCGGTGGAAGCGCTTGTCGGTCGATGATTCTCGAATTAGGAATTAGGAATGAGGAATTAGGAATGCCGCCCACGCACCCACATCGCCAATGCCGGGCCGTGCGATGGAAATTCCTAATTCCTAATTCATACTTCCTAATTGGTTGGCAGGTGGTGGGATGGATGTAATCGAACTGGTCCGGTTCGTTGGTGGGGCAATCCGAGGCCAGCGATTGCGTTCTTTTCTTTCGGCGCTCGGGGTGGCGATTGGCGTCACCGCTGTCATTCTCCTCACCTCCCTCGGCGAGGGAACGAGGGACTACATCGTTGCCCAGTTCACGCAGTTCGGCACCAGCATCATCGCTGTCAATCCGGGGAAGGTCAAAACGATGGGCATGCCGGGGGCCCTCGGCGGCACCACCCACAAGCTCACCATCGACGACGCGGAATCCCTGCGGCGAATTCCGGGCGTCAACGAAGTCGTACCGGTGGCCTTCGGACAGGCAAGGGTCGAAGGCGGGGGTCGCGGCCGGAGCGTATTTGTTCAGGGCGTCGGCTGGGAGGCGGCCATAGGCTTCCGCCTCAACGTGTCTCAGGGTACTTTCCTGCCGCGCATGGATCCCAGCCGGCGAAGCTCCTACGCGATCCTCGGCGCGAAGTTGGCGCAGGAGCTCTTCGATGACGAGTCGCCCCTCGGCAGGAGAATTCGCATCGGTGGTTCCACTTTTCTCGTCATTGGCGTTATGGAGGCCAAGGGCCAAATGCTCGGCTTTGACTTCGACGATACGGTCTACGTGCCGGTAGCCAGCGCAATGGACCTCTTCGACGTTGACGAGTTGGTGGAGATCGACATCGTAGCCAGTAGCACCGATGTCATTCCCGAGGTGGTGGAAGGTATTCGCTCGATGCTGATGCGGCGCCATCGCGGCGAGGAGGATTTCACCATCACGACCCAAACTGAAATGCTCGACACCTTTGGCAAGATCATCAGCATGATCACGATTGCCGTGTCGGGAATCGCGGGTGTATCGCTGCTCGTCGGTGCAATGGGCATTCTCACCATCATGTGGATCTCGGTCCACGAGCGGACCAACGAAATCGGTCTCCTTCGTGCTCTCGGCGTTCCACGGAGTACAGTGCAGGGGCTCTTCCTCCTCGAATCGGTCCTGCTGGCCGTGGGCGGCGGCACTCTCGGTCTCATGACCGGCTTTGCCATCATTGGTTTCGGGCGCGCGGCTATACCTGGTCTTCCGCTGAGCACGCCGCCGATGGCGGTCGCCGCCGCGCTAGCCATGTGCCTGGTCGTCGGTGTAGTTTCCGGTGTAGCTCCGGCCCGCCGGGCGGCGGACCTCGATCCGATCGACGCTCTCCGTACTGAGTGATCCGGAAGAATTGAGACACAGCCCGGGTTGCATACGGCGGGTATTGCAACCCGCCCGCACTCGACACGTATCTTTGCTCAAGGTTGCAGAAAACAATTTTGCTGAAAGTGTACTCCCACGACGCAACCTGATGAGAAGTTCCGGCAATGTTGTATGGAGGAGATCGAGGCCTGCCCGGAGGATTGAATGAGACGAGTCCTGGTTCTATCGATGACTTTGATGGTGGTAGCAATAGCCGCCTGTCAACAGGACACGTCAAAAACCTGGTTCGGGGGTGATCTGGCGGCCGCGCGGGCCGAGGCTGGACGGCGCGACACCGTGGTCATGATCGAGTTCTACACCGACTGGTGCAACTGGTGCCGGCGTCTCGAAGCTGATACCTTTTCGGTACCGGCCGTCCGCAGTGAGCTCGAGCAAATTGTCTCCTTGAGGCGAGACGCGGAAAAAGACGGCGCCGAGTTGGCTGTCCAATTTGCTGTCGATAGCTATCCGACTCTGGTCTTTCTCGACTCTGCCGGCAATGAGATGGACCGCATCATCGGTTACTTGCCTCCGGAGCCATTTCTGAACCGCATCCAGCGGATCCGTACCGGTGACACCTTCCTCGCATGTCTCCGTCAGCTCGAAGAGGACCCTGGCGATGTCAATGCCATCGAGCGGTCGGTCGGCGGGCTCCTCGAACGATCGGACCCGGAGGGTGCGATCAGCCGCATCGAGGCTTTCCATCAGGCGACCGAGGGCAATGAGCTCGAACTCTGCCGGAAGCTCATGTTCACCGCCCGCAGCGAGCTTCACGCCCGCGTCTACCAGAGGGCGGCGAAGCTCTATCGAAGTGGATGGCCCCGCTCGTTCGAAGTGCCCGATACGGCTGGAACCTCCAACCTCAATGCGATCCTGACCGCGGGGCTCACCGATTTGCCGGTCGATGAACAGGCCGGCCGGTTGCGGCAGGCCCGTTTCGACGATGCAGCAGATCTCCTCGAGATTCCGGACCTTGAAAATGGCCCGCGCGAAGACTGGCTCAGCGCTGCCGATTTCGCGTTCCGCAATGGTCACTACGATTTTGCTGCAGATCTGTATGTCAGGTGGTATGAGGTCAAGGGAGAGGCGGCTGAGCCGGCAATCCTCAACGATGTTGCCTGGCGGCTTTACCTCTCGAATCGGGAGCTCGTGAAAGCGATCGAGATTGCCCAGAAATCTTACGCCCTCAAAGCCGATCCAGAAACGGCAGATACCCTGGCGCGGATTCTCTACGTGACTGGGGCCGTCGAGGAAGCTGTTGCGCTCGAAGAACGCGCGGCTCGGGAGGCAGAAGGCAGTCGCAGCGAGACCTATCGCGGAGTCGCCCTGCGGATGGAGGCGGGTGAGCCGCTCGACGACAAACCGACTTTCGACTCGTACCCGGGAAAGCGGCGCCGTTCACTCTAGCGCACGCGAAGAGCTTCCCGGTTTGCGCCCATGAGAAGCGCGAAGGTGCATCGACGACACAGGAGCCACCTTTAGCATTGTTCGCCTGGAGCGCGTTGCCGAGTTGCGAAGCGACGAATTCGAACAATGCAAAAGATGGCACCTTGTACGCCGAAGTGAGAGGCGCGAGGGAGCTTTGGTGGTGCTATGCTCGCCGCCCACGAGAAGCGCTAAGCCGCGTCTGCGACACAGGTACCACCTTCACCATTGTTACTTTGCCAAAGCCAATTGGATCCGCGCTCCCAACAATGGGGAAGGTGGTACCTTGCACGTCGAAGCGAGAAGCGCAATTCACCACACATAGTCCTTCGCGATTTCCCGCTTGTCGCGGCCGGCGAGGATATGCAGGACACGGACTTTCTGGATGCTGACGGGAGACAGGCTGCCGAGTGGGAGGTGGACGATCTTGCGGTTGCGCGCCGCAGCGTAATCGCGTATCCGGCTCGCAGGGGGCTGCGGCCCGACGTGGACCACCAGCTTGTCGACGCTGTAGTCGACCGCCGCCATCAACAGCACCTCCGGTTTGGTTCGCGCCATCCGATAATCGGAGTCCTGCCACACGTCGTAGAGCCGGCCGGGCGGGTAGGTGAGCATGAACCCACCGTAGGTCGCCCGCATGATCCCCGGGCCGACGACCTGCTGTAGAGGATCGGTGGCATAAAGGGCCATGTCCGACTCCTGCTCGTGCTCGCCGAGCCAGCTCATCAGGTACGGGTACGAGGTGCCGTCAATGTCCTCGTCGAAAGTCATCACAACCGACCCCGCTGCGCCGACATCTCGTCCCTGTTCGCGGACCCAGATGCGCCCCTCGTGGAGCCGCAACAAGGTCTCGCGGAGGTCGATCCCGTCGAGCATGCTGGTGGTGAAAGGTTCTGAGCGAGATCGTTCGGCGCTCAGGACAGAAACCGCGCGCTGCTTGAGATGGTGTCCCCAGTCCTCGACCACGACATCTTCGGGCGGATAGGAACAGATGCTGTCCCCCTGGAAAGCCTGCAGCCACTCGCCCGGCTCCTCGGCGGTCGGCCTGGCCCGCACCGGCACCGCAACCGGCCGCTGTTTGACCCGCATGAACCGCCGCCGGAATCGGATGGTGCGCGTTCCGAGGTCGAGAAACTCACCGTCGACTCGCGCAGTAGCGATCTCGGCTGTTTCCTCCTGCCATGGATAGCAGCGGGCGACGTCGAAGATCTCCCAGGCCAGATTGTCATCACCGACACCGCGTGCCCCGACCACCCACTCGTAGAGGCCGCCGATCAGCTGTCCCCGGATCCTCGCGTACCGGTGCACAAAATCGAAGAACAACCGCTGCTGCCAGGGAGGCGTTTCGCTGCGTGTCTGCTCCGTATATGAGGCGGCACCGACCTTCCACACCACGACACCGAGAGCTGCCCTGTCACAGACCAGGCCGCCATCCGGGGCTTCACGGCTGCCGCGGTGGGCCGCATACGCCGCCAGTGCGCGTGCCCGCCCGGCCCGATCTTCGATTTTTCCGCCGCTGACCACCGTGAGGACTCCAAGCGGCAGCTCGAGCCGGGGGGCGACGGTCGCCGAGAATTCTGGCTCGTCCGGCGGATTTCCTGTGCGTAAATGCTCGAAAACAGAGTGTGCAAGCGGCGGGTCCGGCAGGACGGCGGTGAGGCTCTCAGGGTGGAGGTGGCGGACCTGGACCTTCGTTCTCCGCTGGCGTGCGAGCGGGGGCGCAGTCGGGCCATCGAGATACGCAACGACTCGCTCGGCGTGAGCGGCCCCGACCAGGCTCAGTATCGGTCCGTCGAGGCGCTCGGCCGCCTGCTGCAGATGGTGCGCAATGCCCCGCTCGCGCAGTGTGTCGCGGTCGTCGAAGGGCGCTGAACCTGCGAGCCGTCGGATGAGGTCGAGATACCTCTCATCACCGATCTGGTGCAGAGAGTGCGGATCGGGGAGCTGGTCGTGGCGGCGGTGGCCGTAGCGGACATCGGGGTCGACCAGAAGAACCTCACGTTCGTGCTCGGCCGCCCACCGCATGGCCTCGACCATTGGGTCGCCGGGTGTCACGACCCACGCCAGGGCGTCCTCGCCGGGTTCTTCCGAGATGACGACAGAGATCCTGGGTAACCTTGCGACTGCCTTTACGGCTGCTTCGGTGAGGGTCGTCGGCAGCTCGACCGCGACCGCTTCGGGTTGCAGCATCTCGAGGGTCCGGTGAATGATCGGAGCGAGGTCGAGCCGTTCGTGCAGCACGGGCATAACTCGCACGCCAGGTATGGCCTCTGGTGCGACGACGTCGATATCGATCGCGCTCAAGACGGCCTCGCGACCCGCAGGCTGTGAATTAGGAAGTAGGAATTAGGAATTAAGAATGCCACCCACCCACCCGCGATGCCGTTATCGGGGGGGAGGACGGGAATTCCTAATTCCTCATTCCTCATTCCTCATTCCTCTTTCATTCTGTGGCAAAGCGGAACGGCTCGGCTTCTTGTTCTCCGATTGCGAGTCGAAGAGAGATGTCAACGGCCTGCTTTGCGTTGTCGGCCTCGCGCCGTCGCAGCACTTTCATCGCATAGCGTGCGATGTTGATCCCGTCCCGCACGGAGTAGCGGAGGTCGGCGAGATGGGCGGCGCGTAGAAAGCCGAGGACATAGTCGAGGACCTCGTCGTCGACCCCAGAAACCTGGATTCGGAGGATCTCCCGTTCCTCGTCCTCCTCGGGGAAATCGATCGTGATCTGTGGCATCAGGCGCGAGTGGATGTACTCGGGCACCTCGTAGGTGGAGGCGTCCTCGTTCATGGTTGTGGCGAATCGGAAGTCGTCGTGAGCGCGGATCGTGATACCGGCGACAACGCTGTCGACAGAGCGCCGGTGATCGAGGAGCGGCGCCAGCGAAGCCCACGATTTCTCACTCATGCGGTTGCCTTCGTCGAGGATGCAGACCCCGCCGCGGACCATCGCGGTGACCAGAGGCGAGGCCATGTAGCGGACTCCTCCCGAGGGGCCCAGGACCGGGGTCACGAGAAGGTCTTCCGGCCGCGTATCGGTGGTCGCCTGGACGATATAAATCTCGCGCTCGAGCTCCCTTGCCGCGGCACAGGCGAGAGTGGTCTTGCCGACCCCGGGCTTGCCGAGAAGGCGGGGGTTGAGCGGTGCGTCGTCTTCGGCAAAGAGTGACCACGCTGCCAGGAGCTGCAGCAGCACTTCGCGTTGACCGATCCAGGGCGGGATCTCTTCCACCGGTCGAGCCAGGTGAAGCTCGATGCCGTCGATTTC
>Ga0316198_10003106_pt1 | contig 10102 bp, 10 predicted proteins | sample OudBieAanoxic_MG_FD_204935 | JGI IMG/M metagenome (GOLD analysis project Ga0316198, IMG submission 204935) | Coastal sediment microbial communities from Oude Bieten Haven, Netherlands - site A anoxic | ecosystem: Environmental > Aquatic > Marine > Coastal > Sediment | place: Netherlands...
TGTTTCACGGTGATCGGGTGGTTGCCCACGTGGTGGGTGTTGACCGCCGCGGACGCCGGGAAGGCGCCATTGTCGAGGTGCTGGAACGTAACACCCATTCTGTGGTCGGGCGTATCTATTTCGAAAGCGGCATCAGTTTTGTGGTGCCTGACCACAAACGGTTGACACAGGATATTCGCATTCCGCCGCAGCACACCGGAGAGGCGCAGCATGGTCAGTTTGTAACGACGGCCATCATCGAGCAGCCCAGCCAGCGATCCGGACCGGTCGGCAAAGTGGTCGAAGTCATCGGTGATCACATGGCACCGGGTATGGAAATCGATGTCGCCATCCGTGCCCATGAACTACCGCTGCAGTGGCCCGACGCGGTCGAGGATGAAGTCCAGGCGCTAGCCGGGGAAGTCACAGCAGCATCCAAGCGTGACCGGGTTGATCTGCGTGACTTGCCGCTGGTGACTATCGACGGTGTGGATTCGCGCGATTTTGACGACGCGGTCTATTGTAAGCATACAGCCAAAGGCTGGCGCCTGATCGTGGCCATCGCTGATGTGTCTCATTACGTGAAACCAGCGACTGCCCTGGATGCCGAGGCTTATTTGCGTGGTAACTCGGTGTACTTTCCGGAGCGGGTTATTCCCATGTTGCCGGAGGTGTTGTCGAACGGTCTGTGTTCGTTGAACCCACAGGTGGATCGTCTGTGCATGGTCTGCGAGATGTACATTGACAAGCAGGGCAAGGTGACCCGTTCACGCTTTATGGAAGCCGTCATGCGTTCTCATGCGCGGCTGACCTACGATGAAGTGGCGGCCATGCTGGTTGATGGTGACAAAAAGCTGCGCGCCAGATATCAGACTGTTATTGATAATCTTGAGGAGCTATACAAGTTATACAAGGTGTTCAGAAAACTGCGTGCCAGGCGTGGTGCTATCGATTTTGAAACCACGGAGACACGCATTGTGTTTGGTGCCGATCGGAAAATTGAGTGCATTGTGCCGGTTGAACGCAATGATGCGCACAAGATTATCGAAGAGTGCATGATTACAGCCAATGTCTGTTCGGCACGCTTTCTGAATCGTCATAAATTACCGACCCTGTATCGAGTTCACGAGGGGCCGCAGGCAACCAAGCTGGCGGATTTGCGCGAGTTCCTGGGGGAGTTGGGTCTGTCGCTGGGGGGTGGAGAAAAACCCCAGGCGGCGGATTACGCAAAACTGCTGAGCGCTATTCAGAAGCGGCCGGATATGCACCTCATACAGACGGTGATGCTGCGCTCCTTGTCTCAGGCTCGCTACAGTCCGGATAACATTGGTCACTTCGGCTTGTCTCAGTCGGAGTACCTGCACTTCACTTCGCCGATTCGCCGCTACCCGGATCTGCTGGTGCACCGGGCGATCAGTCATCAGCTGCGGGCCAACGCCCGCAAGCCGAAGGCAACAAAGAAAACCCGGCGTGGTGTGTCGACGCACGGAGCGTTTCGTTACAGTGAATCCGATATGCTGTCGCTGGGTGAACATTGTTCCATGACCGAGCGGCGTGCTGACGAAGCGACCCGCGATGCGGTTGACTGGCTCAAGTGCGAGTACATGCTGGACAAAGTCGGTGAAAATTATGATGGCATTGTCAGCAGTGTGACATCCTTCGGAATTTTCGTGGAGCTGAAAGAGATCTATGTAGAAGGGTTGGTACATATCACCGCGCTGCACAATGATTATTACCACTTTGACCCCGCCGGTCATCGTCTGCGTGGCGAACGAACCGGCCAGACTTACCGTCTCGGCGACGAAGTCAGGGTGCGTGTGGTACGCGTCGACCTGGACGAACGCAAGATGGATTTTGAGCTGGCTGAAGCGGCGCCTGCCGACACAGGGAAGCCGGGGCGGAAGTCCCGGGGCAAATCAAGGCGTGGAGGCAAGAAGCGCAAAAGGAAACGGAGTTAGATTCAGTCGTGCTTACAGTACGTATGTCCAGGGCATGCGCATGAAAAGAACAGAACGTGTTTTTGGCCTGCACGCCGTAGGCAGTTTGTTGCAGCGTGACCCGGCGCGCGTGTCGGTATTACTTGCGCTGGAATCGAGGACGGACACGCGCATGACCGAAGTGTTGCAGTTGGCTGAGAAAGCCAAGGTTCCCGTACGCCGTGTTTCCCGTCGTGAGCTGGACGAGTTGGTCGCCGGCGTGAGTCATCAGGGTGTGGTGGCAGAAACCGGGGCGGCACCGAGCCTGGGCGAAAAAGAGTTACCGGCGTTTCTGGACGCGCTGGGCGGTGGAGCATTTCTGCTGGTTCTCGACGGTGTGCAGGACCCGCACAACCTCGGCGCCTGCCTGCGCAGTGCCAATGCCGCGGGTGTCGATGCCGTCATCATACCCAGAGATCGATCCGCGCCGCTCAATGCGACCGCGCGTAAAGTGGCGTGCGGAGCGGCTGAGTCTCTGCCGGTGATCCGGGTGACCAATCTGGCGCGTACACTGCGGTTCTTGCGAGAAGCGGGTGTGTGGATCTATGGTGCTAGCGGGGATGCGGCGTCCAGTCTGTATGAGACAGATCTCTGCGGGCCTTTGGCGCTGGTGCTGGGCGGGGAGGGCAGGGGGTTGCGCCGGCTTACCCGTGAGCATTGTGACGGATTATTATCGATCCCGATGGCTGGTTCGATCAGCAGCCTGAATGTGTCGGTTGCTGCCGGTGTTTTTCTGTTCGAGGTCAGGCGCCAGCGAGCCCAGAGCCAGCAGAATAGGAAGTGAGCGTTTTGATTGTGTGGATTGGTGTTACGTTATAGCAATGTTGGCAGGGATGGCCGTTAAAGATGCACGGATGGCGGTCGTTAGATTTTTTCAGTCACGTCTCAAGGAGAGCATGAAATGTTGAAGTCCTCGCTGATGAAACGGGTTATGGTGATACTGGTGTCGCTGTCTTTTTTTACCACTTACTCGCTGCCTGCGTACTCGGGGATTGTTACCACCGAGCAACTGATTCAGGAGCAGCTGGAGTCCCTGGACAAGCAGTCGCTGGTTTCGATGCTGGATCGGGACGAAGTGCGTCAGCAACTGGTTGATCGTGGCGTGGATCCCGATTACGCCAAGCAGCGTATTGCTGCGCTGAGCGATCAGCAGATTAGTGAGATAAAGGCGAATATCGATGAACTGCCGGCGGGTTCCAGTGTTGTCGGTATTCTGATCGCGGTGCTTCTGGTGCTGGTGATCCTGGATGTAATCGGTGTCACCAATATTTTCACGTTTATAAACCCGGCTCGCTAATGGAATGCTGACAGCAGTGATGTGCAGCGTGCGCCTGGCGGCGGGCGCGCTCTGCATCTCATTTCTTGTGTCGGCTTGTGCACACCATGCGGATAGTCAGCAGCGTTACCTGAGTCTTCCCGTCGAGCGCTCACAGGAGTTGCTGGAAACCCCTTTTTTTCCACAAGACGCGTACCAGTGTGGTCCAGCGTCTTTGGCGATGGTGCTGAACTCACAGGGTGTCGAGGTGTCCCCGCAGCACCTGCAAGCGCTGGTCTATCTGCCGCAGCGCAAAGGCAGTCTGCAGGCGGAAATGCTGGCGGCAGCGACTCACTACGGGCGGCTGGCGGTTCGGACCCCGTCATCCATGGACGGTCTTGTGCTCGAATTGTCTTCCGGCAATCCGGTCATTGTGCTGCAGAATCTCGGGTTTGGCTGGCTGCCACAGTGGCACTATGCCGTTGCCATCGGCTACGATCTGGAAAAGGGTGAAATCTATCTGCGCTCGGGCAACAACAGGCGCCGTGTCGATGACTTCAGGGTTTTCCAGAAAAGCTGGTCGCGTTCGAATTACTGGGCGATGGTCGTGGTTTCGCCTGGCACGGTACCCCCGACGGCGACAGAAAACGAGTATCTGACAGCAGCCAGTGCATTTGAGCGCCGGAAAAATCCTGTTGCGGCGCTACAGGCCTTTGCAGCCGCAACCCATCGCTGGCCGCGCAGTTACCTTGCCTGGGCAGGAAGCGGCAATGCCGCGCATTCACTGTCCCGGTTCAGCGAAGCTGAGCAGGCCTATCGCCAGGCGTTGAGCCTCAGGCCGGATCAGGCTTCCCTTATGAATAATCTGGCACTGACACTGGCGGAGCGTGGCTGTAAGCAGAGCGCGCTGTCGGTTATGGCATGTGCTTTGAAAGTTTCGCCGGGTGATGCCAATCTGGCCGCAAGCCATAATGAAATCAAGGCGTTTCTGGCTGGAGCGGAAGTTTGTCAGCCGTTTGTCTGCCGCGCGGGTGGGACACATGTAAGCGAATGATTTCGGTTGCGGCCCGTTCCGTTGTCGCGTAGAATCTCAACGCTTTTGCGCGCCCAGTAGCGCGTAACTCCTTGCTTTTCGCGCGTGCGGAAGGCTGCTAACCCAAAGGGAGCATTAAATGCGTCATTATGAAATTGTGTTCCTGGTCCATCCGGACCAGAGCGAGCAAGTGCCCGCGATGATTGAACGTTATCGTGCCACTATTGAGTCCGCCGGTGGGAAAATTCATCGTCTGGAAGACTGGGGCCGTCGCCAGCTCGCCTATCCTATCCAGAAATTGGCCAAAGCTCATTACGTGCTGATGAATATCGAGTGTGGCACCAGCGAGTTAAGTGAGCTTGAAAGCGCTTTCCGTTTCAATGACGCTGTGCTGCGCAACATGATCATTTCGCGTAAGGGGGCTGTCACCGAGCCATCCCTGCTGGTAAAACGCGGTGATGACCGGGATGATCGTGGCCAGAGTGAGGCGCGGCGCGGGAGCGAGACCGGGAGTGCAACCCCGGCCAGCGAAGAAGTTCCAGCGGCACAGGGTCAGGATGCCGAATCAGCCGAACAGGGTGCCAGCGCCGAGTAGTGGCGTTCAGTCTGTGAAGAGTGGAGCAAGCGGATAATGAACTGGTATTCACCGGCCAGTTACTGAAAACCCCGGAAGTAAGGATCACACCGGCCGGTATTCGCATTGCCCGCTTCGTATTGGCGCATCATTCCCGTCGCATTGAAGCCGGGCAGCCACGGGAAGTTCAGTGTCGGCTGTCGGTGGTTGCGAGTGGTCAGGCGCTGACGGCAGGTATCACCGGTATCTCGCAGGGCACCTGGTTAAAAGTAAAAGGCTTTTTGAGCAGGGCCGGTTACCGGGCAGTGGATACGCGAATCGAGTTACACGCATTGGAAATACAGACCGTCAATGTTGACGGTTGAGTGAAGAGGTATACAAAGATGTCTCGTTTTTTTCGTCGCCGTAAGTTCTGCCGATTTACCGCAGAAGGCGTAAAAGAAATTGATTACAAGGATCTGCAGACGCTGAAGAACTATGTCAGCGAGACCGGCAAGATTGTGCCCAGTCGGATTACCGGTACCAAGGCAAAGTATCAGCGTCAGCTGGCTACCGCGATCAAGCGTGCGCGCTTTCTGGCCTTGCTGCCGTATTGCGACTCGCATAAGGGCTAAGCCGGTAAAGAGGCTCGTAGCCACCACGCCGGAATGATCAAATGATGCGCGCGCTGGCCGGTATTATTGTCGCGGGGCCGCTGCAGGCGGTACTGATTGTTGCACTGTTTACCGCGCTGAGTTTTCTGGCGCCACCGTTCACGTCGATATTGAGTTACGCGGGCGCCGCGGCACTTGCATTGTATAGTCTGCACGTAGGCGCAAAGTCCGGTGCGATCGTGTTGCTGGGTGCAATGCTGGTCACCGGTCTGTTGACCGAAATGCTGTGGCATCAAGGTATGACAATAGCTGTTACGTCGCTGTTGTTATGGTTTCCGGTGTGGCTGATTGCCGTGGTGCTGCGCGAAACCCGGTCACTGGCCATGGCGATGCTGGCGTTAAGCGCTTTGGCCATGGCTGGGATTTTGCTGGTATTCCTCTGGTTTGGTGACCCGAGCCAGTGGTGGCTGGAGCGCTTGAGCGGATTGATCAACAGTCTGGCGGATCAGCCGGAGATAGAGATCGATACCGGCTCATTGCATGAATTCGCCGAGCAGGTTGCACCCTTCATGACCGGTTCACTGGCGGCAGGCCTGAGTTTCGCGGCGCTGACCTGCCTGATGCTGGGGCGCTGGTGGCAGTCGCTGATGGTCAAACCGGGTGCGCTGCGTAAAGAGTTTTATGCATTGCGCCTGAACAGGATGCTGTCATTGCTGGCGGTGGGTATATTTGCCCTGGCTGCGCTGAAATTTGGCAGTGTCAGTGCCCTCGCGTTGCAGTGGTCGCTGGTTGTTCTGGTGCCGTTTCTGTTCGTGGGGCTGGCGGTGGTGCACGCTACACTGGCAAACCTGAAAGCGGCGCGAATCTGGCTCATTATCATTTATATACTGATGAGCCTGTTACCGCAGGCCATGATGTTGGTGATCGTGACCGGGCTGCTGGATCCCTGGCTGGATCTGCGCCGGAGAACCGAGAAAGCCGAAACAAATTAAGTTAAATCTAAGCTGTGTGCATAGGGTAGGGTCGAACGATGGAAGTTATTCTGCTGGAAAAAGTTGAAAACCTGGGTAGCCTCGGTGATCGGGTGCATGTTAAGCCCGGCTACGGGCGTAACTTCTTGATTCCCAGTGGCAAGGCAACGCCTGCAACCGAGGAGCACATCAACGCCTTCGAGGCACGTCGTGCCGAGCTGGAAAAAACCGCTGCCGAAGCATTGTCCGAGGCCGAGGCACGTCGTGACAGACTGGGTGATATGGTTATTACCATCAAGGCCAAGGCCGGTGACGAGGGCAAACTGTTTGGATCCATCGGGACCGCCGATATTGCTGCAGCTATTGTTGCTGAAGGCGTCGAGGTCGAGCGCAGCGAAGTGCGCCTGCCGGAAGGGGCTTTCCGTCAACTCGGCGAATACACGATTCATCTCCACCTGCACACCGATGTCAATACCGAGTTAACGCTTGTTATTGATCCGGAGTAAGCGGTCTGGCTTGACGCTCAGGTGGCTGAGCGGGGGCCGCGTCTCTGCCCGGTATCACGGTGGAGACTTTTATCCGTGGAGCCGGGTATCTGGGGCGGCATTATAATTATTTGCTGCTGAACATTATCGGGTCCGCAAATTGCGTACTTGAGCAGTCGGCTCAAGCCATTTAGTATCCCAAGCTGTAGATTTTTATACCCGGATTACCCAGTAGAGCGGAGGGGCGATGCCCGAACCTGCACCAGCGGCAAACACGGTTGAATTCAGCAACGACCGGCAAAAAGTCCCACCGCATTCTCTGCAGGCAGAACAATCTCTGTTAGGTGGTTTGTTACTGGATAATCGTGCCTGGGATCAGGTCGCGGATCTGGTCAGTGAAGCAGACTTTTACCGACGCGACCACCGCCTGATCTTTACCGCTACCGGCCGGCTGATTGAGCGCGGCGATCCTTGTGATGTCATTACCTTGTCAGAATGGCTCGATACCCAGGGGCAGCTGGACGATATCGGTGGGCTCGCCTATCTTGGAACGCTGGCCAAGGACACACCCAGTGCTGCCAATATTCGTGCCTACGCGAATATCGTCCGCGAAAATTCGGTGTTGCGGCAGTTGGCTGAAGTTGGAACCGAGATTGCCAACAGCGCCTATGTTACCGAAGGGCGGGAGACTGCGGCCCTGTTGGACAATGCCGAACAGCTGGTATTCCGGATCGCGGAGCAGGGTAATTCGCGGGGCTCTGGATTTGAAAATATCAAGGATCTGCTGACCAAGGCTGTTGATCGTATCGATACCCTGTTTCACCAGGATAACCCGCTGACCGGTGTATCCACCGGTTTTAATGAAGTTGACGACATGACGGCAGGTTTGCAGGCTTCGGACCTGATTATCATTGCCGGCCGCCCCTCGATGGGTAAAACGACTTTTGCCATGAATATTGCCGAGCATGCGGCCATCAAGGATGGCAGACCGGTGGCTGTGTTCAGTATGGAAATGCCCGGTGAACAGCTGGCCATGCGCCTGATGTCTTCGCTTGGACGCATCGACCAGACCAGGGTGCGCACTGGTAAGCTGGAGGACGATGACTGGCCTCGCCTGACCTCAGCGGTAAGCATTCTTTCAGAAGCGCCCCTCTTCATTGACGATACACCGGCGCTGAGTCCAACAGAACTGCGTGCCCGTTCCCGGCGGCTGAAACGTGAACACGATTTAGGCCTGATTGTTATCGACTATCTTCAGCTCATGCAGGTGCCCGGTCACAAGGAAAATCGCACCGGTGAAATCTCTGAAATCTCACGCTCGCTGAAAGCACTGGCCAAGGAGCTCAGTGTGCCGGTGGTGGCGCTTTCACAGCTGAATCGCAGCCTGGAACAACGCCCGAATAAACGTCCGGTGATGTCGGATTTGAGGGAGTCGGGTGCGATCGAGCAGGATGCAGACGTTATCATGTTCATCTATCGTGACGAAGTCTATGATGAAGACAGCCCGGACAAGGGAACGGCTGAAATTATAATCGGCAAGCAGCGTAATGGTCCCATCGGCATGCGTCGCCTGACCTTTCTCGGTAAACATACCCGCTTCGAGAATTTCACTGCCGTTGAATCATACTCCAGTGAGGATTATGCATGACGCGACCTGTTCGGGCGCGTATCAATCTGCAGGCTGTTACCCATAATCTGTCTATTGCACGCCAGGCCGCGCCGCAAAGCCGTGTCATGGCAGTAATCAAGGCCAATGCCTATGGCCATGGTGTAATCCCCGTGACACGCGCATTGATGAAGGCTGACGCCTTTGCTGTTGCAAGTCTCGAAGAAGCCATGCAGTTGCGTGAAGCCGGCATCAGCCACGATATAGTCCTGTTGGAAGGCGTATTCGAACCAGAAGAACTCGAGCTCGCTATTACGCATCAGCTGCAGCTGGTTGTTCATTGCGAAGAGCAGGTATCCTGGCTGGAAAGATTCAGATCCGGCGCTTCGGTGCATCTTTGGTTGAAGCTCAATACGGGTATGAACCGGCTCGGCTTTTCTCCTCAGACCGCACTCGCCATGTGGCAGCGCTTACAGCGCTTGAGTTATGTGAAAACCAACGGTTTGCGCTGGTTGTCGCATCTTGCCTGCGCCGACGAGGCGGACCATCCGGCAAACAGTGCGCAGTTGGCCAGTTTTAACGATGTCACCCAGTTCTCCGCGACCCTTCAAGGGGTCGGTGCCGATCGGTCCCTGGCCAATTCCGCAGCGCTGTTGACGCGACCCGACATGCACTTTGAGTGGGTGCGTCCGGGGATTATGCTCTACGGTGCGTCACCCATGGTGCCGGAGCATGGGTTGGAGGCCAATTTAGAGCCGGTAATGACATTGGAATCCCGTTTGATAGCGGTACATCAGCGGGCTAAAGGCGAGGCTATTGGTTATGGGCAGGACTGGGTCTGTCCAGAGGATATGCGCGTCGGCGTGGTGGCGATCGGTTATGGTGATGGCTATCCACGTCACGCTCAAAGTGGAACGCCAATGCTGGTGAATGGACAAACCGTCGCCCTGGTGGGACGCGTTTCCATGGATATGACCTGTGTCGATCTGCGTAACCAGCCGACTGCCAAAGCAGGCGATGTGGTAACGCTGTGGGGTGCAGGAAATCCCGTCGAGACAGTTGCTCAACACGCGGGCACGATCAGTTATGAACTGTTGTGCGGCGTAACATCACGTGTGCCGCGTTTCTATCAGAGCAACTGATAACAATCAGGCATTATCTCTAGGTACTGTCGCTCTGCCCATCGGTGAAGCGGGTCTGAATGGTATGGACTTCTTCGAGTTGACTGGTGAATGCCTGCACACAACGTGGGTCGAAGTGTTGCCCGGACTGTTTATGCAGCATGGTCAGGACGTCATGGTGAGGCCAGGCGGGCTTGTAGCAGCGCTTTGACGAGAGCGCGTCATAGACGTCAGCTACGGCCACAATTCTGGCCACTAGCGGAATATCCTCCCCCTGCAATCCCTGCGGGTAACCACTGCCATTAAATTTTTCATGGTGTCCCAGTGCGATAACGGCGCCCATCTGAAGGTATTTTGACGGGCTGTCTTTAAGTATCTCGTAACCGATGCGGGTATGTTGCTTGAGGATGGTCAATTCCTCTCGCGATAACCTGCCTGGTTTGAGCAGTATCTGATCCGGAATACCGATTTTTCCGATATCGTGCATCGGTGCCGCCAGCTCAATCGTC
>Ga0316198_10003107_pt1 | contig 10096 bp, 8 predicted proteins | sample OudBieAanoxic_MG_FD_204935 | JGI IMG/M metagenome (GOLD analysis project Ga0316198, IMG submission 204935) | Coastal sediment microbial communities from Oude Bieten Haven, Netherlands - site A anoxic | ecosystem: Environmental > Aquatic > Marine > Coastal > Sediment | place: Netherlands...
GCTTCCATTGCTGAGCTCTGGGGGCCGAGATTCGAGAGCTCTCGTGTCGGCGCCAGGGTTGTGCGTGCGAAGACGAGCCAACACGGATCGACTACCGAGGCCCAGGGTCTGGCGCCAATACCAGAGTCGTGCGCTGATTGACGAACCCAAGGCCGCCCGCTGGCCATGCTCTTCCCAGAAGTCGCCGAGAATGGTGTCGCGGATCGGGCTGTCGGGAAGTGTGATGCGCAGAATGAACGCCGCCAGCCGGGGTGGATGCCTCGGCACCCTGTTCATCGCTCCTCCCTTGCCAGGAGTTCTTCCAGCCAGGCGCGAAGGTGGAGCGGTGTCTCCCATTGGACCTTCAGCGCCTCGATTCCGGCGGCGGTGATCTCGAATCGCCGCCTCGGGTATCCGCCTCGCTCAGGAGAAGGCCCCTCGATGTGCCAGCGCAGCATTCCGAGCTGGTTCAGGCGCTCGAGAGCCATGTAGAAGGCGCCGCGAGACACCCCCCTGCCTCTGCTCGTTTCGAGCTCACCGGCGATCGCTGGCGCGTAGGCATCCTCGCCCAACTCCAGGATGGTCAGCATCGCCTCCTGCTCCAGTCTTTCTAGTCCGCCCTCGGTCGCCATATCCATCACCTCCGACTGCTTACCCATTATTCCGTCCTCAGTGCGTCCATCGGGTCGACCCGGGAAGCGCGATACACGGGCACGGCGATGGCGGCCAGAATCACGAAGAGCATGAGCAGGGCGCCCCCGAGAATCAGCACCGGATTGAAGGGATTGACTTCATAGACCCGAGTCCAGGTGATGAGACCGCCCCAGATCGCCGCAATAATCCCGAGCCCAATACCCCATGCGGCGAAGCGCAGCCCGTTGCCGAGGAAAGAGAGCATCAGACGGCCTCTCCCGGCGCCCAGCGCAACCCGCACTCCGACTTCACGGACTCGCTGCGACACGCTGTAGGACATGATGCCGTAGGTGCCGGCAATGACAAGAAAGAGTGCCGTGCCCGCAAACAGCGTGACCAGCAACATCGAGAAGCGTCGGCTCTCGGTGACCGCCTCGACAATCTCCCCCATCGAGGTGGCCGTTACCGCCAGGTTGCTGTCGATCTCGTTGACAACTTGGCGGACGGCGGGAATGAGCGCATTCGGGTCTCCTGCTGTCCTTGCCACCAGAAATGTCGGACGTCGGGTGATGGGCGAATAGGGGAAGTAGATTTCGGGAAGGGGAGGCCGCTCGAGGCCCATCTGCCGCACATTCTCGACCACACCGACGACCGTCGCCGTGAATGCCGGCGGGTTGCCGTTCTGGCGCAGTCTCCGGCCGATGCCGCTCTCTCCGAGCCAGAAGCGATCTACCAGTGCCTGATTGACGACAACGCGAAGGTCCGCACCGGCGTTGGTCGACACCGCATCGAGATCACCTTCCTCGAGCGTTCTGCCCTCCAGTAAGGGAATGCCCATGGCCTCGATGTATCCCGAGATGACCCAGGAGTACTCAACGAGGACTCCTCGGGTGTTGGGGTCGTAGGCATCATCCGCGGCGATGACGAATCCGTTGTTTCCGCCGCGTAGCGGTAGCTTGGTGGTGGCCGCGGCGATCTCGACCCCGGGTAACGTCTCCACCCGGTCTGTCAGTTCCTTCCAGAATGCGCCCCGCGCCTCGCCTGTCCTATAGTCAGCGCCGTCAGTGTAGATACTGGCGAGCAGGACCCGGGAGCCGTCGAAGCCAAGCGGGACCATCACGACGTTGCGATAGCTGACTACCAGCAGGGTGGACGCGTTGACGAGAGCGAACGCCATGGCGATCTGGAGCGCGAGGAGGATGCGCAGCGACCGTCGCCGACTCCGCCAGCCGCTCTCGATACCCAACCCCTCCTTGAGGGCCCCGGCGAGATCGGCCCGAGAGGCGAAGAGCGCTGGGGCCAGGCCGAAGATCATTCCCGTGAGTGACGTGATGACGAGGGTAAAGACAAGTACCCAGCGGTCGATCTGTATTCCCTCGATGCGTGGAATCCTGCCCGGGATCAACTCCTTCAGAGCCTCGACTCCCCAAACCGCGATAAGAACAGCGACGGCGCCGCCGAGAATGGACAGCAGCAGGCTCTCAGTAAGGAGCTGGCGGACCAATCGCCTGCGGCCGGCACCCATCGTGGCGCGCACGGCGAGCTCGGTCATCCGGTGCGTGCCGCGTGCCAGCAGCATGCTGGCGACGTTGGCGCAGGCGATCAACAAGACGACTCCCACGATGAGCAGAAGGAAGACGAGCATTGTAGTGACGCCGCCGAGGGAGCTGCGCAGGAGGGGTTCGATCCATACCTGAATGCGCGCGTTGGTCGTGGGCGACTCCTCGGCAAGGCGAGCGGCTACGCCTCTGATGTCGGCTTCCGCCGCCCTTGCCGTGACTCCGGTCTTGATGCGGCCGAGGCTCAGAAGCCAGTGCTGGGCCTGATAGTGGTCGTCGCGAGCGAGCACCAACGGAAGGTGGATGTCGGGTCGAGCCGACCCGCCCCACGGGCTGAGGATCTCGAACGACTCCGGCATGATGCCGATAATCTGGAAGTCACTGCCATTGATGTTGACCAGCTTGCCCACGATGCCCGGATCGGCGGCGTAACGTCGTTTCCAGAACCCATCGCTCAGGAGAACCACCTGATTCCTGCCGGCCACCTCTTCATCGTCGGTGAAAAACCTCCCCTGTGCCGGCTCCATGCCCAAGGCTCGCAGGACGCTCGCGGTGCAGGCGACCCCCGCGACTCGGACCGGCTCCCCTTCGTCGCGGAGATTGAAATAGTAGGGCTCGTAGACGCCGAGCTCCTCGAAGCTGCTGTTGCCTTCTCTTAGTGCGTCGTAGGCGTGGGTCGAGAGCGGCATGCGGCCGCGCCAGGACGTTTCGGTCTGCCATATCGCCACGACCCGCTGCGGCTCCGGGTAGGGCAGCGACCTGAGCACCAGGCCTTTCATGACGCTGAAGATGGCAACATTGGGACCAATGCCGACCGCCAGCGTCAGAACCACCATCGTCGTGAATGCAGGGCGGCGGAAAAGCTGGCGGATGCCGTAGCGCAGATCGATGGCGAGATCATCCAGAAGATTGCCACGCTGCGGCGAGCCATTGCTGCCGCCGCCAAACGCGAGAGGCGAGCTGGACTCGGGCGCTTCCCCTGGTGCCGTGCTCGACGCCTCGACATCAACGCGCGTCTGCCAGAACCTCATTCGGCGAGCCAGGGAGCGGCCGCCCAGGCCGAGCGCCTGACGCCAGTACCAGCTCCATGCGGCGAGGTGGGAACCGGCTGCCATCTTCTGGCCATACTCCTCCCAGAAATCTCCCAGAATGGAATCGCGGACAACGCCAGCGGGCAGCAGCAGACGCAGCAAGGCAGAGGCCATACGTGGCGGGCGATGGGCACCCTGATTCATGGTGCCACCGCCGTTTCCGTGATCTCGAAGCGGCGTTTCGGTAGCCCACCTCGCTCCTCGGTGGCGTCCTCGAGGCACCAACGCACCAGGCCTCTCTGCTCGAGCCGATCGAGGGCCGCATAGAGGGCGCCCCGTGAGACGGTTCTGCCGGCATCTCGCTCGAGCTCTTGCGCGATGCCGGGGGCATAGGCACTGCTCTCGAGCTGCTGGATCGTCACCAGCACCTTGCGGTCGAACTCGCCCGGGATCTCTCTGGCGGTCATCGCTCTTCCTCCCCCCACGCGACGGGACGCGACCGGGAAAACAGGTAGGTCTTCGACATGATGTCTACTCCGTCCGCAGGGCCGTGATCGGATCGATCCGGGTTGCCTTCAGTGCAGGCCGCAGTGACGCCAGCAGTGCCACCGCAACCACGAACGCCATGGCGGCCGCGATGTAGAGCGGATTGAACGGGCTGACGCCATAGACAAAGCGGCGAGCCAGGAGTGTGCCGTTGATGATCAAGGCGAGCCCGATGGCCACCCCGAAGGCCAGCATGCGCAGGGTTTGCCTCAGTACCAGGGTCAACAGATTCAGTCGGCTGGCTCCCATGGCGACCCGCACGCCGATCTCGTGAGTCCGCTGAACCACGTTATACGACATGATGCCGTAGGTCCCGGCCATGGACAGCAGCACGGCGATCGCGGTGAACAGCCCGGTGAGCACCGTGATGAAATAGCGGCTGCGCATCGAGTTTTCCAGCACCATTTCCATGGTGCGAATGTTCGACAGAGGGATGTCTGGATCAAGAGCCGCGAGCTCGCCGCGGATTGCCTCGACCATGGTCAGAGGGTCGATCCGGGAGCGGACCACCAGATTAGCTCCGGAGAAGGGATTCGCGTCGTAGAGCCAGTAGATCTCCGGTGCCGATCTCCGCTCGGGGCCAGTCTGCCGAATACCTTCGACCAGCCCCACAACCTCGACCACCCATCGTCTCGGTGTCTCGATGCTGTAGAGGCGTTTCCCAATCGGGTTCTCCCCGGGCCAGGCGCGTTCCGCCATGGCGCGGTTCACCACGACCTTCCACTCCTGTGTTGGGTCTTCCGGACGCCAATCGGGAATGGAGACCGCGCCCCCATCCTCCTCGGTCAGACTCCGGCCGGCCAGGAGGGGAATCCCCATGGCCTCGAAGTAGCCCGGAGAGATGAAATTTCTCCAGGCGCCCCGCCTCTCTCCTGCCGGATCGAATGTCTCGCCCTCGAGAAGATAATACTCGTACGTGCCGGTCTCGAGCGGAAGCTGTGCCGTAACCGCGGCCCGTTCAACGTCGGGCAGCGCATCGACGCGTGCCACCAGCTCCTCCCAGAACGCCACTCTGGTTGCCGGCTCCTCGTGCTCGCCGCCGGCGAGCATGACGTGCGCCGTCAGCACCTGTTCGGTGTCAAAGACCTGCTCGGTGGTGAGCACATTCTGCAGGCTCTTGAAGAGGAAGACGGCGCCGTTGGTCATCAGCAGCGCGATGGCGAGCTGAGCGATGGCCAGACGTCGCAAGGTGGCGTTCCGTTTCTTCACCCCCGACTGAGCTCCAGCACCCTCCTTGAGCGCATCGACCACATTGGTGCGGGCAGCGCTACGTGCCGGTGCGAGTCCGAACACCACGGCGGTGAGCAGCGACAGGCCGACCGCGAACGCGAAAATCGGGGCATCGATGGCGACGTCTTGCACCCGCGGCAAGTCAGGTGGCAGCAGGCCCTTGAGGGCGTTCAGACTCCACACGGCCATCAGCACCCCCGCGCCACAGGCCAGGAACGAGAGCAGCAGGTTTTCGGTGAGCAACTGGCGGATCATGCGCCAGCGAGCCGATCCAAGGGCCAAGCGCACAGCTACTTCGCTCTGGCGGCCCGCCCCCCTGGCGAGCAACATGCTGGCCACGTTGGCGCACGCGATCAGAAGAACGAAGCCGACCGTGGAACCGAGAAGAAGAAGCCGGCCCGTCGCTGAGCCGAGGATCTCGAGCGCGAAGGGCTGCAGCCAAACCTGGGCGCGGGCATTCGTGTCCGGATACTGCTCGGCCAGCCGCGACGCGATGCCGCGCAACTCCTGCTCGGCAGCACGCCACCCGACTCCCGGACGTAGCCGGCCGACCGACAGCAACCAGCTACCGCCACGGGAGGAGTTGTCCCGCGTCAACGTGCCCGGGTAGCCCTGCAGCGGATACGGCGTCCAGAGCTGGAACGAGCTGCCCCGCGACCAGACCGACAAGAAGACAAAATCCTCCGGCATGACGCCGACGACCTCGTGGCTCTCGCCGTTGAGGCTTACGTTTTCACCGATGATCTCCGGGTCGGAGCCATACCGCTCCTCCCACATCTGATGACTCAGAACTACGACGCGACCGCTACCGTCGAGCTCTTCCTCGTCCGTGAAGATACGGCCGATCTGCGGCTCCACACCGAGGGCACGCAACAGGCTGGCGCTACAGAGCACGCCGGACTCCAGCACCGGCTCGCCGTCCCCGATATTGAAGACGTAGGGGTTGTAGACGCCGAGCTCCTCGAACGAAGTGTTCTGCTCACGGTAGTCCCAGTAGTTGGGCGAGGTCAGACCGTAGCGACTGCGGTTGGCGATGTCGGTTCGCCAGACGTGGACGAGACGGTCCGGTTCCGGGTAGGGGAGCGGCTCCAAGACCACGGCCTTGAAAATGCTGAAGATCGCCACGTTCGGGCCGATGGCGATCGCCAGGGTCACGACGACGAGCAGTGTGAAGACCGGGCGCGCGAAGATCTGCCGGACCGCGAGGCGAAGATCCTGATTCAGGTCGTCGAGCAGAAGCGCGACGCCTCTTCGCTGGTCGGCATCGCGGTCCTGTTGCAGCGCCGAGACGCGCGCAACTGCGGAGCGAGTCCCGAGGCCGATGGCCTGACGCCAGTACCAGCGCCAGGCGCGAAAGCGCGATCCAGCCAGCACCTGTTCCCGGTGCTCTTCCCAGAAATCGCCCAGAATCGAGTCTCGCACGACGCCTTCGGACAGAAACAAACGGAGGAGAGCGGACGCTAGAAGCGGCGGACGAGTCTTTCGTCCAAACATGTTCAGTCCCTCGCTAGTTCTTCTTCGAGTCCACGCCAGAGGTTCAGGAGCGCAGCGCGAGAGTCCTTCAGAGCCTTCACTCCGCTGCCCGTCACCTCGAACCGTCGCTTGGGGAGCCCACCACGTTCCGAGGTCGCCGCCTCGATGCTCCAGCGCACCATGCCCTTCTTGTTGAGCCGGTCAAGGGCGGTGTAGAGCGCGCCGCGGGAGACACTGCGGCCGGCGCTCTGCTCGAGCTCTCGGGCGACGCTGGGGGCGTAAGCGTCCTTCTTGAGCTGCAGAATGGCCAGCAACACCATCTGCTCGAACTCACCTGGGTAGTTTTTGTTGCCCATCGGTCTTTCTCCAGCCTGTCAGCGTTGTAGTCAGTGTCTACGTTGCAAACCGTGTCTACATCGTAGACAATCAACTCGGACTCGTCAAGCGGATTTTTGTGGGGGGGGGCAGAAGATCAGCACGCGGAATGGCACATAGGACAATAGGAACAACCCCCGGGACGGAAGCACGAAACTACATTTCCTCGCTCCGCACGTGAGGTGGTGATGAGACACACAGCTCGGACAACAGTCCTTCTGCTCGTAGCGCTTCTTTTCACAGGCTGCGCACAACCCGAGAAGACCTACTACGCCATCGAGATGGCCGGCAGCCCGGTCGGCTTCATCGAGATCGCCCAAAGGCCGGGCGAGACAGCGGATGATCCCAAGGGCAAAACGACCACCCATATCCTGATGCGACTGACGCTCCTCGGCCAGCCGCTCGACCTGACGATTCACGAAGAAAGGCGATTCGATCCCGAGACGGGACGTGTCACCTATATCGAAGGCGAGATCCGGACGGCCCAGGGAACGATCGGTGCCACGGCCGAGATCGACGGAAACGAGGTACAGTACACGCCGCTGGGGGGTGCAGAGGCCAGCATCATCCGCCTGGACCCGGGTGTCTTCCTCGACGAGGGTGAGATCCTCGTTCACCTCGTCGAGCACTTTGATTCGGGAGATGGTGAGCCCATCACCATCAAATCGTTCGATCCCTCGATGGGGCGGATTCTCGAGCGCAGCTACAAACTGGTGGAAGAACAGGCCGTTCTCTCGGAGGGGGCAGAGTATGAGTGCCTCCTTCTCGAGATGGAGAACGTCACGACCGGCACGTCCGAGCGCCAGTGGATCGACCCCGAGAGCGAGATGTTGATCCGCAGCGAATCCTCCGACGGAACCGCCATGTATCTGGCTGACTCCAGCATTCCGCAACGCATTCAGCGAGCAAGCATCGATAGCCTGATCTTGGCCACCGTCGATGCGCAGATCGAGGACGTGCAGAACATCTCGTACATGAAGGTGCGGGCAAAGATCAGGAGCCGGGGCGAGGTGGTCACGGTCGAGGGGCTGAACGTCCCCGGCCAGAGCTTCGAGGGCATCGTCGAGCACAATCTCATCGACGGGGTCTTCGAGATCGAGCACGCTCGTTACGACGGCCAGAATGCCCCCGCATTTCCTCCTGACTTCGGCCAAGATCCAGAATTACAGCCCTACCTCGGAAGAGGGTTTTTGATCGACGCCGATGATCCCGTATTGATCGAAAAGGCCCACGAGCTGACGGAGGGCGCCGAAAACTCCTGGGATGCCACGCGCCGCCTGGCCAGTTGGGTCGGCGAAGAGATCGAGGGCGCGATCGTCCTGGGGTCGTCCCGCCAGGTCTACGACAGCCGTAAGGGCGAATGCGCCGGGCACACCCGACTGTTCACCGCCTTCGCTCGCGCCGTCGGTATCCCCGCCCGTATGGTTTCCGGCGGTACCTACACCGGTATCGAAGGCGGCAGCTTCGGGCAGCATGCTTGGAGCGAGGTCTGGATGGGTTCGGAAGTAGGTTGGGTTCCCCTCGACACGACCTTCAGGGAGTCCGACTATGTCGATTCCGGTCACATTCGCCTTGGTGGCATGACCGGATTCCAGCCCGAGGAGATCGAGGTGCTCGACTACCGGGTCGGACTCTCACACTGAGAGCTCTTCCTGGGAAGTCGCGCATTCCCCAGACGCGGGATGGTCTGGCCGTTGTGGCCGTCCCAGAACGGAAGAGGCGAAAGCCTCAGCTAGACGCCGCCTCAACAAGCCGAGCTCGTAGCCATCGGTGTTATACTTCGGTATCTGAATGTATAACAGGTGGGGAGCTTCTGATGGCAACCGTACGAGTGTCTGCGAAAGGATGGGTCGTGATTCCCGCGGAGCTACGACGCAAGTATCAGATCGAACCAGGAGCCGAGGTTACGATCGTCGACTATGGCGGTGTTCTGGCTCTGGTCCCCAAAATGCGCGATCCGGTCATGAATGCTCGCGGCACGTTGAAGGGAGACGGATCCCTGACTCGAGAGCTGCTACGTGAACGGGCGCGAGACAAGAACCACGAAGACCGGCGGTAGCGCGATGAGACATGCGGGCTAGGTACGTTCTCGATTCATACGCCCTGCTGGCCTACCTGAAGGACGAACAGGGGGCCGAGGAGGTTCAGCGACTCCTCGCTGAAGCCGAGCGGGGTCCTGCGCAAACGCTCATGTCGGTGGTCAATCTCGGCGAAGTGCTCTACATCACTGAGAGGCACCGAGGTCTCGAAGAGGCACAAAGAATCGCAGGGCTGATAGAGCAGCTTCCTATCGAAGTGATCGACGTCGGGCGAGGGCTGACTTTCCGGGCCGCTCACGTGAAGGCCAACCAGCCGATTTCTTACGCCGACGCGTTTGCCGTGGCGCTGGCTCAAGAGGTCGGAGCTACTGTGGTGACCGGGGATCCTGAATTCGCGCGGGTCGAGCATCTGGTTCCCGTTCAGTGGATAGCCCGCTAGTGGAGGGGCCCGATGCGGTGCGGCATCAGGTGCCTCCGCGCGGCGTAGAACAAGGCGCTGAGGACCGGTAATCTAGGCGCATGAACGCCGATCGACAGTCGCTGACGACGGTGATGGTCGTCCCCTGCTACAACGAAGCAGATCGCCTCGACGTCGACGAATTCCTGCATTTTGCGGCGCCACGACCCTGGCTTACCTTCCTGTTCGTCGATGACGGCAGCACCGACAGCAGTGCGGATCTCATAACGACGGCCGCGCAAAGGTCTCCGGATCAGGTCCGCACCCTGCTTCTCGAGGAAAACAGCGGCAAGGCGGAGGCTGTGCGCCGGGGCCTACTCGCGGCGTTCGCTGAGGAGACGGACCTGGTCGGTTTCTGGGACGCGGATCTGGCAACGCCTCTCGGAGAGATCGATTCCTTCCGCCGGGAGCTCGAACGAAAGCCGCAGCTCGAGCTCGCCATTGGCTCGCGCATCAGAACGCTCGGCAATCACATCGAACGAAAAGCCGTCCGCCACTATTTCGGTCGTGTGGCAGCCACCGCGGTCTCGATGATTCTCGGGATTCCTGTGTACGACACCCAGTGTGGAGCGAAGCTGATGCGCTCTACGCCTCGAGTGCGCGGGATCTTTGATGAGAGCTTTGTTACCCGCTGGGCCTTCGACGTCGAGATACTGGCGCGCTGGCTACTCGCCGCGCGCGCAGACGGCGACGTTTCCGCCGACCTAGGTATCGTCGAGATTCCGGTCAGCCGATGGGTCGACGTGGAAGGTTCCAAGCTGCGGTTCGGGGATT
>Ga0316198_10003110_pt1 | contig 10084 bp, 11 predicted proteins | sample OudBieAanoxic_MG_FD_204935 | JGI IMG/M metagenome (GOLD analysis project Ga0316198, IMG submission 204935) | Coastal sediment microbial communities from Oude Bieten Haven, Netherlands - site A anoxic | ecosystem: Environmental > Aquatic > Marine > Coastal > Sediment | place: Netherlands...
GTTTCCTGCTTTTGCTGCCCAGGTTGCGTGATTCGGGCAGTATGTAACAGTACTGCTCGCCCCAGGGCGTGTTATTGACTTCAGCGACAATAACTTCGATCTTGTCATCGGCTTCGTCAAAACAATAATAGAAGCTGACCGGATTAAAACCATAACCGAAATAGCGCAGATTGGTGAGCAGTCGGATTGGCCCCTTGAGCCTGATACCGGATTCCTGCTCGACAAAACGACGTACCTCGCTAGCCAGGTCAACAGCCTTGTTGCCCAGATGGTCTTGGCGCCTGAAACGTGCCAGCGCAGCACGGTTAACAGACCAGAGCCAGCGTTGCTTGAACAGCGTCGGCAATTCTTCCAGGTCCAGGTACAGCATGAACAGTCCATACCGAAAGGCATGTCGCGCTGGTGTGTAGCGCTGATGTTTAACCTGCCCGACGTAGATACGACTGTGCATGGCTGTATTCCTTGAAATCCTGCAGGGCATTCAGCGCACTGACCACCCCGTCTTCGTGAAAACCGAAACGCCAGTAGGCGCCGCAGTACCAGGTTCGGTGCTTGCCGTTGATTTCACGGTGCCGTCGCTGTGCGTTGACACCGGGGGCAGTGAAAAGCGGGTGCTGGTATTGCATACGGTGAATGATCTTCTCCGGATTAATATTGTGCGTGTCGTTAAGGGTCACGCAAAAAGTCTGAGTCGACTGTAAACCCTGTAGCATGGTCATGTTGTAGGTGACAGAGACACGGCCATGTCTGTCGCGTCTGCGCAGGTAATTCCATGCAGCCCAGGCGCGCCGGGTCGTCGGCAGCAGCGATGTGTCGGTATGCAACACGACATCATTCGTCTGATAGGGAATGGCTCCAAGAACAGCCCGCTCCAGCTCAGTGGGATCGGATAGCATACCCAGGGCCTGGTCGCTGTGGGTGGCTATGAACAGCTGATCGAAGCGTTCTGTCCCGCCGGAAGCAGTTTTAACTTCAACATGCGTGGGCAGTCGTTTTACCGAAGCTATAGCCTGGTTGAGACGGATCCGATCTTTGAACGGCGCCGTCAAACGCTTTACATATTCGCGCGAGCCACCCGTGATGACACGCCACTGTGGCTGGTTTTTGACATTCAGCAGCCCGTGATTTTCAAAAAATCGAACAAAGTGACAGGCCGGGAATGACAGCATTTGTTGCGGATCAGTCGACCAGATAGCCGCGCCCATCGGGATGATGTAGTTATCGATAAACAGCCGGCCATAGCGATGTTCTTCAAGATATCGGCCCAGGGCAAGCGTTTCGTCGTTGAAATCGACTAATTCACGCGATTCGCGATTGAATCTGAGTATATCTCGGATCATGCCATAAAACCGTGGCCTGAGAATATTACGACGCTGAGCGAACAACTGGTTCAGTGATGAACCATTGTATTCAATCCCACTCGTTTCACAGCGGCTGCTGAAACCCATATGGGTGGGTTGAGATTCAACGCCCAACTCGTCGAGTAATGCGATGAAATTCGGGTAGGTCCAGTCATTGAAAACAATGAATCCGGTATCAATGGCAAGATGCCTGCCCTGATGGACGATGTCGTGTGTATGGGTATGCCCGCCAACGTGGGCACCGGCCTCGTAGACGGTAATGTCGTGATCTTTGCACAAATGCCAGGCCGCCACATTGCCCGCGATTCCAGTCCCGATTACCGCTATCTTCATGGTAATCGCTCTCCGCCTTGATCATGGCGTTGTGGTACCGGGCGGATTTTCGTGGTGTCGTAGCCCTGTTTGCCAATAAGGTCAATGATCATGTCGTAATCGGCGTCCGGTATCACCGGTGTGCGCGCCATGACCCAGACATAGTCACGCTTGTTACGTCCGACGACGGTCTGTGTATAGTCCTCGTTGAGGTAGATCACCCGATAATCCGCCTTGAAGGGCCAGATAAACTGCATGCCCCAGATGGCATTGGAGGGGTCGTCCTTAACGAAGCCGGTGGGTCTGTACGTTTTAACCGGGCCATCAAACGAACCCTTGTTGAATCTGAAGGTGGTTGCGACCTGCTTTGGATCGACCAGCTCATAGGACTCTATGGCGTTATGCGCCTTGCGTTCGATGAAAGTCGGGATATTGGCAATGACAAACCAGTCACCCATGAAACGTTCAAGGTCGACCTGCGGCACGGTACGCAGGGGAGCTGATGTACTGCAAGCAGAAAGTGCCATAGCGGAAATAATAAAGCTTAGTTGTATGAGTGTTTTCATGGCGCGCTCATTCGATGACATAGCGCAGCAGGCGGCCTTTACTGGTTGTCGATTGCAACCCCAGCCACTGGTCGTTGCCGGAATACCAGAGTTCGATGTCTAGCTCATTTGCAGTCAGCCTGTAACGCTTAGCCGGTACATTTGTACCGCTAATCAGGACCAATTGTTCACCCAGGTCTTCGACGTCAACTTCGAGGTATTCACCGGTTTGTGAATTCAGCAGCTGAGTATGTTGAAGAAAGGACTTGTCCCAGTAGGCAAAGGTGCTGATGCAAGGTGGCAGTATGATGTCACCGTCATTTGTGGAGACCTGGAAACCTTCGTCTCTAGTGGCGCCTTCCAGCCGGAACAACTTGCCATTCTGATCGGTCGTCGATGAGATGCTTTTCAGGCAGCGGTTGCTCCATTGCTCAACATTCTGATGCCGGTAATTAAACAGGGGTATTTTCAGAAATTTCACATCGAAGCGCGCGTGGGTGTCTATTTCTTCATAACCTTCGGCCCGTCTGATACTGAAGTCGTGGTGACCAATCGGGGTGTCATCCAGGTAAACCGTGAAGTTCCATTTCTGTTCAGCAGATGCGTTTGCAGTCACTGGCAACAGGGCGGCAAAAGAGCACATCAGGCCTGCCAGCAGATATGTTCTCGCATAACAGGATCTATGCTTCATCCCTGCGTCACCGTCTTGTGAATGTCTCTGGGGATTCCGGGCAAAAAGGCGTTTGTGCGGTCGATGTATTCACGGTAACCGGGCCGCCGCTCGACAATATCTTTTTCCAGTAATACCACCCCCGAAACGCGTAGCAGCAGGAAGGTCATGAGCAATGGTGATACGATCGACCACCAGCCTCCGGCTGCCAGTGCGAACAGAAAAAACCCCCACCAGACGCAGCACTCGCCAAAGTAATTGGGGTGTCTCGTGTAGCGCCACAGGCCGGTGTCCATGACGCGGCCCTGAGCGTCGGGTCGGGCCTTGAACGCTGCCAGCTGTGCATCGGCGATGCTTTCAAACAGGGTGCCGAACAGCACCAGCACGACGGCTGACGCGTCGAGCAGATTCAGGGGGCGGCTGCCGGTGATGGCGCTCAGTAGGGGTAAGGCGATGATCCAGGCCAACAAGCCTTGCAGCAGAAAAACGATAAACAGGCTCTTGACGGCGAAATTGGGTGAATATTTGTGCCGCATCGCCTGGTAGCGGGCGTCCTCGCCTTCGCCCCAGTTGCGCCAGGTGATGTATGCCGATAGTCTCAGCGCCCAGAACGCCACCAGTGCGAAAATAATAACGCTGCGGGGCGTTGTGTGTTCGTGAGCGAAAAACCAGGTCGCACACAAGGTAAGAAAAATGAGTGACCAGAGGCTGTCGACAATGCTGGCGTCGCCCTTAAAAAGACTCACGATCCATGTGAGTGAGGGGAGGAGTAGGACTACGATGAGCCCATCGAGAAACAGGGTCAGATCAAACACGGGCATGGCTTCCTGAGGCAGCCTGTCCCGCTGTTCGATAGTTATGATTACCGTCCAGGCGGTTTGCAAGAGCCATAAGGGCCGGCATGAACAGGGCCCAGCCCAGCGCCAGCGCTGTCATGGCGTTGGTGAAATCCGGTATCTCTACACCACCAAGCTTGTAACCGGCAAAATAGGCGGCAGGGCCGGCTGCTGCGCCGAGCGCGGCCGCCAGCGCGGCACGTTGCTTCAACCATTTCAGCGACGCATTGAGCGTGGTCGCGAACAGCATCCACATGGCAACGATCCAGTGCGGTGCGGTGTTATCAATCAGCGTGCCGGAGGGGTACTGCAACCAGCCTGCGTGGACCAGCAGGCTGTCCCAGACAGCACCGATGATGCCGGTGGACAGTAGAAGCAAAAGTTCATTGCGGGGGGCGTTGGCATGACTGACGTGCCAGGTGACGATAAACAGGGCAGTCAATGTGCCCAGCCAGGGAACATGATTGGCCCCGGCCAGCACGCAGCATAGCCAGCCGATTTGAAACACTACGGCATTTATGATCATGGCTCTCATGGCCGCAGCTTTTTCGCGAACAGATAATGACTCACCCACCATTGTTGTCCCTTGTCATAGCCAAACAGTTCCGCACAGGCCATAAAGAACATGCGCCAGCGCATCCACCACTGCTGGGCCGACGCTGAACCGTAGGTTTCTTCCAGTACGGGCCAAAGCACCGGTTTGTTGTCATCCATGTTTTCAAGCCATGCATTAGCCGTTTTTTCATAATGACTGCCGTCCCAGCGCCACTGTCGCTGGCATGTCAGGTCTTGCTGGAAGTGCAGGGGTAAGTCGTCACTGGGCATCATGCCACCACTGAAAAAATGCCGGCTCATCCAGTCCGTCGCGTCATTGTGCTCAAATGCATAGGGCGTATCACGGTGACAGAAGATGTGCATGAAAAAGCGACCATCGGGTCTGAGCCAGCTATCGATACGTTTAAACAAGGCATGGTGATTGCGCATGTGTTCAAACATCTCTACTGAAACGATGCGCTCGTAGGTATCCCGGCTGACAAAATCGTTCATATCACAGGTCTGGACGAGAACATTGTTGAGCCGAAGTTGCTGGGTTCGCTGCGTGATGTGCTCGCGTTGAGAAGCTGAATTGGAAATCGCAGTGATCTGACTGTTTGGATAGTGCCTGGCCATCCAGATGGTCAGCGACCCCCAACCGCAACCCAGCTCCAGGATCTTCATACCGTCTCGTATTCCGGCATGCTCGCAGGTGATCCGTAAGGCTTCGGTCTCGGCGGTGTCAAGATCCTGGGTGTCATCGCTCCAGTGGCAACAGCTGTATTTATTATGCGAGCCGAGCACCTTGAGGAAAAATTCAGTCGGTACTTCGTAGTGCTGCTGGTTGGCCTTGAAGGGCAGAGGAGCGATCGCGCTTTCGTTCATGCCGCGGATGAAATCGGCTTTCCGATCCGCCAGCGTCTCACAGTCATGGGTACCCAAGCCGTTAAGCCGTTTCTTGAGGAGTCGCTTGATTCCGTGGCGAATCACCGCTTCCGGAACCAGCCCTTGCTCCGACCAGTCAATCGCTTTTGCTGCAGCCTGTTGCATTTACCTGTCCTTACTTGATCACGGTCAGACCTATATCGATGTGCAAAACTTATACATTAAAATCATCGGTGTCAAGTGGATTGCGTAGGAATTAATAAGCTGCCAGATTTATGGAGAAATCTTATAAAATTAAAAATAATAATAAAAACAAATAAATAGTGAAAAATACGAATTAAATGCGTGTCTGACAGACAAAGAATGAGTTGTACAAATAAAGAAAATAGTTTAAATTTGTACAACATTTCGCCTCAACTGGACGCATCATAATGACCACGAGCAACGGTTTCTTCGAAAGCGCGGTATTTATCCTGCTGATCAGCGCTGCGAATAGCGCTTACTCCGCTTGCCCACCGGCGCTCGATTATTACATGCGGCCACTGACCGGAGAGCAGCCGGTGCACCTGTGCGATGTCATGGGTGGAAAAGTTGTGCTGGTGGTAAACACCGCCAGTCAATGTGCCTACACACCGCAGTATGACGGACTGGAAAAACTGTACGATCGTTATCGCGAACAGGGGTTTGTTGTAGCCGGTTTCCCCTCCAATGATTTTGCCGGCCAGGAACCTGGTACCGAAAAACAGATACAGGATTTCTGCCGTCTAACCTATGCGATTCAGTTCCCCATGTTTGAAAAAGTACGGGTTAAGGGCGTATCGGCCGATCCGTTTTACCGACAACTGGCCAGCGTCACGGGTGAACAACCTCGCTGGAACTTTCACAAATATCTTCTGGACAGGGACGGTCGTGTGGTGGCCAGTTTCCCCAGTCAGGTCACACCGGAAGACAAACGGCTTGTAGATAGAATCGAGGAGCTGTTGTGAGCGCAGTCTACCGGGTAGACAGCCGGTGGGGTTCACTGCATGACTGGTATCCGATCTTATGCAGACGACTAACATTGATCGCCTGACTGAGTATGGCGCTCGTATTCATTTCGACTTACTGGAGTCTATGACATGTTTGGACTAAATAGTGGTGAACAGCTTCCAAATAGGATAAAAATTGGTGTGAGTGCCTGCCTGCTGGGCAGAAATGTCAGATTCGATGGCGGTCACAAACGCAGCCGCTTTATCACGGACTCACTGGCAGGTCATGTTGAGTTTGTCGCATTTTGTCCTGAAGTGGCGATTGGCATGGGTACGCCACGACAACCCATTCGCCTGGTCGGTGATGACCGGAATCCACAAGCCGTCGGCGTGAAAACGCCGGAACTAGACGTAAGCCAGCCTTTGCGAAACTACGGGAAAAAAGTCGCCGGCGATATTACCGATCTGTGCGGATTTATATTCAAGAAAGACTCGCCCAGTTGTGGCATGGAACGCGTGAAAGTCTACAACGACAAGGGAATGCCGGAGCGTTCCGGAACGGGACTTTTCGCCCGTGAAATCATCGAGGCACATCCGCTGTTGCCGGTGGAAGAAGAAGGTCGTCTCAATGACGACGACCTGCGCGATAATTTTATAACCCGGGTTTATGTCTACGCGCGCTGGAAAGCACTGCTTGCTGGTGGGTTAAGTAAGTCCGGGCTGCTTGAATTCCATACCGACCACAAATACCTTCTCATGTCGCACAGTACCGTAGTGTATAGACAGCTGGGTCAGCTGTTATCGGATTTAACCCGGGCGTCACTCGCCGATATCGCCGACAGCTACATCGCCAGACTGATGCAGACGCTGAGCAAGCCGGCGACGCGTAAGCGCCATACCAATGTACTGCAGCATTTGCTCGGTTATTTGAAACGTGACCTTGATTCTGCCCACCGTACAGATCTGAATGAAACCATCGATGCCTACCGGCGCGGTGAGTTCCCCCTGGTGGTACCGATCCGCATGCTACAGCACCATTTCCGCGTACATCCTCATCCCTATATCAGTCAACAGGTGTACTTGAATCCCCACCCGCAGGCGTTACTGCTGAGAAACAATTTATAGAGCCCCTGTCATGAAGGATGCCGTGCAGTTTGGTTTGGTGGTGATCGGCGACGAAATGCTCTGCGGTAAACGTACGGACAAACACCTGCCGCATGTTATCGAAGTCCTTCAGGCGCGTGGTCTGCAGGTCGCCTGGTCGAGACTGGTGGGTGATCACCGACAGCGCCTGGTGCATGAATTACAGCTGAGCCAACTGGATGCCCTGCCGGTGTTATGCTTTGGCGGCATCGGTGCCACGCCAGACGACCAGACGCGGCAGGCAGCCGCCGAAGCATTCGGCACCCGTCTAGCCAGACACCCGGATGCCGCTGCCATGATTGAAGAGCAGTTCGGCGAGGACGCTTATCCCAACCGTATACGCATGGCAGATCTGCCGGTAGATTGCCTGTTAATTCCTAATCCGCATAACCGGATTCCGGGTTTTACCCTGTACGACCATCATTTTTTCCCCGGATTTCCGTCCATGGCATGGCCTATGCTTGACTGGGTGCTGGATCATTATTATCCCCGTGATGCAGCACCGGAAATGGAGAAGGCGATCAGAGTATTTCATGCCCGCGAATCAGACCTGATATCGCTTATGGATGACTTGTCTTCAGCTCATACTGGTGCGAAGTTATTCAGCCTGCCGCACATGGGCAGCATCTATTCGATAGAGCTTGGCTTCCGCGGTGAACAGTCCGCAGTCGAGGCTGCATTCTCAGGCCTTGTCGCCGCATTGAGCGCGCGTGATCTGGAATTTGAGTGCCTGCAGGACGTAGAAGAGACAAGCGCGCTCAGGCAGACTGTCTTTTAACACGGTCCCAGGCGCTCAGCGCTTGTTTGCGGCTGGTCTTCAGATCGACCACCGGCTCGGGGTATTCTCTGCCGAGACGGATGTCCGCCTTTGCCAGCGTATTCGGTTCGGCCGACCAGGGTTGATGAATGTATTTATTCTCCAGGCCCGCCAGCTCAGGTACCCAGCGACGAACATAGGCTCCCGCCTTGTCGAATTTTTCGCCCTGTAGCACCGGGTTGAAAATACGAAAAAAGGGTGCGGCATCGGCGCCACTGCCGGCCGTCCATTGCCAGCCCATGGTGTTGTTCGCCAGGTCGGCATCCACCAGGGTATCCCAGAACCAGCGCGCGCCTTCCTGCCAGGGTATACGCAGGTTCTTGGTCAGCAAAGACGCAGCGATCATGCGTACCCGGTTATGCATGTAACCTGTCGCCCATAATTCGCGCATGCCGGCATCCACGATCGGAATACCGGTCTGACCTTTCTGCCAGCTCGTCAGTGACTCTGCATAGTCAGTGCGCCAGGGAAAACATTCAAAACGTGTATCGAGTGGTTGCAGGGCGGTGTGGGGAAAGTGATAGAGCAGGTGATGGCTGAATTCACGCCAGCCCAGCTGACGCAACCAGGCTTCGACTGCGGTCAGCGTGCCGGGCGATGTTTCTGAGACGCCCCATTGCAAAAGATAATGCCATACCTGCAGCGGACTGATTTCTCCGAAATGCAGATGTGCGGATAAGCGCGATGTGCCGGAAATTTCCGGGATGTCGCGGTCGGTCTTGTAGCCGTTCAATCGGGTGTCGCAGAAGTCCTTTAAGGCGTTCCAGGCGCCGTCTTCCCCCGGTTGCCAGTGTTGGTAAAACGCCTTGTCCCAGTGCAGGGTCGGTAACAGTCCCAGTGATTCGATTGGCGGGCTTTTCGGCAGTTTGCTTTTAGGGGGGGCTGGAAGCTGATCGGGTATTGTCACGGTGTTACGTGATGGGCCGATTTTATACAGCGATTTCCAGAAGGGGGTAAACACGCGGTAGGGCGTGCCATCTTTTTTCAGGTGTTGCCAGGGTTCCCGCAACAGATTGGCGCTGTAGCTGCAGGCTCTGATGCCCTGTTGCTTGAATTGTCTTTTTAACGCTTCATCACGCTTGACAAATGCCGGCTCGTAACAGCGATTCCAGTAGACTGCTTCGGCACCGGTTTGCTTAATGAGTCGTGATAACTGCTGGTGAGCGTCGCCACTGAGAATCAACAGGTCGCTGCCCAGCTGTTGCAGCGATTGTTTGAGCGCAACCAGGCTATGGTGTAACCACCAGGCGCTCGCACCGCCCAACGGCCAGTCCGGGTCAGGTTCGTCATAAATGAAGACCGGGACAGGAAGGTGCTCATCCTGCAGTAATGCCTGTAAAGCCGGATTATCAGCGTTACGCAAATCCCTGCGAAACCAGAGTATCGCTGTTGACACGTGCTAGCGCTACTTGCCGGTCTTGAGCAGTTGACTCATTGACCTGAGTCCCGCACTGATCGATTCGCCCAGGCAAATAGCGCCGCTGGCTTCAATTTTCTGCTGATGTTTGGCCGCGGTTCTGCCACCGATAAATACAGGAATAGCACATTTTTCAACCAGCTCAGACAGTTCGCTTTCAAACAGGCCGCGCGAGGGTCGCGATGAACCTGACAGGACAATGCCGTCACAGGGCCGCTGCTCGAGGACATGGGGTATTTGATCCAGCGGGGTGTTGGAGCCCAGTATCAGCACACGATAGCCGAAGTTAACGGTCGCCAATGCAAACAGCAGTAAGCCGATCTCATGGTACTCTCCTGGCAGGCAGGCGAGGATTAACAGCGGCCCACGACTGCGTTGATTCAAATGGTGTATTCGCGCTCCCAGTTTGTTGCGTAAATAAACCGAAAAGAAATGTTCTTCGGCAATACCGGTTTCCCGCTCTTTCCAGCGTTCACCGATAATCCTGAGTAACGGGGAAACAAGGCGCTGATTGACGACATCGACGGGGTACAGGGACAGTGCGTCGTTATAGGCGCTGTCCAGCACGTGCTCGTCAAATATTTCGACGGCGTGGA
>Ga0316198_10003111_pt1 | contig 10084 bp, 6 predicted proteins | sample OudBieAanoxic_MG_FD_204935 | JGI IMG/M metagenome (GOLD analysis project Ga0316198, IMG submission 204935) | Coastal sediment microbial communities from Oude Bieten Haven, Netherlands - site A anoxic | ecosystem: Environmental > Aquatic > Marine > Coastal > Sediment | place: Netherlands...
GTCATTTTATTTTGACACCACGGAGAAGGTCAAGAAGCAATTTGATGCTGAAAGGATCAGTATCCCCTTTCCGCAACGCGATGTGCATGTCTATGAACACAAGGAATAAGCGAATGGGGAGTGCGGAAGTCGGAATGCGGAATCAACGGCAGAGCGCATAGGGCAAAGCGTTAGAGGTCTCTGATAAATCGGATTCATCGGCTTGTACGCTGTGCGCCACGCGCTATGCGCTATAACATCCACTACCGCACAAAATCCTCAGGGCGATAATCCTGAATCTTCCAGTGCTTTCATCACAGCCTCCTAAACCTGGTCGGCGGTGTAAAAATCACTTTTAAAAATCTGTTGGCCGGTTGGCGAAAATATAACCAGAAGCGGGATGGTCAGGGTTCCTACCTCTTTGAGCTTGGCCTTTCCCGCCGGGTTATGGCCTGTGATATCCACCTTCATCGGCACAATGTCTTCTGTTGCGAAAAGGGTGACGATCTTTGGGTTTTTAAATACCCCCTGCTCCAGCACTTTGCAGTTGAGGCACCATTCCGCGGTAAAGACCATCAAGATTATCTTCTTCTCACTGGATGCATCTGAAAAACGTTGCGGGGTGTAATACACCCAGTCAACAGGACCCTGGTCGGTCAGTTGAACGGCTCCCCAGGCTGAAAGGGCCATGATCATCACACCGATGCCGGCATAAATAGTTTTCAGCTTTGCCCTGGCAGTTATCTGACACGTGCGGTAGGCCAGCCAACCGCCGGCAGCAGTGCAAAAAAACATTACCGGCCACCAGTATATTTTTGTTGTGGGATTCGGCGGATCAGCAAATAGAGCCGCTATACCGACCCCTGTAAAATATACTGCGGCTGCCAGCATGAACAACCCCATGACCTGCTTGATCAAAATACTGACCGGCCCGGTTTTCGGCATTTTTTCAACCCAGGCCGGGTTGGCGGAAAGCACCAGATAGGGCAGGGCCATGCCGGCGCCGATGGCTGCAAAGGTGGCGATGGTAGTCGCCGGCGGCTGGGTTGCCGCCCAGGCAGCCGCTGCGCCCATAAAAGGCGCTGTGCACGGGGTAGACAAAATGGCTGCCAGAATTCCCAAACCGAATGAGCCCTGGAGCGTATCCTGCTCCGGGTTAAGCGTGTATATAAAATTTGGCAACCGTACACTATAAAAGCCGAACATTCCGGTGGCCATAATCCCAATGAGAAGTCCAACCAGGATGGTGAATACAGGGTACTGGAACAGTTGATTGGTGGCGCTGAAGTCACTGACCAGAGCAATCAGAACACCCAGTGCCAGCCAGAAGATCAAAACCCCCAGAAACATCGCCAGCCCCAACAAAAAGCACTGTCTGCGGTCCTGGGCTACATGGGACAGGCTGATGATTTTGATCGGAATCAGCGGCAACACGCAGGGGGTAAAGTTGAGCAGCATGCCGCCCAACCCCGCCGTGATGAGCAAAAGAATTATGCCAAATCCGGAGGAAACATCTATTGCAAATGTCCAGCCGAACAGGTCGAAATTTACCTCCCTGGAGCTAATGGCCGTCGAGCCTTGATCGAACCCGACAAACAATACTTCATTTATTTTTGACACACCGGAGCCGGATTCAACAACCGCAAGGGATGCTTCAAATTCGATTTTTGCTGGGAACAAACAGTAAGTGTCCGAGCAGGCCTGGTATGCAAACACCAGCTTGATCCATTGGTTCCCGGGCGGTATCGTTTCTTCCAGCTTGATCGGCAGATAAATGACGGTCTGTCCTTCAAAGGACATCAAAGCCCCGGCGGCATACTCTACCTCGATCGGGACAGCCTTCGGGTAGCGTGGCGATTCTATGGTTATAGCGTCACTGACATCGGCAACCGTCACTTTTGTGGGGTAGGGATTGAAATCTTCAAACGGTATAATCTGCTGCGCATCGGCATTGATGTGAATACCTTTTTTGATGTCGGCGATGATTGCCAGGATAATCGAATCGCCGGGACGCGCACGATCCACGGACCAGGCTGTCCGGACCCTGACAACCCCACCTTCCGCAGCCTGCAAACCGGTCGCTGCTGTATAAAGCGGAGATAATACTAATAAAGCGGAAACCGTAAAGAGCAAAAAAATGAGTGAACGATTGTTAGTATGTAGCATTTCAGATATATGTCAATTATTCCAAGCCTGGATATACAGGCACTCTAATTATAACCGATAACTATTAACTTATAATCACTTGAACCCTATACCTTCTACCATGTTTATACCTGCATAAAAAGGCGGATTCCGGGTTCGAATCCCATCTCCTGTGCTTTAATGTCCAGGTGCAAAGTTGTAATTTGCTCCAGCGCCGGATAAATCAGTCTTGCTACTTTTCTTGTGTCGACGGTTTTAATATATTTTTTGCAATTGTCACACACATCGACCCGGGTATCTTCCTCGTCCTCGCTGTAAAAATAATGCAGATCTTTGTTTCGGGAACTGTCACAATAGGGACAATGAACCCTTTTAGCCGGCCATAAATGCCAGCAGAAACTGCAAACTAATTTCCGACGCCCTTCATCTTCGAGTAGAGAGAGGATGGGTGCATTACCGCAAATGGGGCAATATCCCTGCAGCCAGGGTTCCTCTTGGTCCAAATATACCGCAAGCTGATCGGCACATGCGCAAAGGGAAGGTTTTAAGCTGTTATAGGTAAAAAAACCAATCACCGGCTTTTCGATCTCCAGTTCATTGGCCATATTTTCAAATAAAGCTTCATTGCCGCTGAGAAGGCCTGTAAAAAGAACTGCAGGCTTTAAAGTCGTCCCAACCGCATTTAAAATGATCTCCGCTGCGGCAGACAACTTTGGATTGGCCCCGGAGGCAAGATGACACAGGTTCAGAAATAGATTGGCAGATTCGGCTTCATCATAAATAAAGGCTTCAATCTCAATCAGCGGCAATTTGCCGCGGGCCTTGGCAGTTTGCAAGTCTTCGGAGAGTTGAAGCGGTTCAAGATCAATATGGCCTTTGCAATCTTCCTGGGCATCAAAAACTCCGCCGTAAAAGTCAAGTATTTCGGCATAAACGGGCTTGCTTTTTTTTACCGCTGCAACCGCCTTTTTCACCTGCTCGGATGTGAGGGCTAAATACGATGTCATAAAAGTTCCGCAATTGTGTTGAGCGTTACGTGTTTCGGGTTACGGGTTTCGAGGTGCCGGGTGCGAGTTATTGGATAGCGGGTTTTGATTGCCGAGTTTGCATTTAGTCAGCGCAGAGGCGGACTCTACTCGTAACGCGCAATCCGCAACCCGCAACCCGTAACCCGCAACTCGTAACCCGCAACTCGTAACCCGCAACTCGTACCCCCTCTTTTTTACCACATGTCAAGCATATAAGAAAGGGGAGAAGGCTCGGGCCTTCTCCCCTCCAGGGCGGATTTCCACTTGGGGCTGCTATTATCCCAAATGTGAAACCATACCGGCAAACGGGCGCAACATCATGCGCAATGCTGCTTGCCGGGAGATACCATATTCAGTTGCCGATGCCACCGCATACTCATGGTAAAGGTTGGGATCAAAGCCAACCAGGTATATGGTCCGGACATCGTCCGGATCCAGCAGCGTGGCGCTGGGGTATTTTTTTTGTGCTGCAGCCAGGTGTTTTTGGGCCAGTTTCAAGATGTCCTCTCGATCCCCGAAATTCATGGCACCGGTGGGACACACCTTGACACAGGCCGGCTCCAGCCCGTTTTCGACCCGGTCGCTGCACATGTCGCACTTGGCAATGCTGCCGTCTTTGGCCTGGCGCGGGATGTCATAGGGACAGGATTGGCGGATTTCGGCGGCATCCAGCCCCCGGGTATTGGCGGTGTAAATTACCGCGCCGGTAGAGGCGTTTGTGAAAATTGCCGATGGTTCTCCGGCGGTGTCCTGGCAGGGCGGTTCCATACAATGCCGGCACTGATCCGGAAAAAAGAGCCAGCGCAGCTTACCGTCGACGACCTCTTCGCGCATGCGAACCAGCTTATAGGTGTCAAAGGAGAGATCAGCCGGGTTTTGATAGCTGCCCCGGTTGACGGTTTCTTCTGCCGGAAGGTCATGCCATTGCTTGCAGGCCACCTGGCATCCCCGGCAGGCCGTGCATAACGTCGTATCAACTAAAAAGGATTTACTCATTGCGATCACCTCCTTTTATATTTTGGCCACATTAACCATAAAGGCCTTGGTTTCAGGAATGCGGGTGTTGGGATCTCCGGTGGACGGTGTCAGCAGGTTGGCACTATCCTCCAGGCCGTTGGCCGGTTTGACCCATCCAAAATGCCAGGGAATACCCACTTGATGAACGTCAACTCCCGCGATTTTAAAAGGTTGAAACCGCTTGGTAACCACGGCGGTGCATTGCAGTGCGCCCCGCGGTGATGATACCCTGACGCGTTCCCCGTTTTGAATCCCTTTCAGCTTTGCCAGCTGTTCGCTCATTTCCACGAAAACCTGGGGCTGCATCTCCAGCAGCCACGGCTGCCAGCGGGTCATCACGCCGGTCTGCCAGTGTTCCACCACGCGGTAGGTGGTGGCCACGTAGGGATAGCGTGGATCACAGCTGGCCCACTGGTCGGCCCCGGTTTTGTAGATCGGGGCGGTGGGATTGATGCGTTGCTTGTTCATGGGGTTCTCTTCGATGGGACATTCCAGTGGTTCGTAATGTTCCGGAAGCGGACCGTCGGCTCGCCCCGGGCCGAAGATCTGGCCATGTCCGTGCTTGCGCATGATAAAAGCGTATTTGGCATCTTTGCGCATCGAACCGTCGGGGTTTTGCATCGGATACCAGCCGCCGTCGGGCACGTCTCCCTGCCAGCGCCGGCTGACGTATTTGCCGTCCTTTACATCCCCATCGAACTTAATGACCCAGTCTTTGAGATCCCAGGGCTTGCCTTTCAGATCCACCGAGGCCCGGTTGTAAATGATGCGTCGGTTGACCGGCCAGCACCAGGCAAACTGCGGGTACAGCCCGATATTGTTGGGGGCATCCATCTGGCCGCGCCGCGCTGCCATATTGCCTTTTTCGGTGTAGCTGTTGCAGTACAGCCAGTTAGCCGATGAGGTCGATCCGTCCGCCTGCAGGAAGGCAAAACTGGGCACCAGGGTTCCTTTTTTGTAGGTCTTGTCTTTGATGGTAACATCCTTGAGGAAATACCCGTTGATTTCTTTGGCCACCTTATGGGGATCATACTCACCGTCGGTCAGATAGTCCCATTTGAGATTTACGATGGGTTCCGGAAAGGTGCCGCCTTTTTCGTATTCGGCTTTGATCCGGTTGCCCAGTTCCAGGATGATCTGCCCATCGGGCAAGCTGTCGCCTAAAGGTTTGGGTCCCTGATAGCGCCACTGACTCCAGCGGCCGCTGTTGGTGATGCTGCCTTCTTTTTCAACCGATACGGCAGCCGGCAGGAAAAATACCTCGGTCTTGATGCTGGCCGGATTCACCCCCGGCCCCTTCCAGAAAGAGCCGGTCTCATTGTCGAAGAGGTTGACATTGACCATCCAGTCCAGCTCGGCAAAGGCTTGACGGTTTTTACCGGCATTCGCTCCGCTGCAGGCCGGGTTCTGGCCCCAGGCAAAAAATCCCTTGAAGGTTTTTTTGTACATTTCGTCAAACAAAGACAGCCAGGAATAATCTTTGCCGTCATCCACTTTGGGCAGCCAGCCATAGCCGAAATCGTTGCCGGCATTGGCATTTTCACCGAAAAACGACTTGAGCAGGCTGACCGAATACTTGGGGTAGTTCTGCCACCAGTTGGCGCTTAACGGATCCTTGCTCTTGGGGGTCCACTTGCCGTTGTAAGCTGCCAGCGATACATTCGAAGCCCTGGGAGTTTTCAGGTAGCCGGGCCAGATATGCCACAGCAGGCAGTGATCGGTGGATCCCTGCACGTTGGATTCCCCGCGCAGGGCGTTGACCCCGCCGCCGGCAACACCCATGTTGCCCAGCAGCAGCTGAATAATCGCCATAGTACGAATATTCTGAACCCCGGTGGTGTGCTGGGTCCAGCCCATGGCGTACATGATGGTGCCGGCCATGCCCGGTTTACCGGTGGCCGTGTAGGTCTTGTAGATCTCCAAAAGCTCTTTTTGCGGCGTGCCGGTAATTTCTGATACTTTTTGGGGCGTATAGCGTGAGAAATGCTTTTTCAAGAGCTGAAACACGCTGCGGGAATCCTTTAAACTACGATCCACCTGGGGCACACCGTTTGCATCCATCTTAAAAGCCCACTGGCTCTTATCGTATTTACGGGTTTTCTCATCGTAGCCGGAGAACAGGCCGTCTTTGAATTTGAAGGAATTGCTCACCAGAAAGGGCGCATTGGTGTAGTACTGAATGTATTCTTTGTGGTAAAGATTGTTATCCAGTAAGTATTTGATCATCCCGCCTAAAAAGGCGATGTCTGTTCCGGATCGAATGGGGGCATAAATATCTGCTTTGGACGAAGTCCGAGTGAAGCGGGGATCAACGCTGATAAGTTTGGTGCCCTTTCCCTGGGCTTCGGTAACAAACTTAAAAGATATGGGATGATTTTCGGCAGCATTGCTGCCCATGATTAAAATACAGTCACTGTTTTTGATGTCAATCCAGTGATTGGTCATCGCGCCGCGTCCGAACGACTCTGCCAGAGCCGCAACAGTGGCGCTATGTCAGATACGGGCCTGATGTTCGATATAAGTGACGCCGATCGCACGAATCAGGGCCTGGTAAATCCAACACTCTTCATTGTCCAGGGCCGCACTGCCCACCGACGCGATGCCGGCCGTCCGATTGACAACCTGACCCTTGGCATTTTTAGACTCAAAGGTGGCATCCCGGGTGGCTTTGACCCGTTTGGCGATTTCAGTCAGGGCCCAATCCCAGGACACTTTTTGCCATTTTTTGGAATAGGGTGCACGGTACATCGGTACGGTGATGCGATTCTCGTTTTCGACCAGCTGGGTCAGGGCGGCGCCTTTGGAACACAACGAACCTCGGTTGATGACATGATCCGGATCGCCTTCGATGTTGATGACCCGTCCGTCTCCTTTACGGCTGGTATGCACGATGGCCCCACAACCCACCGCGCAATAGGGGCAGATGGTAGTGGTTTCCTTGGCATACTGGGTCTTGAGCATCTGGGCATGGGCTTTAACCGGGCGCAGGTCAAACCCCAGACCGCTGACGGCAAGACCGGCTGCCGAAGCACCGGTGATCTGGATAAACTCCCGTCGGTTTACCTTCATAATGCCTCCTCCTTTGTTGGGTTAGGGTTCTTGGATTGAAAAAGCCAACAATTTACGCCTGTAAGATATGTTTTCGGGGTGATGTTTATTCTGGTGTCGAAAGACAGAATTCCGGTACCCGATGTTTGCGCCATTTATGACAGTCCGCTCTGGGACGGTTATGGGTTATTTCACAAGAGAGGGTGATTATCCGACTTGAGCATTTTTACTTTTAAACCCTACTTGAAGCAATTTCAAGTAAAAATGGGGTAAATGATGTATTTTCAGGTTAGGAACACCGTATTTTTCCCGAAGCATCGTTTTTAAGATTGCGGGATCCAGCAGACTATTGACATACCCAGCATAGTGATTTAATCTAGTAATTTTTGTGTTTTCTAATTCCCAAACTCGATTTAAGGAGATTATCCATGGCAAATGAAAGATATTTATTTACATCCGAATCGGTGACAGAGGGCCATCCGGACAAGGTGGCAGATGCCATATCCGATTCTATCTTGGATAGTATCATGGCCCAGGATAAAAACTGCCGGGTGGCCTGTGAGACCCTGGTGACCACCGGCCTGGCCTTTATTGCCGGAGAAATTACGACTCAATGCTATGTGGATATGCCCCAGATCGTCCGGGATACCATCCGCGATATCGGTTATTCTTCTTCCCGGATGGGGTTTGATTACCAAACCTGTTCGGTCATAACCTCGATTGATCATCAATCGCCGGATATCTCCCAGGGAGTTACCGAGGGCGAAGGCCTTTACAAAGACCAGGGTGCCGGGGATCAGGGGTTGATGTTCGGATTTGCCACTGATGAAACACCCGAGTTGATGCCCATGCCGATTACCTATGCCCATAAACTCTGCCGGCGGTTGGCCACGGTTCGCAAGAACGGCTCCCTCGACTTTTTAAGGCCGGACGGAAAATCCCAGGTTACGATCGAGTATGAAAACGGAACACCCAAACGGGTGGATGCTGTTGTGGTTTCAGCCCAGCATAAAGATGATGTAACCTATGAAGATTTAAGAGAGGCCCTGATCGAAGAGGTAATTAAAAAGGTAATTCCCCAGGATATGACCGACGGCGATACCCGCTATTTCATTAACCCCACCGGTAGATTTGTCATTGGAGGACCGATGGGAGACTGCGGGCTAACCGGGCGTAAAATTATCGTTGACACTTACGGCGGCCAGGGAAGCCACGGGGGCGGATGTTTTTCAGGAAAGGACCCCTCCAAGGTGGACCGCAGTGCCTCTTACATGGGCCGGCATATCGCCAAAAATATCGTTGCGGCGGGAATAGCTAAAAAATGTGAAATCCAAATCGCCTACGCCATCGGTGTGGCTGAACCCGTTTCGGTCATGGTCGACCTGATGGGCACCGGTGTTGTTCCCAAACAGCAGGTTGAAGACATCGTAAAGGAAGTATTCGATTTAAGACCTGCGGCCATCATTGAGTATCTTGACTTGCTTCGGCCCATCTATCGCATGACTTCGGCTTATGGTCATTTCGGCCGCAGCGAAGACGAGCTCACCTGGGAGAAAACAAACAAGGCTGACATTATCAGGGAAATGGCAGGACTGTAGGGCCGATAACGTCAAATAACTTTTTCTGCGGTCTCTGCCGTGTGAGTGCTTTTTGTGACCTAAGGCGGGCGAACCGAAAATACGAAATACGAAATACGAAATTCGAAACAATATCAAAATTCAAATGATCAAATGTTTCAAACAGAAACAGGCATTGGTGAACTTTAAACATTAGACCAATTTAGCTCCTCATGTTTTTGAATTTCTGTCATTAAGATTTTGGATTTGTTTCGAATTTCGATATTCGGGTTTCGAATTTTTTGATTGACATTAAACAGTTATTCTCAAGGAATTAAATATCAATTTTAGACACAAGGGAGATTGTTCAACAATGAAATATGACGTAAAGGACATTAAGGCTGCTAAAGAAGGTGCGCTGCGCATTGAATGGGCCAATCAGAATATGCCGGTTTTAAACCGCATCCAGAAACGATTTAAAAAGGAGAAGCCGTTAAAAGGAATGAGAATCGCCGCCTGCCTGCATGTGACCACCGAGACGGCATCCCTTATGAAAACCTTGAAAGCGGGCGGTGCTAAAGTAGCTTTGTGTGCATCTAATCCACTGAGTACCCAGGATGATGTTGCTGCGTCACTGGCGAAAAACGATAAAATACCCGTTTATGCCATCAAGGGGGAAAACCATAAAACTTATTATTCCCACATCAATGCGGTTCTTGATACCCGACCTCAATTCACGATGGATGATGGCGCCGATTTGGTATCAGTATTGCACACCAAACGCACACAGCTTATTGACGGGGTCCTGGGCGGAACCGAAGAGACGACCACCGGTATTATTCGCTTGAGAAGTATGGCCGCCGACGGCGTTCTCCAGTACCCGATTATTGCAGTCAATGATGCCCAGACCAAGCATTTTTTTGATAACCGCTACGGTACCGGTCAAAGCACCATCGACGGCATGATCCGGGCTACCAATCGCCTCGTGGCCGGCAGCCGTTTTGTGGTATGTGGCTATGGTTGGTGCGGACGGGGGCTGGCCATGCGAGCCCGGGGCATGGGCGCCAATGTCATTGTAACCGAGGTTGATCCGTTGCCGGCGTTAGAGGCCGTCATGGATGGTTTTACGGTCCTGCCGATCCGCAAGGCGGCCAGAATTGGTGATTTCTTTTGCACGCTGACCGGTGACATCAATGTCATCCGCAAAGAGCATTTCCAGATCATGAAAGACGGTGCCATTGTAGCCAATTCCGGGCACTTTAATGTAGAGCTTGATCTTGATGGTCTCAAACAGATTGCGAAATCAAGACG
>Ga0316198_10003112_pt1 | contig 10083 bp, 9 predicted proteins | sample OudBieAanoxic_MG_FD_204935 | JGI IMG/M metagenome (GOLD analysis project Ga0316198, IMG submission 204935) | Coastal sediment microbial communities from Oude Bieten Haven, Netherlands - site A anoxic | ecosystem: Environmental > Aquatic > Marine > Coastal > Sediment | place: Netherlands...
ATGTGTTGTTTGGACACCGTTAAAAATGGTTATGTTTACTTCCCAACGACCTTCTTGATCTCGCCGACCTTTTCTTGAACTTTACCGTCTAAATTTTCGTCTTTGCCTTCGGTTTCCAAGTCGGGATCGCCGGTTATTTTCCCGGCAACCTCCTTGATCTTGCCCTTCATTTGGTGCATCTTGCCCTCTGCGTTGTCTTTTGTGCTTGATTTCATGGTATTTCCTCCTGTAGGTTTCTTTTTGACATCATTTTGTTTGTTTTTTAACGTGGTTTTTTCAAGGCATCTCTTGTTCTGTTTCTCTATCGATGATTACTTCACCTATTCGCGCTTCGATTCGGACAACATCTTTCTGAGCTCCTCTCCCTGCACACTTTCCTTCTGCGAGAGGAGATGGGCCAAATCATCGAGTACAGGTCGCTGCTCAGAGAGGATTTTACGCACGCGCTGATGGGCTTCCTCGATAAACCGTGTGACTTCTTCGTCAATTTGGGCGGCCTTCGCTTCGCTGTAATTTTTACCGGGAGAAAAACTTTCCGGGAGAAACATCGGCTGGCGCGGACGCTCATAGCTCACCAGTCCCAGCCGATCGCTCATGCCGTATTCCGTGACCATGGAGCGGGCGATGTCTGAGGCCCGCTGTAAGTCGTTCTGGGCCCCGGTTGAGATTTCTTCAAAAACCAGCTCCTCCGCCACCCGGCCGCCTAAAAGAACGGCCAGCCGGTCCAGCAGCTCCGAGCGCGTCATTAAATAACGATCCTCAGTCGGTTGCTGCTGGGTATATCCGAGCGCCGCAATTCCCCGGGGAATAATGGAAATTTTGTGCACCGGGTCGGCATGTTCAACAGACTCGGCCACAATCGCATGTCCGGACTCATGAAAGGCGACAATTTCTTTCTCCTTGGCATTCATCACCCGGTTCTTTTTCTGAAGGCCCGCTACCACCCGGTCGATGGCCTCGTCGAAATCCGCCAGCTCGACCATTTCTTTATTATTTCGGGCCGCCAGCAACGCGGCTTCATTGATGATGTTGGCCAGGTCGGCTCCCACGAAGCCCGGGGTGCGGCCGGCGATATTTCGGAGATCGACTTCGGGACCTATCACCACATTCTTGGAGTGAATTTTCAAGATGGCTTCACGGCCGTTGATATCCGGCCGGTCTACCAAAACCTGCCGATCAAACCGTCCCGGGCGCAACAAGGCCGGGTCCAAGATTTCCGGCCGATTGGTGGCGGCCATGATGATGACCCCTTTATTTGTCTCGAACCCATCCATCTCCACCAGGAGCTGATTAAGCGTCTGCTCGCGTTCGTCATGCCCACCCATGACATTCATTCCCCGGGCCTTCCCCAGCGCGTCCAGTTCATCGATAAAGATGATGCAGGGCGCCTGGCCTGCGGCCTGAGAGAATAGATCGCGAACGCGGGCCGCGCCCACGCCGACAAACATTTCCACAAACTCGGACCCGCTGATGCTGAAGAAGGGCACTTTGGCTTCCCCGGCCACAGCTCTGGCCAAAAGGGTCTTACCGGTACCTGGCGGGCCGACCAGAAGCACCCCTTTGGGAATTCTCCCACCCAGTTTCTGGAATTTCCCCGGATTGCTCAAAAATTCAACGACCTCCTGGAGCTCTTCCTTGGCCTCATCGATGCCGGCTGCATCGGCGAAAGTAACCTTCGTTTCACTTTCGGCAAAAATTTTGGCTTTGCTCTTGGCGAAAGACATCACCCCCATCCCCGGTCCCATCTTTTTCATGGCATAGCGCCAGATCAGGAAAAAAATGCCTATGGGGATGACCCAGGAGAGAATACTGCTCAAGAGTTTATTTTCATACTGTCCGGAATAACTGACGTTGCGGTCATCCAATTCCTGCACCAGGTCGGGGTCATCCACCCGAATGGTGGTGAACTTCTGGACCGGATCTCCCTTTAGCGTTCCACTGATATTATCCGGGCCGATGGTCAATTTGGCAATGTTGCCCTCGGTGATGTATTGTTTAAATTGGCTGTAGGGAATCGTCTCCACTTTTCCAGAAAAAAGGTATTGTTGCAGGTAGGTAAACAAGAGGAAGACCAACAGGAAATACCAGATGCTGAAATGAGCCTTAGGGGGCAAGGCGTCCTTTTTTTTCTGGGGGTCCTGGACACCAAAGAGGGAACGTAGCTTATCCATAAGGCTGCTTATTGGATCTTTATTTTCATTGGACGCCATTTTCATTTTCCTATATTTTACTGCGATGACATGCCATGCCTGTTTGAAATTCAAGGCCCCTCAATGAGGCTCCCGAGTGATCCACAGCCGGCCAAAAAGTATGCTTTTTGAAATTTGATTGAGCGTCCGACTGCTATTCAAAGGCTTTTGGCGACCGTCAGAAAAGCTTGCTTGTCAAGTCGTGCATGGCCTTCACAATATCCAGGATCGCCTCGTGCATACCCTCCGCGCCTGAGCCTATTTCCGATGCTTCTTTCTTCTGGATCTTGTCCTGAACCTCGGCTTTGATTTTTTTCAGGTTTTGAGCTTGTTTTTCAAACTGCAGACGATGCTCTTCTTTCATGTCTTTAAGGGCATCTGAATTAATCTGTCGGATGAGTTCATCGGCCTCAGCCAGCAATTGTTCGATATTCTTGGATTCTAAGTTCTTTGACATAATGTTTCCCTTCCTTGACCTTTCGGCTGTTCATCTCACTAACGACGTCATTTCCCGTTTGAAAGCATTTTAAAGAATGTATAATTCGCAAATTTTCCGGTAGTGGTATCCGTAGATTGCAAGGGTGACGGCTAATGGCACCTGCCGGGGCCTGCGGATCAGCGTCCAGAGCAATAGATGCCAGTACTGGAAGCGTTCCTTACCCAATATGCCGAGCTTAAAGCCGGAGTGAAAAAACGCCAGAAACCGCTTAAAATCCATTGGTACGGTAATGTCGGGTGGCCTTAGCTCTATCAGAAAATTTCTAACCCTCCGGTAGAAATTACGGGGAGAGTAAATCTGTTTCATAATCGATCGATACCCATCCAAAAGCCTGTCCAGGCCCATTTTGGGGACGATATTGGTCGTTCCATCGACATTGTCTCCGGAAAACGCGCGAACCACCCGCTTTTCCTTTTGAAGTCGGTCAAAGAGCCGCGTTCCCGGAGGCGCCTGGAGCATTCCGACCATCGCGGTTACAATCCCGCTTTTCTGGATGAAATCGATCTGCCGCTGGAAAGTAGACGGCGTATCGCTGTCAAAGCCAACGATAAAACCGCCCATTACCTGTAAGCCGGCGCGGTGGATCGTTTTGACGTTTTGCAGGAGATCGCGGTTTTTGTTCTGAGTTTTACGACATTCCGTAAGGCTGACCTCATCGGGCGACTCGATACCGATAAAAACGGAATCAAAGCCGGCCGTTACCATCATATCCAGGAGCTCCGGATCATCGGCCAGATTGATCGAGGCTTCCGTAAAAAAAACACATCCCTTTTTATCTTTCCGCCATTCGATCAGGGCGGGCAGCAGCTGTGCTTTCAGGTATTGTTTGTTTCCGATAAAATTGTCGTCAACGAAAAAAATATTGCTGCGCCAGCCTGCATCATAAATACGATCCAGTTCTGCGATAACCTGCCGGGGTGCTTTCATGCGTGCCCGATGACCGAAAAGAACCGTCACGTTACAAAACTCGCAGTTGAACGGGCATCCTCTGGAAAACTGAATGCTCATCGATGCATATTTTTTCATGCGTATCAAATGCCATGAGGGGATGGGGGTGTCATGAAGATCGCAGAAACCGGATGTCCTGTAGATTTTTTTCGGACGTCCATTTATAAAATCCTCAAGAAAAACCGGCAGGGTAAGCTCGGCCTCGTCCAAAACCAGGTGATCCACCTGCTCAAAAGCGTTCGGTTCCGCTGTAAAAAGCGGTCCGCCGGCAACGATTTTCAATCCTTTGCTTTTGCAACGGTCGATGATGTTGACAGCCGATTTGCGCTGAACTGCCATTGCGCCGACAAGGGCCAGGTCCGCCCATGCCAGATCTTCATCCCTAAGCTCGTCTATGTTCTCATCCACCAGTCGCTTGGGCCATTCTTCGGGCAGCATGGCAGCGACGGTGAGCAGACCAAGCGGCGGATAGGCCGATTTCTTCCTTATAAATCGCAGGGCATAGGTGAAGGACCAAAAGGTATCCGGGAATTTCGGGTAGATAAGCAAAATGTTCACGATTCAACCTCCTTTCACACGCCGGCATACTCTTTCGCCACGCGCAGCGTGAACGGCGTTTATCCCTTCGGCGAGCCGGACGGTGTATATGCGGATGCCATGCGGCTGACGTAAAAGACTTTTTGTCCCCAGTAAAACACCGAACATGTCGGATTTTAAATGGCGGTCCAACTTTTCGCGGTTTTTCCACTCCTCAAGCACACAGAGAAGGTTTTTGTCCTTCATGTCGCATAAGAGCGAACAGCTGAGACAGCCCGCCTCCTTTTCCATTGGTCCCATCATCGACAGGAGCGTTTGCACCACCTCTTTCTGCTTTTCGGGCAGCACATTCAGGGTTATTCGGACCACGATCATTGCAGTCACCTTTGGGTAAGACCGGCCATCGGGTTTATTCTATGATTTCGAGCATCGACAGCTTTTTCGACATAGCCGAAACAGCTTTGACAATTCACTGTATTTGTACTCAAGGTTCATGCCGGATTTCGTGGGTTCAGCTTTTTATCAACATCATGCTGATTTAATGGAGAAATATGATCGAGAAGAATTGGGGGTGCAGGATAGAAATGGTTAATGCGATTGGTCATATATGACCATTGGTCATATATGACCAATTATCTGGGTGTAACCGACGCTGAATTGCGGCTGCATCGAGGGAAAACCGGAAGTGACCCCTTCAATTTCATCTTGCCGGCTGCATCTGACTTTGGCGCAAAGTAAAATTAAACTGATCGGTTCCAGGTTATATCGTTTTAAGGGAGCATTGCCAGCGCCTTTTCGAAAAAACTCTCTCCCCCGAAATTGCCAGACTTCAGTGCCAGACAAAGCCCGGTCGGCTGCAGAGTGAACGTCCATGGGACACCGGGTTCGATTTCCGGTCCGATCCGGAGGCTTTTCAGCTCGAGGGCCTGGACCACCGCTCCCGAGGTTTCGCCGCCGGCAACAATCAGTTTGGTCATCCCCGCGATCATCAGGCGGCGGGTCACCCCCGCCAGGGTACTCTCTACCAGTTCACCGGACCGGCTTTTGCCCAGCCGGGACTGAATTTGGGACACGATTTCAGGCGCGGCCGAGGAGTAGATCAATACGGGGTGCCGGGCCATGCGCTCTTTGGCCCAAGTGACCACGGTTTCTACATTCTGTCGACCTTCGGATAGGGCCAGGGGATCGAGTTGAAACCCCGGATAATTCTTCATCATCCGGTTGATTTGTCTCCGAGTGGCTTGGGAGCAGCTGCCGGCCAGGACCACAGCCGCCCCTTTCAGCTTCGGGAGATGGGTCAATCCCCCATCTGCATTCAGCGCCCCGACTCTCCGGAAGTTTTCCGGCAGACCCATTGCCACCCCCGAGCCGCCCGTGATCAGTTTAAGTTTGGAGCAGGCCGTTCCTATATCGATTAAATTCCTGTCGTTGACGGCATCCATGACGGCAAATCGCCGGCCCTGGCGGGCCAGCCGGTCCAATTCCTGTTCAATGGCCGGGGGACCCTTTTCGATGATCTGCAGGGGGATCAGGTCCACTGCGCCGGGGGTGCGGACCTGTTTCCCCAGAAAACGCACCAGGTTGGCATCGGTCATGGGTGTCAACGGGTGGTGCCGCATACCGGATTCTGAGAGCGGCAGGCTGGCCACGAAAAGATGCCCCTGGTAAACCGTGCGCTCGTTGGCGGGAAAGGCGGGGCAGACGATGGTCAATTTGGTCCCTAAACGATCCAGGAGGGCTTCGGCCACCGGACCGATGTTGCCGCTTTCGGTGGAATCGAAGGTCGAGCAATATTTGAAAAAGATCTGCCGGGCGCCTTGCCTGACAAGCCAATCGCAGGCCGCCACGGACCGGTCCACGGCCTCAGCTGCCGATACAGTGCGGCTTTTCAGTGACACAACGGCGGCCGTCGCCTCTGCCGGTAGCGCGTCTTGGGGGATCGGAACACCGATATACTGAACGGCGGTCATGCCGTTCTTGCCGAGCATGAGCGCCAAGTCCGTAGACCCCGTCATATCATCTCCGATGGCTCCCAGCAGGATACTCATTTTGATCCCCTCATTGTTTATATGCCCTAATCTGATCGGTTCTAGGTTCAGGGTTCAAGGGTTATAAAATTTTTATTTCCTTAACTTTATACGCTATTGTTTGGCTTGGCCGCTTTAACCCATTGGGTGAAAAATAGAATTCGACGCAATTGACGCGTCATACGATTATTAGAGACCAGTTATGGCTCATTAACTGGGAACCGTTAATCCCGTCAGGGCGGGAAACCGCTCATCCTAAGTATGCACACAATGAGCACTATGAGGTGAATTTTAACGCCGTATTGCCAAGTGCAATCGTTTTTCAAGAACCTGTTAAGCGCCGAAGTTGGCGAGAACCGCCCGGGTAACCTCGGCGGTTCCGTGGGGTCCACCGAACTCCATGGGTTGAATGGCTCCTTTGGAAAAACCGGTTTCAATGGCGGTTTCCAGGCGACGGGCGGCCCTGAGACATGGTTCCAGTTCATGACGGTTTCCCAGCCACTCCAACATCATGGCCGCCGACAGAAACATGGCTGTGGGATTGGCCTTGTCGGCGCCGGTGATATCCGGGGCCGTACCGTGTGCGGGCTGAAACAGGGCATGGTGATCACCGATTTCGGCACAGGCGGCCATTCCCATTCCGCCCATTATGCCGCCGCCGATATCCGATAAAATATCGGCGAACATGTTTTCCGCAACCAGGACATCAAAATCCCATGGTCGGCGCACCATGTCGAGGGCCATGGCGTCGACGTAGTTAAAGCCGGTGGAAATGTCCGGGTAGAGGAGGGCGCGTTCCTTGAAAATTTTACGGAAGAAGGCAAAGGCTTTAAAGACGTTGGCCTTGTCTACGCAGGTGACGTGACCTTGGCCCCCTCTCGCTTTGCGCCGCCGGGCGAGGTTGAAAGCGAAGTCGAAGAGCCGTTCACACGTGTTGCGGGTGATTACAAGGGTCTCCCGCGCCTCGCGGTCTTCGATCACTTCGCCTTTGCCCGCGGAGGCAAACAGGCCCTCGGTGGATTCCCGCAACACCACAAGGTCTATATCCCGGCTACGCCTGTCGCTCAAGGGGCTCCGCATATTGGGATAGACCTTGACCGGGCGGATACCGGCATAGAGACCGAATTCAACCCGCATCTTCAAATGAGGGGAAATTTCAGTGCCGTCAGGGAAGCGGACATCCGGCAGGCCCATGGCGCCCAGAAGTATGGCGTCGGCCTGGCGGGCCTTCTGCATGGCTTCATCGGTAATATCGGTGCCGGTCTCCCGGTAAAAATTGGCACCGGCCGGAAGACTTTCCGTAATCAGACGAAAGCCGCCGACGTGATGTTCCAGCTGCTGCAATACCGTCAGACAGGCGTCCATGACTTCGGTGCCGATACCGTCACCCGGAAAAACAGCGATCCGCAATTCGTTGGTCGTTCTCATTTTTCCTATTCAGACATCCACGTTTTCATTGAAAGCTTTGAACAGTTTCCGATCCAAAAATGTGTAATTTTTTGCGATTAAAAGGATATAAGGATTTGCACGGAGGCGCACTTTCGTTCGCTGCACAAGCAATTACGCCGACCTGTCGCACCTTCGGCGAGATTGAGCCGAAATTGTGGAAATGGGTCATTAGTAGAGGAAAACTTCGTATGTCTGTTGCTACCGTGCTCCAATACGAGAGTCGGCCTCATTATTAATAGTTATGAATATATACGTATCCGTATGCAACGCGTTTGTGCTTGTCAAATTAAATTTTCTGGTTCTTCTCCCTTCCTTGACATGATACCATTTTGTGATATCAGTGCGACGATTCCTTTTAGAGGCGGGGGTTTTAGAGGCGGGGGTTAAATAATGATGGAATATAAAGGTTATTTTGCAAAAGTCGTATTCGATGAAGAAGCTAACATATTTCATGGCGAAGTCATCAATTTAAGAGACGTTATCACTTTTGTGGGCGAAACTGTAGATAAATTGAGACAGGCTTTTTATGAATCAATTTGTCCTTGAGACTCCGCGGCTTCGGCTACGCCCGCTTGAACAATCTGATGCGTCGGCAATTCAGAAAGCTGCCGGCGCCCTTGAGATCGCCGATACCATGATCTCTCTTCCGCATCCCTATCCCGCCGGAGAAGCCGAGCGGTATGCTATCCGGCAGCTTTCTGAACGAGAAGCTGGACGCTCGGTGACCTTCATTATAGAACAGAAGTCGGAAGGATGGTTCTGTGGCCTGGTCGAGCTGCGTGATATCGACCGCGAGCATTCGCAGGCGGAACTGAGTTTCTGGCTGGCTGTTGACGCTTGGGGACAAGGTTACATGAGCGAGGTTATTCATGCAGTGGTGCGATACGGGTTTGCGAGCCTCGGGCTCAATCGGCTCTATGCGCACCACATGTTGCGTAACCCGGCTTGTGGTCGTGTTCTCGAAAAAAACGGCTTCAAGCAGGAGGGCCTGCTGCGCCAGCGGGTGCGGAAGTGGGGGCAATTCGAAGACGTGTCACTGTGGGCCATCCTGCGAAAAGACTGGCAGGAGACTGCAAACCAGTGAGGCCGCAAAAGGCAAATGCGGCCGACGTGGGTGGTAGAACGTAGACGTCACCCTTCTCGGTTTTCCCCCAATCGAGACCGGATCGTTCAAGGAAAATCGGGTCCGGCGGCCGGATTTTATATGTGGAAGAAGCATTCTCCCGAACGCCGGACTCGGAGCCATTCTATACGGCCACCGCCGTCGCTTCGATCACCGGGTTGGCCTTGAGGTATTCCAGTCGGTTCAGACCGTTGATGTAAGCCATGGCGCTGGCATTGATGATGTCCGGGTCGGCGCCTTTGCCGAGGGACACCAGGCCGTTTTCGCGCAAGCGCACCGTCACCTCGCCCTGAGCGTCCGTGCCGCCGGTCAGGGCGCCGACGGTGAAGCGCAGCAGTTCCGATTCGGTACCGGTCAGCTTGGCGATCGTGTTGAAGGCCGCATCGATGGGACCGTTGCCGTAGCCGGCACCCTGGACGCTGCGGCCGTTGATTGATAGTTTGACGCTGGCCATCGGCAGCACCGTCGTGCCGCAGGTGACGTGGAGGTATTCCAGCTGAAAGATGTCTTTGGTGCGCAGGATGCCCTCGGTAATGATCACTTCCAGGTCCTCGTCGACGACGTGCTTCTTCTTGTCGGCCAGCTCCTTGAATCTCTTGAAGACCAGATCCAGTTCTTCATCCGAGAGGTCATATCCCAGGTCCTTCAAATGGTCTCTCAGAGCGTGGCGGCCCGAGTGTTTGCCCAGGACCAACTTGTTGGCGCTCAGACCGATGGTTTCAGGCCGCATGATCTCGTAGGTCATGGGGTTTTTTAGCACGCCATCCTGGTGGATTCCAGCTTCGTGCGCGAACGCGTTGGCTCCTACGATGGCCTTGTTGGGCTGAACCATGATGCCGGTGATCATGCTGACCAGGCGGCTCGTTTGGTAGATGTATTCGGTCCTTATCCCGGTGTTGACCGGCAGAAAATTGCGCCGGGTCCGCAGGGCCATGACCACTTCCTCCAACGACGTGTTACCGGCCCGTTCGCCGATACCGTTAAGGGTCACTTCGGCCTGTCTGGCACCGGCACGGATGGCCGCCAGTGTGTTGGCCGTGGCCAGTCCAAGGTCGTTGTGGCAGTGAATGCTCAGCACGGCCCGGCCGATGTTGGGCGTGTGGCCGATAATGTAGCGAACCAGATCGGAGAATTCTTCCGGTACGGCATAGCCGACCGTGTCGGGGAGGTTGACGGTGGTGGCACCGGCGGCAATTGCGGCCTCGAAAACGCGACACAGGTAATCACGGTCACTGCGGGAGCCGTCTTCTGCCGAAAATTCGACGTTGTCCGTGAACGACTTCGCATATTTGACCGCATCAACGGCCCGCT
>Ga0316198_10003117_pt1 | contig 10077 bp, 8 predicted proteins | sample OudBieAanoxic_MG_FD_204935 | JGI IMG/M metagenome (GOLD analysis project Ga0316198, IMG submission 204935) | Coastal sediment microbial communities from Oude Bieten Haven, Netherlands - site A anoxic | ecosystem: Environmental > Aquatic > Marine > Coastal > Sediment | place: Netherlands...
GTTATTTCGGGCCTGATCGCACGGGCATTTTCCCGGGCTTTAATAATCGAACTGAATATTGAATTGGAATTGTTCTGATCAAAACCAAGAAAGTATATCACTGTTTCTTTGTCTGTTTTATCATACATCGATTCAAACATCTCCCAGTCTCCCGTGGTTACAATCAATGGTTTCCATTGTTCCGAAACGCTCGGTGGAAGTTCAAGTGAAAGGTTAAAATTTACATCCAGAAAACGTGCATAATTTTCGGCACGCTCAAGGTATCTGTTCATCCAGTATATAGAATCGGCAACTCTACTTAGCATAATTTCATTTTTTTCAATTATCCAATACCCAGGTATCTTTACTTCCTCCACCTTGTGAAGAATTGACGACCAGGGATCCTTTTTTAAGTGCAACACGGGTTAAAGCTCCGGGAATTATATTTATTTCTTTTCCATACAATACATATGGCCTTAGATCGACATGTCTCCCTTCAATCGAATCATCGGTCAGGGTGGGTACCCTTGAAAGGTTTATGGTAGGTTGTGCAATATAATTTCTTGGATTGCTTTTTATCTTTTCTTTAAATTCATCCTGCTCTTTTTTGGTTGACTTAGGTCCGATTAACATCCCATAACCGCCCGATGCATCTGTTTGTTTGATCACAAGATCCTTCATGTGATCCAGAACATAATTCAGATCGTTTTTTTCTGCACAGATATAAGTCTGCACATTGGGTAAGATTATTTCCTCGCCCATATAATATTTTATAATTCGCGGAATATAAGCATAAACGGCTTTATCGTCCGCTACTCCCGTACCAGGTGCATTAACCAATACGATATTGCCCTTTTTGTATACATCAAACAAACCAGGAACACCCAACAGTGAGTCTTTCCGGAATACATTGGGATCTATAAAATCGTCATCTACCCTTCTGTAGATCACGTCAACCCTTTGCAATCCACTCGTGGTGATCATAAATACAAAATCATCTTTTATCACGAGGTCTCTACCCTCGACCAATTCTGCCCCCATCTGCTGTGCCAGGTACGCATGTTCGAAATAAGCTGAATTATATATGCCGGGCGTCAATACTGCAATGGAGGCAGGAGAGACCGGTGTAAGTGATTCCATCATATCCCTCAGGTGGTGGGAATAATTATATACAGGCCTGACATGCAGCTTTTCGAATATTTCAGGGAAAGTCCGCTTAAGGATTTCCCTGTTCTCTAACATGTAAGATACGCCGGAGGGGCACCTCAAATTATCTTCTAAAACATAAAAAGCCCCGTCCGCCCCCCGGATCAGATCTGTACCTGAGATGTGACACCATATATTTTGAGGTGGTTTCAATCCTATACATTCCTTTCTATAGGCAGAGCTGGAAAGTATTAATTCTGCAGGTATAATTTTATCCTTTATAATTTTTTGATCATGATAAATGTCATCAATGAACATATTCAGGGCCTGAATACGCTGCTTCAAACCCTTTTCAATATAATCCCAATCCTGCTTGCTGATTATCCTGGGAATAATATCCAGATGAAGTATTCTTTCTATGCCTTGATTATCACCATACACATTGAAAGTCATGCCCAAAGATAGCTGAGCTCTGTCTGTAGAATATTGCAGGAAATTCAGCTTTTTCCAATCCATTTTGCTAAGTCTTTCTCTAAACAGCTCATAGTGAGGACGTATTTTACCATCAGGCTCTATCATTTCATCATAAAAACCTCTTGTGTCGTATGTTGTAAAGTCAATTTTTGCCATAAATAATCTTCTCTGGTTTTGAGTTTACCAAGTATTCATTATATCGTAATCCAATATAAAAGTATATTTTTTTTTAGTTGTCAAGAATTAATAACATTTATTTCTGACAAGTAATAATTTACCTGGAAATAGTAATATCTACATTCAACCCTGAAAACTTTTTGAAAGTTCAGATTATTTTGAAGGATCGCGTTTTAAAGTTCTTTGATCCGGATGTTTCTGAACCTGACAACATCACCATGACCTAAGAAGCCTATATGTCCCTTTTCTCTAAGCAAACCTGGATGTTCCTTATGATCCATGGTACCTTCATCAATAGCTTTCTGAAAATCGGTATCCAGAATCGTCGTGCCATTTAAAATAACCTGTACTGTTGTTCCCTTTAACCGGACTTCCTGCCGGTTCCACTCCCCGACTGGTTTTAAAAATCCTCTCTTTGCCGGAGCTACGCCATACAGGGATCCATGGTATTGATAAGGTTGCAGCTCTGCGTACTTTTCCGCGGTATTGTCTATGATCTGTAGCTCCATTCCCCCATATGCTGCATCACCTTTCGAAGGCGTCCGGATTCCCAGGCCATTGTTTGCTCCGGGGGTTAATTTGAACTCAAACCGGAAAATGAAATCTGAATATTCCTTTTCTGTATATAAATTACCTCCTCCCCCATCAACCGGTCGGATCACAATGTGATCATCCTCTACAACATAACTCTTTTTATTCCCGGTCCAGCCATCAAGGTTCTTCCCATTGAACAACAAGGTATATCCTTCCGATTTTTCCTCATCGGTCAGACTGTTTGACACACTCTGGGAATAAGATGTTCCGGAAACTATAAAAAATAATAGTGTAAAGAGGAGAAAATATGTTTTGTTCATTTCCATTGCATTTAAGATTTAAGCTCAATAATAAAAAATTTGAGATTTTTCAACGGCTAAATTAATTGATATTTAGTTCAAATACATAGGTTTCGTCCTGATCAATCACCGTTTCTATCCCATTGACCAAATCGCAACCCAAAAATTATCCTGCTATCCTGTTGCTCAGGCACTTTTCTTCTCCTGAATATATTCATCGACCAGTTGCTCGAGAATTTCCAATGGCAAGGCACCATTGCCCAGGATTACATTATGAAATTCCTTTATGTCGAATTGATCCCCAAGTTGATTCATGGCCCTGTCCCTGAATTCCAGGATCTTGATCATTCCTATCTTATACCCAGTAGCCTGACCGGGCCAAACGATATACCGCTCAATTTCTGTCGTAACTTCAGAACGAGACATGCCGGTATGACTGACCATATAATCAATAGCTTCCTCCCTGGTCCACTTTTTATAATGAATACCGCTATCCACCACAAGTCTTACAGCTCTGAACATTTCGGCCTGCAAACGACCAAGATTTCCAAATGGGTGATTTTTATAGAAACCATATTCCCAGGCCAGTCTTTCCGCATAAAGTGCCCAGCCTTCAGTATAGGATGTAAATCCCAGAATCTTGCGGAACATCGGGAAACCCTCCAACTCCTGAGCAAGTGCTATCTGAAAATGATGGCCGGGGATAGCTTCATGGTATGCAAGGGTTTTCATACCGAATTTTACCACTTCATTCATATCACGGAGATTAGCATAAAATATGCCCGGTCTGGATCCATCGAGCGCAGGGCCGCTGTAATAAGCACCTGCAGAACCTTCTTCCCTGAATTCAGGTATGCGCTTAACCTCAACTACTGATTCTGGTCGTAAATCAAACAGATCATCCAGATTTGCATTGATATGATCAATGATCTCCTGGTACTCTTTTATGGCAAGTTCCCTACCGGAATCATCATTGGGGAACAGGAATCTATCTTCTTTATTAAGTTCTAATATATAATCTGATACCGAATGGGTTGTATCATCATAACCCTGTGAGACCAGTATCGCCCACATTTCTTTCTCTATTCTTTCAACTTCTGAAAGGCCAGTCTGATGAATTTCTTCCGGATCGATGGCTATGGAATTCGTTGATTTTAACCTGTATCGATAATATTCATCCCCATGGGGTAATTTCCATACACCATCCCGTTCATCTGAAAGGGGAAGCAAATATTCAAAATAATCGATAAGATTCTGATAGGAAGGAAATACTGATTCATTCACAGCGAGATACACCTGATCCAGCAGTTCGGTCTTCTCATCCTCATCCAGCTTACCGAACTCATCCAGTTTTTCTTCGAAAGAAAAATATAAAATGTTTTTCCTTACGGGATCGTCATCGATTTCCTGCTGGACGGAACCCTCCTCTGGGGTTCCTACGAATCCATTCATCTCGGAAAGAACACGTTCTATTACGAATGTCGGAGGGATAATTTGCATACTTTCTCTTAGTTTCAATCCTTCCAGAACATCCTCAATGACTACCGGGAATTGATTTAAACGGCTGATGTAAGCCTCTGCATCTTCCTTGTCCCTTATCAGGTGGGTCGATTCCATGAAACTCGGGAATCCATTTTGGATACCGCCCATCTGATTTACAGGATATCCATAGTACATAAATTTTTCGCCTTCAGCTTGTGTTGAAAGATATGATCTCAGAATATCAGTATTTAATTTATTTGAAGCCGACTGTTTATCGTAATCATATTTGTTTAGATCAGTAATGATCTTTTTAAGGAATTCAAAATCCGCTGAGTCTTTCTTCAGTGAATAATCATTCAATTTGTCATTGTAGATATCGCTAAGCACGGGGAGGCCCATACCCGATACCATTTGTGGATTTTGTAATGCAAATGTGAAGAATACTTTATCATAAAAATGTCTGATATTAAAAGGTCTGAACCATATCAGATTAATTACCCAGATGACACCAGCGAATACAAGGATCAATAATCCCCTGAGGATCCATTTTCTCATAATAGTCTCGTTTAATGTATTAAAAAGTTTTGATAGAATGAATTTAAAAATCTCTATCTAATATAATCATAGAAAACACGCGATGGGTCTATAATCCAGGATCAAACATCGAATGATTGTCATAGAAATTCCACTACGGATCTAATCATACACGCACCTTGATTTATTGGATTTTACGTAATAGGTTTTATAATTTTTAGCTTTAGGATCCATGCAACCTTCCAGTTCCAGCAATTCCACTTTACGGAATTCAATGGGATGTGATTCACTTTGAAGAGAAATATAGCCACCGGTAAGAAGCTTACCGTCTTTCTTGATCGCTTCGTTGAAATTGCTAACCGTTCCGCCACCGATCTGGGGTTCAGTATAGTATATAACTTCCTCCCCTTCCATGATATGGCTGAGGAAAGCATCGCCCATAACTACTACTTCTAATCTGACCCATTGGTCACCATGGTATGTCTTTGATTTCGAATTGACACAATGGTCCTTTACCATTTCCCCCTTCATCTTGATCTCTGTTCCCGGGCTACAAACATTGGCTGTTGGTCGTTTATCTTCACCATTGCCTCCGAGAAGCTGGACTTCTACGGAAATTGGGAAATTCTGATCTTTTTCCATGGTATGGGGTGGTTGTCCATGTACCATGATGCCACTATTCCGGTAAGCCCAGGCTGGTCCTTCCGGAGCCTGTTCTCCGACAAACCTGTACTCTACGGCAATTTTGTAATATGAATATGGCTTTTTGTAAAAAATATGACCGAACCTGTTATCAAATTTATCATATTCATCATATTTCACCTTCATCAGTCCATCTTCCACGTAAAAAGTATTGCCAAAGTTATCGTCCAATTCGTAACCGTTGATCTTTACATGCCAGTCATTCAGGTCCTTTCCATTAAAAAGCTGTATCCAGTTCTCATCAGACGTTTTTTGAGCATAAGATCCAATGGCCAGAAGTACTACCATTGCAGTAAGCGTTAACTTTTTCATAATTCAGAATGTTATATTTATTACAGTTTAAAAAAAATCTAACTGTAATTTAAATAAAAATTGCCGGGAAATTTTGCGGTTTTGCATGAAATTTAGATTTAGGAATGAATTCTAAAGGGGAAACTTATAAAAAATAGCAAAAAAAATGGCCCCGCCTTGGGCGGGACCTACCTATAGACAGTTAAAATCAAAAAATTAATTGCCGATTAACCTGATTCCCAGGGTCAACTGAAATGTCGAGTTCTTTATTTCTATTTCTTCAATTTCTGAAACATTGCTGAGTCCGTAAATATACCGGGCCGTTAAATTTAACCTCAGGGGCAAATTGGCTTCCACACCGATAATAAGTCCAAAATCACTATTTTTCAATTCATCCTTGATATCTTCTGTAGTCGTACCATCTTCAGTTACTGCTTTAGTTAAAATACTGAATTGAGGACCTGCATGTATATTCAGGAATTTAATGATTTGCCATCTGAACAATACTGGAATATCAAAGTAAGTTAACTTATTATCATTTGATTCAACTGATGATCCCCCAAGAAGAATTTCACTGACTGAGCCTTTTCGGGAGTATAATAATTCCAGTTGTATCGCACTTTTATCTCCAAAGAAATAATTCAAATAAGCCCCACCAACAAATCCAGTGATATTGGATGTGCTGATCTCTACTGCCGGTAGTAGTGAATTTGCGTTCTGTGTGGCAAAATTTGCCCCTCCTTTTATGCCAAGACCTGGTCCCGCATAGGAAAGTGTACCAATAATTAGTAAGGCTAGCGTTAAATATATTTTTTTCATGATCCTGTTTATTGGATTATATCTGATATATAACGCTAGATTACGATATCATTGTTTGCACTGAATCGAAAATTCACAGAATCAGTAAAATATCCTGAATCTTCCAATTCCTGAGCTGAGATCTCTGCATATTCATTCAGAAAATCAACCAGTTCACAAATTGTCAAATTATATCTTTTATGGGGCTGGTGAACTTTCCTTATTCCCTTTCTTTGTAAAAATTCATAAGCTGTCTCTATTCTTTCTGCTGTCTTTTCCATAACACAAGAGTTAATCGTTGAACAAAATTCTACTGTTTCGAGATGGAAAGAACCACATAATAAACTAGAAAAACACATTAAAAAGATCGGGCGTATCACACAAGTAAGAAAATTGTACTTTTTTAATATTTTACAAAAATACTGATAAACAGCAAGTTAAGCGCCTACGCTTAAACTAATAGTTTATCTACCATGTAGAAAAACCATGTGTTTTTACCAATAATTTATCTTCATCATCAGATCCGGCCAGGCGTTTTGTCCGCAGGTACCTGTTCCTGTTATATTCATCAAAAATATCGGAATTTGGATCCATGCTGCTCACGTGAATATCGCCGGAGGCATGGATAAATTTCATATCACCAATCCACATGCCGACATGAACTACTTTTTCTTCAGTAGAGTCGGTTGCAGCACGTCCAAAAAACAGCAAATCACCTTTCTGAAGCACCTGAAAAGCCATTTTGTCATCAACCAGGGTGCCTATATTCACCTGCTGGGAAGCATCACGCGGCAGTAAATATCCGTTCATTTGATAAACGGTTTTAGTAAATCCACTGCAATCCATACCCTTGGAAGAGGTCCCTCCCCATAGATATGGAAATCCAAGCATATGGTAAGCCATAGCAGTCAGTTTACCTGGATCAAAACTGGTCTCAGATAACCATTTCTCATAAGATCTTGATTCGGATTTTCTGACAAAAGCCAGACGTCCGTCAGGGTAAGAGACTTTATAATGTGAATCTAATTTTTCTTCCAGAAACAATACATTTCCTGATGTAAGGTCTGATATTATTCTGGAATCTTTTTCCGTATTCTGATAAGAAAAACCGTAAATTTCTGTAAAAATTATCTTCTCCTTCTGAATATACTCTTCAATTCCTTGCTCAGGAAGCCATTCAATTCCTCCACCATCAACCCATCCAAGGTAACGGTCAGGGGTTTGTATAAGAAACCAGCTTCCTTTCTTCTTAAATACCTTAACCGGTGCCCCAAGTATTCCCTGTGTGACCAGCTCAGCGGAATGCCGGGGCTCTTTCCTGATATTGCATACCGAATTATTAACCAATCCCCAGATTCTGCCATTTAATTGTTCCTGCGGCAGGATTTGCACTTCATTCAAAACAGAAATCTGTAAGCGATCAAGGCTGTCGAGCAATGCCCTTAAAGCATTTTGCTGGTCAGTCTCCCCTTTTAACTGGTATCCATCGGCGGATTTTACCAACTCCACATCAAAAATAGTTACCCGTGCATCAGGGACGAAATGTTTTTTGACAGAAATTAAAATATTATCAATCTCATGCGTCCCCTGAGAACAGGATAAGAGAAATAAAAAGGATACTAAAGCCAGCTTCCTTGAGATAACAATCTTTACCATATCCTGGAATTTTAGTTCAGTAATCAAATTTAAATCTTTTGAGATCGGGATGATAGGTTCGGTCCCGGTTTAATTCATAATTATATACAGCTTTCCCGAGTTCTGTGAAGAAGGGAAAGGCCAGGGAATCATATGCATAATTATCATCCATATAAACCCGGTTCAGATTTACATCTATTACTGCACTCAGAAAAAACTCTATTCTTTTTTCAAAATCAACCACATAAGCCACATCTATAACATATCCGTAAGCCAACCCAACCTTGTTAAATAAGCGGATCTGTCCCGGGAGGCGATCAGTATTATCACCATACATTATAAATTTGCAATAGTTATCGGGATATTTATCACCATAAAACGGATAATCACTTTCTGCCGGATACATGCTCATATATTTATACAACAGATTATAATCTTCCATGGTAAGTTCAAATAGAGGCGTTCCCTGGAGCACCCCCGGGAAGATAGTCTCGATAAGGAGATTATGAAGATCTCCCAGTGACATGAAATTCTTTTCTGAGAAATCCATTGGTTCAGAAACCAGGCTGTCGCCCATCATATATCCCTTTCCGAGCAATATATCCTTTCTTTCAGTAAACAGCGGCGATCCGACCTGCATCGATTGTTGATAGACTACGGTATCATGCTCATAAAATCGAACCGGATTGGTATGCCTGTTTTCATCGGCTGACAGAAAAATGGATAACCTGTGCAGTATCCCTGAATTCAGAAATCCTTTGGATACCAGGGCATCATGGATATATTCCTGACCCAAAAATTCATACAGGCGATTAGATGCATCGTTATCACTGACCAGGAAGACTTTTTTGATGTAATGTGCTACAGAAGGTTTCAGGGATTCCGCAGAGCTGTCATACAGGACTTTTGTCTGTCCGGAATAGGTACTGTCTGTCAACATAGCCGAGGTGCTTTTTAAACCTGGAATGTTGATCCTGTTGATCTTTTCCAACGCCAGTAAAGTTATCGGAAGTTTTATGGTGCTCGCCGGATAAAAATAGGCAGAGGAATCGCCGTGGTAAGACCATGTAGTTAATTGTGGTTGATTATCCTTATCCCTGTCAATCTGAGAATATAATATTTGTAGCCCGTATTGTTTTCTGTTAGATACTACCTCTTCATATTCACCGGGAAGTGAACCCAGAATTTCCTCAAGAGGATCTACCTTTCCTTCATCAATGCATGACGTGAGGGATAAAAGAAAGAATCCTAGATTGCAATATTGCCTCACATTTTTAAATACCATGAACTAAAACATTTTAATGGTTCCTGACATCTTCTTCTTTACTTTCTCGAAAATAATCCCAGTCACTAACATTTACCTATGGTTCAACACCTTGGACAATAATCCTGACCACTAATATTTTCATAAGGTTTATCAGCTGCTAATCAGGCAGGGATTGAATAAACTTCCTTCCTTTAAAGTTAAATCCCAGACCCTTTCCTTTCCCCGGGATCAGAGATCCACTATTATAGGTCAATCCTGAGGCCACATCTTCCGATAAAAGTAGCGGGCCATCCAGGTCGGCATAATCGACAAATGGCAACAGCTGTGCTGCCGCTGATATACCCACTGTTGATTCTGTCATACAACCAATCATGATGCTGAGTCCGGCCTCTCTGGCCATCTTCATCATGCGGAAGGCAGGTGTCAACCCACCGCATTTTGATAATTTAATATTGATACCATCAAAACTGTCCCTGCATTTTCCTATGTCTTCAATTTTACGGCAACTTTCATCCGCTATTATGGGTAAGGAAGCATTCATGGTTAGCAAACGGGATTCCTGGAACTGATCGGCCTCAAATGGTTGTTCGATAAATTCCACATTCCATCTTTCGAGGTCATTAGCGAACTTTTCAGAGGCATCCACTTTCCAGGAACAATTTGCGTCTACACGGATCAGTGCTCCCGAAATTTTTTGAAGTTCTTCTACAATTTCAGAATCATCTACACCTGAAACTTTCAATTTATATACAGGCCAGG
>Ga0316198_10003118_pt1 | contig 10077 bp, 9 predicted proteins | sample OudBieAanoxic_MG_FD_204935 | JGI IMG/M metagenome (GOLD analysis project Ga0316198, IMG submission 204935) | Coastal sediment microbial communities from Oude Bieten Haven, Netherlands - site A anoxic | ecosystem: Environmental > Aquatic > Marine > Coastal > Sediment | place: Netherlands...
ACTCTCGACAGGATCGACTGAAGGAGACACCGCCGTGTCAGACACCACCGCCGAATCCACTGCAGATTCCGGCCGCCTTCGCCTCATTGCCGCCATTGCGCTCGCCGTCGTCGCCGTTCTGCTCGCCGCCATGGCGGTGGACGCGTTTTGGCTTCACGAGCGAGTCTTCAACACCGAGAACTTCGTCGAGTCGCTGGCTCCCTTGCCCCAGGACCCTGCGGTGTCGACGGCAATCGCCACCAAGACGGTGGAAGTGCTCAGTGAGGGCGGTACCGCCGAGTCCAGGATTACCGAGGCGCTCCCCGAACGCCTGGCGTTTCTCACACCAAACGTATTGGACTTGGTCGAGGAGAAGGTGTTCGACGCGACACAACGCCTCGTGAGTTCCGACGCATTTGCGCGTCTCTGGACGAAGGGCCTCGAATCGGTTCACGCGGTGATCATCGGCATCCTGGACGGCGATCCCGCCTACCCCACAACTGGGGATGTCGGACTCAACCTCGAGGGAACAGCCGGTCTCGTCCTCGAGGAACTCGACAACCGCGGCATCGACCTTTTTGCAGAGATCGAGACTTCCGTCGGAGAAATCGTGTTCATCCAAGCCGAGATGCTCGCCGGGCCCCGGTCCCTCGTGAATGTGCTCCACACCGGCGTGTGGGTTCTGCCGATCGCGGCTCTCCTGATCCTGGGTCTCGCCGTCATGATCGATCGCGACCGCCTGCGCCCGGTTCAGGTCTTCGGGCTCGGCCTAGCAATCGCAACCCTGCTCAGTCTCATCGCAATTCGCCTCTTCGCCGGGTACGCGGGCGGGAAAGTCGAGAACGAGGTCTATCGGGAAGCGGCCGGATCCGTCTGGGACGCCCTGCTCAACGGGTACCTTTGGGTCAGCGCCATCGTCGGATTCGTGGCCCTTGCTATCGGCGTGGCCGCCTGGTGGTTCCGGCGTCCAGATCCCAACGCCGATGCGCCTGCCTCCACAACGGCCTAGACGTCGAGGCGGTAGCCAACACCGCGAACAGTCTCGATACGGGGTGCACCCTCAACTTGCTCCAGTTTCCTGCGAAGCCGGCGGATGTGTTGGTCGAGCGTCTTCGAATCGGTCCAGGTAATCCCCCAGATCTCGTCGAGGAGCCGATCGCGAGACACGAGGCGCCCGCGCTCTGCCATGAGGGCCTCCATGACCTCGAACTCCTTGCGCGGAAGGTCAAATACCACCTCTCCAACTCGGAGCTGGTACCGGCCGGGATCAAGCACCGCGTTGCCGACCATCACAGTGCGGTCCCCGTCATCGGCGGCGTCGACCGGCGGCGGCGATCGGCGAAGTGTGGCCCGAACGCGGGCCAGCAACTCACGGACCGAGTACGGCTTCGTCAGGTAGTCATCGGCCCCGAGTTCAAGTGCCGTGACAACATCCGACTCGGAATCCTTCGCCGAGAGCACGATCACCGGCACGTCGGAGTCCTCGCGGATCCGCCGAAGCACGTCAAGCCCGGCCAGTTCCGGCAGCATGAGATCGAGCAAGACAATGTCGGGAGGCCGCTCGAGGAACGAGACGACACCTGCCCGGCCATTGGTCGCCGCGGCCACGTCGTAGCCTTCGCGCTCGAGAGCAACCGTGAGCGCATCCACGTACGCCGGTTCGTCCTCCACGATCAGCACGCGCACTCGGTCATTCCTTCCTCAACGGCAGCGTCATGGTGAACACACTCCCCTCGGAGGGCACCGATTCGGCCACGACCGAACCGCCGTGCGTCCTGGCAACGTTGTTCACGATAGAGAGACCGAGACCAGTGCCTCCCGATGAGCGGCTCCGGCCGCGATCAACCCGATAGAACCGCTCGAAGACCCGCTCAAGGTGTGCCTCGGATATCCCGATGCCGTGGTCCCGCACTGAGATCGACACCTGATCTCCGGACGCCGATACCGAGACCTCAACCGCCGCATCCTCACCCGGGTCCGAGTGCTTCACCGCATTGTCCAGGAGGTTCGCCACAGCGGAAACCAGCTGCTCTACATCTCCGTCCACTACGGCATCGTCTACGACCGCGTCGGCATCGATCCTCACCCCGGCGTCGGTAGCCATCACCGACACACGAGTGACTGCGTCGTCCACGACCTCATCGATCGACACGGGGGCGAACGGCGTTTCGAGGGACTCGATATCCGCCAGCGTCAAGATGTCGTCGACGACCCGCGCCATGCGGGCCGCCTCTATCCGGAGCCGCTCGGTCAACCGCCGCCGTGTCTCGGCATCATCCGTATCGGCGATTGTCTCCGCCAGGACCGAGAGCGCACCGAGTGGTGTCTTCATCTCGTGGCCGGCGTTGGTCAGAAAGTCGCGCCGCATCGCTTCGACCCTGCGGAGCTCTGAGAGATCCGTGATGTATCCGACGGCCCCGCCGCCCCGATCTCCTTCAGCGAACGGAACTGCCCTCAGTCTCACGATTCGCCGTGCCGGCGTGTACAGGTCGAGCTCCAGATCCTCCTCGATGCCAGTGACCTGGACGCGCTCGAGCAGCGAGACAATTCTCGTTGCGGCGACGGCGTCACCCAGCCGCCCGGAGATCACCGCCTGGGCGGCCGGATTGGCATACACGATGTCCCCAGCAGCCTCGGCAATCACCACGCCGACGTTCGCTCGCTCGGTCGCGACGCGAAGGTGGTTCGTTGCGACCTCGGCGTCCTCGAGGCGGCGTTCGAGGCCACGTACCCCCCGGTAGAGGGCCCGCGACGCCACCTTCGACGTAGAAGCGATCTCGAGCCGACTCAGGATCCGATCCACATCACGATCAAGCTGCCGGTAGCGCACCGCGAGCACCACAAGTGCGGTGACTGCGATGATCAGCAGGATGGTCAGGATGACGGTCCACACCCCACGATCATAGGGAGTCGCACCTCAGCGCCCGGGCCTCGTTCCCGAGCCTGACAAGATTTCACGTTGCGTTCAACTTGCGTCTCCGTGCACGTCAACCACGATTCGTACCTTCGTCTCGAACCGGATCGGCGTCCGGTGCTTCAGATCATCAGGAAGGACGATTTCATGCAACGGAAGCTTGTTCTTATCGCCACAATCCTCGCGTTTGCGCTTGTCGCCACCGCCTGCGGATCGAGCAGCGACGACACAACGGAATCCGGTGGAGGGGACGGTTCCAGCGGGACCATCCTGATCTCGGGTTCGTCGACGGTCGAACCTATCTCGGCTCGAGTTGCCGAGGAGTTCTCGAACGCAAACTCTGGGATCGGCATCACGGTCGAAGGACCGGGAACCGGAGACGGCTTCAAGAAGTTCTGCGCGGGCGAAACCGACATATCGGATGCTTCACGAGCCATCAAGGACTCTGAGATGGAAGCCTGCGCCGAGGCCGGCATCGACTTCATCGAGTTGTACATCGCGATTGACGGCCTCTCGGTCTTGACATCACCTGAGAACGACAAAGTCTCGTGTGTGACGTTCAACGACCTGTACGCACTCACCGGCCCTGAGTCGACCGGGTTCGGCACGTGGTCTGCCGCCGCAGATCTCGCTCAGGAGATTGGCGGGGTTTCCGCCACCAACTATTTCGACGAGGATCTCGTCATTACCGGCCCCGGTGAGGAGTCCGGCACGTACGACACCTACGTCGAGTTCGTCATCGAGGACCTCGCCGAAGAGCGCGGCCAGGACGCGGCCTCCCGGCCCGACTATGTCGCCTCACCGAACGACAACATCATCATCGACGGCATCGCAGGGTCGAAGTACTCGCTCGGCTGGGTCGGATACGCCTTCTTTGCCGAGAACACCGAGAAGGTGGCGGCGTTGGAGGTGAGCGATGGCGACAGCGGCTGCGTGGCACCGACCACTGAGGCGATCGCCAGCGGCGAGTACCCACTGTCACGTCCGTTGTACATCTACGTCAACGCACAGGAGGCAGCGGACAACCCAGCGCTGGCGTCGTTCGTGGACTACTACGTCTCCAACGATGGTCTCGCCGAGGTCTCCAACGCCGGGTACGTCCCTCTCGAGGACTACGGACCGACGCAGGACGCGTGGACAAACAAGATCATCGGACGCAACTTCTCTTCATAGAACAACAGAAGAGGGTGTGACCGAACACCCTCCGAGGGCGGACGCACCACCCGCGCCCGCCCATCTACCCTCACCGACCGGATACGCATGACAACCGCCAAGCCAGCCATCGACCTCAGCGGAGATCCGCGACGACGCAACAAGGAGCGATTCGTCCGGACGCTCTTCTTCGGCGCCGGCCTCATTTCGATACTCATCAGCATCGCGATCATCCTCTCCCTTGTTGGGGAGGCCTGGACCTTCATCAGCGGCCTGATAGAAGAAGGAGAGATCTCCTCGCTCTGGTCGATCGGATGGTTCCCGCGGCGCGGCCTGTTCGACCTCCGGACGATCGTGGTGGGGACCTTCATCATCGCCGTGATCGGCATCCTCGTTGCAACACCCCTCGGACTTGGAGCCGCCATCTATCTCGCTGAATACGCCAGCCCGCGAGCGCGAAGAACGCTGAAGCCGATCATCGAGATGCTCGCCGGAATCCCATCGGTCGTGCTCGGCTTCTGGGCGTTGTCGTTCATCGGACCGGAGATCGTTCAGCGGATCTTCCCATCGTCAGGAGTCTTCAGCATGCTGTCGGCCGGACTTGCCGTCGGTGTGCTGATTACGCCACTCGTTGCTTCGGTCTCCGAGGATGCGATGCGTGCCGTTCCCCAATCGTTGCGAGAGGCATCGTTCGGCCTCGGTGCAAACCGGGTGACAACCACGGTTCGGGTAGTGCTTCCCGCCGCCATCTCCGGGATCATGGCATCTCTGATCCTCGCGTTCTCTCGGGCCATCGGCGAGACGATGGTCGTGTTCATGGCTGCCGGGGCCGTCGGTGGAGCCCTGTTCACCGTTAATCCCCTCGATCCGGGACAGACGATGACGGCCGCTATCGCGTCGCTCGCCATCGGAACCGACCAGGTCGCCGGTGAAGGCCTTGCCTTCCAAAGCCTCTTCTTCGTCGGGTTGCTGCTGTTCCTGATGACCCTCGCTCTCAACTCCGCGAGCACACGCCTCGTGCGCCGATTTCGGGAAATCTACTGATGGCCAACCGCACCAGCGCCACGCAGCGTGCCACGCGAGACGCGGTTCGAGCATCCCTGGAAGGGAAGAGGACCGAGCCAGGCGCCGTCATCTTCAAGGTCCTGCTCCTGGTGATGCTGCTTTCCTCGCTACTCATCCTCGTCGTGCTGCTTGCCGACATTCTCGCCGGAGCCTGGCCGACGCTTCGTGATCGCGGCTTTGGATTCATCACGTCGGGACTCTCGCTGAATCCCGAGACGGCCGGAGTCTGGACGGGGATCATCGGCTCGATTGCCATCGCGTTCTTGGTGATTCTCCTCGCCATCCCGATCGGCATCGGGGCCGCGGTGTACCTCGAGGAGTACGCACCCGACAACCGCCTCACAGGCTGGATCGATACCGCCGTACGCAATCTGGCGGGGGTTCCCTCGATCGTCTTCGGACTGCTCGGCCTCACCATGTTCGTCGCTCTGGTCAACGGGATCGGATTGGGCGGCTCCACCGAGGGAAAGAATGTCATCGCTGCCGGCATCACCATGGCCGCGTTGGTGCTCCCGATCGTCATCATCACGTCGGCCGAGGCCATCCGGGCGGTGCCCGCGACGATTCGCGAAGCCGGCTACGGCGTCGGGGCGACGAAGTGGGAGGTCATCAGGAGCCACGTCCTCCCGTCCGCATTCCCCGGGATCCTCACCGGGACCGTGCTCACCCTCGCTCGGGCGTTCGGAGAAACCGCACCGCTTCTTGTGATCGGCGTCGCCACCGGCTTCTTCTCGGCATCCGGGGATGCAACGCTCTACGACAACCTCACCGGCCCTTACACGGCCCTGCCGGTGATCGTGTTTTCGTGGTCACGTCAGACCGACCCTGCGTTTGCCGCGACGCTGGCTCCCGCAGCAATCACCGTGCTGCTGGTGGTGCTCTTTGCCCTCAACGGAGTGGCGATCTACTTCAGAAACCGATTCGAGAAGCGATGGTGAACGACATGGACGAAGTGACCAACACGAACGTCGGTCTGGCTCCCGACGCCGCCGACATCGACCTCGATGAGATGATTGCCCCAACCGGCGACGAAGCCGACGACGCCAATCCCGTCATCATCGATGTCGAGGACCTCAACGTCTTCTACGGAGATTTCCACGCCGTGAAGAACGTTTCGCTACCGGTGCGGCAGAACGAGATCACCGCGCTGATCGGTCCGTCGGGATGCGGCAAGTCCACGGTTCTCCGATGCTTCAATCGGATGAACGATCTCATCGAGACGGCTCGCGTCGAGGGCAAGGTTGAGTATCACGGCGTCGACCTGTACTCCAAGAAGGTTGATCCCGTTGAGGTTCGCCGCCACGTCGGCATGGTCTTTCAGAAGCCGAACCCGTTTCCGAAGTCGATCTACGACAACATCGCGTTCGGTCCGAAGATCGCCGGGTACAAGGACAACATGGACGATCTCGTCGAGGAAACACTGCACCGGGCGGCACTGTGGGAGGAAGTCAAGGACAAGCTCAATGAGTCCGCCTACGCACTCTCCGGCGGCCAGCAGCAGCGTTTGTGTATCGCACGTGCAATTGCCACAAGTCCGGACGTGCTTCTGATGGATGAGCCCGCGTCAGCGCTCGACCCGATTGCAACACTACGTATCGAAGAGCTGATGTACGAGCTCAAGAAGGACTATTCGATCGTCATCGTGACCCACAACATGCAGCAGGCGGCCCGAGTCAGCGACCGCACAGCGTTCTTCAGTATCGAGGTCGGCGATGGGGGCCAGCGCACCGGTCGCCTCGTGGAATTCGATCACACCACCACGATATTCACGAACCCTCACGAGCAAGAGACCGAGGACTACATCACGGGCCGCTTCGGCTAGGAGACGTCATGACCACCCTTCATCCCGACCATGACCATGAGCAAGAAGGTGAGATCGAGATCCGCCATCACTTCGATGACGAACTCGATGAGATCCGCCGTGGTCTCGTGCAGATGGGATCACTCGTCGTCGAGAATACCCGCCGAGCCGGCGAGGTCGCCGTCGAGAATCGTCTGGACCTCGTCGACGCCGTCCGCGACGGCGATCAACCGGTCAACGCGCTGTATCGGATCCTCGAGAAGCGCACGTTCGAGATCCTGGCCCTGCAACAGCCTGTCGCCTCCGACCTGCGATTCCTGATCGCCGCTACCAGGATCCTCTACGAGACCGAACGGTCGGGCGATCTTGCGGTCAATATCGCGAATCGAGTCGCCGCCCAGAACGGCTTCCCACAACTCGCCGAGATACAAAGCCTCCTCGGACGCCTCGTCACCGAGTCGACGAAGATATTCACATCGGCGGTCGAAGCCATCGCGAACCTCGACCCAGAGATCGGGATCAACGCGGAGGAGTCGGACGATGTCGTCGACGACATCACCGAGCGATTCTTCGGAACGGTTCACGCCCACAGCGCCGAAATCGGGCTCGAGTCTGCTGTCGAACTCTCGCACGTTGGGCGGTTCCTGGAGCGTATCGCAGATCACGGAGTGAACATCTCCCAGAACGTCACGTACGTCATGACGGGCACCTTCCCCGACGAAGACAGTGACCACCTACCGGAGTAGCATGGCGCCCGCGCACTTCCCCTTGGGGTAGTGGGGCACCCTCAGGCTTCCACGCGGGGTTTGAGTCAACCGCTATTCCTCGACCGAAGACCGGACGCCAGTGACCGCCGAGACAACACCGAGCCAGATTCCGGAGCCAACTGAGCCGGCGCGCCGCCGCCTTCCCGGATGGGCGCGAACGCTTCTCGTCATCTTCCTGCTCTACCTCTTCCTGATCGGCGTTCGTCTCCTCGAAGTCGGCATCAACGGCGTCAGCGGTGGAGCCAACGAGAGCCTCTTCGAAGGCATCACCAACCCAATCGCCGCCCTAGCCGTCGGCGTTCTTGCCACTGTCCTCGTCCAGTCGTCTTCGGTGACCACCGCGACCATCGTGGCCCTGGTCGCAGCGGGAAGTCTCCCAATGGAGACCGCAGTGCCCATGATCATGGGTGCCAACATCGGCACCACGGTCACCAACACGCTCGTCTCGTTGGGGCACGCAAGAAGATCGGAGGAGTTCAAACTCGCGTTCACCGCCGCAACGATGCACGACTTCTTCAACGTGTTGGCCGTTGTGATCATCCTTCCGTTGGAGCTGGCCTTCGGCATCCTCTCCAAGCCGGCCGCGGCAATGGCCGAGGCATTCGCCGGCGAAGTTGGCGGAGGGAAGTTCGACAGCCCCATCAAAGGCGCGGTCAAGTGGGGCGCAGGACACATCGAGTCCTTCTTAGAGTTGATCACGGACAACGAGCGTGCCCTCGGCTTCCTGCTCCTGATCATCGGCCTCGCGATGATCTTCTTCACCCTCACCTACATCACGAAGAACATGAAGGTGCTGATCGCTGCACGAATCGAGCGATCGCTCAATGCAGCGCTCGCGAAGAGCGGACTCATCGGGATGTCGGTGGGCGTTGTCATCACGATGGCGGTTCAGTCTTCGAGCATCACGACCTCGATCCTGATCCCTCTGGTTGCCTCAGGGCTCCTGCTCGTGCAGAACGCCTATCCGATAACCCTCGGCGCCAATGTGGGGACAACGGTGACAGCGCTGCTTGCCGCCTTTGCCGCGGGAACTGTTGATGGCCTCACGATTGCGCTTGTTCACTTGATCTTCAACCTGCTCGGAATCTTGATCCTCTACCCGATTCCGAAGATACGAATCGTGCCTATTCAACTTGCCGGCTGGCTCGCCGGAATTGCTGCAAATCGCAAATGGATAGCGATGGCCTACGTTGCGGGAGCCTTCATCGCGTTGCCATTGCTGGTTATCGTCATCGCTTAGGAGGAAGACATGGTGTTTGAGTTCTTCAAGGGGGGCGAGTCGACAATCGACGTCGTCGAGGCGACGCTCGTCCAGATGGTCCTCGACGGGCGGGATGTCTATGACACCGCCATGGAGGCCCTGTTCGGAGGCGGCAAGTCGAAGGAGACGAAGAGGGAACTGAAAACGACCGATCGTGGAATCAATACCGCGCAGCAGGACGTGCGTCGGGATCTGATGCTGCACGCCTCGGTCAACGACACGGTGGACCTTCCCCTCGTGCTGGCGTACATGAGCACCGTCAAGGACGCTGAGCGGATCGGCGACTACTCCAAGAACTTCTACGACCTCGTGAAGTACGGCGCGGACTTCGAGGACGCACCCGACCACGAACTGCTGGCCGACTACCGCGACCGAGTCTCCACGTTGCTCGGCGATGCTGCGGAGACGTTCAAGGACCGCGATGAGGAGCGCGCGAGGCACCTGATCGCCAAGGCCGACAGCTTCCTCGACGAATACGATTCCCACGTGAAGGCCGCTTCTCTGTCAACGGGTCCGGCGTCGGATGCGGTCGCTCGAGCGCTCTACTTCCGCTTCTTGAAGCGCATCACCGCACACGTGATGAACTTCTTGACATCCCTGGTGCTCCCCGTCGATCGTCTCGACTACTACGACGAAGCCAAAGACGACCGCGAGTAGCCCGGAGAGCCCGAAGCTGCCACGCCCACGGTCCGAGACTGTCTCGTGTCTCGTGTCTGGCGTCTCGTGTCTCTCCTAGTACCCAAACAGCTTCCGCCACATGCGCTTCATCCAGTTGTCGGTTCCGGGCAGCGGAAGCTCGCCGAGCACCTCATCGAGATGGTCTGGTGGTAGGTCGCCGACGAGAGCGATCGCCGTCGTCGGAGCATTCCACAACACCGTGATGCTCGTTGGAGAGACAACTCGAAGGTAGTCGAGACCGTCAACGGTGTAGGAGTGCTCGTTGTTCGCGATCGCCGCCCAGTTCGCCCGGCCGCGGGTCGTGAACACGGAGAAGGAGAACAGGCCGTCGGTGTAGAACGCCTGCCGGCCGTCTTGGGGGGCGGAGTAGACGTCGATGAGCCGATACCCCGCAAGGTCGGTCGGGAGATCGGCTGCGTCGAGAGGCAGCATCATCCGATACTCCCGGTCGTCGAACGCG
>Ga0316198_10003119_pt1 | contig 10070 bp, 3 predicted proteins | sample OudBieAanoxic_MG_FD_204935 | JGI IMG/M metagenome (GOLD analysis project Ga0316198, IMG submission 204935) | Coastal sediment microbial communities from Oude Bieten Haven, Netherlands - site A anoxic | ecosystem: Environmental > Aquatic > Marine > Coastal > Sediment | place: Netherlands...
CCGACAAAGCGACCATCTATGTCGGCGCGGGCGCCGGTAACCTGTGGAAGACCGAAAACAATGGAATCACCTGGAAGCCGATTTTCGACCGCGAGTCCTCATTCTCCATTGGTGACGTTTCAGTGGCGCCGTCCGATCCGAGCATCGTCTGGGTAGGAACGGGCGAAGTGCTCATGGCGCGCAGCTCGTACTCCGGTACCGGGGTCTTCAAGTCGCTGGACGGAGGCGATAGCTGGCGGCACATGGGGCTGGCCGACAGCCACCACATCGCCAAGGTCGTCATTCATCCTACCGATCCCGATGTTGTCTGGGTCGCGGCGATCGGGCACCTCTACTCCTTCAACGAGGAGCGCGGTGTATTCAAGACCACCGACGGTGGGCGCTCCTGGGAGAAAGTCCTGTTCGTCGACGAGCGCACGGGTGCCATCGACCTTGTCGTAGATCCGTCCGATCCCGATCGTCTCTACGCGACGACCTGGGAGCGCGCGCGACGCGCGTGGGGGCACACCCAGAGTGGCCCCGGCAGCGGCATCTACAAGAGCACCGACGGTGGGATTACCTGGACCCTTCGCACTGAGGGATTCCCATCGGGGGAGCACGTCGGCCGCATCGACCTCGCCGTTGCCGCGTCGCAACCGAATGTGCTGTACGCGCTGCTCGACAACCGGGCGCCACTGCCAGCAGGCGAAGGCGGTCGTCGCCAGCCCACCGGCGAGGTCTTTCGTTCCGATGATCGTGGCGATTCCTGGCGCAAAGTAAGTGAGCAGAACATCCCCGCCGGCTACGACTTCTGCATCATCGAGGTGGCACCGGACGACCCCGACCGCGTCTATGTACCGGGGCAGGTGTTCTGGGTCTCCGACGACGGTGGCCGCACGTTTCGAGAGCTCGGCGGCGCCATCGTCCACCTGCTGGATCACGAGGCCAGCGTGCTTCATCTCGACCAGCACGAGCTCTGGCTCGACCCGGACGATCCCGACCACCTGATCGTCGGCAACGACGGCGGTGTGTATGTGACCTACGACCGAGGCCTGAACTGGCTGCATCTGAACAACCTGCCCATCGCCGAGTTCTACGCCATCAACGTCGACATGGCGATGCCCTACAAGATCTACGGCGGCACCCAGGATGACGCCGCGTTGTTCGGGCCGAGCAATGTCGAGATCGAGACAGGGCTCGAGGATCCCTGGCGGCACGTCTATATCGATCGCTGGGGCGGCGGTGATTCATACTTCACGCCGGTCCACCCCATCGACTCCCACATCGTCTTTTACGAGCACCAGTTCGGAGCCCTGCGCCGCAAGGATCTGCGCGACGGCACGACCGAGTCGATTCAGCCGCGCGCCGGAGAGGACGAGACTCCATTTCGCTACAACTGGATGACGCCCTTCGTCATATCCCACTTTGATCCCGACACGATCTACTACGGCACCCAGATGCTGATGAAGTCGACCGATCGGGGTGACACATGGGATGTAGTCAGCCCCGATTTGACCACGGATCCCGGCCCGGAAAGGCAAGGCAACGTGCCCTTCGGAACGCTCACGAGCATCTCGGAGTCGCCCCTGGCTAGTGGGCTGATCTGGACGGGCAGCGATGACGGCCGGGTAAATTTCACGCCGGACGGTGGTGAGACCTGGACCGACGTGACTGCAGGGCTGCCCCCACTCTGGGCCAGCAGGGTCGTAGCGTCACGTCACGATCCTAAGCGTGCCTTCGTGTCCTTCACCGGGTACAGGGAGGACGATTTTTCCACCTACCTGTTCGTCACGGATGACCTGGGAGTGAGCTGGCAGTCGATTGCCGGCGGCCTTCCGGGTGAGTCTGTCAACGTGATCGGCGAGGATCCGAAACGTCCTGATTTGCTCTATGTCGGGACCGACCTCGGTGTCTACGTGTCGCTCGATCGTGGCACTTCCTGGCATTCGCTGGTCAACAACCTGCCGACCACCCCTGTGCACGACCTGGTCGTTCATCCGCGAGACAACGAGCTGGTCATCGGCACGCACGGGCGCAGTGCCTTCGTGCTGGATGTCTCGCCGATTCAGCACTACACCCAAGAAGTGGCGGCCATGCCGGGCTATCTCTTCGAGATCGCACCCGCGGTTCTGGGCTTCCCGGATGGCCGTTCCGGGGCCTACAGACACGGTGCGTCTGCGGGGGAAGCCATCTTCACCTTCACGCTCCAGCGATCTTCGCCGGTAACGATCACCATCATGAACGCGGGCGGAGACGCTGCACGCGTTCTCGAGTACCACGCCGAACGTGGCTTCAATGTGGTGCGCTGGAATTTGAGCCCCGGAGACGGGACTGGACCGCGAGGCTCGTTTTCTCCTTATCCGCGATACGTCGACCCCGGCAGTTACAGCGTTCGAATCGTTGCGGGCGACGTGATCCTCGAGAGATCACTGACCGTGCTGGGTCCCTGAACCAGGAGTCGCCATGAGAATACCCTTCTTCTCCATATTGACCGCCCTTGCAGCCGGGGGGGGTATGCTCGTTGCTACATCCTCCAACGCTGCGCCCGCGACAGCACAATCCCCGCGTGCGGCCGAACAAGCCGCGCCAGCCAGTACCCAAGCCGCGCCAGCGGCCGCGCGATCTACATCGCCCCAGGAGCGGATGAAGGCTTGGGCGGATCACTCGAGGATGGAGCGGGAGTCGGCGTTTTCCGATCTGGAGTGGCGCGCGGTGGGCCCGCAGCAGGCCGGCGCCCGCGTCGAGGCGATCGCGGTTCCGCCGGGCAACCATGGAACCATCTATGTGGGGGTGGGCTCGGGGAATCTCTGGAAAACCACCAACAACGGCACTACGTGGACCCCGATCTTCGAGAAGGAGTCGACCTTCACGATCGGTGATGTGGCGGTGTCGCAGTCCGACCCGAATATCGTCTGGGTCGGCACCGGTGAGACGCAACCGCGCCACAGCGGCTACTCCTACGCCGGCACCGGCGTGTTCAAGTCGACCGATGCCGGCGAGACCTGGCAGAACATGGGGCTGCACGACACCCACCACATCGGCAAGGTGGTGATCGACCCGCGCGACCCCGACGTCGTCTACGTTGCAGCACTGGGACACTTCTGGACGCGCAATGAGGAGCGCGGCGTGTTCAAGACCTCCGACGGGGGCGCGACGTGGGAGAAAGTCCTTTATGTCAGTGACGGCACCGGTGTCGTCGATCTGGTTTTAGATCCCTCGGACAGCAATGTTCTCATCGCCGCCGCCTGGCAAGGTGTCAGCGGCGAGCCGACGGTCAGTGGCATGGAGAGCGGTCTTTATCGAACGACCGATGCCGGAGAGACCTGGCACAAGTTGGCCGGTGGCCTGCCTTCCGGTCCTCTCGGCCGCGCCGGTCTCGATATCGCGCCGAGCAATCCGGACGTCGTCTACGCCTACATCGATAACTGGGCTCCGTACACCGGCGAGCAGGAAGAGGAGCGGCGTCGACGCGAGATCATCGGGGGTGAGGTTTACCGGTCCGACGACAAGGGGGAGACCTGGCGCAAGGTCAACGAAGACGACATCTACCCGGTTTTCGGCGTCTACGGCTGGAAGTTCTGCGACGTACGCGTCTCACCGGAAGACGAGGACGAGATCTTCATTCTCGGTAACCGCGCGTTTTTCTCCACCGATGGCGGCAAGACCTACGAGCGCATCGGCGAGGAGATCCTTCGCTTGCACGATACTCGCGGCGAGATCATGCACCTCGATCCCCACGAGATCTGGATCGACCCGCTCAACGCCGACCGCGTGCTGCTCGGCAATGATGGCGGCCTGTTCATTTCGTACGATCGCGGTGGCACCTGGTTGCACGTCAACAACATCCCGGCGGCCGAAGCCTACGCCGTCACCACCGACATGGCCGAGCCCTACAACATCTTCATCGGCACGCAAGACAATGCCGCGCTGTATGGGCCGTCTGACAAGGCAATCGGCGACATGCCGACCGACCCCTGGGAGAACGTCTATCTGGACATGTGGACGGGCGGCGATTCGTTCGTGATCCTGCGCGACCCGACCCAGGAAAACATCGTCTACTACACCCACCAGCACGGTCACATGCTGCGCATGGATCTCGACGGGGTATCCGTCTACTCCGGCCGGGAATCGACCGAGGAGATCGCGCCGGAGGCGCCGGAGGGGGAGCCGGAGTGGCGTCGAAGCTGGTACATGCCGTATCTGATCTCACACCACAACCCGCTGACCCTCTATGCCGGCGCGAACGTCCTGCTCAAATCGCTGAATCGGGGCGATGACTGGTTCGCGCTCAGCCCCGATCTTGCGGACGAGGGCGGCGGTGAGCGGGCGGTCGTTCCTTTCGGAACCATCACCATGATCGCCGAATCCGCCTTCGAGCCCGGGCTCCTGTACGTTGGCACGGAGGGCGGCAGCATCTATCTGACCCGGAACGACGGAGCGGACTGGACCAAGGTCAACGACGGCCTGCCGGCCAGGTGGGTCAGCCGCGTGATTGCCTCCCAGCACGAGATCGGCACAGTCTACGCGGCGTTCACCGGCTTTCGTGAGGACGACTTCGACGCTTATCTGTTCGCCTCCCCGGATTTCGGCGAGACGTGGAAGCCGATCCGCGGCAACCTGCCCGCCGAGCCGGTCAACGTGGTTCGCGAGGACCCCACCGACGCCGACATCCTGTACGTCGGCACCGACCTGGGCGTGTACGTCTCGCTCGACGCCGGCGAGAGTTGGCAATCACTGTGTACCAACCTGCCCACTACCCCGGTGCACGACCTCGTCATTCACCCGCGAGAAAGTGAGCTGGTGATCGGCACCCACGGGCGCAGTGTCTTCGTGCTCGATGTCGGGCCGATCCGCGAACGCAAGCAGTAGCCGGCGCGGCCGCATGAGGCCGCGGTCAGGTCAGCGGGCACGTCAGACGGGACTGCACGGGACCGTTGCTGATCGGCATCGGTCCCGCGATTCACCTACTGCTGCAGCGTGGTCTTGGCGAAGTTTACCGGCCGCATGAGCTTGTAGATGGGGAAAGGCACCGATCCCCACCCGCGAGTCAGGTAGCGATCGAAGAAGTTCCAGGCCAGCAACCCATCGTTGCTCTCGGGCTCGAGTAGCGTGGCAGCGACGCGTCCCAGCGGCTGAGCGGTCGTCACAAAGAGCGTGCCGGCAGGGAATTCCATCACCGTCGTTTCATAGTGGCCGTGCGCCTGGCGCAGGAGGTGGCCCTGAAACAGCCGTTCGGCGCTCTCCAGTTCCGAAACAGTGAAGGTCTCGACCTCCAGGGCTGCCGGAGCCGTCAGCCTCTCCACCAGCAGACCGTGCTGCAGGAGCTTCTCCTCGATATCCGGGGCCGTGACCGTGAGCAAGTAGCCGTAGGGAAGGGCAACGGACCGTGTCGAGTAGTAGTCAGCCAGGTAGGGAATTTCGTACGTTCGCTTGTCTTCGAAATCGGCCTCGACGCGAGGTCGGCCGCCCTCCGTAGGAATGCGCTGCATGGCGTAGCCACGAACGGCATACGAGCCGATGGCACGGACATCCCAATCGATGCCGAAGGTTGCGCTCTCCCCGGCGGGGTCCAACCCGCGCCGCACCGTCAGGCGGTCGGCTTCGGTCACGAGATCGACGATCTCGTCCTTGTGCGCGCTGGTGTACTCGAGCAGCGACCAGAGCAGGGCATAACAACCGCGCACCCGGTCCTCGAAGCTCACATACGGATACTGCTCGTTGAGCAATGACAGGCGGTTGCGCAGGCCAACGTAGTTGCTCAGATACCGCGCCTCCGGACCGGCGGGGATCCACCCTTTCTCCGGATCCTCTACGTCGATGAAGTCGCCATGGGGCACCGACAGAATGTCGTGTTCAGTGCGCAGCATCCTCTCGATGGCCGGCATCATCTGCTCGGCCTGGTAGCGGATGATGCTCTGGTCGGCATTGTGATTGAAACCCCACGTGTAGGTCACCGGTTCCTCGTGGTAGGAGCCGTTGTGAGTGTGGGCGTCGAGAAAGAGCACCGGATCCCAGCGCATCAGGGCGTTGCCTACCAGGCCCTGTGCCTCCGGGGATTCCAGCTTCATCCCTTCTCGATTGAGGTCGAGATTCTGGCCGTTGTGCCGCACACCCACACCCTGCTCGGGCCCGTGCTGACTGCGGCGGTTTTCGGGACTGATCTTGTCGTTCCCGTCGGGATTGAAGTTCGGCACGATGAGCACGACCAGATCGTCGAGGAAGGCCGGAGGCGGGTCAGACAGAACAATGTCTCGGGCCAGCATCTGAGTCGCTTCCTTGCCCTCGACCTCACCAGCGTGAATGTTGGCCTGGAAGTAGACGACGGCCCGGTCGTCGTTGGCGAGCTCCTGGGGTGAGGCGGGTGGCGGGTTGCCGATCACCATCATCGGTAGCTCGCGCCCCTCGGCGCTCACGGCAAGAGTCTCGACGCGTACGAGCGGGCTGAGGCGCTGCAGCTCCTGGATGAACTCGACGACGTCAGCGTGACGTGAGGTCGCAGTGAAGCCGCTTGCCTCGGCCACCGTGAGCGGCGCCTGCGACGGGATCCCCTCCTGGGCGGCAGGAGCGGGGCCGAAGGCAGCCACCAGGGCACAAAGTAAGCACGCGACGATCCTCCCGCCTCGAACGATACTCATTCTTCCTCCATACTCTCGGGATTGCGGTCCGCCGCAAACGGAGATGATTGCAGCGTCAGGTGCGGCTAGTTCGTACGACGACAGAGTGCATGATACGACCTGGAGCACGGTAATGACCTTACAAAGGATGCTCATTCTTGTACTCGCTGTTTGGGCCGGAGGGCTGTCGGGCTTCGTCGGGGCGGTCGATTCTGAAAGGCCTCGGGCCAGTCAACCCGGAGCAGACGAGTGGTCGGATCTGAAGCTGTGGTATCGGCAACCGGCCGCTGAGTGGAACCAGGCGCTGCCCGTCGGCAACGGTAGGCTCGGCGCCATGGTTTTCGGTGGAACCGCGCAGGAACGCATCCAGTTCAATGAAGAGACGCTGTGGAGCGGGGGGCCCTACGACCCCAGCAGGGATGGTGGCGCCGAAGCCCTGCCGGAGATTCAACGGCTGATCTTCGCCGGAGAATATGCGAAGGCCCACGACCTCTTCGGGCGCACGATGATGGGCATTCCGTACGAGCAGATGAAGTACCAGCCGCTGGGCGACCTCCTGCTCGTCCTCCCTGGCCACGAGTCGGTCGACGACTACCGGCTCGAGCTCGATCTGGATGCCGCCATCGTCACGGTCACCTATCGCGTCGGTGAGGTGACCTTCACTCGCGAGATCTTCTCGAGCCCTGTCGATCAGGTCATCGTGGTACGCATGACCGCCGACCGCCCGCGGCAGATCTCCTTTTCGGCGACCCTTCATGGCGCAAGAAACCAAGCGCACTCCAACTACGGAACCGACTACTTCTGGATGGACGGGCTGCCGCCGGAGGGGCTCCTGCTCACGGGCAAGAACAGCGATTTCCTGGGAATTGAGGGGAAGCTCCGCTACGAAGCCCGTGTGAAGGCGAGGGCCGAGGGGGGCATCACGGAGGTCGACTACCGCACCTTGAGCGTGGACAGCGCTGATGCCGCCACGCTCTTGATCGCTGCCGCCACCAATTTCGTCGACTACGAGGATGTCAGCGGTGACCCGAGAGCACGCGTGGAGCGCACCCTGGACGCGGTCATCGATAAGCCGTACGAAGAGCTGCGCCGGGATCACGTTACCGAACACCGGCGCCTGTTTCGTCACGTGGCGATTGATCTCGGCGAGACCGAAACGGCAAGCCTGCCCACGGACGAGCGCATTCGGCGGTTTCGAGTCGAGGGGGATGCCGGCGGCATCGATGCGGGGGCGCTGCGGAACGATCCCGACCCACAGCTGGCGGCGCTCTACTACCAGTTCGGGCGCTACCTGCTGATATCCAGCTCGCGTCCCGGCACCGAGCCCGCCAATCTGCAGGGTATTTGGAACCAGGACTCGAATCCCTCCTGGGACAGCAAGTACACCGTGAACGTCAATCTGCCGATGAACTACTGGCCCGCCGAGATTGGCAACCTTGCGGAGCTTTCGGAACCGCTGTTCAAGCTAGTGGCTGACGCGTCCGAGGCGGGCCGCGGCGTCGCGCAGCGCCACTGGGGGGCGAGGGGCTGGGTTCTACACCAGAACACCGATCTCTGGCGCGCTTCCGCTCCCATGGACGGCCCCTCTTGGGGAGCCTGGCCTTTCGGCGGCGCCTGGCTGCTGTTCAACCTGTGGGAGCACTACGTTTTCGAGCCCGACGCGGAATATCTGGAGAGGCTCTACCCGCTCATGCGGGGCTCCGTACAGTTCTTCCTGGATATTCTCGTTGAGCACCCGCGATATGGCTGGCTGGTCACGGCCCCGTCGAACTCGCCGGAGAATTTCCCCCTGCGAGCGGGAAACGGCAGGTTTTTCGACGAGGTGACGGGCGCCTATTTGAAGGCGAGGACGATGGCCGCCGGCCCGACCATGGATATGCAAATCTTGCGTGCCCTCTTCGACGCCTTCGCTGAGGCCTCGATCACCCTGGGCGTGGATGAGGATTTGCGGGCTGAGGCACTGGAGGCCCGCGAGCGACTGGCACCATTGCAGGTCGGCCGGCACGGCCAACTGCAGGAGTGGCTCGAAGATTGGGATGACCTGGAGCCCGAGCACCGGCACCTGTCGCACCTGTGGGGCCTCTACCCGGGCGATGAGATCGACCCCGACACGACTCCCGAGTTTGCGGCCGCGGCGGCACGCACTCTCGACCTGCGAACTCTGGGTGGATGCGGCTGGTCATCGAGCCACAAGATGACGCTTTGGGCCCGGCTATTGGAGGGCGAGCGGGCCGTCGAGAACTTCAACTACCTGATCGCCGAAGACACACTGCCGAATTTGTTTTCGCTCTGCGGTCGCGCGCTGCAGGTCGACGGCAACTTCGGAACCACCGCGGGCATCGTCGAGATGCTTCTGCAGTCGCAGGGCGAGCTCATCCGCTTTCTGCCGGCGTTGCCCGAAGCCTGGCCGGCGGGCTCGGTGCGCGGGCTGCGGGCGCGGGGCGGCTTCGAGGTGGATTTTGTCTGGCAGGAAGGCCGCCTGGTTTCTGCCACGATCCGGTCCACTAGCGGCCGGCGTTGCCGGATCCGCAGCGGCGAGCCCCTGCGGGTGATGTCCGACGGAAGAGAGATTGCCCTGAGGAACGAAGAAGCGGGCGTCTTCGAATTCGACACTGCGGCGGGCTCGACCTACGAAATACTCGCCGATACTTCTTCGTCAGCTTCAGAGCCCCCCGAATCGAGGTGACTAGCATGAGCGCGATGAGAAGTGCTGCCGGGTCGTTTTCACTTGTTGCCGTCGTTCTGGTCGCGGTGACCTCCGCAGCCGGCTGCACGCCGACCTACCCGGCGCCGCCCAACACTCGTATCGAAGAGGTTGTCAACGTCATGCATGGCGTCGAGATCCACGACCCCTTCCGCTGGCTGGAGGATCGCGACGCTCCCGAGACGCGCGCCTGGCTCGACGAACAGAACGCCTACGCCGAGCTCATCGTTGGCCAAACTCCGATGCGCACGTGGCTGGAGAACCGCCTCACCGAGCTCATGGACCGGGACGACATCGGTTCACCCAGGAAGGCCGGCGAATACGAGTATTTCACCATGCGCCGCAAGGGTGAGGAGCTGCCGATCATCTACCGGCGGCCGGCGCCGGCAGATTTGCCGGAGGGTGCGAGAGAGCGAGAGGAGCGCGGCGAGGATGAAGGGGAAGAGGACGACGATCCGGAGCCCATCGATCCCGACGCCGAGTACGAGGTCGTCATCGATCCGCACCTGTTGGATCCGGGGCACACCACCCGTGTGTCGATCGTCGACTTCTCGAAGGACGGCAAGTTGATGGTCTACAACATTCGCGATGGCGGGCAGGACGAAGTTCAAATCCGTGTCCGCGACCTGGAGACGGGCGAGGACCTGGCAGACGCTCTGCCGAACGCCCTCTACGGGGGCATTTCGCTCAATGAGGAAGCGACGGGTTTTACCTATACGGCGCGCTCGCGCGAGACGGGGCCTCGCATCAAGTATCACGAGCTGGGAACCGAC
>Ga0316198_10003120_pt1 | contig 10068 bp, 9 predicted proteins | sample OudBieAanoxic_MG_FD_204935 | JGI IMG/M metagenome (GOLD analysis project Ga0316198, IMG submission 204935) | Coastal sediment microbial communities from Oude Bieten Haven, Netherlands - site A anoxic | ecosystem: Environmental > Aquatic > Marine > Coastal > Sediment | place: Netherlands...
CCATCGACTGGCAATTACCCCCCGACTTTGCGGCCGGCAATATTCACTGGCCTTACCCGGAACGCTTGCCCGTGGGCCCGTTGATGAATTACGGCTACAGCCGGCAATCCACCCTGCTCATCAGAATTGCCACGCCCGCCAGCCTCAAGCCCGGGGAAAACGTAACGCTCGGTGCCAGGGCCGACTGGCTGGTGTGCAAGATCGAATGTATTCCGGAGCAGGGTGCGTTTTACCTGACCCTGCCGGTTACCACCGCCGGCCGGCAACAATCCTCGTCGTGGGCCGGTATCTTCCGAGATTCCCGCCAACGCCTGCCCCAGCCCTTGCCCTGGTCTGCCGAGGTGGTGGTGAATCCCGAGCAACTTGAATTACGCGTCGATCTGGCCGGGCTCGAAGGACAGCAGTTGCAAGAGGTATATTTTTACCCGGCCAGCTACGGCCTGGTGGAACATGCCGCCGCTCAACCCCACGAGGTGGCTAACAACCGCTTATCGATCAACCTCACCCGCGGGGATCTGCGCAGCCGGCCACTCAGCGAGCTGAATGGCGTATTACTGATCCGCGAAAGCACCGCTGATGGTGTGCTCACCCGGGCTTTCACCATAACAGCAACCACCGCAGCAGCATCCGCCGGTGAATCACTTGGCCTGATTCTCGTATTGGCCCTGGCCGGTGGGCTGCTGTTGAACCTCATGCCCTGTGTGTTTCCAATTCTCTCCCTCAAGGCCTTGCAGATCGTGCAAGCCGCCGCGCAAACTCCGACCGTGGTGCGGCTGAATGGTCTCGTCTTCACTGCCGGCGTGACGCTCGGTTTTGTTGTGCTGGCCAGCATCCTGCTGCTACTCCGCGCCAGTGGTGAGGCGGTAGGTTGGGGCTTTCAATTGCAGGCGCCGGGGTTTGTCCTGGTGCTGACCTGGTTATTGCTGGCCATGGGGCTGATGTTTTCCGGGGTGTGGTCATTCGGTGGAAACCTGATGGGTCTGGGGCAACAACTGGGCAACCGCCCGGGTAAAATCGGCACGTTCTTCACCGGGGTTCTGGCCGTGATTGTCGCCACTCCCTGTACTGCCCCGTTCATGGGCACTGCCCTCGGTTATGCCCTGGGTCAGCCGAGTTTCACCGCGTTGTTAATCTTTATAGTCCTGGGGCTTGGTATGGCCCTGCCCTGGTTGTTGATCAGTTTCTGGCCCGGCCTGGCGCGCCGGTTACCCAAACCAGGCGCTTGGATGGAGCTGACCAAGCAGGTACTGGCGTTTCCCCTTTATGCCACCTGTGCCTGGTTGCTGTGGGTACTGAGTCAACAAGTCGAGCAGGCCAGCCTGCTGTATGCCTTCATGTCACTGGTCGTCCTCAGCTTTGTGTTGTGGAGCTGGCAGCAGCTGCGTACAAGCCAGCGCTCCCTCTATAAGGTAACACTGGGCCTGCTGCTGGGCGTGACGCTGGTGACCGCCGTGATACAGTTACAACCACAGACCCGGGAACCCACAACAATCCAGGTTGAAGCGCAAGCCTATGATGCGGAACGCTTGAATGAGCTGCAGCGTGACCGGCACCCGGTACTGGTGAACTTCACCGCGGCATGGTGTATTACCTGCCTGGTCAACGAAAAAGTGGCCATCAGCCGGCCGGCGGTGCAGGCGCAACTTCGACAAAAAGGCGTGGTCTACATGAAAGCTGACTGGACCAATAAGAACCCACAGATTACCAAAATGCTAGACCGCTACGGTCGCAGTGGCGTACCACTGTACCTGCTGTTTCCCGGCAACGGTAGACAGGCCATGGTGTTACCCAACATTTTGACTGAAAGCATCCTGAACGATGCACTGCAACAAGTTAACGCGAGACAAGATACAGCAACCTGATAGAGGAGCCCAGCCATGATCGCCCAATGTTTTGTTAAACGTTCACAAGTCATCATGCTGTCGCTGCTGGTGACAGTCAGTCTCGCCAGCCAGGCTGGTGTGGATGTCGGTCAACCGGCCCCGGATTTCACGGCCAATAACAGCGATGGCAAGACCCTCAACCTGAGTCAGTACAGGGGCAAGACAGTGGTACTGGAATGGACCAATCATGAGTGCCCTTATGTTGAAAAACACTACAATAGTGGCAACATGCAGGCCTTGCAAAAAGACGCCACCGCCAATGGCGTAATATGGTTATCGATCATTTCCTCCAGATCCGGGAAACAAGGGCATGTCAGTGGCTCACGGGCCAATGAACTGACCGCATCCCGAAATGCCGCGCCGACCGCGGTAATTCTGGATGAGACCAGCGAGATCGGTTTAATGTACGGGGCCAAAACCACCCCGCACATGTATATCATCGACAAGGCGGGTCAATTGGTGTACATGGGTGGTATAGATAACATACCGAGCAAAAACGAGAGCGATATCCCCAGGGCAAAAAACTACGTACGTGCAGCGCTGGACGCAATAGCCGCCAGTAAACCGATCAGTGACAGTATCACCCGGCCCTATGGATGCTCAGTGAAATATTAGGGAGCCTCCGACTAATTCATGGACGGCGCCCTGGAGGGTGAAAGCGCCCGAGGCTGTGTTACAAGTTCGGACAACAGCCCGGCTATTACCTGTGATTTGCGTCTTGGATTGAGGGATTTCACGCCTCAATTCCACTCGCCCGGAGTCGATCAGAGATGTTCAGGTATAAGATTGTGTCTGGCAACCGGTCCTAACACCCTTTCAGACATTTACCATCAGCGCTGAATTCCATAATGCGTCCACTCAAAGGCAGGTGCACGGGAGCGTTGGTTGCATTGACGAAGGTCTCGGTACGGGTGTTGGAAATCACTCGGCCATTTTTTGTTGCTGCTTCATTGGCGTGTGAAGCGATCACCGCATTGGGTTTGACAAGTTCATTTACCACAAAGGCTGCTTCAGTTGGGCCATTGGTATAGGTGTCGCCGATATTTATCACCGCCAGTTTCGCCTGATAGTGCTGGCGTACGACCGTATCCTGTTCAGCTGTAATGCCGGTATCACCTGATAGATAGACAACTAGACCATTACTGAAAGTCAGAACGTAACCGGTAGGCGGACCCGCATAAGCGGTCAATCCCGCCGCAGTCAACAGTTTACCCAACTCACCATCAATCATATCGCCGGCGATTCCATTGGAGTGCACCGCAGGAACCGTAGTAATCTCTACGCCACCGGCCTTTATCGAGCCGCCAAAACGTACTAGTTGCGAAACCTTGGGATCACCACCCAGGGTCTTTAGCTTCCCGGCAAAAAACTTCGGCATTTCACTGCCGGTGATGATCCTGGCTTTCTTTGCCAGGGCAATATTCACACTATTGGTATTGGGCAAGGCGTCGACAGGCGTCATTGGTTTCGCACAACTGCCTTTATTGACTGCCTGAATATGCTCATTACCTACATGGTCACCGTGCATATGACTGACCAGAATGACATCGATCTGACCGAGGCGTTCATCCGTTGGTCCAGCCACGGTGCGTCCTGCATCGTACAACAGGCGGGTACCATCCGGATCTTCGAACAGTAATGCCCTGTCCCGACTGCAAAACTCGCCGGTGTGGCTGCCAAGGGGCGTTATTTTTAAGGTGTCAGCAAAAACACTACTTGTAGCTAATATGCATAAAGCAGCAATGACAAAACGAGAAAATATCGACATCTCTATTTTCCTTTGATTATCTCTGCAGTCTGATATTTCATTGATCAAACGCCAGTTCACCCAGGATGTCAATGCCACCGTTTGTTGCCGGTCTCACCAGTTTGCCATGGCCTGAATCCGCCCATTTGTTCGTAATGCCGGAGATGGTGACCTGGTGAGTGACCATGATAATCAACTCCCCCGGCCTGGTATTTTCATGGATGAATCTTATCAAAGCCTTCAGATTCGGCTCACGATCGCCAGGTCGTTCAAAAAACGAATTCAACGCCCGCAAAGGTGTGACCTCACCCATCTCCATTAAGCGTGCCGTTTCCAGGCACCGACACCATTGGCTAGAATAGATTTTTGCCTTTTCAATACCACGCGAACGCAACCAACTACCAATAGCCCTTGCCTGTTCTCGTCCGGTTTCATTAAGATTGCGCTGTGTAGTGCAATCGTTTAGTTCAAACCCGTCCGGATCACCAAACCCCGGTGCCAGGGCATGACGAATCATAAGCACCGCATTTCCGGCTCGCATCTGCCCGATGAGATCGGCCTCACGGGCAACAGCGCTTGTTATTGGCATAAGGATAAAGACCAGCAACAGCCAGCAAAAAATATTCGATTGTTTCATGTCTGACACGCCTTATTCACTGATGTGGTATCGAACAATAGCAGCATAGATGCACCTGGTCGTATTTTGTATTTTTCATACCCTTTTCTCATTGTCCGTCCAATTTCAAGCACAATTCTTAGATCACTCCCTGTCCATGGCGAATTGTTGTTCATGCCGCAGCGGGTAGCTGATATAAACCGCGACAATGAGATTGCCAGTGAAAACGGTTGAGACCGGCATGGCAGTTTGTAGATTCACTGGATATTTCAGATGTAATGGCGCCGTCGAGCGCGGTAGGGGTTCGGTGTTCACTGTAATGCTGACCGAAAGCAGTCAGTTTGCGCTACAAGTCGTTGGGATTCAGAAACAATAGCTGATCAAGCAATTCTCGGCGGTGGGTGCCAATGAGCCGTTCGACGAAAGGATGTGATAAAGGGGTATAAGGGATAGTCTTGATTGTCTCTATATCGTGGATGCGCAGATTCGCCCGCCAGCGGTGAAATTGGAACAAAGAATCGTTGTCGGAACTCAGGTGTGTGGGTATGCCTTTGGTGGAGAACGCAGCATTGAAGATCCGGCACAAGGCGACACCGTTGACGTCGCCTGCGTGAACGCCGCGTCTCGATGACTTGGGCACAGAGATTAAAGCGTGTGTTCAACATTGATATCGAGACCTGCACTGAATGTGGTGGGCCGGTGAAGGCGATTGCCTGCATCAAAGACCCGGTGGTGATCAAACATATCCTCGATCACCTTAAGCACAAAGCCGAAACCAACGAGCCCAGCGCGTTGCCTGGGAGCCGACTGTGGAGAAAAAGTGGGCGTGTTTTCAGCGACGTGGTTGGAATTCAGGCCCATTCGGGGCTATCGAACGGTTATCGTGTATGTCATTCGCAGTCAATGCTGCTGCTGGACCAGGGTGAAAAGGGTGTTTATTCTTCCTATGCGCAAGTTGCCGTGTGGCGGTGTTCAGTCGGCAATATTCCCGGGCAATTGGCAGGATTTTTTGAACATGGTATTTTTCATGGTACTGCCACCTACTCAAAAAAGTAAGCCATTGATATTAAAAAGCGAAAATTGCTCGTTTACAATCGAGTGGGAGTAGGGCTCGTCATGGCTTATTGTTTATTAAAATACAATGAGCTGATCCAGAGTTTGAAACACATCATCAAAGTGGAACTGGGCATAGAAATCAATCGAGTCTGACCCGAATTGCGCTACGCTAAGCCTCTTTGGCACGAAAATACAGGGGTAAATGTAGCGCGAAAATGGCTTAATATGCCATGCAAAATCAAACACCTTTATTCCCATACTTTCATTTGCAAAGTCGCCCTTCAATGAGCATATTGATATCACTGTGTAAAACATGGAAGTTAAAAATCAAAGTCTGGAAAGTACTACTGTGCGCGGCCACCTTCGCTCTAACGGCGTGCAACCGCTATTCCGCCGAATCCACTGAAGGGTGGGTAATAGATGCGGAAACGAAAAAACCTATTGAAGGCGTTATTGTCGTTGCGAATTGGCAGCTCCACAAAAGCACAATGGGAGGAAAAAGACCCGCTGATCACCTGAATATCATGGAGACAACGACAGACAATGATGGCCTCTTTTACTTTGAAGGATGGGGGCAAAAAACTGCGCTGTGGGGATTCTTTATTGATCGCGATCCGGAATTATTGTTCTACAAAAAAGGATATGAATACCGCAGCCTTAAAAACACCCAACGTACAGAAATTGACACCAGTAAAGTTCGTCAATCAGCTTGGAACGGAAAAAAGATAGAGTTAAAAAGATTCGACGGCCATCTGAGAGAATACGCCTCACATTTGTCTTCCCTGCATACTTCGGTACGTAGCATCTTCCATGGGGATAAATGTGAATGGAAAAGAACGCCAAAACTCGTATTGGCTGTCGCCAGACAAAAGGAGATATTCAGGGAAAGTGATATATACAGCGACTTAACTTCTCTTGACGATATCTCCGGCTACTTCTGTGGTTCAGCAGCAGAGTATCTCGAATCTATCGGGGCTTTGTCCTCAGCCACTTCAAGCTAATGCCCCAAACCAAAGAGATCCAGCAACAGAAAGGCAGCAAGGATAGCTGAAATCCAGAAGACCATGCTCCCGGTCGGCCAACTCTCCGAGAGATGGTACTTGGCCATCGGAGATTTGCCGAATTTGTTTTGCATGCCCTGCATGTGTGTTGTTACCGTTGTCAGCGTAGTTTCTTTTGCACTGCGCAGAAGGTTCAGGGTTCGTTGCGCCCCGGCAGGCACTAACCTGCGATAGAACCACTCCATATCCAGATTGACCGAGTGTAGCTCCGGTGGATACAGTCCCTGTTTATTCAACCAGACAAAGGCCAGGGCGGAGAAGAAGAGTAACTGCAATTGGGCCAGGACATGAGTCACATCATAGGGCCAGTATTCCACTTCCCAGGGTAGCAGCGCATAGAGATATTGGGGCTGGGTACCAATAAAGACACAGAGCAGTGCAGCCACGCCCATTGCAACCAGCATGTTCCGGGGCGCTTCTTGGGTACGTATGCCGGAATCGTGGTGGAAGAAGGCAAAGTATGGAATCTTGATGCCGGCGTGGTGGAATACACCGGCTGAGGCAAACAGCATCAACAGCCAGAAATAACCATAATCCTCCTTCATCAGTGCGGTCATTACCATCGACTTGCTGACAAACCCGCTGAATAACGGAAATGCAGAGATGGACAGTGCACCGATAATGCAGAGCATGGCTGTTTTTGGCATGGACTTATAGAGCCCGCCCAGGTCCGAGCCATTTATGTTACCGACCCGATAGAGCACTGCACCCATGCTCATAAACAGCAATCCTTTAAAGATCACGTCACTGAACGCGTGGGCAACGGCGCCGTTCAGCGCCAGGGCGGTGCCGATACCAATACCCGTCACCATGAAACCGACCTGGTTGATCAGGCTATAGGCCAGCACCCTGCGCAGGTCATTCTCGATAACGGCGTAGAAAATCGGGAAGCAGGCCATGGTGACACCGATATAGATCAGGATCTCTTCACCCGCAAAGCCACGCGCCAGTGCGTAGACGGCAACCTTGGTGGTAAAGGCGGAGAGCAGGACCGTGCCGGTCACCGTTGCCTCAGGATAGCCGTCGGTAAGCCAGCTGTGCAGAAACGGGAAGGCGCTTTTGATTCCGAAGGCGATAAAGATCAACCAGCCTGCAACACCCGCATCCAGACCGATGTGGTCAAATGCCAGTGAGCCTGTTTTGTGGTAGTAGACCAGTGCACCGGCCAGCAGCAGTACCCCCGACAGGACCTGGTACACCAGATAGCGCATACCGGCCTTCAATGCCCGCTCCGTACCGCGTGCCCAGATGAGAAACACGGAGCTTATTGCCAGCAGCTCCCAGAAAATGAACAGGGTGATCAGATCGCCGGAAAATACCGCCCCCAGTGCACTGCCCGCGTATATCACCCCGGCAATATGCTGTTTCGTGTCCTTCACATGGAGGGAGAAGATGCCCGCAAAAAAGCTGGCGATACAGAACAGATAGCTGAACAGCAAGCTGAGTTTATCCGCCCGCACAACCATCAACTCATAGCTCATCAGGGTATAAGCGACATCGGTTCCAGGATTGATACCCAGCCAGAGATAGAGCCCCGTAACCAGCGGGGTTGCCAGCAGTATCAGTTGTCGTGGCAAGCCGCGGGTCACGGCAAGTAAAGCCGCCGCTGCAAAATACAGCAGAAACGGGGGCAGTTCACTCATCGTAATAGTCTTCTTTGCGCATCACGACATTGCGTAGCTTCTTGGCAATGAGAACCAGCAGGACGCAGGCGATAAAGCCGTATAGGGCATAAAAAGCCGGTATCTTCTCCCAGTCAAAGCCGACGTGGCGGTGGAGCACAAAGTCGGCCAGCAGCAGCAGAATGCAGATGACATAGAATCCCCTGAGCAAGCGTTCAACATTCTCCGGCCTGTCAAATAAATGGATTTTTTCTTTTTCATTCGACATGTCAGTAGCCTCCGGCAGCCAAGCCCGCCAGTCGATAGAAGGGATCGGGATAGAAGAAGAGGATGACACAGGCGCTCGACGTGACAACCATTGCCAGCAGCATCGGCTTCGGCGCTTCCGCGATTTCCGTATAGTGTTCGCCGCTATCCGGCTTGCTGAAAAAAGCACGGACAGGAATGGGAAGTAAATAGATGATGTTGAGCAGCGAGCTGATCATCAACACGGCAAGCAGCAACAGTTGTGCCGTCTCCACCGCACCCAGGCCAAGGTACCACTTGCTCCACATGCCGCCGAAAGGTGGCAAGCCGATGATGCTCAATGTGCCGATAAAGAAGGCCGCAAAGGTGACGGGCATGGCGCGACCCAGCCCGTTCAGCTCGCTGACCCGGTTTTTATGGCTGGCGACTAAAATGGCGCCTGCGGCAAAAAAGAGTGTGATCTTGGCAAAGGCATGCATCGCGATATGCATGGAGGCACCTATCAGCCCCGCTTTGCTGGCCAACATGGCTCCCAGTACAATGTAGCTCAGTTGGCTGACGGTGGAGTAGGCCAGCCGAGCCTTGAGATTGTCCTTGGTTATCGCAACCATGGATGCGATCAATATGGTGGCTGCTGCAACCCAGATCAGGCCGCCGGTCACATCATTGGTGAGGATGAAATCACCCCCGAAAATATAGATCGTCACTTTGAGCAGGGTGAAGACACCGGCCTTGACCACGGCTACCGCATGCAACAGCGCACTGACCGGTGTCGGCGCAACCATCGCCGCAGGCAGCCAGCGGTGAAAAGGCATCACGGCGGCCTTGCCGATACCGAACAGAAACAGCGCGTAGAGCAGACCGGCCCAGGCGGGATCGATATGGCCGGCCAGTATCCCGCCCGCCTGGAAATCGATGCGGCCGGTAAGTGACCATGTAATCAGAATTCCCAGCAGCAGGAGGCCGATGGATGTTCCCAGCAGAATGCCGAGATAGGTGCGCCCGCCCTGCCTTGCCTCCGGGGTGCCGGCATGGGTGACCAGTGGATAGGTGGAAAGGGTCAACAGTTCATAGAAGAGAAACAGCGTAAACAGGTTGGCCGCGAAGGCAATCCCCATCGTTGCGGCAATAGAAACCGCAAATGCGGCGAAGAATCGTGTTTGATTCTGCTCATTATGACCACGCATATAGCCGATGGAGTAGATCGAGGTAACAACCCACAGCAGCCCGGCAACCAGCGCAAACAGCATTCCCAGTGCCTCGATCTCAAAGGCAATGGCAATGCCCGGCAGCGGCTCCATCAGGGTGAAGGCAAACATCTCTCCATCCATAAACCGGGCAGCGATCATCACCACAAGAACGGCGATCAGTGTCGACGTCAGCAGCGTGACCCCCTCTCTGACATCAGGGGTATGGCGGGTAATAATAATGCCGGCTGCTCCCGCCAGCGGCAGCAGAAGGGTTGCCAGCAGCAGTGTCTCGGCATTCATGGCTTCACGCCCCCAAGGACAGCCGCTGCTTTTTCAGCAACCCCGACAGTCAACGTGGTATCCAGACCAAAATAGAGATTGGCCAACACCAGGGCCCAGGTCGGCACCAGCAACAACACGGGCGCTTCACTTACCACTTTTCCCGTGTCCGTGATCGGCTTGAAGTAGAGTGCCTCTATCAACTTGCCGATATACACCACGGCCAGCAGTGACCCGAACAGGATAACCGCGACTGATATCCAGGCCGCCTGCTCCAGGGCGGCCGTCACCAGATACCATTTGCTGATAAACCCGGCGGTACCCGGTACTCCGACAAGACTCAGGCCGCCGATAACAATAGCGCCAAA
>Ga0316198_10003121_pt1 | contig 10068 bp, 7 predicted proteins | sample OudBieAanoxic_MG_FD_204935 | JGI IMG/M metagenome (GOLD analysis project Ga0316198, IMG submission 204935) | Coastal sediment microbial communities from Oude Bieten Haven, Netherlands - site A anoxic | ecosystem: Environmental > Aquatic > Marine > Coastal > Sediment | place: Netherlands...
GATGAATCCCCTTTACACGGTAATAGACCAAGGGGAGGGTGAGATCCAGATAGGCCGAGGCGCTGATGCGGCAAATGGCGTGCTTCAAGTAGAGATCGACCGTGGCCGCTTCCAGATCGGGTTCATTTGGGCTGTGGATAAGATTGAACCCGAAGGGAAGATCGGTCACCCGCTGTCGCAGTTGCACGATCGCGGTTTCGATGTCCTCCAGAGCCAAACCGGCGGCGCCGAAAAAACCGATCATGCCGGCCCGAGCCGCAGTCTCCACCATTTTGACCGAGGTGATGCCGTTGGCCATGGCACCGATGACATATGGATAGCGCAGCCCAAAGGAATGCTTGAAATTCGGATCACCTAAATCTTCAGGATGCAGCGCCGGTATGTACCCCAGCACGGGGTAGGCGTCGGGCGGCCCGCCGATGTCCATTCGGGCGGAGTCGATCGTCACGCAGCCGCCACGGCCGATTGCCGGCCGCCCGTCGACGTCGACCACGCACACCGGTTCGGTGACGCGTCGAATCGCCGCGCGGATGGCATCGACGCCGATCTCTGGCGGCCGATTTTGGGGGCTCCACCAACCGATCGGGCGGGTGGTTGAATTAGATGTCTGCATGATTAGCTGCTGTTTTCCGAGCGGTTTTAGCGATCGGTGAGGTCCGAATCCATATGCCCGAAAGGTCGTATAGACGCTGCGGTTGAAGCCGTTTTTATTACGTCGAACTCCCGGCAGGTGTCAAGAGTCATTCGCGCGGGTGAAATTTCTTATGCAGGTATTTGAGGTGATCGCGCGCCACGTGGGTGTAAATCTGGGTCGTGGCGATGTCGGCATGGCCCAGCATGGTTTGAACGGCCCGCAAATCGGCACCGCCTTCCAGCAGGTGGCTCGCAAAGGAGTGCCGCAGCGTGTGGGGCGTGATCACTTTTCTAAGCCCTGCCCGAAGGCCGTAACGCTTGATCAGCTTCCAAAAACCCTGGCGGCTGAGTGGTTTTCCGGCCCGGGCGACAAAAAGGGTAGCACTGATACGGTCTTTGAGAAGCGCCTGGCGTGCCCCGGTGGTATACGTTCGGATTTTTTCTTGAGCATACTGGCCGATCGGCACCACGCGTTCCTTGGCGCCTTTGCCGAAAACGCGAACATAACCGGCGGTCAGATTGACATCCTGCAGTTTGAGGGTGATGAGCTCCGAGACGCGCAGACCGGCTGCGTAGAGCAGCTCCAGCATGGCTGCATCACGGCAACCGGAGGACTTCTTGGGGTCGGGAGCGTCGAGCAGTCGTTTGACCTCGTCGATCGTCAAAACATCCGGCAGCTTCAGACCGCTTTTGGGCAGGTCGATCAGTCGCGACGGATCACTGGGTAAAATTTCCTCCTGTGCGAGGAAGCGATAAAATCCTCGGATGGACACCAAGTGACGGGCACGCGATCGGGCATTCAACCCATCCTCGCGCATCGAAATGAGATACTTGAGGATCAGCGGGGTATCCGCTTCCGACACGGTGGTTCGCCCGCATTCGACCAGGAAGGAAATGTAGCGAACGAGATCGCGGCTGTACGCCTCGATGGTTTGAGCCGCAAGCCCTTTTTCAACCATCAGAAAATCGAGATACCGGTCCAGCAGAGCGTCGCAAGATGCCTGCATAGGCCTATTGTTTCCCATTTAAATGCGGTAATTGGCCGGATCCAGGCCGTTGAGCACTTCGGCACCGTCCTCACGCACCACGACCATGTTTTCGAGACGCACGCCGCCCCAGTCGCCCAGGTAAATTCCGGGTTCGACCGTCGTCACCATTCCGGCTTCGAGCATGGTATCCTTCAGCGGGCTGAGTCGGGGTGCTTCGTGAATAGCCAGGCCGGTGCCGTGTCCCAGCCCGTGGCCGAACATGCCGCCGAATCCCTGCTTCTCGATGTGGTCGCGGGCGATGCTGTCCACCGTCCGTGAGCTCACACCGGCCTTGATCGCATCGATGGCCCGGTGCTGGGCATCCAGGACGGTCCGAAATACCTTTTTAAAAGTGTCGTCCGGCTCGCCGATCACGACCGTGCGGGAGATGTCGGAGCAGTAGCCGTCGAGCCGCGCCCCCCAGTCGAACAAAAGCGGTTCGCCTGCTCTGATCCGGCGATCGCCTGGAATCGCATGCGGCAGCGCGCTGTTGGGGCCGGATGCCACGATGGTCGGAAAAGAGAGTGCCTCGGCACCGGCTTCCCGCATCCCTTTTTCCATGATCCAGGCCAGCTCTTTTTCCGTCATGCCCGGTTTGATTTTTTTAACACACTCGCTGAAAGCCGTCTCGGCGAGCGACAGGGCACTGCGCAGGGTTGCAATTTCCGTTTCCGCTTTCTTGATCCGCAACTGCTCTACCAGATCCTCGACCGGGTTGAGGGTCACCTCGAGATTGGCCTCGGAAATGGCGTCTGATATTTTCCGGTACTGATGAACCGACAGACGCACGCTTTCGAAGCCGAGGGTCTTTGTGCCAAGGGCCTTTAAAAGTCCTGGCAGCTCTTCCGCCAGGCCCTTTTTGTAACAGACGATTTTGTAGAGGCGAGCCTCATTGCGGGCCTGAAGTTCGTAGCGCGTATCGGTCGCCAGCATCAGATCGTTTCCGGTTATGAGCAGCACTCCGGCGGATTCGTCGTACTGGGTGTCTTGGCCGGTAAAACCGCTCAGGTAGCGGCGATTTTCGTCGGCGAGCACCAGTAGTGTGTCGTTTTGAGTGCCGGGCAGAAGTTCACGCAGACGTTTGATCCGTTCCGCGATCAAATTTTCCAAAACAATTTCCTCTTTTTCGGTTTTGTGGTGATGGGCGTTCAAGAGTGCAATGAGTATAACACATTGCGGCCAAGGATCAAGTCGCCCGGCTCCATGTGCAGGTTCACCGAGAACCGCTGACCGAAGACGTGCTGTATTGACACGGCGGTGTGGTACTGGTAAAAAAAATCATCTTGTCGTCAAGGCCGGCACTTTGACGGCTTCACCTCACAAACGGCCGTTCGGGCACCCGCCAATTGCTCGCGGCCGGGTCATCAACGCCATGGATAAACCCAACCCCGATCCAACTGAAAAGTACATCCGGGGGCTAATGGATATCAGCCGCGCCATCACCTCCGATCTCTACATCGAAGATATTCTCAAGCTGATCGTCATGGTCACGGCCAAGGTCACCGGTGTCGAGATCTGCTCCATGTGGCTGATCGACGAAAACGTGAGTCCGGTGAAGATCCGTCTAAAAGCCACCCAGGCCATCGATCCGGACTACGTCAAGGATCGCGCGCTCAATCTCAACGAGGGCGTCGTCGGATATGTCGCCACTACCAAAAAGCCGTTGTCGGTGTCGAACGTCCTGGAAGAGCCGCGCTTCAAAGAAAAGGAAATGGCCGCTAAGCTCGGGTTGGTTTCGATGCTCAGCGTGCCGCTGCAGGTCAAGGACGGCAAGGTCATCGGGGTCCTCAACTGCTTTACTGCCAAAGCGCATGCGTTCACTCAAACCGAGATCAACCTGATGTCGACCGTTGCCAACCAGGCCGCGGTGGCGATTATGAACACCGAGCTGATGGTCAAGACCCAGGTGATCCAGGAGGAATTGGAGACCCGCAAAATGGTCGAAAGGGCCAAGGAAATTCTCATGAAACGGCGCAACAAAAACGGCGAGGAGGCCTATCGCTGGTTGCAGAAACGCAGCATGGACATGCGCACCTCGATGCGGCGGGTGGCCGAAGCCATTCTGCTTTCCGAAGAAATCGACTGACACCCAACCGACAGTCAGACCCGACCTGTTTTACAACTCCCCATCACTCCCTTCATATTCGTCAAACTTAATAAAAATCAAATTTTTAACAATATAAGCTTGACAGGATAATATAGTGAGACTAAAAGAAACCACAACCTGAGATATCCGGGTTCGCACAAAGGCGTGCGGATCCATAAGGTCGGGCCCTGGACAAAGGCGTCTTTTTCACCCGGAAAAGACGCCTTTTTTTATTTTAACTTAATATCCTGTTGAGGAGGACGCCATGAATTTTCAACAACCGAATTCGAACGAAGCCCTGGAAACCAAAAACCGCTCCCGTAGTGTCGCCCCCCAGTCCGGCATCTGCAGTCGCTGCATCGACGGTTGCAAGGGCAACTGTGACCTGTTCAAGGCGACCTTCCGGGGACGCGAGCTGCTCTATCCGACTCCTTTCGGTAAAGTCACGGCCGGAGCAGACAAGGATTATCCGGTGGATTACTCTCACTTGAACATCATGGGATATGCCATCGGCGCCGAAGGCATCGAAGCCGATCCGGACCATGCGATATTTCCCAAGGTCAACACGACCGCCTGGTACGGTGCGACCGAAAAGGTCAAAATGCGGATACCCATGTTTACCGGCGCGCTGGGGAGCACTGAAATCGCGCGGTCCAACTGGGAACACTTTGCCGTAGGCGCCGCCATCACCGGAATCAGTCTGGTCTGCGGTGAAAATGTTTGCGGCATCGATCCCGATCTGAAGATCGACAAGAACGGCAAGGTGAAGGACTCTCCGGAAATGCGACGGCGGGTGGAGCAGTACCGGCGTTTTCACGAAGGCTTCGGGGATATCATGGTTCAGTTGAACGTCGAGGACACCCGCCTGGGTGTTGCCGAATATGTCATCGAGAAATTGGGGGTCGAAACGATCGAGCTCAAATGGGGGCAGGGTGCCAAATGCATCGGCGGAGAAATTAAGGTCGACTCCATCGAACGTGCCCTGGAACTCCAGAAGCGGGGATACCTGGTCACCCCTGATCCGTCGGACGGTTCCAATGTCAAAGCCTATAAAGAAGGCGCCATAAAAGAATTCGAGCGGCACTCCCGGGTCGGGTTTCTCGACCAGGAGGACTTCATGCGCGAGGTCGATCGGGTCCGCAAGTTAGGGGCCAAACGCGTCACCCTAAAGACCGGAGCGTATCCGATGCGGGAGCTGGCCATGGCGATCCGCTGGTCCTCGGATGCCAAGATCAGCCTCCTGACGATCGACGGTGCGCCGGGCGGCACCGGCATGAGCCCATGGCGCATGATGAGCGAGTGGGGGATACCGGCCATCTACCTGCATTCCATGGCGTATGATTTGTGTCTGCGGCTGGCGAAGAAGGGCGCCTGGGTGCCGGATATTGCCTTTGCCGGCGGTTTTTCTTCAGAAGATCACATATTCAAAGCGCTGGCACTGGGGGCGCCCTATTGCAAAGCCGTGTGCATGGGACGGGCGCTGATGATACCCGGGATGGTCGGCAAGAACATCGGCCGCTGGCTGAAGGGCGAAGACGGCGGTTTGCCGTCGACCGTGTCGAAATACGGCACCACCAAGGAGGAGATCTTCGTCTCCTATGCCGAATTGAGAACCAAATACGGTAAAGACATCGAAAAGTTCCCGTTGGGGGCCATCGGTCTGTACAGCGCCGCCGAGAAGCTGCGGGTCGGTCTGCAACAGCTCATGGCGGGTGCCCGCAAGTGGCGGCCACACCTGATCACCCGCAAGGACCTGGCCGCCCTGACCGAAGAGGCGGCCCGTGTGACCAATTTGCCGTACATCATGGATGCTTACAAAGAAGAGGCTCTGGCGGTCATCGACGCCTGAGTCGGATGCGTTCGAGCACTTTTCTGCTGCCGGCAGGGCCTCGAAGGCGCTGCCGGCCTGGGTCGGCGGCTGACCGAATCGCGATCGAATTTTAATACGAAAACAAGGTGGGCACCTACGCCCGGATAACCGATTTCGAGTTCCGGCTGAAACTCGCCGCTAACGGGGTCTAAGCCCGGACCAGGCCCATCTTCAAATAAGGGTTTCGGGTTTGTCCAATAAGTTGTGCCTTTCATGCGGTGTCGTCATTGGGTCCGGGCCAAGACCCCGTCGGCGACTCAGACAGTCAGCCGCTGTTCTCAACCGCTCATCCGGGCTCCGGCGCATCATTTTCATGCACCGCGGCGGCCCAGGGCCATGACTGTTTAGCCGGCATTTCTTGGTGAAAATATGATTCTGCGGATTACGCCGGGCTCACTTGATTTTCACCCAAATCATACGGGCGGTATCCGTTCCGGTATTCTTCCACTGGGTCGGGATGTCGGTCGTCAGATACACCACGTCCCCGGCCTTCAATTTTTTGAGGCTGCTGCCGATTTTGATTTGCAAATCCCCGACCAGCACATAACCGAACTCTTCGCCTTTGTGAACGAAAAAATGGAAAGGAAGGGTGGTTCGAGCGGGGATTTCGATCAGGTAGGGGTCGGCTTTGGCCTCGAAATTGACACCGGTCAGCCGTTTGCCGGAGAGGCTTCCTTTGGGCAGATTCTGGAATGTGAAGGCGACCGCATCGCCGGCCGTAAATACCGACGGGCGGACGACTTCGGCGGCGTCCCTGAAAAAGGCACTGACGTCGACCGACAGGACCTCGGCCATTTTGAACAGGGCCGGCAGCGAGGGGTAGATCATGTTGCTTTCGACCTGTGAGATTGTACTGGGGGTAACCCCTACCAGTTTGGCCAAATCGGTTTGCGACAGGCCCTGCCGGATGCGCACCGCCTTCAGACGTCCGCCCAGATCGATCCGACCCGCAGCGCGCGCCTCCGTATCGAAGGTCACCTCACGATCCTTGGACCAGTACAGATACGGTTTGTTGATCGTTTCCAGAGCGCGCTTTTCGGCCTTGAGGATCGTCAGCGACGTTTTGCCTCTCTTGACGGAGAGATCGATAGCGACTTGGGCGATCTGATTGATCCGGGCCCGCAGCCGTTGCGTATGGGCCTGTTTTTCGATGATCCAGTAGGCGACCGTGTTCAACTCGTAGAGACGCGGGCAGGAGTGAGAGTAGAAATTGACGATATGTTCCTCACCGCCCCAGAGTTCCTGCATGCCGGTCAGGCTTTCGAAGACAAACCGAACATCGCCTTCCAATTCGCCGTGAGCCCCGTAGACGGCTTCCATGACATGATGGTCGTTGCGGGGGTCGGCCACGCGGATGATCCGACAGGCCCGCTCGGTCGATCCGTCTTGGTAAAATTTCAAAAAGACATCCGAACCGGCACCCTTGCCAAAAGTGAAACAGTCCAGGATCGTCAGGTGGGTGCTGTCTCCCAGAGGGCCCAGTTTGTCCAGCAGGTTCTTCGGTGATCGGTCGAAGCTGACATATATCAAAGGCTTTTGTCGGGCCTGGGAAGCCAGGATAAAATTGAGATAAAATACGGCGGCCAGGCTGCCGGCGTCATCGTACCACACGACATTGTCCCCGATATGGAGCCCGCCGAGCAGCCGGTCCAGGTGATCGATTCCGGTCGTCACCGGTATGGTGTCCTGTTCCATGGCCATTTTAGTACGAAAGTAGAATCAGACCCGCAAATAGAAACTTGAAACTTGAAACTCGAAACTCAGAACCCGGAACCAATGGTGGCTTATGGGCCATGAGCATTTGGTCGTTAAAACCGATGTAACACTTTAACTGACAAAACTGACTTAACCGACTCAACTGACACAACCGCTCTAACACGAAAATAGAATTTTCATGCACCGTGGCGGCCCGAAGGCCTTGAGTGTTTAACTCCGCAATGGATCGATAAGCCTGCTATTGGTATCTTTACCGGGTCGACGGTAGAAGAAAACGTCATTTCTGTCAACCGATACATCCTGCTCTCATCAATACCTGATTAAAATGTCAATCCGGCTGATGACACCGGGTAAAGACTCACCGAGAACCGCTAACCCGCCCATGAAATGCAGAGAACGCTCGTGTGAAACTTAGCGGTACTATACCATAGTAAAGGTAATCTTTAGAGATACTCTCCCGGGTATTGAGGAATTAAGAAATCTCAAATTCCAAGCACCAAATTCTTTACCCTGTTAAATAATCCTACTCATGGCCTGATCATATCGGTTAATGAGCTCGCAATGAAGACCTGCACGACAAATCACCGAAGACAATTTAACAGGGCAGGTGAAATCCCAAATGTCAATATCCAATGATCCAGATAGTTTAAAGGTTCACCGTTCCCCGTTCAGGGTTGAAGGATTGAAGTCCTTCCTTTAACCCTTGAACCTTTGAACTCTGAACCTTTGAACCCTGAACCGATTAGTTTAGGTTGTTATTTGCGATTTGGAATTTTTCACCGAAACTTCAACGTTTGCTCTTCGATCAAACTGGGTGCTTGCGGCCAGAGGCGTCATTGAACCTTGAACGTGGAACCCTGAACCCAGAACCCTCATATGCGGTCGAAGGCCTGCGCCAAGGTTATAGGCTTCCGGCCAGTGCAAGCTGGTTCGTCAGAATACTGACCTTTAACGACGGTTGGGTCAGGTCATGATGACTGCGGAGGAACGGCACATACACCAGAAGATAGCTCTGCGGTGCGACGGTAATGGTTGACAACTGCGGATAAAGAGCTTTCCGGGGTTTGACAAAAGCCGCTAAGGTGATCTTCAGGCTGTCGGCTGCGTCTGCGACCGGCAGCGTCACAGGATGGAGTTCACCGCCGGGCAGACCCGCTGCCGGAAGATCCTGCGATTGGCCCAGCGTCATTTTGGTGGCCAGCGGCAGATATGTCTGGGGTCGAATCTTGAATGCCGGGCTCCAGAAATGAAACGGTGTGTCGCGCCAGGCGTCACGGGGGACAATCGGCAAATTGGCGGCTCTGACCAGATCGGCGTAGGAGTCGAGTTGGATCCCGTCAATCGCGGCCCGGATGCGCCAGAAGGGGAGATAGAGGACCGATTCGCAGCTGTCGACCGCCAGCGGAAGATGGCCGAAATTCAGCCGCTCTAAACGGTCCTTTCCCGGTTTCCAGGCCGAATCGCAATTTCGGCAGATCAGAACAAGCGTGTCCGGCGGGCCATCCAGATCCCACCCGCATGCAGGGCAAAGGGTCGACAGAAAGCTCAGGTGCCAGTCGGAAGGTCCGGCGGTGGAAAGGGCTTGATCGATATCCTGCGGCAAACACTCCCCGAGCGGTTCGTTCAGGACGGCATCGTAAAGCCGGTCGGTGGCCGCATAAAACGGGGTGTAAATCAGACTCAGGTGTTCGCCGACATGCGCCTGATGGAAAATCGGTTTCGGCAGCGGTACATTAAAGCTTTGCTTGAAGGTTTGCATCACCTGCTCGAGTGGAAGCCGCACAGGCAGAAACCGCCCGTCGGTTTCCGGGGTTACAAAACGCAACTTGAGGGCCTGGCTCCGGAAACCGAGTGAGACCGGAAAATCGCGCGACATCGCGGCTTGGTGGCTGACATCGATGAATTTTTGGCGCACACCGTCGCATACGCATGAAAACAGCATGCCCTTGAAACGCCAGTAGGGAAAATAGAAGAGTTCCCTGCCCGGCGGAGCAGCGCCCGGCAGCACATACCGGAAGCCGTTTTCGGCCGACAGATAAGACTTGACCCGGCAGAATTCGCAGGTGAACAGGCGATCGGTTTCCGTCATCACGGCCGGAGCACCGCACTGCGGGCAGCGATGTTCAATGAGAAGGCTAGAGTTTATCACCGCACTGGTTACAATAAAGGGAATCGGTCAGGTTTTCCGCGCCACACTTGGTGCAGGTGCGCGGTATGGGTCGGTCCTCAACTGCATGGCCGCACCGCGGGCAGAACTTTGTCCCCGGTGTCAAGTTCTTACTGCACACCTGGCACTGATCGAAGACGACCTGCTGGTGGCCGCACTGCGGGCAGAACTTGGCGTCGACGGGAACCGGATGCCGGCATTCCGGACAGGTGGAGACGGCAGGACCGGAATTGGCAGGCTGTCGGGCGGGTCCGCCGGCGAAGTACTGGGCAAACATGGCCGGCAACATCAACCCGAGACCGGCACCCATGCCATCGGCGGCTCCGGATGTGCCTTCGGACTGCGCGGCCTTTTCCATCGCCATGGCCGCTTTCATCTGCATCAATTTGTTCATATCCTGAAAAGCGCCCATGCGGCTGCGGTCGTCGATGGCCTGCTGCACCTCGGTCGGCGGCGTAATGGCATTGATGTACAGGTGGGTCAATCGAATGCCGAAGTGGCTGAAATCTGAACTCAACCGCTCGGTGAGCCCTTCGGAGAGGGCATCGTAGCGGGAGGGCAGGTTCAG
>Ga0316198_10003122_pt1 | contig 10068 bp, 7 predicted proteins | sample OudBieAanoxic_MG_FD_204935 | JGI IMG/M metagenome (GOLD analysis project Ga0316198, IMG submission 204935) | Coastal sediment microbial communities from Oude Bieten Haven, Netherlands - site A anoxic | ecosystem: Environmental > Aquatic > Marine > Coastal > Sediment | place: Netherlands...
CGGGTCGGCCGGCCAGCCCAGTGGCATGCCATCGAGCGGTGTATTCGGCTGTACGCCTTCAGGCCCAGAAGGGGTTTTCGGACAAGGCGGAATGGGACGCGGGAACGGTGCCTTGTGGCGGAAACCACCGGGGCGGTCAATCGTCCCCAGCAGGGTCATCAATATGCCCAGCGAACGGATCGTCTGGAAACCGTTTGAGTGTGCTGCCAGGCCCCGCATGGCATGAAACGACACCGGGCTGCCGGTAATAGAATCATGATCATTGTCCCAACTGTCGGTCCACTGGATTGGCAATTCAATTTTCTGATCACGTGCCGTCACACCCATTTCGTGGGCCAGCCGTCGGATTGTCTCGGCATCAATACCGGTAATGCTTTCTGCCCATTCCGGGGTGTATTCCTCGACCCGCTCTTTCAACAGCTGGAAGGCCGGTTTCATTGGCGTGCCATCTTCCCAGTGGAATTCACCTAACAGGTAAGGATCGGCGCCTTCAGTGTGAGTCGAGATAGGCTTATCCAGGTTGCGATCCCACCATAGCTTGTTCTGCGGATCGAAACAGCCCTCTTCCGGCGGTACCTCGAAGCGCACAAACATACCGAATTCAGTGCTCGCCTGATCCTGGTTAACCAGCTGTGCTGAGTTGGTGTACTGGGTCAGGAAATCTCGGTCATACAGCCCAAGCTGGATAATTTCATGGATGATCGCCAGCAGTAAAGCACCATCGGTGCCCGGCTTGATTGGTACCCATTCATCGGCAATCGCCGAGTAGCCGGTACGTACCGGGTTGATCGAAATAAAACGACCGCCCTGGCGCTTGAAATTCGCCAGCTCTATCTTCATCGGGTTGGAATGATGGTCTTCAGCCGTACCGAACATGACGAACAGCTTGGAACGTTCTAGATCCGGCCCACCAAATTCCCAGAATGAACCGCCAATGGTGTAGATGAGTCCAGCTGCCATATTGACCGAACAGAAGCCACCGTGGGCGGCATAATTTGGCGTACCAAACTGCTTGGCGAACATGCCGGTCAGCGCCTGCATCTGGTCACGGCCAGTGAAGATACCGAATTTTTTTGGATCCTTTGCGCGAATCTTACTGAGACGCTCTTCCATGATCTGGAACGCCTCTTCCCACTCGATCTCGCGGAACGCATTGGTACCGCGTTCAGCACCCTTTTTACGCAGCAGGGGCTTGGTCAGGCGTGCCGGAGAGTACTGCTTCATTATCCCTGAAGCACCCTTGGCACAGATCACACCCTTGTTCAAAGGATGGTCCGGATTGCCCTGGATGTAACGCACTTCACCATCACGCAGAGTCACCCGGATACCACAGCGGCAGGCGCACATGTAACAGGTAGTGTTCTTGACCTCTACGGAACTGGCCTCAGGGGCCGTGATGGGATCGTGTATAGGTGCGCTCATTGAAATTCGTTACCGTTATTCATTGGCATAAGAGGACATATTTTGCCAAACTTATGACTGCAGTGGTAATCAATCCATTTATAGGCTTAATAAATTATTTATAAGTATATTACTATTTTCTTATTTTTTATAGGTTCCAGGTATTAAACGATAAACCCAATTTTTATAGAGATTGACCTCCTCTGACAGCCAGCTGTAATAAATTACAGACCAGCCTATCAGGCAGATCACCTAGAAACCGGTACCATATGTGAAATACTCTGCCCTGCTGCAACTCGTCACACCCAGACGACAAACCCTGCTGCTGATTCTTTCGCTGCTACTTTTTAGTAGTGCTATTTCACTCGCCAACCCCTGGATTGCAGGAATCCTGACGGAGACTTTGCTCAATGGACCAGCAGAAGGTAAACCAGGTCTCAGGACCATATTGGTGGCGTGGCTAGGACTTGTTGCAATCAGAAGTATCGTCAGCATTTCCAGTCAATATGTCATCAGCATCACCGGCGAGAAAATGCTGGTCGGCCTGCGTTCACGCCTGTATGAACACATGCAAATTTTACCCATGCGTTACTTCCATGAGCGCAGCCCCGGGGAAAGTCTTGCCTTACTCAGCAACGAAGCCAGCACGGTCAGTTACTTTGTTACTAATACCCTGGTTCAGCTGCTGCCACTGAGCCTAACCCTGATAGGTGCACTTGCCATCATGTTCATGCTGGACGCACAGATTGCCCTACTGGCTGCCCTGTTACTGCCTATTTACTACCTTGCAATGAAGGTCATCGGACGCAGGTTGCGACCGTTGTCGGCGGCCTGGATGGAGTCCTACTCCCGGATGTACTCCCTGGTGGAAGAAAACCTGGGCATGCTTCCCATGATCAAGGCTTTTGTCAGGGAAAAAATCGAAGAGAGCCGGTTTGAAACGAGGAACCAGGACCTTTTTTCTATTTCCAGGCGTCAAATTCTGGTCAACGCCATTCTGGGCCCGTCTATCACCTTTCTCGCCAGCGCAGGACTGCTGCTATTGCTATGGATGGGCATTAGCCATGTCGAGAGTGGACAGCTGGAAACATCCGGCCTGGTCAGCCTGTTGTTGTATGCCATGCTGCTCACGCAGCCCATTAGCGGCCTGGCCAATGTTTATGGCCAGGTGCAAAGCACTCGGGGTGCAGCTGATCGACTGCAGGTATTTTTTGCCGAGCAAGCCGAGCCTGACGAAAAAGGTCAGACAGACCTGCCAGCCGTGAAGGGTTCTATAGAATTCAACGATGTCAGCTTTAGCTATCCGGGCAGAGATCCCTTACTTAAACATTTCAACTTGAAGATAGATGCCGGAGAAACCCTGGCAATAACGGGCCCGAACGGCGCAGGCAAAAGCACCCTTGCCTATCTCCTGATGCGTTTTGACAACCCCTCATCCGGCCGTATCCTGATTGATGACAATGACATCTCCCAATTCAACCTTAAAAGCCTGCGCGAACAAATCGGCATAGTGTCACAAAATACACTGCTACTGAATGGCACGGTACGAGACAATCTTGTTTACGGCAGATTTGATGCTTCTGAAGAAGAAATAGAAACAGCAGCCTTCGCAGCCCGGGCAAATGAATTTATAGAACAACTACCCGATGACTACAACACCATCATCGGCGATCAGGGCATCAAGCTTTCAGGTGGACAGCGCCAGCGCTTGTCACTGGCCAGAACACTAATGAAAGACCCGCCCATCCTGATACTCGATGAAGCGACCTCGATGTTTGACCCGGAAGGTGAAGCGGGGTTTATTGAAGAATGCAGAGACTTACTTCATCAACGCACAGTGATTCTCATCACACATCGGCCTGCCAGTCTCGCGCTTGCGGATAGGATAATTAAGTTGGAAAAGCAAGTATTCTGAATTAACCCTCGTAAACTCAGGACATGTAACTTAAATCATTTTGAACTTCACTGAAAAATCTTATATTTTTCTTTGCGTTCGCCACATCCTTTACGGTTAAATAGTTCGATACTCATGAAACTTGAAACTTGAAACTTGAAACTTGAAACTCAAAAAATAACCATCTCCGAAGAAGCTCTTTCACAAGAAGTCAACGGTGAAACTGTCATCCTCGACCTTAAAAGTGAAAGTTACTTCGGTCTCGATGAGGTGGGTACAAGAATATGGCAGTTGCTGCAGGAACATGGAGACGTACGAAAGACTTTTGATGTTATGCTGGATGAATTCGATGTTGAGGAAGATCAACTGGAAAATGACATGAGCGCGCTTCTGGATGAAATGCTAGAGAAAGGCCTGCTCCATATTGAAGAGAGCAAGTCGCTGTAACAGGGAAAGAGCTTCATTTGCGGAATAGATTTCAGCAACCAATACGGCATTCAAAAACACGCTGAATTCCATGGAATCACCCTGATACTACCTATCATGGATATACAGAAATAGAAATGGCAAACCTTGCGAAATTTACTGCACTGTCTGCAGAGGAGAAGAAACTTCTGGTCAGCACCAGCGTGCTACTGCCGCTGGCGGACATAGCATTGCGTATCTTCGGATACAGAAAAACCCAGCAAGCGCTAGCTCGCTTCATCGGAGACCAGAAAACGCAAACATCCCCTGACACCGAGCAATTTACTCAGGCGCGGCAGGTCGCGAATCTTGTACGAATCGCTGCACGAAAAGGCCCATACAGGAACACCTGCCTACGAGAATCACTGGTAACATGGTGGCTGCTTCAACACAGAGGTATTATTACCCAGCTCAAGATTGGCATTGCTAAAGAAAAAGCTGACTTCAAAGCACATGCGTGGATCGAGCTGGGTGGCACACCGGTTATTGATTCTGAGCAGACACAAATGACATATTCCAGCATCTATCATACTGACATGGTGCAGACGGGAGACCACAACTTGTAATGAGTGGCATCTTCGGTCTCTATAATCAGGACGAAGCGCCAGTTACCCCATCTGAAATGAGGCCGATGGCATCATTACTGGAACGTCGTGGGCCTGACCGGACGGGGTTGTGGCATAAAGGACAGGCAGGCCTGGGTCATACACTGCTCGCTACCACGCCTGAAGCATTATTTGAGCTCATACCACTTTCTCACTCTGCCTCAGGCTGTACCATAACAGCGGACGTTCGGCTGGACAATCGCGAACAACTGCTCACTAACCTGGGCCTTATTGATCGTAAAGACACTATTGGCGATGCCGAAATCATCCTGCAGGCATACCTGGTATGGCATGATGCCTGCGTCGAACACCTAATGGGGGACTTCGCCTTCGCCATCCACGATGCCCGTCGAAAAACACTTTTCTGCGCACGAGATCATTTCGGTGTCCGACCATTCTACTATCACTACACATCCGGTCGCTTATTTGTTTTTGCCTCGGAACCACGCGCAATTTTAGCACTGAAAAAGGTCCCCAATAAACTCAATGAAGGTCGTATTGCCGACTTCCTGATCAGCCAACTTGAAGGCATAGACAAGACCAGTACTTTCTATGAAGAAGTCTACCGGTTACCTCCGGCCCATACCTTAACAATCAGTCCAGACAGTATTCAGATAAAACGTTACTGGACACTGGAACCCGGACCAGAGCTACAGCTGAATTCTGACGAAGCCTATGCAGAAGCGTTCCTCGAAGTTTTTACTGAAGCAGTTCGCTGCCGCTTACGGAGCGCAGGACCGGTGGGTTCAATGCTAAGCGGAGGTATGGATTCCGGGTCAATTGTTGCAATTGCGAAAGATCTGCTTGCCAAAGAGGGCAAAGGTCCGCTGCCCACATTTTCTGCTATCGGCCCCGACTCAACTAACTGCACCGAAACTCGCACTACCCTGCTGGCGCAAAGCCTGGAAGGAATAGAACCACATTCCATCCGTTACGATCAGCTTGATGAATTACTGCCGGAACTTGCTGAACTGACATGGCGCGAAAATGAGCCTTTCGACAACCATATGACATTGGTGAGATCGGTATACCTGCTTGCACAGCGGCGAGGCGTCAAGGTTGTCATGGATGGTATTGATGGTGATAGCGTGCTTTCTGAGGGCTCGCAGATTACCCGTCTGCTTAGAGGCGGTCGATTACTCACCGCTTACCGGGAAGCCGTGGGTCAGAATCACTTTTGGCAAGGAGCATACCCGGCCTGGCAGCAGCTTTATAGGAGTTCACGTGCCGCCTTTGCCCCCAATGTTTTTCAAGACCTCCGTCAGCAACTAACGGGAAAACAGCGTAGCCGAAAAAATGCTGAAAAAAATATCAACACATCAATTATCAACCGCGAATTTTCTCGACGCGTCAACCTTGAACAGCGGATGCAAATGCTGAACAGTCATCGTGAACCTGCGCATTTCAGGATGGCAAGTGCTGAAGCTGCGAAATCGCTCGACCATCCTTACCTTACAGTTGCTGTGGAGCGCTATAACCGGGTCGCATCTTCCGTGGCCATCGAACCACGCCATCCCTTTCTCGATCAGCGCCTGCTTGCTTTCTGCATTACGTTACCAGGAAACCAAAAAATTAACGAAGGCTGGCCTAAAATTATCCTGCGCCGCTCAATGCAGGGCCGTCTTCCTGATACGGTTCGCTGGCGCCGCGGCAAAGAGCACCTGGGCTGGGACTTTACCAGAGAGCTAATTGGGAACACTGAATCAGATGTAATTAATGTGATAAATAAAAACAATCATCACATCTTGCCCTATGTAGACCTTAGTATTGTTAAAAATGATTTACTTTCCTTTAATGAATGTGTAGAAATAGATAAGAAACAAGAGATATATGAAACAGCTTGTTTAGCTTCATGGCTTGAAAATTTTATGGGAAAACATCAATGACAAATAAAAAGACACCAGGAATTTTCAACGAGCATGAAAAAAGCAAAGGACACAAAACTGGCCTTCGCCTCTACCACTCCCCACACTTAATTTATATTCGGATCTATCACCTCACATACAGCTGGAGGCACTGGTGATGAACGGGAAGGGAAAAAAGGGATTGCCCGTAAGAAGCACCCCTAACGTGCGCGTGTAAGCGTCAGCCGGATAATTGCGTGTCTCTTTGCAATGATGCAGGCCGTCTTACTGATACGGTTCGCTGGCGCCGCTGCAAAGAACACTGGACTGGGATATTAACCGAGCACTTATTGGAAACGGTGTGATAGATTAAGACTACATATCTATACTAGCTAAGCGTTATGAGAGATAAAATGAAAACCGACATGGTTACGAAAAATGACAACAGCCCGAACCGCAAATCAGAACAACGCCGTTATCACGCGCCCCGCCTGTTAATGTTTGGATCAATTCAGAGCCTTACTGCAGGAGGCTCAGGTAATGCCAGTGAAGGTGAAATGGGACAAGCTAAACCTCGCCCCTGACCTTTTATTCAAAAACTGCATACCCAGAAATTTACATGTCGCTTTATTGCTACGCCGACCAAACATAATGACGGTCTGATGACAAATAATGAATTGCTGGCAGCTTCTTCAGACTCGTGTTCAGATAGCAACTTCATTGTTCACCAATTCAAGTCGTATCCTCCAGAGTTAGCCAATCTGCAATGGGTTCCTCAGCAAAAAAACTCTGCCTGCCTTAACTGCCCTGCAAGCTTCGATACTGAAACAGATAGATCGCGACCTGACAATTCCTGAATGTACAACACGACCAGTGCCATATGACAATACCCACTAGCTATAGCATACATTCGTATGGGACAATGATCACCGATGAACCACGAATGCAGGCATATGTTGAGGCACTGACAAGGGCAGTATTCCCTGGCTGCGTGGTGCTGGATATTGGTGCAGGGACCGGTATTTTTTCTATGCTGGCATGTCAACTGGGTGCTGATGAGGTACATGCCGTGGAGCCTGATGACTCAATTCAGGTAGCTCGTGCTGTTGCTGCCGAGAATGGATTTTCCCATCGCATTAGTTTCCATCAGTCTATCTCCACAAAACTTGACATCTCTAAGCGCGCTGACGTTATCATATCTGACCTGCGCGGCGTACTGCCCCTGTTGCAGCACCATATACCATCTATCATCGACGCAAGAGAGAGACTACTCGCACCGGGCGGCTGCTTAATTCCGCAAGCTGATGATCTCTATGCCGCACTAGTTGATTCACCGGAACTCTACCGATCATATGAAGAGCCATGGCTACGAAACAACTATGAACTGGATTTACTCGCAGGCCGTAAGCATGTCACCAGCTCATGGCGAAAAGTGTATCTCAAAAATGAACAATTGCTGGTTACGCCTGAGCACGTAGCCACCATTGACTACAATACGATTGAAAGTCCTGATATAAACAGACAACTGCAGTGGACAATTGAGCACGAAGGCACCTGCCATGGGTTAGCTGTCTGGTTTGATGCCACTCTGTCTGAAGACAGTGGCTTCACAAATGCCCCAGGTCAGCCCGAGTTAATTTATGGACAGGCTTTTTTCCCCTGGCAAGATGCAGTAAAACTGGAGAGAGGAGATGTTGTTAATGTGGAAATCAGCGCCAAACTTATCAATGGCAGCTACACCTGGTTGTGGTCAGCCAAAGTCTACGCAGGCGGCCGTTCAGAAAAAATAAAGGTGAATTTCAACCAATCCAGCTTTTTCGCCAGCCCCTTTTCACTTGAAGGTTTTCGCAAGCAGGAAGCAGCCTATGTGCCGTCACTTGACCACATGGGTGAGATAGACTTCTTTCTCCTGTCATTAATGGATGGATCAAACACGTTGGAGGAAATTGCCCATCAGGCTACTGAGCGCTTTCCTGATCATTTCAAATCCTGGAAAAATGCACTGGCAAGAGCTGGAGAGTTGTCGAAAAAATATAGCCGTTAGCAGCACTTAATATAACGAAATAGAGGGTATCTTTCACCCGCTCTTAAAAACTCACACATGTCTCTGCATTAAGAGTCATACAATAAGCCCTTGATATACAGAATAAGACTTCCCTGGTAGAGATAATCTCCTGATTTTGTATGGCTATACTCTACCTTGAGCATAGGTGCGCTGGTGTGTTTTTCAAACTGGCCTTGCACAAGGGGGCGCCGAAAAAAATAAAGTTCCTGCGATCACTGTCGTTTATTATCTGGCGCTATATCCAACGCATTCTCGATGGCATTACGGACATCATCAAGCCTGCTATGTTTTCGTGGATAGTCCAGCTGGAAACATAAAGTCTCATTGTCGAAGAGCCTTCCACAATGCTTGAATTGTTTTACCATCAATTGTTTATCAGTGACATCCAGTACAAATGTTTGTGCAACCAATGCCATCATGGCATCGATCCCTCCGGCTGCCGTGATATTGACCTCATCTGATTTACTGACAGCGTCAGGGTCGCTTAAAAGAAAGATGGCATCGAGTTGCAGGGATGTTGCTACTTCATTCAAACTACTGCCTGTCATTATCAGGCGGCGCTTGCTGCTGTAATGAGCCACTTCATCGGAATCCTGCTGCTGCCCGTAAATCGCATTGATTGAATCATCGAACAGTCTGATACCGTAATAATTGGGGATTGCTGTGACTCGTCCATTCTCAAATTCAATCATCAGGCAATCATCAGTAATAAGTTCAGCGCCCTGCTGCTGGAAGCCGGAAACCAGGGTAGACTTACCCCAGCCTGACTGACCGATAAATGCCACCGTTTTTCCATTACCTAATGTTACCGCGCCAGCATGCAGTATAAGGTGGCACTGCTGGCCCAATATTCTTGGTATCACCTGATCAAGGAGCATGTGCCTGACCGTGGCATCTGGAGTAGATGAGTGCTTGTAGGCTGTAATGCTCTGTTGATTGAGATTTATCTTGAAATCCACCATACCAGGGAATCTAAGCCAGTAGTTGCTGCCACAATGACCGGCCGAGATACTGACATTGCCATACGAGTCGAGCCAGTCGTGAAACCAGTTGACGCGAACAGCTGGGTTTACTGACATATCCTGATCATTCAGCGAGAAAGTAAAGGTTTCTGTATCCGTTGAATCACTCGCCAGACTTAATTCAGGAACAGGTATCTGGCTATCCAGGGATATTTTGAAAATACGGTACATTTAATGATTATATAGAGTGCAGGTCCAAATTAATCGGGCTCATTTCTCCTCGCCCCTTGAACTAGCTCTCTCTTCAGATCAAGAATGACGTTATCTCCATTAACTTTCTGTGTCTAAGCTTCTTCAGAAATGGTAATTATTCGGTTAAAGAGCTAAAGAGAAAAGAGAAGTATTAGGTTTTACTATTACGATTTACGTAAAACCTAAAACTGAAAACTTGAAACTGTTTATTTAATACAACAGGAACGGGTTATTGTTTGTATCCCTGGCATTTACGGCATAGTAGCTATCGATATTTGTACCGTCGCCCAGCCTGCCGTTCTCACCTGAACCCCAGGTAAAAACCTGGCCATCATGTCTAAGCGCCATGCTATGGCTGCTGCCAACAGCTATCTCACTGATATTTCCTATCGGCTGGCCATTGCCTAGGATCACGGTGGCGGTGCCGGTAACTGTGAAATTTGTGCCGTCACCCAACTGGCCGTTGCTATTACTGCCCCAGCCTTTTACTTTTCTGTCCAGTGTCAGTCCCAGCATGTGAGAATCACCCAGAGCTATGCGGAGCATGCCGGTAATGGCTTTGCCTTCTCCATCGGTCAAT
>Ga0316198_10003123_pt1 | contig 10067 bp, 7 predicted proteins | sample OudBieAanoxic_MG_FD_204935 | JGI IMG/M metagenome (GOLD analysis project Ga0316198, IMG submission 204935) | Coastal sediment microbial communities from Oude Bieten Haven, Netherlands - site A anoxic | ecosystem: Environmental > Aquatic > Marine > Coastal > Sediment | place: Netherlands...
GGATACGCCGACGATGGCTCGGAACCGTGCCTGTCCGAGACCACGAATGAAGCCCATGCCGATCGCCGCCGTCATGGTTACGTGGTTCTTGGTCCAGCGGACACCGATATCACCTTCGAGAGTGTTGGTGCTCTTGCCGTCAAAGGTCGTCGTGCCGCGGAGCTCGAGAAGTCCGAACAGATCATTGGCGGGCGGAATCGGCGGTTTCAAAGAGAATCCGTACTGCAGCTCCTGGCCCAGGGTGTCCACACCAAATTGCCGGGAGTTCACGCGATATCGCCAACCCAGCATGGTGCCCGCTCCTGCGCCGAGAAGATGAAAGTCGGCGAGCAGCTGTGCATCGAACGTGAACTGCCCTTCACTTGCGTAGAAGCTCGTGCTCCCAATCGGCACCGGAAAGGTGAACAAGAGACCCATCCCGGGGCCGTCGGGTCGATTTTGAGTCTTCTCGGTCTTCTCGCCGAAGAATCGAATCTTCGTGGTGAAACGCGGATCCTCGACTGCGAATCCAGTAAACGATCTCGGAATGTCGCCCTCCTCGACGGTCTCCCCAGTTTGATAGAGAACGAGCGGAACTTCCAGGGCAAGTGACCAGCGCCCGAACAGGCCTGCCTCGAAGAACAAGTCGCCAGTCATCCTGTGATCGATGAGCTGATCGTTAGTCCCGTTGGAGTACTGAATGCGAAGCGGTCGGTTCGAATACCAGGTGGACAGGCCGACATTGAGACGTCCGTGGCCCGGCGTTGCGCTGCCGTTGAAGCCGAGAAAACCAAAACGATCGAGTGAAGGCCGAAAGCGTTCGATGTTGATCTCTTGAGCTGACACCGACGCCGATGTCGTGATCGCCACGAGCAATCCAAGTACCGCCGTCAAACGAATCATGGGGCCTCGCTGGTTCCCAAGAGGTGAGTAGTGTGAACGTTCTTCAGTGCTGCGAGCATGCTTTGGCGCACCTGGGGGGCGCGCTTCTCGATGTCGTCGAGTAGCTCTTTGACCTGCTGACGCCAGAGATTCTCCTGCGAACCACAGAGATTGCACGGAATTATGGGGAAATCCAAATCCCGTGAATATGCGGCGATGTCTCGCTCCGAAGAATACAGTAAGGGGCGGATTACGGTGTTGCGTCCATCGCCAGCCCGCAGCTTTGCAGGCATCGCGCTCAGCGCTCCGTTGAACATCATGTTCAGCATGAGCGTTTCGATCGCATCGTCTCGGTGATGCCCGAGCGCAATCTTCGAGCAACCCAAGCTCTCTGCGAGATTGTACAGAATACCTCTGCGCAGGCGCGAGCACATGCTGCAGTAGGTTTGCCCTTCGGCAATGCGCTTGGTCACCAGTTGATAGGTGTCTTTGCGAACGATCCGGTGCTGGTAGCAATGCTCGCGCAACCAGGCCTCGAGCGCGGTGCCATCGTAGCCCGGTTGGCCCTGGTCGAGGTGTACAGCGATGAGCTCGAAGGTCACCGGCGATCTTTGACGCGCGCGCTCCAAGAGATGCAGCAAGGTGTAACTGTCCTTGCCGCCACTGATGGCGACCATCACGCGGTCGCCGGGCTCGATGAGCTGGTAATCGGCAATGCATCGCCCCATCTCGCGAGCGAGTCGCTTTTCCAAAGTGGCCTGGCCCACGCGCGATGGGTACCCGGCGAAGCTTGGGGCTGCAAGGCCTTCGGTCACTTCGCTCTTCGGAAGGAGACGGCGCGTGCATGCGCCTCCAAGCCCTCGAGCCGAGCGAGCCCCTCGAGGAGGTCCGCCTGGTCAGTGATGGCTGCCTGCGAGTACCGAATCAGTGACGAACGGACGACGAAATCGTAGACGCCCAGCGGCGACGCGAAACGGACGGCGCCGCCAGTGGGAAGCACGTGACTCGGACCGGCGGCGTAGTCACCCGCGGCTTCGGGCGTGTGATAGCCAAGGAAGATCGCGCCGGCTGCTCCGATTCTGCCCAGCATTGCTTCTGAGTCGGCGACCGAGAGGCTCAAATGCTCGGCCGCGAGCAGGGTCGCCGCTCGGCCGGCTTCCTCCAAATCCTGGACGACGAAGCAGTACCCATTGCTGCGGACCGACTCTTCGGCGATCGCCCGTCGAGGGAGCGATGCGAGTTGTCGTTCCACGGCGGCATCGACGGCGTCTGCCTGTGCGCGTGAAAGGACGACGGCAAGCGGATACGCAGCCTCGTCGTGCTCCGCCTGCGACAAGAGGTCCGCCGCTACGATCTCCGGATCGGCGCCGTCGTCCGCAACCACTAGGATTTCACTCGGGCCGGCGATCGAGTCGATGTCGACCACGCCGAAGACGAGCCGCTTCGCGCAGGCCACGTAGATGTTGCCCGGGCCGACCACTTTGTCGACACGGGCGATCGACTCCGTGCCGTAGGCGACCGCAGCGATGGCCTGCGCACCGCCCGCGTCGACGACCTCGGTCACGCCGGCAATTTCGGCCGCCGCCAGGATCTCCGGCGTCGGGTTCGGCGTGATCAAGACGATTCGCTCGACTCCAGCGACGGTGGCTGGAATCGCGGTCATCAGGACCGTGGACGGATAGCGAGCCTTACCGCCAGGGGCGTACACGGCTGCTGCGGCCACTGGCTTGACGCGCTGACCGAGCTCGACACCGTCCTCTTCGTAACGAAACCCGGACTCCCGCTGATGCTCGTGGTAGCTCCGAATCCGGTCACCGGCGGCTGCCAGCGCCTGTCGTATCGGGGGATCGACCGCGCGCGCTTCCTTCAACCAGGCGTCGCGATTCAAGACGAGCGATTGAGGACGCCGGCGGTCGAAGCGCTCTGTGTACTCTAGAACAGCCTCGTCGCCCCGCTCACGCACCGCATCGAGAATCGCGCGAACGTCGGACTCGACGCGGGCAAGATCTTCGTCGCCGCGCCGACTCAAAGACGCTAACGTGTCTTCATAGCCCGGTTGGCCCTGTTCGTAGATCGTCAGCATTTGCTGGTTCTAGCGGGCGGAACAATGGGGTCAACCACGCAACCTTGCCCTGCGGGGCCGAAAGTGCTCAGACTTCGGCGATCATGAAGGTACGCCTGTACAACACCCTGACGGGCCAAAAGGAGCCCTTCGAGCCAGCAGACCCGAACCACGCTCGCGTGTATGTCTGTGGCCCGACCGTCTACGACTACGCTCACCTAGGCCACGCGCGCTGCTACGTCGTCTATGACGTCTTGGTTCGCCACCTGCGGAGCAATGGAATGCGGGTCACGTACGTCCGGAACATCACCGACGTCGATGACAAAATCCTCAAACGCGCGGCGGAAACCGGCACCGAGCCGACAGCGCTCGCTGAGCGTTTCGCCGAGGCCTATTCGGAAGACATGCATCGACTCGGAAACGTCGACCCGGATATCGAGCCGCGAGTCAGCACGCACCTCGAAGACATCTTCGCCTTGGTGCAACGGCTGATCGACGGCGGGCATGCTTACCTGGCCGATGGCGACGTCTATTTCTCGGTCGAGTCGTTTCCAGAGTACGGCAAGCTCAGCCACCGGGACCTCGGAAAGATGAAGAGCGGCGCCAGTGATCGGCTCGACGAAACCAAAACCGCGCGCAAGCGCCACCCAGCGGATTTCGCCCTTTGGAAAAAAAGCGAGGGCGAGGCCTGGGGCTGGGAAAGCCCTTGGGGGCGTGGCCGCCCGGGCTGGCACATCGAGTGCTCTGCCATGTCGATGAAACACCTCGGCGACACACTGGACCTTCATGGTGGCGGCCTGGACCTAGTGTTCCCGCACCACGAAAACGAAATCGCTCAAAGTGAGGCTGCAACGAGCAAACCCTTCGCGCGCTGCTGGATGCACAACGGTTTCGTCGAAGTCGACAAGGAGAAGATGAGCAAGAGCCTCGGCAACTTCTTCACGGCGCGAGATTTGTTCGACCGCATCGAGCCCGAGGCGATCCGCTACTTCATGATGACGGTGCACTACCGCGCCCCGCTCAATCTGGACTGGACGCTCGACGAGGCTGGCAACGTCACCGGCTTCCCGCAATTCGAAGAAGCGGAGCGTCGCGTCGCGTATCTATACAAAACGAAGCAACGTCTCGAAGCGCTTCCGCCAAAGCGCGTGATCGACAGCGACGGCCCAGGCCCAGCCGAGATCGCGGGTTTCAGCGAAGCGCTGCGCGAATCGTTGGACGACGATCTCAACATGCCGGTCGCGCTCGCAAAGCTTGCCGACTTCCTCAAGGCGGTGAACGAGCTTTGCGACCAGGCGATGAAAAAGAAGGGCAAGGCGCCCCGCGGCTCGGTAGAGCAGGCGCAGGCGGGCTTCGCGGCGTTGGAGACAGAGCTCGGGCTTGGCGCCGAAGCGGCGGAGGTCATCCTTCTACGAATCCGTGACCGAAGAGCCAAGGCGTGCGGCTTGGAAGCTGAGAACGTCGAGCAGCGAATTTCCGCACGGACCGAAGCCAGGAAGTCCAAAGACTTCGCACAAGCCGACCGAATTCGGGACGAGCTTGCGGCCCTAGGCGTCGAGTTGCTGGACGGCCCCGAAGGGACCGGCTGGACGATGGCGGACTGATGAGAGTATCAGGTGGGATGCGCTGAGCGCCTCAAAGTCCCGGTTTGTCAGGGGAATCCGCGTGCAGGGATGTGTCACTGGCCCGCTCGATATGGCACCCTGATAGTTCCTTGGAGCACCAAGCTTTGACGACCTCTGTCCCACAGCCAATGGCGGAAGGTACCTTGAGTGCCACGCCACTGGGCCACGTACTCCTCTCGATTCAAAAGAAGGGGCTGTCGGGTACTCTCGCGATCTGGCCGGACGATGAGCGGCCCGGGCAGGACCGCATCCTCTTTCGCTCGGGCGCCCCCGCGATGGGACGCTTCATCGACCCCGCCTCCGACTTAGAGCGCGGCATGCTCAGGCTATTCAGCCGCCGAAACGGCGCGTATGCCTTCTACGAAGCGGATTTGGTTGGCGAGGGGGAGGGCGTGCTCCGAGGGGCAGTCGACATCTTCGGGCTCATTGCCCATGCGCTGCGCGCAGACGTTCCGAAGGACGTGGTCGTGCGCGTGATTCGGAAACTCGGCGCGGAGGCCCAACGCATCAAGGCAGGAGCGCCCCTGGCGAGACTCCACCTTCAAGCCAACGAGATGGCGTTCGTCGAGTTGATGCGGGCGGAACCCGCCCCGGCGGGAACGCTGATCGAGCAGTTCGGCGACCCGAAGGTCGCGCAGCGGATGCTCTACTTGCTCGCAATCACCGATTGCCTGGAACCCTACATTCCCGGCTCACAACAAAAACTCAAGGCGCCCCGGGCCGCCGTGCCGCCAAAGCGGCGGGCGTCTACTCCGCCAAGTGCGCGCGTCTCGATGCGACCTCCTGGAGGTCCGTCGTCGCGGGACCGCTACTCGACACCGCCTGGGGATCGCGATTCCGGTCTCCCTAGAGCGGACTCGGTCTTGCCAGCCTCGCTTAGCAACCTACCACCGTCGCGAACGTTTTCTGGAGAGATCGTCGCACCACGCGCGCTGCCGTCGGCACCTCCGCCGGGCCTGAGCCCCGAGCTCGCGAAGCGCTGGGACGAGGTGACCCGAGTCATCTCGATGATGGACCGCCAGAACTACTTCGAGATGCTCGGCGTGAAAGAATCCGCCGACAGCAGCAACATCAGCAAGAAGTACATGACGCTTGCGAAGACCTGGCATCCAGACCGCTTGCCGCCAGAGCTTTCGGCGCTCCGTCCCTGGGTCGAAGAGATCTTCCACCTCTTTACAGTGGCCAGCGATACCCTGAGCGACACGACCAAGCGCATGGAGTATCAGAAGGCGGTGATGCAGGGCGGCGGAACGCCCGAGGCCGAGCGCAAGCTCAACGTGATGGTAGAGGCGGCGATCAATTTCCAGAAGGTCGACGTGCTCGTGAAGCGGCGACGGTACGACGACGCTCTGAAGATTTGCGACGCCGCGATGACGGTCGTTCGAAAAGAAGCCGACTACCCCGCGATGAAGGCGTGGATCCTTGTGCTGCGCGATGGCATCGAGGAGGAAAAGACCGCCGACGAAATCCGCGACCTTCTCCGCAAGACGTTCGCCTTGAACCCAGACCACGTGCACGGTCATTTCGTGCGAGCCCATTTCTTGAAGAGGATGGGCGAGCACGACAAAGCACTGAAGCACTTCAAGAAAGTGGCACGGCTCGACCCGAATAACCTCGAGGCAGTCCGCGAGGTCCGCATCGGGACGATGCGCCAGGCCAGAGGCCGAAGCAGCGCGCCCCCCCCGGCACTGGAAAGTAAGCGCCCGAACCTGTTCGGCAAGTTCTTCAAGAAGTGAGTCGCGGCGCAGCGGGACGAGCCCGGACTCGGGTTGTCTCATAGATTTGGGGGCGAGCGGGTCCAGCGACCGAGCTCGCCCGTCGAAAGCCGTCCTCCGATCGTATCGTGTCTCAATGCAGCTTAGAAACTCGCGATCGTCACATGGACACGGGCGTCATGGGCGGGGACGATGACGAGCTCGGGGTTTGCGCGTTGCAGTTGGTGTAAGAGGATCAGTTGCTCGCGAATCTCGGCTGCGTCGTGGTCGACCATTCGCCGGGTCAGCCAGGGCTTTTCTGCGGGCCAGTCCACCCCCTCTCGGGTCCAGGAAGTGTCGCCAATGGCCAAGAACCGATTGCCATTCGGCAGGGTCACGAAGACCCCCGTCGAGCCCGGGGTGTGGCCGGGCATCGGTACGAGCACTACACTGCCGTCGCCGAAGAAGTCGTGGCTCGCAGCGAACGGCCCGTAGGCGGGGCCGGCAAAGCTCAACTCGTGAAGCTGGAACGGGCCACTCGCCTCTAGCTGCCGATAGAGCTTCCCGCCGAGGTCATCGGAGCGCGCATGCGCGAGCTCTTCTGGCGTGATCCAAACAGGGACGTCGCGCAGGTCCTCTAGGGCGCTGACATGATCCCAATGCGAGTGCGTGAGCACGACTCCGCGAAGGTCCTGAGGCCCGAGCCCTCGGGCAGCAAGCGCGTCGATGGTCGGCTGCTTCACCGCCAGACTCGCCACGGCCTGCATCAGCAAGGGCGTCGTCTTTAAATGATCTGCCACGTTTCGACCCACTCCTGCATCGACTAGCAAGCGTCCCCGGGGGTGCTCGACCATGAAGGCAGCAAGCCCGGTTATTAACGGCTTCGCTAGGGACCCTCCCCGAACGCTGAAGCCCTCTTGGCTCCTCATCTCGGCGCCCCTAATCACCGAAAACGACACACCTTCGATCGAAACCGGCGGCGGCAACGCCGGCCCAATGCCCTTCGGCACGCTCAGGGGACGCTTCACGAACGTCCATCCAACAGAGGCCAGGAGAATGACGAGGAGCAGAAACGCAATCCGGATCTTCATGCGGAGGCGACGATAGTACCGTGGCCCTCCCGTGTCGCGCGCAGGATCCCGATCACACCAGCCACCGGCGGGCGCCGGCGTCCAACGAAACTCGCCGCTTCCCCCTCCCCCAACCCCCCGAAATCGGACAGCCAGTCCTTGGCACAGCTGCTGCAAGAGGTATCGGCCATGGACCTTCCCCGCGAGCGACTTTCTCGTCTTGGCCCGACGACCCTTTCCGATGCGGAGCTGCTCGCGCTCATCCTCGGCACCGGGCGCGCGGGCGAAGACGTTGGCTCGTTGGCGATCCGCATCTTGAGAGACAGCGGCGGGTTCTGGGCTCTCGCACGAATGAGCGTGACCGAGCTTGCCCGAATCGCAGGCATTGGCCCCGCGAAGGCCGCTCGCCTAGCCGCTGCGTTCGAGCTGGGGTCACGGAGCCTCGTCTCGCCCGACCTCGGTGCCGCTCCGCTTTCGAATAGCGAAGCGGTCTTCCTGCGCTACGGTCGGAAGCTGATGGCAAGCCAAATCGAGCGATTCATCGTGCTCTGCGTCGATGCGAAGAACCGCGTCCGGGCTGAGCGAGAGGTCGCGCGCGGGGGCCGTACGAGTTGCCAGGTCGATCCGGCGGAAGTCTTTCGGCTTCTCGTTTCAGAATCCGCCTCAGGGGCCATCTTCGTCCACAACCATCCCAGCGGGGATCCTGACCCGAGCCGCCAGGACCTCGAGCTCACCCAGCGCCTCATCTCGGCGGGGTTATTGCTCGATATCCGAATCCTCGATCACCTCATCGTGGGGAGCGGGAGATACACGAGCCTGCGGGACGCCGGTCTGTGGCCAAGTAGCGCTGCAAAATCAAGCAGTTCCACTGCGCTGCCGAGTTGATTCGGGCGACTTGACACCCCCCCGACCCCGTGCTTTCTTCCGGCACTCTTATTTCTCGGGAGCATTGCAGTGAAGCGGACCTATCAACCACATCGTAAGCGCCGTCTTCGGACACACGGGTTCCGCGCGCGTATGAAGACCAGAGGCGGACGGGCCATCATCAACGCCCGTCGTCGCAAGGGGCGCACGCGCCTCACCGTGTCCTGCTACAAGAAGTAGCTGAAAACGGTGCGATGATGCCTCGCACTTTGGGAACCACGGGGGCTTTGGGCGACAAACCGCAGCGGTTTCGACGCAGCGATCGGCTGAAGAAGCGCTACGAGTTCAAGCAGGCACAGCTGAGCGGGCGACGAATCCACACCCCCCACTTTCTCATCGTCGTCCTACCTAATGCACTACAAAACACGCGACTTGGGATCACCGTGACGAAGAAAGTGGGAAGCGCAGTCCAGAGAAACCGCATCAAGCGGGTCGCGCGCGAAGTCTTTCGTCGCAACCGTGAGTTGTTTCCGGCTTCTCATGACCTGGTGTTCATCGCGAAGCGCGGTGCCACCGACATCGACTACGACTCCTTGCTCAACGAGCTCCAGCGCGCAGCGAAGAAGCTGCGGACCGGAGCGATGCGATGATTCGGGCGGCTCTTCTTTTCTTGATCCGCCTCTATCAAATCACGCTGTCTCGTCTGATCGGCCCCTCTTGCCGATTCGAGCCTTCTTGTTCCCACTACATGGCGACCTGCATCCAGCGTTTCGGCGCCTTCCGTGGTTCCTGGCTTGGAATCAAGCGCATCGGACGCTGCCACCCACTCAACCCGGGCGGCTACGATCCGGCTCCGCAGTGCGAGCACTCGCAGCAACAACCGCACGAGGCGCGGCATGGATGATCGAAAGCAACCACCTGTCGCCCTGATGATGCTGCCCTTGCTGGCACTTGGTGCGATGCTGGCCGTTCAGTATTTCGCGCCGCCCAAGGCCCAGACGGAAGAGCCTGCAGCAGAACAGGCTGCGATCGAACAGGCTGCGGAAGCAGACGACAGCGGCTCCGGCGAAGCAGCGCAGGCCCAGATATCGCCGGTGGACGCGCGCTCTCGCGCCGACTCGCAAAGCATCCACCAGCTGCACAGCGATCGCATCATCGCCTCTTTCACGGACCTCAACACCGCCTTGGTGAGCCTGAAGGTCAAGGGCGAGCGGTATCTGGACGACGAGGGAAACCCGTTCGAGCTGGTGACGACACAGAAGGAGCAGTACCTGCCACTGGCACCTTCGTTCTCGGGCGTGAAGGTGCCGGCTGACGCGCGTTGGCGGGTCTTGGAGGCCTCGAAAGAGAAGCTCACCTTTCAGTGGGCAGGCGATGGGGTCTCGGTCACCCGCACCTGGGAGCTCGCCGAGCCGCCCTATCAACTCCAGTCCTCGATCGAGGTCCGCAACAACGATCCCCGTTCGAGGTCGGTGGGCCTGGGCGTCACCTCGGCGCACTACGTCCGCCGGGAGGACGAAAAAGCCGGCATGATCGGAAGGCCGTCGCCGGCTCTCAGCCACGGTATCTGCCAACAAGCTGACGAGACGATCCGCGAGGATCGCGAAGACCTGCTGAGCGAGGACGAGGCGCGACCGATGCAACCTCACAGCTTCGGCCCGGGAATCGAGTACGTCGCGCTCAGTAGCGTGTACTTCGCCATCATCGCGGCGCCCGAGGGGGAAACCGCCGAACGATGCGACATGCTGACGACCGATCGTGGTGGCACCGTGAAGGACCCGGACGGAAGCCTGTTCGAAGCCAAGCTCGCCTACGCACCTCGGGAAATCGGCCCTGGAGAAACCGCAACCTTCCGTACGGCTGTCTACGCCGGGCCGAAGGACTACGAGGC
>Ga0316198_10003124_pt1 | contig 10066 bp, 8 predicted proteins | sample OudBieAanoxic_MG_FD_204935 | JGI IMG/M metagenome (GOLD analysis project Ga0316198, IMG submission 204935) | Coastal sediment microbial communities from Oude Bieten Haven, Netherlands - site A anoxic | ecosystem: Environmental > Aquatic > Marine > Coastal > Sediment | place: Netherlands...
AAGTGGTCTCCTTGTTGCTCGAGCATGGAGCCTTGGAGCAGTGGCCGTGAGCGAAGGCATTCGAGAGGCGCTCGATCGCGTCCGTGAGCGAATCGAGCGGGCGTGCGTGCGCGCCGGCCGCGCTTCGAGTGAGATTTCCCTGATCGCCGTGTCGAAGGCGCATCCGGAGGAGGCAGTTCGAGCCGCGTACGACGCGGGCCTCCGAGTCTTTGGGGAGAACTACGCCCAAGAGCTCGCCCACAAGGCTTCCGTGCTCGAGGATCTCGACATTGCTTGGCGCTTCATCGGCCACCTGCAGCGCAACAAGATCAAGCTCATCGAACGCGCGCGCGCGACCGTGGACACGGTCGATTCGGCGCGGCTGGCCGAGGCGATTTCGTCGAGAGCGCTCGCAAACCACATCGAGGTCGAGCTACTCCTTCAGGTGAACGTCGGCGGAGAAGCGCAGAAATCCGGATGTGCCCCCGCCGAAGTGCCCGCGCTCGTCGCGGCCGTGCGCGCCTTGCCGAACGTCGAGCTGCGTGGGCTGATGACGGTCGCGCCGCACTACGACGACCCAGACGATGCGCGTCCGGCGTTTGCCGCGCTCCGCGAGCTCGCTGCGGCCCATGCGCTTCCCGAGCTCTCGATGGGGATGACGCATGACCTCGAGGCTGCAGTGCAAGAAGGCGCGACGATGCTACGCATCGGCACAGCCTTGTTTGGTCCTCGGCCAGCTGTGGCGCGCTAGTCGGTCGCGCCCTCGGCGATTTCGCGAAGCTCGTTCGAGCGCCGCGTGGCCGCCCTGACGGCGCCACCGACCGTGGCTGCGAAGCCGGAAGCCTCGAGTGCGTCGAGCCCAGCCCGCGTGGTGCCCCCGGGGCTGGTCACGCGCGCGCGTAGCGTCTCGGGCGACTCGTCCTGCTCGAGGAGGAGGCGCGCCGCCCCAAGTACGGTTTGTGCCGCCAGGCGCAAAGATGTCTCCTCGGCAAGGCCCTCTCGGGCGCCGGCGTCGCGAAGCGCTTCAATCATTGCGAACACGTACGCTGGGCCGGAGCCGCTGAGACCCGTCACCGCGTCGATCTGGTGCTCGGGCACTCGCACGCAGAGCCCCACGCTCTGGAACAAAGCTTCGACGAGCGCGAGGTCCTCGTCGGTCGCGTGCGTCCCTCCAGCAAGCGCCGTGGCTGCGGCGCCAACGAGCGCCGGTGTGTTCGGCATGGTGCGAACGACGTGTGCGCCCTCGGGAAGCGCGCGCTCGATGAGCTTGGTCGAGATGCCTGCCGCGATCGACACGACGAGGGCTCCGGGACGCAGTCCGGCTCCGATGCCCGGGAGAACCTGCGGAAAGACCTGCGGCTTGGTCGCCAACACGACGACGTCCGCGCTCGCGAGCGCCTCGGCGTTGTCTTTGGCCGTGCGAACGCCAAGCTCGACTTGCAAGGCTTCGAGCCGCGCACGATCCGGATCCGCGGCGATGATGCGGTCCGCCGACACCGTGCCCGTTCCGACGAGGCCTCGAATGAGCGCGCCAGCCATGTTGCCCGCACCAATGAACGCAACTGTGTGATCGACTGCCATGTCGGCGGACATACCACAGGGCGACGCGCGCCACACGCGCCGCCCATGCCGGACGTCAAGCGCAGGCGGCTTCGACGTCGGCGATGGCTTTCGGAATACCCGAGGTGAGTACGTCTGAGCCGCCTTTGGTGACCACCACGTCGTCTTCGATTCGGACGCCGATACCGCGCCAACGTTTGTCGACGCCCTCGGCGTCTTCGGCGATGTAGATCCCCGGCTCGACGGTCAGGACGAAGCCCTCCTCGAGAGGTCGGTGCTGACCGGCCACGTAGTAGCGGCCGACGTCATGCACATCCATCCCGAGCCAGTGCGACGTTCGGTGCATGTAGAACGCCTCGTGCTTCTTCTCTTCGATCAGCGTGTCCACGTTGCCGGTCAACAAGCCGAGGTCGACTAGCCCCGCCGTGATCATGCGTACCGCGCCGCTGTGAATCTCTTCGAGCGTGACACCGGGCTCGACCGCCGTGATGGCGGCCTCCTGGGCCCGGAGAACCACTTCGTAGATCGCGCGCTGCTCGTCGGAGAAATGCCCATTGACCGGGAAGGTCCGGGTGACGTCGCTTGCGTAATACTGGTACTCGCAACCCGCGTCGATCAACACGAGATCGCCGTCGTTCATCACGCGCTCACCCGCGCGATAGTGCAAGATGGTGGCGTTCGGGCCCGACCCGACGATGCTTTCGTACGCGGGCCGCTCACAGCCGTGCTTGCGGTAGATGTGGATCAACTCGGCATCGAGCTCGTACTCCCGCATGCCTGGGTTCGCGAGCGCCATTGCGCGCAGGTGCGCCTCTTCGGTGATCGTCGAGGCCTCTCGCATCGTGTCGATCTCCAGGGCACTCTTCCGAAGGCGCATCTCGTGGAGGTGAACCGAGGAATCGACGATCACTTCCGGTGCCGTCACGCCTCGCCGTCCACCGCGACGAAGCAGGTTTAGGCAATCGAAAAGCTTCGAATCGGCGCCGTCGTTGTTGGCAAGCCGGTAATGCAGACGGTCCACGTTGCCGAGGTAGTCGGGCAGGCGCTTTTTGAGCTCTTCGATTGGAAAGGCGGCGTCCACCCCGAATCGCTCGACGGCCCCTTCGACGCCTGCGCGAGGACCGTCCCAGATCTCCCGCTCGCGCTTCTTCGGGCGGACGAAGAGCACCGCCTGGTGTTCGTCGTGTTGGTTGGTCAATACGAGCCAGCTCTCGGGCTCGTCGAAGCCGGTCAGGTAGTAGAGGTCACTGTCCTGGCGATACGGATGCTCGACGTCGTGGTTGCGCACGGCGAGAGGCGCCGACGGGAAGAGCGCGACGCCGTCCCCCATCGCATCGAGAAGCCGCTTACGGCGTGCTGCGAACTCCGACATGAACCCCGAGCCTAGCAGCTACCCTCGCGGCTGCATCTCGCCGTTCTTGTAACGGCCCCAGTAATCGTTCAATGCTCGGCGGACCTTCCCGCTCAAGAGAACTGCGCCGAGGATGTTCGGAAAGGACATGCCGAGGATCATCAAGTCGGAGAAGTCGATGACGTTACCGAGCTTCAGCACCGATCCGAACACGACGAAGCCAAGGAACATGACCTTGTACACCATCGAGAATTCCGGGCCGAAGAGGAAGGTCCAACACCGCTCCCCGTAGTAGCTCCACGAGATCATCGTCGAGAATGCGAACAGGAACACCGCGAGGCTCAGCACCTTGGGGAACCAAGGCAGGACGGTTGCAAACGCATTGGAGGTCATCAGCACACCGCCTGCGGCGTCTCCCTCGTAGGCGCCCGTGATGACCACGACGAGACCGGTCATCGTGCACACGATGATGGTGTCGATGAAGGGTTCGAGCAGCGCGACGATGCCCTCGCGCACCGGTTCGTCGGTCGCGGCCGCCGAGTGGGCGATCGATGCGGAGCCAACGCCTGCTTCGTTGGAGAACGCAGCGCGGCGAAATCCGGTGATGAGCACGCCAATCGTGCCGCCAAGGCCCGCTTTCGGCGTGAATGCTTCGGAGACGATCTTCCAGAGTGCCGGTCCAACCTGGTCGAGGTTGGTGAAGATGATGAAGAAGCCGGCGAGCAGGTAGATGCCGCACATGATTGGCACGATGAAGCCCGCCACCTGTCCGATTCGGCGAATGCCACCGATGATCACGATGCCAACCAAGAACGCGAGGATCACGCCGTAGGCGAGGGCGCCCCAGCCGCCCGAGAAGAACGGCAAGACGTCGGCAACCTGCGCGTAGCTCTGGTTCGCCTGGAACATGTTGCCGCCGCCGAAGCTGCCGCCGATGCACATCAGCGCGAAGAGGACTGCGAGGAAGCGCCCGAGCCGCGGCCGCCCGAGCTCGCCCAGGCCTACGCTGAGGTAGCGCATCGGCCCGCCGAGGATATGCCCGTCGGCCCCGATGTTGCGATACATCTGGCCGAGCGTGCACTCGGTGAACTTGGAGGACATGCCAAGGAAGCCCGCGACGATCATCCAGAAGATCGCGCCAGGCCCGCCCATGGCGACCGCCACGGCAACGCCAGCGATGTTGCCGAGACCGACCGTCGCAGAGAGCGCCGAGGAAAGAGCCTGGAAGTGCGTGACCTCGCCCGGATCATCGGGGTCGTCGTAGCGCCCAGTCGTCACGACCCAGGCGTGTCGGAACGCGCGCAGATTGATGAAGGAAAAACGAAGCGTGAAGAAGATCGCGCCAGCGATCAGCCAGACCACGATGAAGGGCAGCTTGAGCTCGCCTTCCTGCCCGTTGTCCCAAAACGCCAGGTCGAAGAACAACACCGACGCCAGTGGTCCGACGACGTTCGCACCAAAACCCGCATCCAGCGATTGGAGGAGGCCGCCGATCCCGCCCGTCTCGGAGTCGCCCGCCTGAGCAAACGCGCCACTCGGGCACGAGGCCGCCCATAGCGCGGCGATCATTGTCCAGCGTGTCCGCATCCCCGCGCGAACCATCGCACAAGCGCCTGATTCTCTCCAGATTGCCGCCCGCGGAAAATTCGCGTGCGTGTGGAGCTTGTCGCTCCTCGGCTTCCTCGAGCCGAATCCTCGTCGCCATGCCCACGGTTTGCGGGGTTGCGACCTTCATTGACACCCCCTGGGGGTGATACTAAGCACTCCTCGACCGGCGCATCGAGGCTGGTCTCGGAGTCCGCCCCTCAATGTTTTCGGCCTATTTACCCGTCTTCCTGATGCTCGGCGTCGCTGCGCTGGTTGCCTTTGGGGTCTTCGCCCTCACCACGGCCCTCGGACCCAAGAACATGACGGCCGAAAAGGCGATCCCTTACGAGTCCGGCTCGGAGACCACGGGCGCGCGCCACATCCGTCTCAGCATCAAGTTCTACCTCACCGCGATCCTCTTCGTCGTCTTCGACATCGAGGCGGTGTTCCTCTACCCCTGGGCGAGCCTCTTCCAGCAGCTTGGTTGGTTGGGCTTCATTGAAATGATGTTGTTCCTCGTCGTCCTCGGCGTGACCCTCGTCTACGCCTGGAGAAAGGGTGCGCTCGAATGGGACAACTGAAGGTCATCGGCGGAGGCGGCGAAGACGTCGCAGTCACGACCCGCCTCAGCGATCTGCTCCAATGGGCCCGCAAGTGGTCGCTGTTCCAGTATCCCTTCGTGACCGCATGCTGCGGCATGGAGTTCATGGCGACGGCCGCCCCACGCTACGACATCGCGCGCTTCGGCGCGGAGGCGCCGCGGTTCAGCCCTCGTCAGTCGGACGTGCTCTGGGTCGTCGGCACGATCAGCCAGCGGCAGGGACCTGTGGTTCGCCGCATCTGGGAGCAGATGGCCGATCCGAAGTGGGTCATCGCGTTCGGAACCTGCGCGTCGTGCGGCGGTTTCTACGACAACTACACGACGATCCCAGGAGTCGACAAAGTCATCCCGGTCGACGTCTACATCCCGGGTTGCCCGCCGCGGCCCGAAGCCGTCCTCGACGCGTTGATGCTCCTTCAGGAGAAGATCCAAGCCAACGACCGCCGTCCGATCGTCGTGCCGCCCAAGCACGTCGTCGAGAACGCCCCCGGGCGCCCGAAGGAGGACGGCTGATGAGCCAGGCGGCCCTCGACCGGCTGAGCGCGCAGTTCGGCGAGCGTATCCTCGAGACGAGCGATGCATTTGGCGAGCACGAGGCAACCTTCGCGGCGAAGGATTGGGTCGAGGCGGCCCGGTTCCTCAAAGACGATGACGACCTCCAGATGGACCACTTCATCGACCTGACTGCAATCGACTACCCGGAGCGCGCGTCGGCACGCTTCGATGTGACTCTGATGGTGAGGTCTTCGGTCAATAGTCAGCGCATCCGCCTGCGCACCCAGGTCAAAGACGCAGAGAAGCTTGGCACGTTGAGCGACATTTGGCTGGGCGCGAACTGGGCCGAGCGCGAGGTCTTCGACATGTTCGGGATCGAGTTCCAGGACCATCCCGACCTTCGTCGCATTCTCCTGTACGAGGAGTTCATCGGTCACCCGCTCCGCAAGGACTACCCGATCGACAAGGCGCAACCCCTCGTGCCGTATCGCGAGGTCACCGACATCACCAAGCTCCCGCCGTTCGGCATCGAAGAGGGGCAGCCGTTTGCTCGGATCGATTGGGAAGCCCGGCTGGCGGGGGGCGACCATCAAGTGTCCCCCGCAATCGGAGTGCAGCAAGGCCAGCGGCGCACGCTCAGCGATTCAGAGGCGGCTCAGCAGATTCAGGCGCGCATCGACGCCCGCATGGCGGCGGAGGCCGCATCACCGGCCGACACCGCCGAGGAAGATTCGGGGGAATGAATGGAGCCCGCTGACGAGCTGTTGAACGATCAGGCTTCGCTCGAGCTCGACGCCGATCCCATGCGTCTGAACATGGGCCCGTCGCATCCAGCAATGCACGGGACCATACGCATGGTCATGGACCTCGATGGTGAGAACCTCGTCAACCTCGACGTCCAACCGGGCTACCTCCATCGTGGCTTCGAGAAGTCCTGCGAACGCGGCACCTGGGCTCAGGTGTTTCCGTACGCCGACCGCCTCAACTACGTCTCGCCGATGCTCAACAACGTCGGCTGGTCACTGGCTGTCGAGAAGCTCCTTGGCATCGAGGTGCCCGAGCGCTGTCAATACTACCGGGTTGTTCTCGGCGAGCTATCTCGCATCGCGGACCACTTCACATGCAATGGCGCCTCCGCGATGGAGCTCGGAGCGTTCACACCGTTCTTGTGGCTCCTCAAGGTGCGCGATTGGGTGTGGGACATCCTCGAGCGCGAAACCGGTGCCCGGATGACCCACAGTTTTGGGCGCATCGGCGGCATGGCTGCGCCTCCCACGCCGAACTTCAAAGACGACGTGAGGCAGTTGATTCCCGAGCTCTTCAAGGTCGTGAAGGAGACGGAGATCATGCTGCTCCGAAACCGAATCTTCCTCGACCGGATGCAGGGCGTCGGCGTGCTCACCAAAGAGCAGGCGCTCTCGTACGGCTGCACGGGCCCCGTCGCGCGCTCGACCGGCATTCCCTACGACGTCCGCAAGGATCACCCGTATCTCGTTTACGATCGGTTCGATTTCGACGTCCCGATTGGCGAAGACGGAGACAACTGGGATCGCTTCATGGTTCGGCTCGAAGAGATCCGGCAGTCGATTCGCATCATCGAGCAAGCCCTCGAGCAGATGCCGGACGACGGCCCCGTCAACGTCGACGATCCCCGCATCGTCTACCCCGACAAGCAAGACGTCTACACGACGATCGAGGCGACGATCGCCCATTTCAAGCTCGTCATGGAGGGCCTTCGTGTCCCGAAGGGCGAGGTCTACAGCTTCACGGAGGGCGGCAACGGCGAGCTCGGCTTCCACATCGTCTCGGACGGCAGCGGCACCCCGTATCGCGTCCGCGTTCGACCGCCGTGCTGGTACAACCTCGCCGCGGCTCGCGAGATGCTGCTCGGCGGCATGATCGCCGACATCATCCCCACCTTTGGCTCCGTCAATATGATCGGCGGGGAGTGTGACCGGTAACCGATGCCTAAGTTCACGTTAGATGGGAAAGAGATTTCGTTCGAGCCTGGCGAGACCGTCATGCAGGCGGCCTGGCGCGAGGGCATCGAGATTCCGCATTACTGCTGGCACCCGGGTCTCTCGATTGCGGCGAACTGCCGCATGTGTCTCGTGCAGGTCGAAAGCGGTCGTCAGATGGCGATGCCGCAGCTTGCGTTCGACGAGTCCAAGGGCGAGTACGTCCCCTCGACGAAGCCAAAGCTTCAGCCTGCCTGTCAGCTCGCCGCCGCAGACGAGATGGTCGTCTCGTCGACGAACGATGAGGTCAAGGCCGCCCAAGCCTCGGTCCAGGAGTTCCTGCTCCTCAATCACCCGGTCGACTGCCCCATCTGCGACCAAGCCGGTGAGTGCAAGCTCCAGGACTACTACTACGAGCACCAGGGCTCCCTGAAGCGCAAACTCACCGAGCCCGTGCACAAGCCGAAGGGCGTCCGCTTCGGGCCGACCATCGTCTACGACGCCGAGCGATGCATCATGTGCACCCGCTGCATCCGTGTCTGTGACGAGGTCGCAAAAGATCACGTCCTCGACATGCGGGAGCGCGGCAACAAAAACGAGATCATTCTCGCCCCAGGCCGCGAGCTCGACCACAAGTACACGCTGATGACCGAGCACGTCTGTCCCGTCGGTGCGCTGACGAGCAGCGACTTCCGGTTCAAGGCGCGCGTGTGGTTTCTGAAGTCCGGCGAGGGCGTCTGCACCGGCTGTGCGACGGGTTGCAACACGCACGTCGACTACGATCCCCGCTACGGCAAGGTGTATCGACTTCGCCCGCGCGACAACCAGGACGTCAACCAGTTCTGGATGTGCGACGACGGCATGATGACCTACACGCGGCAAGCCACCGACCGCGTCCTCACGGCCACGTCCGGTCGCGGCGAGGACCGCTTGCCGCTCGCGGAGCGCGAAGCCATCGCGAAGGCGGCCGAGCAGCTCTCGAGCGTCGATGCGTCGAAGCTCGCAATCGTGCTCAGCGCGCAAAACACGACCGAAGACAACCTCGCCCTCGCCAAGCTGGGCTCTGCGCTAGGCGCCGAACGTCTGTACTTGGCAGCTCTTGGTGGCTGGGAAGGCGACGACATCCTCCGAAGCGACGACAACAACCCGAACCGCGCCGGCGCAAGCCTGGCTGCGGGCGGGGCGGCGCTCAAGCCGGTGAGCGAGCTGATCGCGGACGTGCAGAGCGGCGAAGTGCAGGGTGTGCTCGCACTAGGCTGGGCGAGCGCGGAGAAGCTCGAAGAGCTGGCGCCCCTGGTTTCGCTCGACGCCGTGGTTTCACTGACCAGTCACGTCGGCGCGCTGCCGGCCGCGGCGGAAGTGGTGATTCCCATCGCGGACATCTTCGAAATCGAAGGCAGCTTCATCAACGCCCAGGGCATGGCGCAGTCGTTCCGCGGCGTGCTCTCGGCGCCGGCTGATATCGAACCGGGCTGGCAAAAGATCGGCGAGCTCGCCAAAGCGCTCGGCAAGGACCTCGGGTTCACCAATCTCGATGGCCTTCGCAAAGGCCTCTCCGACGCGGCGGAGGCAGCTCAATGACGACCGGACTCCTCATCGGCTCGTCGATCTTGAAGATCCTCTTCGTCCTCGTGATCACCGTGGGCGTCTTTGCACCAGTCCTGATTTGGGCCGAGCGGCGCCAAAGCGCGATGATCCAGGACCGCCTGGGACCCTCCCGCGCGGCCATCGTACTTCCCCCGGGCGCCGTCACCATGCTCGACCGCGCACGCCTTCCGCTGTGGCGGCTGGCAGCGCTCACGGGCATCGTCGCCATCGTCGCGCTCGTTGCCATCACCTTCGTAGCGATCAAGGGCAGCAATCCGCTACCGATTTCCACTGCCGACCTGACCAGGAGCCTGATCGGTTTCGGCCTGGCCTCGGTCCTACTCCGCGCTGGGTATGCCGTCCACACCATGATCGTGGGCAACCAGGGCAAGATCATGCTCATCGGCTTGCTCCACCCGGTCGCCGACGCGCTCAAGTTCATCTTCAAAGAGGACTTCGTCCCCCCGAAGTCCGACAAGCTGCTGTTTTCGGCCGGCCCAATCATCGCGCTGATTCCTGCCATCGCCGCCTTTGCGGTCATTCCCTTCGCGGGAATGATGTACCTCGATCACCTTACGGAGGTCTTGCCGCGCACCGGCGCGCTCTCCGGGCCCGCGATTCCGATGCAGGTGGCCAGCATCAACGTCGGCATTCTGTTCATCTTCGCCATTGCAAGCACGGGCATCATTGGCGCGGCGGTCGCGGGGTACGCCTCGGACAACAAGTACTCGCTCCTCGGGGGCATCCGCGCTGCCAGCCAGATGGTCAGCTACGAGGTCGTGATCGGTCTCACGCTCGTCCCTGCCTTCATGATCTACGCGTCGCTCCGCCTCGAGGACATGGCGCTGTGGCAACACGAGCACATGTGGGGCATTTTCGTCCCGCCGCTCACGCTCGGCGCCATCAACTTCTTCGTAGCATCCGTCGCTGAAACCAAGCGCGTTCCAT